>VFQP010000748.1_pt1 | contig 54040 bp, 46 predicted proteins | sample 3512351 | NCBI WGS metagenome assembly VFQP01 (sample SAMN10412372, study PRJNA504923) | tailings metagenome | isolation source: Relicate 1 Philex TSF1 revegetated site | place: Philippines: Tuba, Benguet | collected 2017-08-29 | reverse complement strand
GATCTGGAACAACGTCTTCATGCAGTTCAACCGGACTGAAGACGGCGTGATGCACCCGCTGCCCAAGCCGAGCGTGGACACCGGCATGGGCCTGGAGCGGCTGGCCGCGGTGCTGCAGCACGTGCACAGCAACTACGAGATCGACACCTTCGTCGCGCTGCTCGCCGCGGCCAAGGCGGCGGTCGAGAAGGCCGGCGGCAGCGACATCGACCCGGAGGTGCCGAGCCTGAAGGTCATCGCCGACCACATCCGCGCCTGCACCTTCACGGTGGTCGATGGCGTGATCCCGGGCAACGAAGGCCGCGGCTACGTGCTGCGCCGCATTGCCCGCCGCGCCATCCGCCACGGCTACAAGCTGGGTGCGCGCAAGCCGTTTTTCCACACCCTGGTGGCGGCGCTGGCCGCCGAGATGGGCGAGGCCTACCCGGAGCTGCGGCGCGAGCAGGCGCGGGCCACCGAGGTGCTGAAGGTCGAAGAAGAACGTTTCTTCCAGACCATCGCCAACGGCATGGAGATCCTCGAAGCCACGCTGGCTGGCGGCGGCGGCGTGCCCGGTGACGTGGCCTTCAAGCTGCACGACACCTACGGCTTCCCGCTCGACCTGACGGCCGATGTGTGCCGCGAGCGCGGCGTGGCCGTCGACGAGGCCGGCTTCCAGGCCGCGATGGCCAAGCAGAAGGAACAGGCGCGCGCGGCGGCCAAGTTCAAGATGGCCGCGGGCCTGGCCTACAGCGGTGCCGACACGGCCTTCCACGGCTACGAGCACCTGGTCTGCGAAACGAGCAAGGTCACGGCCATCTACGCCGACGGCGCACCGGTGGCCAGCGCCAAGGCCGGTGACGATGTCGTCATCGTGCTCGACCACACACCGTTCTACGCCGAGAGCGGTGGCCAGGCCGGTGACACCGGCGAGCTGCGCAACGGCACCAGCCGCGTCATCGTCGAGGACACCGTCAAGGTGCAGTCGGCCGTGCACGGCCACCAGGGCCGTGTCGTCGAAGGCACGGTGCAGGTGGGCGACGTGTTCACCGCGCGGGTCGATGGCGAGCAGCGTGCCAAGACCATGCGCAACCACAGCGTCACGCACCTGATGCACAAGGCGCTGCGCGAGGTGCTGGGCGCGCATGTGCAGCAGAAGGGCTCGCTGGTGAACGCGGAGCGCACGCGCTTCGACTTCAGCCACAACGCGCCGGTGACGGACGCGCAGGTGGCGCAGATCGAGCAGATCGTCAACGCCGAGATCCTGGCCAACGCCGCCACCGAGGCGCGGGTGCTGACTATGGACGAGGCGCAGAAGCTCGGCGCGATGATGCTGTTCGGCGAGAAGTACGGCGACGAGGTGCGCGTGCTCGACATCGGCTCCAGCCGCGAGCTCTGCGGCGGCACGCACGTGCAGCGCACGGGCGACATCGGCCTGTTCAAGATCGTCGCCGAAAGCGGCGTGGCCGCGGGTGTGCGGCGTGTCGAGGCCGTGACCGGCGACAACGCGCTGGCCTATGTGCAGCAGATCGAGTCGCAGGTGCAGGGCCTGGCGCTGACGCTGAAGACCGCGCCGGCCGAACTGCCCGCGCGCGTCGCGGCCGTGCTGGAGCAGCTGAAGACGCTGGAAAAGGAAGTGACCGCGCTGAAGGGCCGCCTGGCCAGCGCCCAGGGCGACGAGCTGCTGGCGCAGGCTGTGGACGTGAAGGGCCTGAAGGTGCTGGCCGCCACGCTCGACGGCGCCGACGCCAAGGCGCTGCGCGAGACCATGGACAAGCTGAAGGACAAGCTGAAGACGGCGGCCATCGTGCTGGCGGCCGTCGACGGCGGCAAGGTCCAGCTGGCGGCCGGCGTCACGGCCGACAGCATCGGCCGCGTGAAGGCCGGCGAGCTGGTCAACTTCGTCGCCCAGCAGGTGGGCGGCAAGGGCGGTGGCAAGCCCGATCTGGCCATGGCCGGCGGCAGCGATGCCGCGGCGCTGCCGCAGGCGCTGGCCTCGGTGGCCGGCTGGGTGGGCGAGCGGGTCTGACCGGCCTGCGGGTCAGGCCGTTTCAGAACGGCTTGGCCACCATCAGCCAGAACACCGCCACCAGGCTCAGGAAGGCCGGGATGCCGAGCAGCACCCAGACCTTTTCGCAGCGCCAGTAGGCGGCGGGCAGTGGCGCCTCGGCCGGCCCGGCCGCGGCCAGCCGGTGCATGCGCCCCTGCAGCCACAGCACCGGCAGCCAGCAGGCAATGGCCAGCGCGTACAGCAGCAGCGAAGCCCCGAGCCAGTTCAGCGGCGCGAACTGCAGCGGGAAGCCGGCCATCGCCATCAGCGCCAGGCCCGACAACGGCTGGACCAGCACCGCCGGCGCCGTGAAGAACAGGTCGGCCTTGATGACGGTGCGCGTCACCACCACGATGGCGGCGCGGTTGCCGCTGCGGTTGGCCATCCACATGAAAAACGCCGTGCCGATGCCGGTGCCGAACAGCACGGTGGACGACACGATGTGCAGCGCCTTCAGCAGCAGGTAGCTCATCGGCCGCGCCGCGCTTCCTGCTGCGCCAGGAACAGCAGGCTGGCCATGACAGCCAGGTTCTTGGTCAGCGGCCCGAGCGGGTGCAGCGCCGTCCACGGCAGCGCGACGGCCATGCCCAGGGTGTAGACGGCCGTCAGCGCACACTGCGCCAGCCAGAGCCGCCGGCGCGGCCAGACCAGCGCGGCGATGCCCATGGCCGCGTCGAGCCCGCAGGAGGCGGCCAGCCAGGCCGGCGTGCCGAGCCCGGGCCAGAGGCTGTCGAGCCAGGCCAGGCTTTCCGCGTGCGGCCAGGCGAACCAGGTGGCGAAGGCGGTCCACAGCCACAGCACGGCGATGCCGACGCGGGCGAACAGGTACAGCGCGTGCTCGTGCACGGCCTGCCGGTCGGCCGGCGTGGCAAAGGTCTCGTAGGGGCGCGCCGCCGGTTCGTCCCGGCCCAGCTGCGTGCCGGTGTCGAGCAAGGCCATCGACTGCCGGTTGACGAAGTGCAGGCCCAGGCGGTCGCCGGCCTCGAACAGCAGCCGGCCGCAGGCACGCGGCAGCCGCAGCCGCAGCGGCACCGGGCGCAGCCCCATGCCGGCCCGCAGCGCGTCGAAGTATTCGGGGATGCTGATTGCACGCGGGCCGGCGCAGGCCACCGTGCGCGGCGGTGCTTGGTCGCGCAGCGCGGCGACGACGGCCTGCGCCACCTCGTCCACGTGCACCGGCTGCAGGTTGCGCGCGAAGCCGAAGTCCACCTGCAGCGGCAGCGCGGCGAGGTTCAGGAAGAAGCGCGAGCTGTCGCCGTCGCTGCCGAACACCAGCGAGGGGCAGACCACGACGGCATCGGCGCCGCTGTCCAGCAGCGCGCGGTCGGCACGCGCCTTGGTCGCGGCATAGGGCAGCGGCGAATCGGCCGAAAAGCCCAGCGCCGAAACCTGCACGACGCGGATGCCGAGCCGGCGGCAGGCCTCGAACAGCGCCACCGGCACGGTGTACTGCACATGCTCGAAACGCTCGGCGCTGCCGGACCAGATGCCGACGCAGTTGACGACGGCATCGAAAGCGCCGGCGGCCTCGTCACCGAGGATGCCGACCCAGGCTTCGGCCGTGGTCAGCGATTCGAAGTCGACCTGACGGTGGCCGGGCCGCTGGCGGTGCGAGGCCGGCACCAGGTCCAGCGTCTCGGCGCCGCGCGCCGCGGCCAGGATGGCGCGGCCGATCATGCCACTGGCGCCCAGCACCAGCACCCTCCGCTTCGCCGTCACGCGTGTTCCTGCCTCCGTTTGCCGGTGCAGTGTAGGCAGGTGGCGCTGGTGGCTTCGGCGCGGCCGGCCGCCCGGGCATGAAAAAGCCCCGCCGGGGCGGGGCCTCGGCGGGGCTTGGGGCCTGCGGCAGGGCCGCTCAGGCCTGCGGCGTGTCGAACGGCAGCTTCAGCTGGCTGAGGTCCTTGCGCGTCTCGACCAGCACCAGCGGACCTTCGTCGACCAGCACATGGCGCTTCGGCTCGCGCGGCACGTGGGCCGGCGCCGGCTCGGCGGCCATCGCGGCCTGCACAGCGGCCACACGCTCGGCGTCGGACTGCACCCACTCCAGGCCGGCGCCTGCGGCCAGCGAGGACAGCGAGGCCGTCGGCAGCTCGTAGCGCGCGATGCGGATCGGCTCGGCGGCCACCGGCGGCGTCGGCACGGGGGCCGGCACGGGCGCAGCGGACACCGGCTCGGGCACCTCGGCCACTTCGATCGACGGCGCGACAGTCGGCGACTCGGCGGCCGCAGGCGCTTCGACCCCTGCATCGGCGGCGGCACCGGCCTCAGCCGTCACCTCGTCGGTGCCGGCTTCGGCGGTGTCACGGTCGCGACCCCGGCCGCGGCCACCGCGGCGGCGGCGGCGTTCACCGTCGGCACGGCCTTCGGCAGCGTCGGCGGCATCGCTCGCAGCGCCTTCGGCCGGCACGGCGGCGGTGTCGGCCGCGGCTTGCGGCGACTCGCCGTCGGCTTCGGTCGGCACCAGGGCGGCCTGGGCCTCGTCGACCGGCCGGCCTTCGCCACGGTCGCGGCCACCACGGCGGCGGCGGCGGCGGCCGCCGTCGCGGGCTTCGCCCTCGGCGCCGTCACCTTCGGCGCCGGCCGGGCCGGGCACCGGGATGGTGTCGACAAAGGGCTGGACGATGCCGGCCGCGCTGCTCTCGTCGGGGCGCGGGGCGCGTTCCGGCCGGCCGCCACGGCGTTCGCCGCGCTCGGCACGTTCTCCACGTTCGCCGCGCTCTCCCCGTTCGGCCCGGTCCGGGCGCTCGGCGCGCTCACCGCGTTCGGCCTTGTCGCCGCCGCGTTCGCTGCGCTCGCCACGGCCTTCGCCGCGGGCCTCGCTACGGCCTTCGCCACCGCGGCGGCCTTCACCGCCACGGCCACCGCGGCCACCACGCTCGCCGCGCTCACCCCGGCGGCCGTCGCGGCCACCTTCGCGAGCTTCGCGCTTGTCCTTCTCGGCCGCCGGCTTGGCCTCGGCCGGCGCCACGGCCGGCGCCGGGGCGGCGGTTTCCACCGGCGCGCCGGCGAACAGCTTCTTGACCCAGCCGAAGAAGCCGCTGCCGGCCGCCGTGGGCTGCGGCACCGGGGCGGGCATCGGTACCGGGGCCGGCACGGGCACCAGCGCGACCGGCGCGGGGGCGGGCACCGGGGCCGGCGGCGCCGGCTGGTCGGGCAGCACGCCCTTGATCACCGGCTCCTGCTTGGGCTTGGCGCTCTTGTCGCGGCGCGTGAAGCCGACTTCCTCGTCGGGCTCCTGCACCATCGTGTAGCTGGCCTGCAGGCTTTCGAGGCGCGGGTCGTCGTGGCGCAGGCGCTCGAGCTTGTAGTTCGGCGTCTCGAGGTGCTTGTTCGGCACCAGGATCACGGTGACACGCTGCTTCAGCTCGATCTTCGTGATCTCGCCGCGCTTCTCGTTGAGCAGGAAGCTGGTCACCTCCACCGGCACCTGCACGTGCACGGCGGCGGTGTTCTCCTTCATCGACTCTTCCTGCACCATGCGCAGGATCTGCAGCGCCGAGCTCTCGGTGTCGCGGATGTGGCCGGTGCCGTTGCAGCGCGGGCAGGTGATGTGGCTGCCTTCGGACAGCGCCGGGCGCAGGCGCTGGCGGGAGAGTTCCAGCAGGCCGAACTTGGAAATCGAGCTGAACTGCACGCGGGCGCGGTCGACGCGCAGCGCGTCCTTCAGGCGGTTCTCGACCTCGCGGCGGTTCTTGCTCTCCTCCATGTCGATGAAGTCGACGACGATCAGGCCGCCGAGGTCGCGCAGCCGGCACTGGCGGGCGATTTCGTCGGCGGCCTCGAGATTGGTCCGCGTCGCGGTTTCCTCGATGTCGCCGCCGCGCGTGGCGCGGGCCGAGTTCACGTCCACCGAGACCAGGGCCTCGGTGTGGTCGATGACGATGGCGCCGCCGCTGGGCAGGTTAACCGTGCGGCTGAACGCGGTCTCGATCTGGTGCTCGATCTGGAAGCGGCTGAACAGCGCCGCGTCGTCGCGGTAGCGCTTGACCCGGGATGCCTGGTCGGGCATCACATGGTCCATGAACTGCTTGGCTTGCTCGTAGATGTCGTCGGTGTCGATGAGGATCTCGCCGATGTCCGCGCGGAAGTAGTCGCGGATCGCGCGGATCACCAGGCTGCTTTCCTGGTAGATCAGGTAGGCGCCCTTGCCGCCCTTCGCGGCTTCGTCAACGGCGGTCCAGAGCTTGAGCAGGTAGTTCAGGTCCCACTGCAGTTCGGCGGCCGAGCGGCCGATGCCGGCGGTGCGGGCGATCAGGCTCATGCCCTTCGGGTAGTCGAGGCTGTCGAGGTTCTCCTTGAGCTCCTCGCGCTCTTCGCCCTCGATGCGGCGGCTCACGCCACCGCCGCGCGGGTTGTTGGGCATCAGCACCACGTAGCGGCCGGCCAGGCTGATGAAGGTGGTGAGTGCGGCGCCCTTGTTGCCGCGCTCTTCCTTCTCGACCTGGACGATGAGCTCCTGGCCTTCCTTGATGACGTCCTGGATGCGCGCCTGCGAAGGCGACACATTGCCCTGGAAATACTGGCGCGCGATTTCCTTGAACGGCAGGAAGCCGTGGCGGTCTTCGCCGTAGTCGACGAAGCAGGCCTCGAGCGAGGGCTCGACGCGCGTGATGACCGCCTTGTAGATGTTGCCCTTGCGCTGTTCGCGCCCTTCGATCTCGGTTTCGAAGTCGAGCAGCTTCTGGCCGTCGACGATTGCCAGGCGCCGCTCCTCGGGCTGCGTGGCGTTGATGAGCATTCTTTTCATGTGCACTCCGGTGCCGCGCGCCGGGGTTGGCCCGGGCGCGGGTTGGCCGATCGATGCACGAGACGGACGTGACAGAACCGTGGCGCGAAATGCCCTGGACTGCGCACGTCGCGCCGCCGGTGACGGCGGCGCTTCAGACGCGCAGCGTTGGCGCGTGCGCCGTTGGCAAGACCGCTGCGCGTGGCCCGCCACACCCGCCGCCGCGCCGGGGCTGCGGATCGCGCAGCCGGGCAGGCACCCCGGCCGCGCCTGCGGCGGCGGTGCCGGGCAGGGGCCTCATGGGGCGTCGGGGAAGGGTGGGGCGGGGTGTCACGGGCGAGCAGTCGGCTGCCGACGGCGCGGGCACCAGACACGGCATGCGCACCGTTGCCGGTGGCGGCGGGTGTGTCTGGCACCCTTCATCTTTTCGGTGCCTCGGCGCAGGGCCGAAAGGCGGGGTTCTTTCTCGTCGCTCTGCCACCTGCAAGGCGTTCGCGCCCGGTCACATCGGGACCGGGCCTCGGCCGCCACGCAGGCGTTGCATCAGCTCTTGGGTTCGGCGCCGCGGGCTCTTCAGCCGGCGTTCGCCGCATCACGACCGGGCCGGAGTGCCCGCTTAAACTCCGGAAAATCAAGCACTTACGACCTGAACGTGACCTTGCGCAGTATACGCGCCAAATCAGCGGCGCCGCCTTCACCCGATGGGGGAGGCGGCATGACCGGTGTGCAGTGGCTGACGGTGGACGCCGAGAGCGCCGGCCAGCGCCTGGACAACGTGCTGCTGCGCCTGCTGAAGGGCGTGCCGAAGACGCATGTCTACCGCGTGATCCGCTCCGGCGAGGTGCGGCTGAACAAGGGCCGCGCCGGCGCCGACAGCCGCGTGGCCGAGGGTGACGTGCTGCGCGTGCCGCCGATGCGGCTGCCGGCAGCCAAGGCCGAGCCGCAGGCCGCCACGGCGCCGCCGCGCGAGTTCCCGGTGCTGTTCGAGGACGAGCATCTGCTGGCCATCGACAAACCCGCCGGCGTGGCGGTGCACGGCGGCAGCGGCGTGAGCTTCGGCGTGATCGAGCAGCTGCGCCGCGCCCGGCCCGGCCTGCCTTTCCTGGAGCTGGTGCACCGGCTCGACAAGGAAACCTCCGGCATCCTGCTGCTGGCCAAGAAGCGCAGCGCGCTGAACGCGGTGCAGGACCAGTTCCGCGACCGCAGCACGGCCAAGGTGTACGCCGCGCTGGTGTTCGGCGACTGGCCGGCGAGCCGCAAGGTCATCGACCGCGCGCTGCTGAAGACCACCAACGCCGGCGGCGAGCGCCATGTGCGCGTGGTCGACGCCGGCCACGAGGCGGCGCAGCGTTCGATCACGCTGGTGGCCGTGGGCGAACGCTACCCCGGCCTGAGCCTGCTCGACGTGACGCTGAAGACCGGCCGCACGCACCAGATCCGCGTGCACCTGGCCAGCGAGGGGCATCCCATCGTCGGCGACCCGAAGTACGGCGACTTCGCGCGCAACAAGGCCTTCGCGCGGCAGGCCGGTTTCGAGCGCATGTTCCTGCACGCCCGCGCGCTGGCCTTTGCGCACCCGGCCGGCGGCCGGCGCATCGAGCTGGTTTCGCCCCTGCCCGCCGACTGCCACGCACTTTGCGCGACACTCGCGGCCCCGTCCTGAACCCCTTGCAGCCCCGTTTGCCCCCGCCCACCGTGCCGCGCCGCTTCGACCTCATCGCCTTCGACTGGGACGGCACCTTGTTCGACAGCACCTCGCTGATCGTGCAGTGCATCCAGTCCGCCTGCCGCGACATCGGCGCCAACGTGCCCAGCGATGCCGACGCCGCCTACGTCATCGGCCTCGGCCTGCACGACGCGCTGCGCCACGCCGTGCCCGGCCTGGCGCCCGAGCGCTACCCGGAGCTGGGTGCGCGCTACCGGCACCACTACTTCTCGCGCCAGCAGGAGCTGGTGCTGTTCCCGGGCACGGTGGCCCTGCTGCAGGCCTTGAAGGCCGGCGGCCACCGGCTCGGCGTGGCCACCGGCAAGGGCCGGCGCGGGCTGGACGAGGCCTTGCGCCATGCCGCGCTGCAGGGCGTGTTCGACGCCACGCGCACGGCCGACGAGACCGCCGGCAAGCCGCACCCGCGCATGCTGCTGGAGCTGATGCAGCAGCTGGGCGTCGAGGCCGACCGCACGCTGATGATCGGCGACACCACGCATGATTTGCAGCTGGCGCGCAACGCCGGCGCTGCCGCTGTCGCGGTGAGCTTCGGTGCGCACGAGCCCGAGGCCTTTGCCGCTTACGAGCCGCTGTTCGTGGCCCACAGCACCGCTGAACTCGCCGCCTGGCTGGCCGAACATGCCTGAGAACGCTGGAGCCGAGCTCGACGACACCCAGTCCGGCGAGCCGCTGTGCCCCGCGGCGGCGCTCGAGGAGCGCGGCCGGGCCTGGGTCTGGGAGGTGCTCGAACACGGCCAGCCGATGCGCGCCTTTGCGCTGCGCGTCGATGGCGAGGTGCACGCCTACATGAACCGCTGCCTGCACGTGCCGACCGAGATGGACTGGAACCCGGGCGAGTTCCTCGACGCGCAGCGCGAGTTCATCCTGTGCTCGATCCACGGCGCGGCCTACGAACCGCGCACCGGCCGCTGCGCCGGCGGGCCCTGCGGCCGCGGCAGCCTCACGCGCGTGGCCGTCGGTGAAGTCGAAGGCCAGGTGTATTGGTATCCTTCCCGGGACATCCGGCCGCTCGAGTTCGACGAGCTGCCACCCCAGCCCAGCGCGGCCCCCGAGCCGCCCGCCCCATGAGCGCCCCCGAGACCCCCGAGCCGGCTTTTCCGCCGCCGCCGTCGCCCGAGCCCCTGTCCGTGACCGCGGCCGCTGCGCTGGCCGAGCAGCGTGCGGCCAGCCGCACCGAACGGGTCACGCCGGGCCTGGAAGCCACGGTCGAGCGGCTGGCCGGCCAGTTGCTCGCCATGCAGCGCAGCGAACGCCGCTGGCGGCTGTTCTTCCGCCTCGCCTGGCTGCTGCTGGCGCTGACGCTGCTGGTGCTGCTGCTGTTGCCGGTGGGGCCGAGCACGCCGAGCACGCCGCACACCGCGATGGTGGAGCTGCGCGGCGCGATCGCGCTCGACAGCGAGGCCAGCGCCGAGCGGCTCATCACCGGCCTGCGCAGCGCCTTCGAAGACGCGGGTGCCCAGGCGGTGATGCTGCGCATCAACTCGCCGGGCGGCAGCCCGGTGCAGGCCGGGCTGGTCAACGACGAGATCCGCCGGCTCAAGGCGCTGCACGGCAAGAAGGTCTACGCCGTGGTCGAGGAGATCTGTGCCTCGGGCGCCTACTACATCGCCGCGGCGGCCGACGAGATCTACGTCGACAAGGCCAGCATCGTCGGCTCGATCGGCGTGCTGATGGACGGCTTCGGCTTCACCGGCGCGATGGACAAGATCGGCATCGAGCGGCGCCTGTTCACGGCCGGCGCCGACAAGGGCATGCTCGACCCGTTCAGCCCGGTCGACCAGCGCCAGCGCGCACTGGCGCAGCAGATGCTCGACGGCATCCACCGGCAGTTCATCGCCGTCGTGCGCGAGGGCCGCGGCGACCGGCTCAAGGCCGGCGACGAGAGCTTCAGCGGCCGTGTCTGGAACGGTGACGAAGCCGTGCGGCTCGGCCTGGCCGACGCGACCGGCAGCCTCGAATACGTCGCCCGCGAGATCGTCAAGGCCGAGAACATCGTCGACTACACGCTGCGCGACAACGTGGCCGAGCGGCTGGCCAAGCGCTTTGGCGCCGGCGTTGGCGACGGCGCGGTGCGTGCGCTGCAAGCTTTGGGCATGCAGCCCTCGTTGCGCTGATGCCGCCGATGCTGGAAGACCACCGGCCGCAGGCCGAGCGGCTGGCGGTGGCCGCGCAGCACGTGCTGCCGAAGACGCTGCTCACGCAGCTGGCCGGCCTGGTGGCGCGTGCCCGCGGCGGCGCGCTGACGACGGCGATCATCCGCGCCTTCATCCGCCGCTACGGCGTGAACATGGCCGAGGCGGCCGAGCCCGATCCGGCCGCCTATGCGAGCTTCAACGAGTTCTTCACGCGGCCCCTGAAGCCCGGCGCGCGGCCGCTGGCGGCGGCCGAGTGGATCTGCCCGGTGGACGGCGCCATCAGCCAGTTCGGCGCCATCGACGGCGAGCGCATCTTCCAGGCCAAGGGCCACGGCTACACGGCCACCGCGCTGCTGGGCGGCGACGAAGCGCTGGCGCGCCACTTCCGCGGCGGCCACTTCGCGACGCTCTACCTGAGCCCGCGCGACTACCACCGCATCCACATGCCGCGCGCCGGCCGGCTGATGCGCATGCTGCACGTGCCGGGCGCGCTGTACTCGGTGAACCCGGCCACCGCGCGCGGCGTGCCGGGGCTGTTTGCGCGCAACGAACGCGTGGTCTGCGTGTTCGAAGGGCCGGACCAGCAGCCCTGGGTGCTGGTGCTGGTGGGCGCCACCATCGTCGGCAGCATGGCCACCACCTGGCACGGCGTGGTCAACCCGCCGCGGCCGGGCAGCGTGCGCGACTGGCGCTATGCCGACCAGCGCATCGAACTCGCCCAGGGCGCCGAGATGGGCCGTTTCCTGCTCGGCAGCACGGTGGTGATGCTGATGCCGCCGGGCGCGCTGGCCTGGAACCCGGCCTGGGCGCCGGGCGGGGCCATCCGCCTGGGCGAAACCATGGCCACCGTGCCCGCGCTGCCGGCCGCCTGACCGGGCCATGAGCTTCGCCGCCCAGGTGCAGGCGCGCGGCTGGGCCCGGCTGCTGCTGTGGCTGGTGCCGCTCTTGTGGAGCAGCAACTACGTCATCGCGCGGGCCGCCGACGGCGTGATCGCACCGCATGCGCTGGCGGCCGGCCGCTGGCTGCTGGCGGCGCTGCTGCTGCTGCCCTTCGTGGCCGGTGCACTGCGGGCGCAGGCGGCCGACCTGCGCCGCGAGTGGCCGCATCTGTTGCTGCTCGGCCTGCTCGGCATGTACATCTGCGGTGCCTGGGTCTACCAGGCCGGACGCAGCACCTCCAGCACCAACCTGGCGCTGATCTACGCCGTCACGCCGATGGCCATCGCCGCGGTGTCGACGCGGGTGCTGGGCGAACGCATGAGCCGCGCACAGTGGGCCGGCGTGGTGCTGGCGCTGGCGGGGCTGCTGTTCGTCATCGCCAAGGGCGACCTCACGCGGCTGCTGGCGGTGCAGTTCGTGGCCGGCGACCTGTGGATCACCGCCTGCGCCGTCAGCTGGACGGCGTACTCGGTGCTGCTGAAGCGCTGGCCCTCGGCGCTGCCGCCGCTGGTGCGGCTGGTGGCCATCATCGGTGGCGGGCTGGTGCTGCTGCTGCCGGGTGCACTGCTCGAGGCGCTGTTCACCACCACGCCGGCCTGGAGCTGGAACGCCGCCGGGCTGGTACTGGTGGCGGCGCTGGTGCCCGGGGTGCTGGCCTACGGCGCGTACTCGCTGCTGCAGCGCGAGCTGGGCGCCTCGCGCACGGCGATGATGCTGTACCTGGCGCCGCTGTACGGCTCGGCGCTGGCCTGGCTGCTGCTGGACGAGGTGCCGGGCTGGTACCACGCGGTGGGCGCGGCGATGATCCTGCCCAGCATCTGGCTGGCGTCGCGCACGCGCAGCGCCTGAACCTGCTTCGAGTGCCAACCGGCATCAGCCGCGCGGTGGCTGTGCCAGCACGAGATTGACGCGGTTGCGCTGCAGGAAACCTTCGCGGAAGGCCTCGGGCACCTGCTCCTGCGCGACCTGCTGCACCCAGCGCTGCGCCGCAGCCCAGGTGTCGCGCGCGATCGCGCTGCCGCGCGGCAAGGCCGCGTGCAGGCTGAGCAGCACCTCGGGGCCGTAGGCGGCCAGCGGCGTGGTCTGCTGCAGTGCCTGCGCCAGTGCCAGGGCCTCGCGCTCGGCGGCGTCGCGCTGCAGCGCGGCGAGCGGCTGCAGCCGCAGCACCCGCGCTTGCAGCGCGTGCGCGGGCTGGCCCGCCGCGGCCAGGCGCGCGGCCAGCGTCGCAAGCCGGGGCGCGGCTTCTTCGGGCGGCAGTGCGCGTGCCAGCGCGAGTTCGGCCTGCGTCAGCGTCGCCGGGTCGTCGCAGGCCGCCCAGTCTTCGGGCGGCGGGCCGGCGGGTGCGGTGCCGCAGAGGCGGTGCAGTTCGCCGCGCAGCGTCCAGCGCCGCAGCCGCGTCTGCAGGTTGATCTCGGCTTCGGCGCTGCGCAGCAGCTGCAGCGCCCGCGCCGGCTGGCCCAGGCAGCACCAGATCCAGGCCAGGTGGTTCTGCGCCATTGCCAGCACCTGCGGTGCCTGCAGCGGTGCCAGCACGGCCAGCGAGCGATCGGCCAGGTCCAGCGCCTCGGCATAACACCCGCTGGCGGCGGCGAGCAGCGCGGTCTGCATCAGCACCTGGCCACCGACCTGGCCGTGAAGCTGGTCGATGGCCCCGGCCAGCGCCAGGGCCTCGCGCGAGCGCCGCAGCGCCGCTGCATGGTGGCCCAGCCGGTACAGCAGCAGCGTGCAGTTGCCCAGCAGGCTCAGGCGTTGGGTGCGGGCCTCGGGGCGCTCGGCCAGGTCGAGGCAGGTCTCCAGCATGGCCAGCGCTTCGGGCAGGCGTTGCAGGTAGGTGAGCGCATCGCCGATGCGCGTGAGGTGGTTGAGCTGCAGTTCCCAGTCGGCCGGGTCGATCACCAGGGCACGTGCCTGCTGCAGCGACTGTTCGGCCAGCACGGTCTGCCCCAGCAGCGCGGCGACGATGGCCTGCAGGCCGATCATCTCCGACGACCAGCTTGGCACCGCGGCCGTGCGGATCGGCGCCTGCGCCTGCTGCACCACCGCCAACGCCGGCGCCCATTCGCGCCGGTAGGCCAGGGCCCAGGCGCGCAGGCGCAGCACACGCGCCCACTGGTGCGGATCGGCAGCGCGCGGCTGCCAGGTGTCGACGAGTGCAAGGCAGTCCGACGGGTTGCCGGCGGTGAGCGCGGCCTCGGCTTCTTCGCAGCCGGCGGCAAAGGCCGCATCACCACGCCCGGCCTGTTGCCACAGGCGAGCGGCCTCGCGCCAGTGCGTGCGCTGTTCGTCGCGGCGTGAGCGTCTGAAGGCCTCGGCCGCCGCGGCTTCATGGCAGGCGGCGGCTTCGGCGGGTTCGCGCGCCGCCTCCCAGTGCGCGGCCAGACGCGCCGGCGCCGTGCCGCGCCGCACGAGGGCGCGCGCGAGCGCGGCGTGCATCGCCACGCGCAGCGGCTCCGGCAGGCTGGCGCGGGCGGCGGCCTGGACCACTCCATGCAACTGTGCGGCGTCGTTCATCAGGCCGGCGGCGTGCAGCTCGGCCCAGGGGTCGCTGAGGGCGGGCAGCGGCACGCCCATCACTTCGGCAGCCAGGTCTGCGCTGAATGCCTCGTCCGCGAATGCCGCGACCTGCGCGATCTTGCGTGCGTGTTGCGAGAGTGCAGCCAGGCGCGCGGCGACAAAACCTGCCGCCTCACCCGGCACCGGCAGCGTGGGCGGCAAGCTGCTGGTGCCGGCTTGCTGCAGCGCGCGCAGCGTGGCAAGCACCAGCATCGGGTGCCCGCCGGTGTGCTGCCACAGCCGTGCGGCGCCGCCCTCGGCGGCATCGAGCGGCAGTTCGGCGTCATCGAGCAGGGCCTGGACACCGGCCACCGACCACGGCGCCAGGTTCAGCAGCTGCACACCCTGCGGCAACTGGGCCAGCCAGCTCTGCAGCGGTGCCGGCAGCGCCGGGCCACGCAGCGCGAGCAGGCAGCAGCGCAGGCCGGCCAGCACGGTGGGCAGCAGGTGCAGGCTGGCGTGGTCGGCGAACTGCAGGTCGTCGATGCAGACCGCGGTGTCGGCGCGTGCGAGCAGGCCCAGGGCCTGGCTCAGGCGCAGCGCGCTCGGCGGCTGCGCGGGGGCCGCGGCGGCATCACCCAGCGCCGGGTGCAGGGTCGCGAGATCGAGCCGGGCCCAGGCCGGCAGCTGGCGCGCAGCGTCTTCGCGCGCCGCGACCCAGCGTGCCAGCAGCGCGTGCGGTACACCGCGGTCGCCTTCGTGCGCGCGCAGGCGCAGCGGCAGGCCCACGTGCTCGGCGAAGTCACCGAGCAGCCGGGTCTTGCCGATGCCGGCGTCGCCGCGCACGACCACGATGCCGCCTTCGGCCCACACGCGTTCGAGCTGCGCCCAGGGCGCTTCGCGTTCGATCAGCCGCGGCGGCCGCAGCAATGCCGCGCTGGCGATGGCCGCGGCGCGTGGGGCTGCTGCGCGGTTGTCGGCTGCGATCCATTCGGCCAGCGCGCGGGTCTGCGGGTCGGGCGTGCTGCCGTGTTCGCGTTTCAGCGTCTCGCGCAGCGCCGCGTAGACGGCGGCGGCGGCGCCGCGGTCGGCGCGGCCGTGGTGCCACTGCATGAGCTGGCGTGCATGGGTCTCGTCAGCCGGGTTGTCGCCGACCAGGCGTTGCAGCCAGGGCATGGCGCGCGCGCCGCCGCCGCTCTCGCGCAAGGCATCCACCTGCTGTTGCAGCACCTGGTTGCGTGTGGTCTGCACCCGCCCGCGCGCCGCAGCCAGCCATTGCGCGGCCGCGTCTTCGTCGTCGAAGCGCAGCTGGCCCAGCAGTTCGCCACGCGCCGCGTCGGCATCGGCCTGCAGCAGGGCCTGCAGTTGCGCCACGTCGATCGGCAGCGTGGGCTGCAGCGCCAGCGTCGAACCCTGCAGTTCGAGCAGCGGCTGCCCGGCCAGGGCCTGCAGGCGCAGGATGCGCTGGCGCAGGTTGGCGCGCGCGCCGGCAGGCGCGCTGGCGGGCCACAGCAGCGCCGCGAGCTGGTCGCGTGGCTGCGGGCCGTCGAGGGCAAGCAGCGCGAGCAGCAGCGCGTCCTTGGGCGCGAGCGGCAGCACCGTGTCGCGCGTCTGGACCCGCGGCGCGCCGAGCAGGTGCACCGCGGGCCAGGTGCTGTCGGATGCGGCGGCCATGGCTCAGTGCACCCGCGCCCGATGGGCAGAACAGCAGCGGCGCGGGACAACCAGGAGCAGCACGGCTGCCGGATTGTGCCGGCAGCGAGCGGCGGTCATTGCAGCAGCCAGGCCCAGACGCTGTCGATGCCTCGGCTGCTGCCGGCTGGCTGTGCGAGCGAAGGCAGCGTGTCGAAGTGGTTGATCGAGGTGTAGGCGCCGACGCCGCTGGTCGACAGCAGCAGCGTGCCGGCAGGCAGTGCCTGCACGCCGAGCACGTAGCCGGGGCCGCTGGCTTCGCTGGTGAAGCCGCGCGTCACTTCGCCGCGTTGGGCATCGTAGGTGAGCCAGCGGCCGACGAAGCGGTTGTCGAGCATGATGAAGTCGCCGTTGCGCGCGAGTGCGCTGCTGTGCACGCCCAGGCTCAGGCTGCTGCACAGCGCCGCCGGCAGCGCCGTCTCGGCCCAGTTGCCGCCGCTGGCGCGGCGCAGCGAGGCGCAGCGCGACAGCGAGTGCGCGATGAACTCGCCGTCGTCGCTGAGCGTGGCGTTGCTGCCGTAGCCGGTGTCGAAGGGCAGGCCGGTGGCGGTGACGGTCCAGCTGCCCCCGGGCGCGTCGAGCGTGACGACGTGGCCGGCCACCCGCTGGGCGGCGTTGCTGTTGTAGTCGTCCTGCCAGTAGGCCGCGACGGCGCCCTGCGGGCTGGCCCATGCCTTGCGGATGCGGGTTGCGCGGGCGTAGGTCGCCAGCACCTCGCGCGGGCCGAAGGCACCTTGCACGTCACCCCGGTGCACCGACAGCTCGGCCGTGAAGGTGGTGGCGTTGATGCCGGTGCCGAAGACGTAGAAGCGCCCGGCGCCGTCGAGCGCCAGCGCCGCCAGCGCGAAGGCTTCGGCGGGCACGGTCTGCGGGAACGCGCGGCGCTGGTAGCTCGTCTGTGTGCCGCTGGCCCAGATCAGCGTCGTCTCCGCCGAGTCCGGGCTGCTGTTGTAGAAGCCGACGATGTCGCCGGCATCGTTGATGCGAGCGCTGATGGCGGGCAGGGTCAGGCTCGTTTGGCCGACCCGCATCGGCGCCTGCCAGCTGCCGGTGTCGGCCAGGTAACGCGCGGTGTGCAGGTAGGCGCAGGTTTCGGCGGGCGCGTCGCTGCAGGGTGCGCGCTGGTTCCACAGGGCCAGCAGGTTGCCGCGGGGTGAAGCTTCGAGCTGGAGTTCGTCCTGGTGGCGAAACGGTGCTGCCGCGTCGATCATCACCGGCGTGCTCCAGCTGGGCGCTGCACCGCCACTGCCCGGTGTGCCGCGTGTGGCGTACAGCGCGATGCGGCTGCCGTCGGACTTGCCGAAGAGCACCGTGGTGCGGCCGGCGTCGTCGATGGCCGAGGCCAGCCCGATGACCGGCGCGTCGCCGGCCTCGAGCTGCTGGCCGACCGACCACGCACGGGCGGGTTCACGCACCGTCAGCACGGCGGCGTTGCTGTTGACGTTGCCAACGCTGTTGCTGAGCACCACACGGTAGCGGCGGCCGTTGTCCGCCGCGGTGGCGGTGAAACTGAGCGTCGTGGCCGTGGCGCCGTTGATGTTGGCGAAGCTCAGGCCGCCGTCGGTGCTGAGCTGCCACTGCAGCGTGGGCGCGGGCGTGCCGGTGGCGACGACGCTGAAGCTCACCACGGTGCCCGCGTCCGCCGTGGTGTCGACCGGTTGCTGGCGCACGTTGGGCAGCGCCGGTGCGGCCGAGACGATCACCTGGGCCGGCGCGCTCGTCGCGGTGCCGGCGCTGTTGGTGGCCACCACGCGCAGGAAGTTGTTGGTGCTGGTCGCCGTGCCCGTGTCGAAGGTGTAGCTGCTGCCGGTGGCGCCGGTGATGGCGGTCCAGGTGGCCAGATCGCTGCTGCGGTACCACTGCAGCGTGGGCGTGGGTGTGCCTTCCGCCACCACGGTGAGGGTCACTGGCGTCGGTGCCGCCACCGAGATGGAACTGGGGGTCGTGTGCGTCGTGAAGCGCGGTGCGGCCGGGGGCGGCTGCACGGTCAGCGTAACCGGGTCGGTAGTGACCGTGGCGGCGCTGTTGCTGATGGTCACGCGCACCCCGAGCTGGTCGTCGGCCAGCGTCAGCCCCTGCAGCACGAGCGTGGGCTGCGAGGGCAGTGCCACGTCCACCCAGTCGGCACCGCTGCGGCGTGTCTGCCAGGTGTAGCCCAGCGCGGTGCCGGTGGCGGTGACGGCGAAGTGGGCCTCGCCGCCGACGTAGGCCTGCACCGCCTGCGGCGCCACCGTGATGGTCGGGGCCACGACCAGCGCCTGCACGGTGAGCGTCGCGGCCGAGCTGGTGATGGTGGTGCTGCCCTGCGACACCAGCACGCGGAAGCGGCTGCCGCTGTCGCTGGTGGCGGTGTTCGTGAGCGTGTACGACGCGGTCGTGGCGCCGGTGATGGCGGCCCAGGTGCTGCCGCCATCGTTGCTGCGCTGCCACTGGTAGCTCAGCGCGGAGCCGCTGGCGCCAACGCTGAAGCTCGCGGCACTGCCGGCGGTCACCTGCGTGTCGGCCGGCTGTGCACCGATGGTGGGTGGCACCGGCGTCGTCGGCGTGCCGGGATTGCCGGGGTTGGTGGCGTCACCGCCGCCGGAGTCGCCACAGGCGGCCAGCAGGCTGAGGGTGGTGATGGCCAGCAGACGCCGGCAGCCGATCAGGAGCGACGGAAACAACATGCAAGCTCGGTCGAAGTGGGTCGATGCCTGCAGGCTAGGCATCGGGCGTGATCCGAGCGTGATTGCCTGAGCGGCCCGCGCGGCCGCCCCGCGTTCAAGGGGTCAGCCGAACAGGCCCGGCGCGCGTGCCGGGTCGTCACCGTCGCTGTAGAAGCAGCTCGGGCACACCGCGCGGTAGCGGTCGTTGCCACCGATCAGCACCTGCTCGCCGTCCTTCACGCGCCGGCCGTCGGCGTCGACGCGCAGGTTCATGCTGGCCTTGCGCGCGCAGGCGCAGATGGTCTTCATCTCTTCCAGGTCGTCGGCCAGCGTCAGCAGCAGGGCCGAACCGGGGAAGGGCTCGCCGCGGAAGTCGCTGCGCAGGCCGTAACACAGCACCGGCAGCTTCTGGCTGTGCGCCAGCCGGTGCAGCTGGCGCACCTGCTCGGGCGTGAGGAACTGCGCCTCGTCGATCAGCAGGCAGGCCAGCGCCCGTGTATCGCCGCCGGCCAGCCAGGTGGCGTCGAACTCGGTGTCGGGGCCGAAGGTCTCGACCTGGCGCGTGAGGCCCAGGCGCGAGCCGATGAGGCCGATGCCGGAGCGGTCGTCGAGCGCGGCGGTGAACAGCCGCACGCGCATGCCGCGCTCCTCGTAGTTGTAGGCGGCCTGCAGCAGGTTGGTCGACTTGCCGGCGTTCATCGCCGCGTAGCGGAAGTAGAGCTTGCTCACGCGGCGATGATCGCAGGCGGCGGCCGCTTTTCGCGGCGGCTTACAGAGGCGGAATGCGCAGCACCTGGCCCGGGTAGATCTTGTCCGGGTGCTTCAGCATCGGCTTGTTGGCCTCGAAGATCACCGGGTACTTGTTGGCGTCGCCGTAGAACTTGCGGGCGATCTTGCTCAGGTTGTCGCCCGAGACCACGGTGTGGAACTGCGCCGGCGGCGCGGGCGGCGGGCCGACCACCTCGAGGCGGTCGTCGACGCTGACCACGCCGGCCACGTTGCCGCAGCACAGCAGCACTTTTTCCTTGGTCTCGGTGCTGCCGACCTGGCCGGCGATGGTGACCACCGAACTGGCGACGTCGTAGCTGACCTGCATCGAGCCGTTGTACAGGCCTTGTTCCTGCAGATAGGCCACGATCGCGGCCGACGCGGTTTCGGCCTGCTTGGCGAGGTTTTCCGGCGTCGGCGCCTTGGTGGCGGCGTCCTGCGCGGCCTTGGCCTCGCGGCCACCGAACAGCTTCTCGCCGGCTTCCTTGATGAACGAGAACAGTCCCATCGTCTTACCTCCTGGGTTGGTATCGAAGAACCGGCCAGGCCGCACCTCGGCGGCCTGGCCACCCCTCAAGTCTGCACCAGCAGGCCGCGGGTCTCGATGAAGCGCACCACCGCGTCCAGGCCTTCGTGGGTGCGCAGGTTGCTCATCACGAAGGGGCGGGTGGTGGCGTGCAGGGGGCGCATGCGTTTGGTGTCGGCTTCCATCACGCCGAGGTCGGCGCCGACGTAGGGCGCCAGGTCGGTCTTGTTGATCACGAACAGGTCGCTCTTCGTGATGCCGGGGCCGCCCTTGCGCGGGATCTTCTCGCCGGCGGCCACGTCGATCACGTAGATCGTCAGGTCGCTCAGCTCGGGGCTGAAGGTGGCGGCGAGGTTGTCGCCGCCGCTTTCGATGAAGACGATGTCGGCGTCGGGAAACTTCTCGAGCAGGCGGTCGACGGCCTCGAGGTTGATCGAGGCGTCTTCGCGGATGGCGGTGTGCGGGCAGCCACCGGTCTCGACACCGACGATGCGCTCGGGCTCCAGCGCACCGGCCACGGTGAGCAGGCGCTGGTCTTCCTTGGTGTAGATGTCGTTGGTGACGACGACGAGATCCCACTTCTCGCGCATCGTCTTGCACAGCATCTCGACCAGCGTCGTCTTGCCCGAGCCGACCGGGCCGCCGACGCCCACGCGCAGTGGCGGCAGCTTCTTGGTGCGGCCAGGAATGTGGTGCAGCGGGGTGGCGAGGCTCATGAGCGGAACAGTCGGGAGTACTGGGTTTCGTGGCGGGCCGACAGGATGGCCAGGCCGGGTGCAAAGGCCTGGCGCTCGCCGGCGGGCTGGGCCAGCGCCGCGTCAGCCGCGGCCGGCAGCGCCGCGGCCAGCGAGGCAAGCACACGCTGTGCCGCGGCCTGGCCCAGCGGCACGGCCTTGATGGCGGCCTGCACCTGGTTCTCGGCCCAGCCCCAGGCGAAGGCCAGCAGGGCGTCGCGCGGGGCCGCGCCGGCCAGCGTGGTGGCCAGTGCAAAAGCGCAGGCCCATTGCGGCGCCGGCGCGAAGCCGGCCATGTGCGCGAGTCGGGTGTCACCGGCCGCAGGGCCGTTCTTTAGCCATTCGAGCAGCGAACGGCCCATCTGCTCGGACTGCAGGCGCAGCTCGGCGGTTTCGCGCGTCGCGGCCAGCCAGTGGTTGACGGCACGCGCCGCTTCAACATCGTTCAAGGTCCAGGCGCGGCAGGCCTCGGCCAGCGCCGGGCCGTCGCCGCGCACCAGCACCAGTTGCAGTTGGTCAGCCAGCCACCGGGCGGCGCTGGCTTCGTCGGCCACCAGGCCGGCCTCGACCGCGGCCTCCAGGCCCTCGGAATAGCTGAAGCCGCCCACCGGCAGGGCCGGCGAGGCCAGCCACATCAGCTGCAGCCGCGTGGCGTCCGACGGCGGCGGTTCAGTGGCGATGGCCGTCACCGTGGTCGTGATCGTGGTGGTGATGGCCGTGGCCATGGTCGTGCCCGCAGCCCGGGCCGTGCACATGCGGCGCCGGCGCCGCGGCGATCGGGATCGAGCGCGTGGCGGGTGCCTGGCCGTGGTCGTGGTGATCGTGGCCATGCCCGTGGTCGTGATGCGCATGCCCACCCGCCGCATAGGCCCCGCCCTCGGGCTCGAAACCGGCTTGCAGCTCGTGCACGATCAGGTGCATCTGGCGCAGCATGTCGGCGAGCACCGGGTCGGGTTCGAGTTGCAGATGATCGGGTTTCAGCTCCAGCGCCACGTGGCGGTTGCCCAGGTGGTAGGCCGCACGCACCAGGTCGAAGGGGCTGCCGTGTTCCTTGCAGGGGGTGACGCGCAGCACCGGCTGCGGCGCGGCCTTCACGACGATCAGCGAGCCATCTTCAGCCACCAGCGCGTCGCCGCCGCGCACCACGCTGCCGCGTGGCAGGAACACGCCGAGCGCACGGCCGCTGGAGTCGACGGCGTCGAAGCGGCTTTTCTGCCGCACGTCCCAGTCGAGTTCGACGGTGGTGGCCCGCTTGAGCAGCACGGCGGCCAGGCCACGGCCGCCGGGGATGAGCTTGTTGACGGTGAGCATGGTGTTAGTATAACGAACGTTATAACGTCGGACGATCCGCCATGACCGCGCTCAAGCTCACCCAGATCGGCAATTCCGTCGGCGTGATCCTGCCCAAGGAAGTACTGGCGCGGCTGAAGCTGGAGAAGGGCGATACGGTGTTCGTCACCGAGGCCGCGAACGGCGTGACGTTGACGCCGTACGACCCCGCGCTCGACGAGCAGCTCAAGGCAGGGCGCGAGTTCATGCGCGAGTTCCGCGACACCTTCCACCAGCTGGCCAAGTGAGCCCGGCATGAGTGCCTGGCGCTGGATCGACCGGCGGGCGCTGCTGCTGCTGCACGACGAGAGCATTGCCGAGCATGGTGGTGCGCCCGGCATCCGCGACGAAGGTCTGCTGGATTCGGCGCTGGCGCGGCCCTTGAACCTGGCTGCTTATGGCGAGCCTGACTGGGCGGCGCTGGCAGCGGCCTACGGCGTGGGTCTGGCCAAGAACCACCCTTTTGTCGACGGCAACAAGCGGTCGGCCTTCCTGGCCATCGGCCTGTTTCTGGCCATCAACGGCCGCCGCTTGCAGGTAGGCCAGGCCGAAGCCACGCTGACCATGCTCGCCGTCGCCGCCGGCACGCTGGACGAAGCCGGCCTTGCCGCCTGGCTGCGCGATCACACGCAAGCGCGCTGAGCCGAAGCCTCAGAACAGAAAGTAGCGCTGCGCCATCGGCAGCACGGTGGCCGGGTCGCAGACCAGCAGTTCGCCGTCGGCGCGCACGCGGTAGGTCTGCGCGTCGATCTCCATCACCGGCGTCGCGCCGTTGAGCCGCATGTCGGCCTTCTTCACGCCGCGGCAGCCGCGCACGGCCGAGATGCGCTTCTTCAGCCCCAGCGCCTCGGGCACGCCGGCGGCCAGTGCGGCCTGGCTGACGAAGCTCAGGCTGGTGGCCGGTAGCGCGCCGCCGTAGCTGCCGAACATCGGCCGGTAGTGCACCGGCTGCGGCGTCGGGATGCTGGCGTTGGCGTCGCCCATCAGCGCGTGCGCGATGAAGCCGCCCTTCAGCACCAGGCTCGGCTTGACGCCGAAAAATGCCGGCCGCCACAGCACCAGGTCGGCCCACTTGCCGACCTCGATGCTGCCCACCTCGTGCGAGATGCCGTTGGCGATGGCCGGGTTGATCGTGTACTTGGCCACGTAGCGCTTGGCGCGGAAGTTGTCGTTGCGCGAGTCGGCGTCTACTGGGTGGTGGCGCGCGTGGTCGTGGTCGGGTGCCAGCCAGCCGCGCTGGCCCTTCATCTTGTGCGCCGTCTGCCAGGTGCGGATGATGACCTCGCCGACACGGCCCATGGCCTGGCTGTCGGAGCTCATCATGCTGATCGCGCCCAGGTCGTGCAGCACGTCCTCGGCGGCGATGGTCTCGCGCCGGATGCGGCTCTCGGCAAAGGCCAGGTCCTCGGCGATGCCGGCGTCGAGGTGGTGGCAGACCATCAGCATGTCGACATGCTCGTCCACCGTGTTCACGGTGTAGGGCATGGTCGGGTTGGTCGAGCTGGGCAGGAAGTTGGCTTCGCCCACGACCTTCAGGATGTCCGGCGCGTGGCCACCGCCCGCGCCTTCGGTGTGGAAGGCGCACAGCGTGCGGCCGGCCGTGGCGGCGACGGTGTCCTCGACGAAGCCGCTTTCGTTGAGCGTGTCGGAGTGGATGGACACCTGGGTGTCGGTCACCTCGGCCATGGTCAGGCAGTTGTCGATGGCCGCCGGCGTCGTGCCCCAGTCCTCGTGCAGCTTCAGGCCGATGGCGCCGGCAGCGATCTGCTGCGTCAGCGCCTCGGGCCGCGCGGCATTGCCCTTGCCGAGGAAGCCCAGGTTCATCGGGAAGGCGTCGGCCGCCTGCAGCATGCGGTGCAGGTTGTCGGGGCCGGGTGTGCAGGTGGTGGCGAAGGTGCCGGTGGCCGGGCCGGTGCCGCCGCCCAGCATGGTGGTCACGCCCGAGCTCAGCGCTTCTTCGATCTGCTGCGGGCAGATGAAGTGGATGTGGCTGTCGATGCCGCCCGCGGTGACGACCATGCCTTCGCCAGCGATGATCTCAGTGCCCGGGCCGATGACGATGTCCACGCCCGGCTGCACATCGGGGTTGCCGGCCTTGCCGATGGCGGCGATGCGCGTGCCCTTGATGCCGATGTCGGCCTTGATGATGCCGCGGTGGTCGAGGATCAGCGCGTTGGTGATGACGAGGTCGTGCGCCTCGTGGGCGCCGGGGCCGTTCACGACCTGGCTCTGGCCCATGCCGTCGCGGATGGTCTTGCCGCCGCCGAACTTGACCTCTTCGCCATAACCGCCGGCGCGCAGCGTCAGGTCGTGCTCGACCTCGATCACGAGGCCGGTGTCGGCCAGGCGCAGGCGGTCGCCCACCGTGGGGCCGAACATCTCGGCATAGGCGCGGCGGCCAATGGTTCGTGTCATGTTCGTGTCATCTCAGACGGCGCCGTTCACCAGGCCGCGGAAGCCCCAGACCTGGCGATGCCCGCCGTAGGGCACCAGCGTCACCGTGCGTTCCTGGCCGGGCTCGAAGCGCACCGCGGTGCCGCTCGGGATGTTCAGCCGCTGGCCCTTGGCGGCCTGGCGGTCGAACACCAGCGCCGCGTTGGTTTCGGCGAAGTGGTAGTGCGAGCCGACCTGGATCGGCCGGTCGCCGGTGTTGGCCACCACCAGCGTCAGCGTCGGCCGGCCGGGGTTCAGCGCGTGTTCGGCGTCGTCGTCGACGAGCAGTTCACCGGGGATCATCGCGTTGCCTCGGTGGGCTTACTTGCGGCGCACCCACCACCAGGCGCCGGCTGCCGCGGCCACCACCAGGGCCAGGCCGAAGGCGTCGGTGGCGTGCCAGTGGAAGTTGCCGGGCATGCCGTGGCCCGGGTGGGCCTGGGCGGCGCCGGCCAGCAGCAGGCCGGTGAGGGTGGTGAGGCTTCGGGTCATGGGGTGTCTCCGGGCTCGTATGCCGTTCATGCAACGGCTATGCAATGGGTTGGTGCACGGTCACCAGTTTGGTGCCGTCGGGGAAGGTGGCTTCCACCTGGATCTCGCTGACGATCTCGGGCACGCCATCCATCACCTCGTCGCGGTGCAGCACGGTCTTGCCCTCGCTCATCAGCTGCGCCACGGTCTTGCCGTCGCGCGCGCCTTCGAGGATGGCGGCGCTGATCAGCGCGATGGCCTCGGGCACGTTGAGCTTGAGCCCGCGCGCCTTGCGGCGCTCGGCGAGCAGGGCGGCGGTGAACAGCAGCAGCTTGTCCTTCTCGCGGGGCGACAGGTCCATGGTTCGGGCCACCAGCAGGATCGATGCCTGCATGCTACTGCCGCCACCGACCACCACCCCAGGCCCGGCATCGGGCGGTGCCGCCCCGTTCCGGGGCATGGCCCGGTGCATGCTTGTTCTGCAGACGATGAACGCAGAACGCGCCGAGCCGCAACAGCGCGTGATCAAGGTCCGGCGCGACTACAACGCCTGGGTCGCGCACGAGACGCTGGAAGACTACGCGCTGCGTTTCACGCCGCGCGCCTTCCGCAAATGGGGCCCGCAGCGCGTGGCGCAGACGGCGCTGGGCGGTGCTGCGAGCTTCCTGGTGCTCGAGGCGCTGGGTGCCACGCTGCTGTTGCAGGTGGGCTTCGTCAACATGCTGTGGGCAGTGTTGGCCACCGCGGCGCTGATCTTCGCGGCCGGGCTGCCGATCAGCGTCTACGCCGCGCGCTACGGCCTGGACATGGACCTGCTGACCCGCGGTGCCGGCTTCGGCTACATCGGCAGCACCATCACCAGCCTGCTCTACGCCAGCTTCACCTTCATCTTCTTCGCACTCGAAGCGGCCATCATGGCCTACGCGCTGGAGCTGGCCTTCGACATCCCGCCGGCCTGGGGCTACCTGCTGTGTGCGCTGGTGGTGGTGCCCATGGTCACGCACGGCATCACGGTGCTCAGCCGCCTTCAGGTGTGGACGCAGCCGCTGGCGCTGGTGCTGCTGGTGCTGCCCTATGTGTTCGTGCTGCAGGCACACCCCGATCTGCCGGCGCAGCTGGCTGCCTACCCGGGCCTGGACGGCAGTGGCGCGCAGTTCGACCCGCTGCTGTTCGGCGCGGCGCTCACCGTCGGCGTCGCGCTGATCACACAGATGGGCGAGCAGGCCGACTACCTGCGTTTCATGCCCGAGAAAACCGCCGCCAACCGCGGCCGCTGGTGGGCTGCGGTGCTGCTGGGCGGCCCGGGCTGGGTGGTGCCCGGGGTGCTGAAGATGCTGGGCGGTGCGGCCCTGGCGGTGCTGGTGCTGTCGCTCAGCGTGCCGGCCGATCGCGCGGTGGACCCGAACCAGATGTACCTGGCGGCCTACGAGCTGGTGTTCTCCAACGTCGGCTGGGCGGTGGCGGCGACCACGCTGCTGGTGGTGGTGTGCCAGCTCAAGATCAACGTCACCAACGCCTACGCCGGCAGCCTGGCCTGGAGCAACTTCTTCGCGCGGCTCACGCACAGCCATCCTGGGCGTGTGGTGTGGGTGGTGTTCAACACGCTGATCGCGTTGATGCTGATGGAGCTGGGCGTGTTCAAGGCCATCGGCGGCGTGCTCGGGCTGTACAGCAACCTGGCCATCAGCTGGATCATGGCCGTGGTGGCCGACCTGGTGGTGAACAAGCCGCTGGGCCTGAGCCCCAAGGGCGTGGAGTTCAAGCGCGCCCACCTCTACGACATCAACCCGGTGGGTGTCGGTGCGATGGCGCTGGCCTCGCTGCTGTCCATCCTGGCCTGGTTCGGTGTGTTCGGGCCGCTGGCCGAGGCCTTTTCGGCGGTGGTGGCGATGGTGGTGGCGTTTGTGGCCTCGCCGCTGATCGCCTGGGCCACGAAAGGCCGCTACTACCTGGCCCGCCCGGCGGAGCGTGAAGGCAGCTATCTGGGGCGCGCGGCGATGCACCGCTGCGTGATCTGCGAGCGCGAATACGAAGGCGAGGACATGGCGCGCTGCCCGGCTTATGGCGGGCCTATCTGCTCCTTGTGCTGCAGCCTCGACGCGCGCTGCCACGACCTGTGCAAGCCGCCCGAGGCACGGCTGGTGACCCAGGTGCGTGCGCTGCTGGAGCGGCTCACGCCCCGGTCCTGGTGGCCGCGGCTGGACACCGGTCTGATGCGCTGGCTGTTGCTGATGGGCGTGGTGGCGGCGGCGCTGGCCGGGCTGATGGCGGCCGTCTACCGCGTCGAGCTCGACACCGCGCTGGCCGCGGCCGGCCCGGTGGACGCTGCCGGCGCCGCGGCACTGGCGGCGGCGCTGAAGCTGTCCTTCGTGAAGCTCTACTTCGCGCTGGTGCTGATCGGCGGCGTCATCGGCTGGTGGCTGGTGCTGACGCAGACCAGCCGGCGCGTGGCGCAGGAGGAGAGCAACCGCCAGACCGAGCTGCTGGTGCAGGAGATCGACTCGCACCGCCGCACCGACGAGGAACTGCAGCGCGCGCGCCGCGCCGCCGACGCGGCCAACCAGGCCAAGACACGCTACCTCTCGGCCATCAGCCACGAGCTGCGCACGCCGCTCAACAGCATCCTCGGTTATGCCCAGCTGCTCGACGAGGATCCGACGCTGCCGGCGCCGCGCAAACACGGCATCGGCGTCATCCGGCGTGGTGGCGAGCACCTGCTCGGGCTGATCGAGGGCACGCTGGACATCGCGCGCATCGAGAGCGGCAAGCTCACGCTGGAGCCCAGGCCGATGCGGTTGCGCGAAAGCCTGCTGCAGATCGTCGAGATGTTCGAGCTGCAGGCCACGGCCAAGGGCCTGCGCTTCGAACACGACGTGGCCGCTGCGCCCGAGCGCGTGAAGGTCGATGCACGGCGGCTCACGCAGATCCTCATCAACCTGCTCGGCAACGCCGTCAAGTTCACGCAGCAGGGCCGCGTGGCCTTCCGCGCCAGCCATGTGCGCGAGATGGCGGTGTTCGAGATCGAGGACACCGGTCCGGGCATCGCGCCGGCTGACCTGGAGCGGGTGTTCGAGCCCTTTGCCCGCGGTGCCGGCGAGGCCGGCAGCAGCGGCACGGGTCTCGGCCTGACCATCGCGAAGATGCTGACCGAGCTGATGGGCGGCGAGATGACCGTGCACTCGCGGCCCGGCGAAGGCACGCTGTTCCGTGTGCGGCTGTTCCTGCCCGCGCTGCTCGACGGTGCCGGCAGCACCGAGCCGGCCACGGCACCGCGTGGTGGCCATGCCGGCAGGCCGCGCCGCGTGCTCGTCGTCGACAACGAGGAGGTCGACCGCACGCTGCTGGCGCGCCGGCTCGAGAGCCACGGCTTCGAGGTGCTGCAGGCCGGCTCCGGTGTCGCGGCGCTGGGCTTGCTGAAGGAGCGTGAAGTCGACGCCGTGCTGATGGACCTGGCCATGCCCGGGCTCGACGGCTGGGCGACGATCCGCAGCCTGCGCGCGCAGGGCCTGAGCCGGGCGCCGGTGGCCATCGTCTCGGCCAATGCCTTCGACAAGGGTCTGGACAACGACGTCGGCATCACGCCCGCCGACTTCATCACCAAGCCCGTGCGCTTCGACGAGCTGCTGGACTGGCTGGGTGACCGGCTCGGCCTGCAATGGCTGCCCCGCGAACGGCCCCCAACCGCCGCGGTGCCGGCGGCGGCAGGCCCGCGGCCTGGCCGCGAGCAGCTGCTGGCGCTGAAGCAGGTCGTCGAGCTCGGCTATCCGCGCGGCGTGCAGCGCCTGCTCGACCGGCTGGCCGACGAACGCCCGGACTGCGCCGGCTGGCTGGCTGCGCAGCGCAGCCTGGCCGAGCACTTCCGTTTCGACCGCATGACGACCCTGATCGACGAGGCCCTGGCCCATGCCGCTGCCGACTGAAACCCCGATGACGGAAACCCCGATGCGCCACGCCGGCCTGGTGCTGATCGTCGACGACATGCCGGACAACCTGGCCATGCTGCACGACGCGCTCGATGCGGCCGGCTACACCGTGCTCGTGGCCACCGACGGTGCCCAGGCCCTGGCGCGTGCGGCCGCTGCCGACCCCGATGTGGTGCTGCTCGACGCGGTGATGCCGGGGCTGGACGGCTTCGAGGTCGCACGCCGGCTCAAGGCCGGGCCCGAGACGGCGCACATCCCCATCGTCTTCATGACCGGCCTGACCGAGACCGAACATGTGCTGGCCGCCTTCGAGGCCGGTGGTGCCGACTACGTGACCAAGCCGCTGCGCCCGCCCGAGGTGCTGGCGCGCATGGCCACGCACATGGCGGCCGCGCGCCAGGCGCGCCAGGCACGCAACGCGCTCGACGCGTATGGCCACGCGACGCTGGCGGTGCGGCTGCTGCCGGGCCGCGACGCGGGTGCAGGCGGCGAACGCGGCACCGCGCGCATCGTCTGGCAGACACCGCTGGCGCGGCGCTGGCTGGTGGGCTGGTTCGACGCCAGCGCCGCCGAACGGCTGCCGCCGGCGCTGCTGAATTGGCTGGTGGGTTCGGTTGCGGCGCAGGAAGCGCGGCCGTTCGCGCTGGCGCGTGCCGGGCGCCAGCTGGTGTGCACGCTGCAGGGCCGCACACCCGACGACGACTGGCTGGTGGTGCTGCGCGAGGTGGACGATGCCGGCACCGTGCAGGCACTGGTGCACGCCTTCGGCCTGACGCTGCGCGAAAGCGAGGTGCTCTACTGGGTGGCCAAGGGCAAGACCAACCGCGACATCGGCGACATCCTCGGTGCCAGCCCGGCCACGGTGAAGAAGCACCTGGAGCGCATCCACGAGAAGCTGGGCGTGGAGACCCGCACCGCAGCCGCGGCGCTGGCGCTGAAGAAGGTGAGGGCACTGAGCCCGGCCTGAGGCGTGCGCCAGTCGGCGCGGCCATGAAAAAGGGCGGCCCGTGGGCCGCCCTTTGGTTGTCGCGGAAGCGTCGCGATCAGAACGAGTAGCGCAGGGTGACCTGCACCGCCCATTGCGATTCGCCGGAGTTCTGGCGCGTGGCCAGATCTTCGGTCGAGCCCATGCTGTAGATGTACTTGCCAGTGGCCGGGTCGACACCGTTGTAGTACACGAAGCTGCGGTTCGACGGGAAGCCGATCTCGTCGATGCGGCCCCACTTCTTGTTCAGCAGGTTGCCGAAGTTCAGGATGTCGAAGGTGATCGAGCCCTTGTGCTGGCTGCTGAAGCCGGGCACTTCCTGGGCCAGGCGCACGTCGAAGTTGTTCACCCAGGGTGCGAACTCGTTGTTGCGGCCGACGATCCCACCCTTGGCCGAGGACAGGGCCGAGCTGGAGTTCACAACCTGCCAGAAGAGGGCTTCTGCCGCTTCTGACGAGGCGCCGGTCAGCGCACCGTCAGAGCCGCGGAAGATCACGTCGCCCGAACCCGGACCGCGCGGGATGTACATCAGGTCGTTGCCGCCGATGCCATCGCCGTTCAGGTCGTTGATGTAGGTCCAGCTGTAGGGCTTGCCCTTGCGGCCCTCGTAGAACACGCCCACCGAGGTGTTGTACTTGCCGACGAAGGCCTTGTTCCACACCATGGAGGCGTTGATCCGGTCGCGGATCAGGTAGTTGGAGTTTTGCTCGACATCTTCGTTCTGGTTGAAGATGTTGCGGTTGCTCCAGTTCGAGCTCGAGGTCGACGAGGTCAGCGGGCTCACGTCCTTGGCCGTCATGTACGTGTAGGCCAGGTTCCAGCCCAGGCCGGTGCGCGACGGGCTGGACAGGCTCAGCGTGATGGCGTCACCGCCACCCTTGCTGGTTTCCTTGGCCATCAGCACGTTGCTGAAAGCCGGGTTGCTCAGAGCGCGGGTGCGCGACTGGCCGCTCGGCGTGGCACAGGCGCCTGACGTGATGGCCGCGCCGGTCGCCTGGTTCCAGCAGCTGGAGTTGTAGCCTTCGCTACGGTAGTACATGTTGCGGCCGTCGGTGCCGACGCGCGTAACGCCGCCGAGGTTCAGGTGCTCGTAGTAGATGCCCGAGTTCACCTTGGTGTGCACCCACTCGGCGCCGGCCACAAGGCGGCCAACCACCGGCAGTTCCGGCAGCTCGGTCTCGAAGGCCAGGTTGACCTTCCACACCGACGGCTGCTCCAGGCCCGGCGACAGCGCGTCGACGTTCGGTGCGGGCTGCGTGCCGGCCAGCGCGGGCTGGGCTGCCGGGTTCGGGTTGAAGATCACGTTGGCGCCGGTGGTGCCGCAGGCCGTGTAGCTGGCGCAGTTCAACTGAGCCACGGCCATGCCGGTGTTGCTGAACGGGTTGCTCAGCCACACATTGGCCGCAGCACCCTGGAACAGGCCGAAGCCACCACGCAGCTGGCGGCGGTTCTCGCGAGTGCCCAGGTCCCAGTTGAAGCCCACGCGCGGCTGCCACAGGCGGTTGCCGTCGAGCGTGACGGTGTTGTCGATGCCGAAGCCACCATCAGCCCGGGTGAAGGTCGTGCCGTCGGTCGAGCCGGCGACCGGGGCGGCGGCGACGCGGTCGTTGCGAAGCGGCTTGGTCGGTACGCTCTGCTGGTCCATGCGCAGGCCCAGCGACACCGACAGCTTCGGCGAGAGGCGCCAGGTGTCCTGCAGGAACAGGCCGGTGTTCTTGTAGCTCCAGATGGCAACGGCGTCGCTCAGCGTGCGGCCAGTGCCGGCGAGCGGTGCCTGCAGCGTGTAGGCCGACGGCATGCCGCGTTGGAAGTTCTCAAGCACGGCCAGATCGCGCTGCGCCGGTGTCAGGCCGTTGCAGTCGGCTGCCACGCGGGCAGCCGCGTCCGTACCGCCGACGCGGCCGAAGCTGTAGTCAACAGCACCAGCGGCCGTAGCGGCGCCCTCGCAGGCGAAGGTGTAGTTGCCGTTGACGTTCTGGACGAAGGCGTTGTAGACCTTGTTGTCCGAGTAGTCGATGCCGAACTTCAGCTCGTGGTCGCCGAGGTTCCAGTTGGCGCCGGCATAGATGTCCAGGGTTTCGGTTGCGAGTGCATTCAGGTGCCGGCTGTTCTCGGTACCGAAGTTCAGGAACCGGTTGTTGGTGCTGAAGCCGGCCGGTGCACCCGGTGCCACGCCGGAGAAGCGCAGACCAATGGCCGGGCGTGCGGCCGACAACAGGATCGGCTCACTGTCGTAGTCGCGCTGCGAGATCTTGAGCTCGGTGCTGAAGTCGTTGGTCCAGTCGGCGAACCACTGGCCGACCAGCGTTTCGAGCGTCTTTTCCTGATCGAACCACCACGAGCTGAGCGACAGGCCAGTCGCAGAGAAGCCGTTCAGCTGCGGTTCGTTCTGCGCCGTCTTCGTGTAGCGCAGGTTCGCGCGGTGGTTGTCGTTGATGTTCCAGTCGAGCTTGATCAGCGTGTCCTTGACTACCAGCTCCAGGCCCTGCGGCACCTGCGAGCCGCCGATGTCGATGCCCCAGGTGTCACGGGCAATCGAGATGGCAGAGTCGATCGCGGCCTGCGTGATGCCGACGTTGGTCATCGAGCTGCCAAGCGGACCGAAGGTGGGGCTGTTGCGGGAGCTGCGCAGTTCTTCGTAGCTCGCGAAGAAGAACAGCTTGTCCTTCAGGATCGGGCCGCCCAGCGTGAAGCCGTAGAGCTTCTCTTCGAACTCGGGCGCGTCGAAGTAGGAGCCGTTGGTGCGGTTGAAGCGCTTGCCGGCCAGGCTGTCGTCGCGGAAGACGTAGTAGACGCTGCCCTTGAACTCGTTCGTGCCGCTCTTGGTGACGGCGTTGATGTTGGCGCCGGTGTAGCCCTTTTGCGTGACGTCGTAGTTGCTCAGGTTGACCTGCGCGCTCTGGATCGCGTCGATCGAGATCGGCTGTTTCAGCGTCGGCAGGTTGTTCGATTCCAGGCCGAAGGTGTCGCTGGTCGTGACGCCGTCGATGGTGATGCTGTTGAAGCGCGTGTTCTGGCCAAGGGCGGAGATCTCGCCGCGCTCCTTGTCGGTCTGCGCCAGACGCGGGTCGGTACGGGCCACGTCCTGCAGGTTGCGGGCGATCGAGGCCAGGGTGTTGATCTCACGCTGACCAACCTGCGTACCGGCGCCCATCGAACCGCTGTCGAATTGGGTGCTGACGGCCCGGCCGGTGACGGTGATGGTCTGCATGGCACCGACCACGCCGTCCAGCGACATGGTTTCCGCCAGCGCCAGGAAGACGCCCTCGCGGCGGTCAACGTCGCTGCCGCGCGTGAAGGTGATGGTGTACGGGCCGCCCGGGCGTAGGCCGCGCGCCGCGTAGCGGCCTTCGGCGTCGGTCGTGGCGTTGACGCTGGTGCCGGACTCCACGTGCAGGATGCTCACCGTGGCGCCGGCCACGGGCTTGCCGTCGGCGCCGACGACGCGGCCGCTCACTGCCGACGTGGTGTTCTGCGCCAGTACGGGCAGGGTGGTGGCGCAGGCCACCACCGCGACGGCGGCAGCCACGGCGGTGCGCGGGAACAGGAGCCAGTCGTCTCGATTCATGAAACTTCCTCGGGTCGTTGCGATCTCAGGGGAGGCTGCGCGCCCGTTGTGCGGTGCGCGGGCCGTGGCGGAACAGGGTCAAAGAGCAATGGCGCTGCCGCCGGCTACGGCGGTAACTGGCGGAAACCGACAGTGTGCAACCCGTTCGGTGGCGCGCTTGTTGTCGCTGGCCATCGCCGGGTCGGCAATTGCCCGGCTTGACGGCCCGCCCCGACGTGGTGCAGTCAGAGCCTGGGCGCAAAAATCGTGCCGCGGAGCATGACGACCGCCGATGCCAGGAGCATGACAATGCCATGGCCGGCAGGCGAACTGTCGCGCTGCCACAACAATCGCCGCCGCTACTTCGCGATGAATCCTGAACCGATCACGCTGCGCCGGGCCACGCCCGCCGATGCCGCCGACTACGCCCGGCTGATGGGCGACCCCGAGGTTTATGGCAACCTGATGCAGCTGCCCTGGCCTTCCGAGACCGTCTGGCGCGAGCGCCTGGAGGCCGGCCAGAAGGGCGAGGGCCACGATCTCAGCCTGGTGGCGCTGCACGAGGGGCGCATCGTCGGCTCGCTGGGCCTGCACCCGCAGCCGCGCGTCCGGCGGCGCCATGTGGCGATGCTGGGCATCAGCGTGGCGCGTGAGCACCAGGGCCGAGGCATCGGCCAGGCGCTGATGGCTGCGGCCTGCAGCTTTGCCGACGGTTGGGCGCAGATCCTGCGCATCGAGCTGACGGTGTTCGTCGACAACGAACGGGCCATCGCGCTGTACCGGCGCCACGGCTTCCGGGTCGAGGGCACGCACGTGGCCTATGCGATGCGCGATGGCCGCTACGTTGACGTGTTGTCGATGGCCCGGCTGCACCCGGAGCCGCCGCGCATCGCCTGGCCGGCAACCGTCGCGGCATGAGAATCGCGGCATGAGCGCAGACACCCCCGAATCTCTTCAGCCCCCCCCTTCTGCCGACCCCGAGGTCGCTGCGCTGGAAGCCCTGGCCGAGCGGCTGCAGGGTTTTGGTGCCGACACCCACGCCGAGCTGATCGACGGCTTTCTGACGGCGCTGGCTGCCGGCCCGGTGCTGCCCGGCATCGGCGAGTGGCTGCCGCTGCTGTTCGACGACAGCTTCGAGCGCGCCTTTGCCGACCCCGAGGACCTGGCCGGCGCCGAACGCACGCTGCTGGCGCGGCTGGCCACGGTGCGGCGCCATCTGGATGCTGAAGCGCTGATCGACCAGCCCGACCGGCTGCGGCTGGAACCGCTGCTCTACGACTGGGACGGTGCGCCCGAGGACAGCGTCGAGGCCCTGCCGGAAGAAGACCGCCTCTTTGCGCGCGCCCTGGCCCAGGGCGGGGCGTTGTGGGCCGAGGGTTTCATGGTCGCGGTCGACGGCCTGCCCGAGGTCTGGCGTCGGCCCGATGACGCCGATGCGGCCGAGCTGCTCGACGAACTGCTCGGGGCCGTCGGGGCCTTGCTGCAGCCCACGGTGGAAGAGACTGCTGCCATTGCCGCCCCGGATGCGGATGCAGCCCAGCCCACCCCGCGCGAGGCGACCATCGACGACGCGCTGTTCGCCGTGCAGGACCTGCGTGTGTTCTGGCTCGACCACGCGCCGAAGCCCGAGCCGCGGCGCGTCGAGCCGCAGCCGGGGCGCAACGACCCCTGCCCCTGCGGCAGCGGCAAGAAGTTCAAGAAGTGCCACGGTGCGGCGGCCTGAGCCGCGTGAAACCAGGCTGAAGCCGCTTCGAACCCGCCTCGGCTAGAGTCGCGCGCCATGCAGATCGATGACGCCCTGGCGCCCGCCGCCGCCGGCGAACTGGCCGGCCGCCACCTCGTGCTCGGCCTGAGCGGCGGTGTGGCCTGCTACAAGGCCGCGGTGCTGCTGCGCGAGCTGCAGCGCCTGGGCGCCACGGTGCAGGTGGTGATGACGGAAGCGGCCTGCCAGTTCATCACGCCGGCCACGATGCAGGCGCTGAGCGGCCGGCCGGTGGTGAGCTCGCAGTGGGATGCGCGCGAGCCCAACCACATGCCGCACATCAACCTCACGCGCGAGGCCGACGCGGTGATCGTGGCGCCCGCCAGCGCCGACTTCATCGCCCAGCTGGCGCAGGGGCGGGCCGGCGAGATCCTCTCGCTGCTGTGCCTGGCGCGGCCCGCCACGCGCTGCGCGCTGCTGGTGGCGCCGGCCATGAACCGCGAGATGTGGGCGCACCCGGCCACGCAGCGCAACGTGGCGCAGATCGTCGCCGACGGTGCCGTGCTGCTCGGCCCCGATGCCGGCGACCAGGCCTGCGGCGAAACCGGCGACGGCCGCATGCTCGAAGCCGAGGCGCTGGCCGAGGCCGTGCTCGCGCATTTCCAGCCCAAGCGGCTGGCCGGCCGTTCGGTGCTGGTGACCGCTGGCCCCACCTTCGAGGCCATCGACCCGGTGCGCGGCATCACCAACCGCTCCAGCGGCAAGATGGGCTTTGCGATCGCGCGTGCCGCTGCCGAGGCTGGTGCCACGGTGACGCTGGTCGCTGGCCCGGTGGCGCTGCCCACGCCGGCCGGCGTGACGCGCATCGACGTGACCAGCGCGCGCGAGATGCTCGCCGCGGTGATGCCGCTGGCGGCGCACCATGGCGTCTTCGTCGCCACCGCCGCGGTCGCCGACTGGCGGCCGGCGGCCGAGGTCGGCCACAAGATCAAGAAGGACGGCAGCGGCGTGGTGCCGGCGCTGGCCTTCGTCGAGAACCCTGACGTGCTCGCCACCGTCGCGGCGCTGCCGCCGGCCGAGCGGCCGTTTTGCGTGGGCTTTGCGGCCGAGACCGACGAGCTCGAGCGCCACGCCCGCGCCAAGCTCGAGAAGAAGCGGGTCGACCTCGTCGTCGGCAACCTCGGCCCGGCGACCTTCGGCCGTGATCACAACGCGTTGCTGCTGGTCGAGTGCAGCGGCCTCACCGAGCTGCCGCGGGCTTCAAAGCGCGCGTTGGCGCAGCGGCTGGTGGCCGAGATCGCGGCGCGGCTGCCGTCCTGAGTTGAATCCATTCCGATGACCGTCATCGACCTCCGCATCCTCGACCCGCGCATCGCCGACACGCTGCCGGCCTACGCCACGCCCGGCAGCGCCGGCCTGGACCTGCGCGCCTGCATCGAGCAGCCGCTGGTGCTGGAGCCCGGCCAGGCCGAACTCATCCCTACCGGCCTGTCCATGCACATCGGCAATCCCGGCCTGGCCGCGATGCTGCTGCCGCGTTCGGGCCTGGGCCACAAACACGGGCTGGTGCTCGGCAACCTGGTGGGCCTGATCGACAGCGACTACCAGGGCCCGCTGATGGTCAGCTGCTGGAACCGCGGCCGTGTGGCCTACACGGTGCAGCCGCTGGAGCGCATCGCGCAGATGGTGCTGGTGCCGGTGGTGCAGGCCGGCTTCCGCGTGGTCGAGCAGTTCGAGACCAGCGTGCGCGGCAGTGGCGGTTTCGGCAGCACCGGCCGGGCCTGAGACTCTTCAGTGCACCGGCCCGTCGGTGGGCCGGCCGTCCAGCACCGAGACAAAACCTTCGCCGACCGAGCGCGCCTCGATCTCGGCCTCGCTGGCTTCGCGCACGCCGCGCACCTTGAGGTGCAGCCGCAGCGCCATGCCGGCCAGCGGGTGGTTGCCGTCCAGCACCACATGCGACGGATAGACCTCGGTGACGAGGTAGATGCGGTCATCGGGCATGTCCGGCGTCGCGGCGCCTTCGGGCAGGCCCTCGAAAGCCATGCCGGGCTCGACCGCGTCGGGGAACAGCTTGCGGTCCTCGAAGCAGACGAGGTCCGGCTCGTAGTCGCCGAAGGCGTGCTCGGGTTCCAGGTGCAGGTGCAGCTCGGCGCCTTCTTCGTGGCCGGCCAGCGCTTCTTCGACCTTCTCGAGCAGGTCGTCACCACCGTAGAAAAACTCGACCGGCTGCGTGAGCTCGTCGATGGCTTGGTTCTGGGCGTCCGCGAGCTGCCAGGTCAGGCTCACGACGCAGGGAGCGGCGATGATCATCGGGGGATGATCGCACACGGGTTGTGCACCGCGGCGGGCTCGACAATCGCGCCATGACCACCCCTGACATCGACACGCCGAGCCCGCTGCTCGGTGGCCTGAGCCCCGCCACCTTCATGCGCCGGCACTGGCAGAAGAAGCCGCTGCTGGTGCGCCAGGCCTGGCCCGGCGTGCAGCCGCCGCTGGCGCGGCCGGCGCTGTTCGAACTGGCCGGGGCCGAGGGCGTGGAGTCGCGCCTGGTGGAGCGCCGCGCCGGTGTTGCTGCCACCGAGGCCGCTGCCTGGCGCGTGCGCCACGGGCCCTTTCTGCGGCGCAGGTTGCCGCCGGCCTCGCGGCCGGGCTGGACGCTGCTGGTGCAGGGCCTGGACCTGCACGTGCCGGCCGCCCGCACGCTGCTCGAGGCCTTTCGCTTCGTGCCCGAAGCGCGGCTCGACGACCTGATGGTCTCCTGGGCTTCCGACGGTGGCGGCGTCGGCCCGCACCTCGATGCCTATGACGTGTTCCTGCTGCAGGTGGCCGGCCGCCGCCGCTGGCGCATCGGCCGGCCGGTGCGCGATGCCGACTTCGTGCCCGGCGCGCCGCTGAAGCTGCTGGCGCAGTTCGAGCCCGAGCAGGAATGGGTGCTGGAACCCGGCGACCTGCTCTACCTGCCCCCCGGCTGGGGCCACGATGGCGAGGCCGTGGGCGGCGACTGCATGACGGCCTCGGTGGGCTTCCGTGCGCCCAGTGAACGCGAGCTGGCGGCCGACCTGATCGCCCGCCTGGCCGACGAGGTGACCGAGGCGCTGGCCGACGAAAGGGCGGCCGGCGCCGCGCCGGGCGGACGCCGCTACCGCGATCCGGCCCAGCCTGCCACCGCCACACCCGGGGCCCTGCCGGTGGGCCTGGTGGCCTTTGCGGCCGAGGCCGTGACGCGCGCGCTGCACGAAGACCCGCAGTGGCTGGCGCGGGCGCTGGGCGAGGCGTTGAGCGAGCCCAAGCCGAATGTCTGGTTCGAGGCCGGCGAGGCGGTGGGCGTGGCCTCGGGCGTGCCCGTACGTCTGGCCGACCGTTCGCGCATGCTCTACGACGAGCGCCACGTGTTCCTGAACGGTCAGGCCTACGAAGCGCGAGGCCGCGATGCCACGTTGATGCGGCGCCTGGCCGACGCACGCCGGCTGTCCGTGGCCGAACGTCGGCGGCTGTCGGTCGGCGCCGCGGCACTGCTCGACCAGTGGCTGATGGACGGCTGGCTGGTGGGCGAGGCCTGATCCTGCTGCAAAAACAAGGAGTGCTGAGATGAGCGAACTGCCTGCCGGCAACCCACCCGCCGTCGAGTCCCGCGGCGACTTCGCGGCCGCCGTGCACTGGGCGGTGGCGACCGCCATCGCCGACGGTGCACGCACGCTGGTGGCGGTCGACCCCGCCTTCGACGAGCTCTGGCCCTGGGACGACGCGGCGCTGCGCGAGGCGCTCGTCGGCTGGTTCCGGCTGCCGCAGCGCCGGCTGGTGCTGCTGGCCGCGAACTACGACGCTGTGCCGCGGCTGCACCCGCGCTTCACCACCTGGCGGCGCGACTGGGCGCATGCCATCGACACACGCCTGGTGCCGGAAGAACTGGCCGACGGCCTGCCGACCCTGCTGATCGACGACCGGCGCACCAGCCTGCACCTGCGCGAGCGCGAGCAGGGCCGTGGCCGCGCCTCGCTCGAAGTGCGCACGCGGCTGCTGTGGCAGGAGCGGGCCGACGTGTGGCTGCAACGCTCTTCACCCGGATTTGCCATCACGACGCTGGGTCTCTAAGGGCTAGCCCTTACGTGCATCTACAATGCGGCTTCGGGCTGCGAGCCGGGGACACACCCGGGCCGCGGTTTGATCAAGTCGGGTCTGGAGGCCCGGCCTGGCTGTGATCACAACACTCTTTGGACCCTCAAGCATCATGATGAACAAGTCGCTCGTTCTGGCCGCCCTCGTTTCCGCCGTGGCCCTGGCCGCCTGCAGCAAGCAGGAAGAAGCCCCGGCGCCGGCTCCCGTCGCCGCCCCGGCGCCGGCGCCCGCCCCGGCCGCTGAACCGGCGCCGGCCGCTTCGGCCGCCGAGACGCCCGCTTCGGCCGCCTCGCAGTGAGCGCTGGCGCAAGTCGCGTTTCCTGAGCGAAAAAAGCCGCCCCGAGGGGCGGCTTTTTCATGCCGGCTTGATGCCGACAGAGCTGCGCTCAGCGCAGCTGCTGGTACAGCAGCTCGAGCAGGCGCTTGGCGTTTTCGCTCTGGTCCGAGCCGCCTTCGTCGGCGGCCACGGCAACCACGGTCACCGGCCCGTTGGCCCGCACCGCAACCCGCGCGCGCTGCGTGGCGAGCGGGTTCTTGTCGTTGCCGAACAGGCGCGCCCAGAAGCCCGGCTCTTCCTTGCCGATGCTGTCCGGGTCGATGAAGCGCACGTAGTACAGGCCCTGCGTGCGGTCGCGGTCCTCGACCGTGAAGCTGCCGCGGTCCAGCGCCAGGCCGACACGGCGCCAGGCGCGGTCGAAGCTCTCGTCGAGTTCGAGCGCGCCGCCGTCGGCGGTCTTGCGCGCACGGGCCGGCCCGGCTGCCGGTGCCTCGGGCGCGGCGGCCACGGTTTCGCGCAGCGTGGCCGGCGGCTGCGGCGCACCCAGGCTGACCATCAGCCGCACCAGCATCTCGGCTTCGAGCTGCGGGTCGCTGTCGCGCAGCCGCCAGCGCGTCGTGTCGTCGTCGCGCGCGCCGGTGAGCTGCACCACGCGCTCTTCGATGCCGCGGTGGGTGATGTAGATCTCGCTGCCGGCTTCGGTGCGTTCGATGCGGGTGCGGAATTGGTCGCGCTCGCCGGTGTCGAACAGGTTGCCGGCCAGGCGGCCGATCAGGTTGCGCACCACGTCGTTCGGCAGCTTGCCGCGGTTCTCGGCCCAGTTCGTCTCGACCGTGCCGGCCGCGGCGTTGTCGGCTGCGATCGTGAAGCCGAGCGACTCCCAGAACGTGCGCACCTGCGGGAACAGCTGTTCCGGCGGGCGGGGCACGACCAGCCAGCGCAGGTCGCCCGCGCGTTCGACACGCATGCCGTCCAGCGCGTTCAGCGCCACGCTCGGTGCGCCGGCCGCGGCGGGGGCCGCAGCACCGGCGGCCGAGGCGCTGACCACGCCGCCGACGCTCTGGTAGCGGTTCTCGCGCGCCAGCTGGGTGAGGTCTGGCGGCACCTCCAGCGGCTTGGTGCGCACGGCCGTGCCACGGTAGTCGATGGGGTCGGAGCCGAGGCTCGAGCAGCCGCTGGCCAGCAGCAGGGCGCCGGCGACGAGGCCCAGGCGGGCAGAGAGGTGAAGCGTCATGGAATCGCGGATTCGTTCTTCGGGGCCGTTGCCGGCCCTGCGGGCGGCGTGGCGGTTGGAGCAGCCGGGAGCGGCGGAGTTCAGCCCATCAGGGATTCTTCAGGCCGCTGGCCGCCAGCGCGGCGCCGACACGGCCCCGGCCGGCTTCGGACAGCGGCACCAGCGGCAGCCGCAGGTGTTCGCTGCAGCGGCCCAGCTGCGCCAGCGCCCACTTCACGGGCGCTGGGCTGGCTTCGCAGAACAGGTCGCGGTGCAGCGGCAGCAGCTGCAGGTGCAGCGCGGTGGCGCGCCGCACATCGCCTTCGATGGCTGCGACACACAGCTCGTGCATCAGCCGCGGCGCCAGGTTGGCGGTGACGCTGACGTTGCCGCGGCCGCCCAGCAGCATCAGCGCGACGGCGGTGCTGTCGTCGCCGGAGTAGACCGAGAAGGACTTCGGCGCCTGCTTGATCAGCCAGGCTGCGCGGGCGATGTCGCCGGTGGCTTCCTTGATGCCGATCACGCCCGGCAGCTCGGCCAGCTTCAGCGCCGTCTCGGGCTGCATGTCGGCCACCGTGCGGCCGGGCACGTTGTAGAGCACCAGCGGCAGCTCCACCGCTTCGGCGATGGCGCGGAAGTGGCGGTAGATGCCTTCCTGCGAAGGCTTGTTGTAGTACGGCACCACCGAGAGGTGGCAGTCGGCGCCGACGGCCTTGGCGTACTGCGCCAGCTCGATGGCTTCGGCCGTGCTGTTGGCGCCGGTGCCGGCCATCACCGGCACGCGGCCGGCGGCGTGCTCGACGGCCACGCGGATCAGCTCGCGGTTCTCCTCCATCGTCACCGTCGGCGATTCGCCGGTGGTGCCGACCACGCCGATGCAGTCCGTGCCCTCGGCGACATGCCAGTCGATCAGCCGCTTGTAGGCCTCGAAGTCGATGCGGCCGTCCTCGGCCATCGGCGTGACCAGCGCCACGATGCTGCCGACGATGGGGGTCATGGGCGGGAGTCCTCGGGCCCGGGAATCGGGGCCGCGTTCAGGGGAAAGCGGCGGATTTTAGCCGTCGGGCCCCGCACCGCCGCCAGCCGCTGCACGGCCCGGGGGCCGGCCGGCGGCGGCCGGTCTTCGAGGCCGTCTTCGTAGGCCACCACGTGCAGCCCGGCAAAGGCCTGCAGCAGCTCGCCCGGCGCCAGCAGGAAGTCCGGGTTCGACGGCCGGCCGAAGGCCTCGTTGCCGAGCGCGAAGGTCTCGTAGATCAGCACGCCGCCGTCGGCCAGGCTGTCGGCCAGCCGCGGCAGCAGCGGCCGCCACAGGTAGTTGGTGACGACGATGCCGTCGAAGCGCCGGCCTTCCAGCGGCCAGGGGCCGCCTTCGAGGTCGGCGGCCAGGGTCTCGACCCGCCCCTGCCAGGGCGCCAGCGCCTGGGCGTCGCGGTCCACGCCCGTCACGGCAAAGCCGGCGTCGCGCAGCAGGCCCAGGTGGCGGCCGCTGCCGCAGGCCAGGTCCAGCACCGTGCCGCCCGGCCGCAGCAGCGGCAGGAAGCGGCGCACCCAGGGCGACGGTGTGGCGAGCGGGTTCAGAAGCAGGCCCAGACGCGGTTGGCCAGGTCGACCATCAAGGTCGGGTTCAGGTAGGCCAGGAAGGTGGCGCTCAGCGCCAGCGTGGCCGCGGCCCAGAGCAGGGCGCGGCGCCAGCGCGGCGTGGGCAGGGTGCTCATGCCGTGCCTGCGGCCGGCCGGGGCCGCACGATGGCGGTTTCGCGCACCGGCAGGTTCACGAGCGCGGCGAACACGCCCAGCGCGATGGCGATCCACCACACCACCTCGTAGCTGCCGGTGCTGTCGTAGAGCCGGCCGCCCAGCCACACGCCCATGAACGAGCCGACCTGGTGCGACAGGAACACGAAGCCGCCCAGCATGCTCATGTACTGCACGCCGAAGATCTGCGCCACGATGGCATTGGTGGGCGGCACGGTGGACAGCCACAGCACGCCCATCACGGCCGAGAAGACGTAGACGCTGGCCGGCGTGATGGGCAGGCTGATGAACAGCACGATGGCCACCGAGCGCAGCGCGTAGATCGTGGCCAGGATGTGCCGCTTGGCCAGCCGCTGGCCCAGCACGCCGGCGGCATAGGTGCCGATGACGTTGAACAGGCCGATCAGCGCCAGCGCCGTGGTCGCCACCTGCGGGCCCAGGCCCTCGTCCTTCAGGAAGCTCGGCATGTGCACGCCGATGAACACCACCTGGAATCCGCAGACGAAGTAGCCCGCCATCAGCAGCAGGAAGCTGCGGTAGGCGAAGGCCTCCTTCAGCGCCGCGCCCACGCTCTGCGCGCTGGCCGGGCCGGTGGCCGCCTCGCGCCGCTCCTTGAGCCCGAAGGCCAGCGGGATGATCAGCAGCGCCGACAGGCTCAGCACATACAGCGCGTTCTGCCAGCCGAAGCGGTCGATCAGCCAGCTTTCCACCGGCACCATCAGGAACTGGCCGAAGGAGCCGGCCGCCGCCGTCACACCCATGGCCCAGGAGCGTTTTTCGGGGGCCACGTTGCGCGCGATGACGCCGTAGACCACCGCATAGGTGGTGCCGGCCTGCGCCATGCCCAGCAAGAACCCGGTGCCGCCGAGGAAACCGGCGCCCGAGGCGGCGGCGGCCATGGTCGCCAGGCCCGCGGCGTAGAGCAGCGCACCGACCAGCAGCACGCGGAAGGCGCCGAAGCGGTCGGCCCACATGCCGGCCACCGGCCCGGCCAGGCCCCACACCAGGTTCTGCACCGCCAGCGCGAAGGCGAAGGTTTCGCGGCTCCAGCCGCGGTCCATGGTCAGCGGTGCCAGCCACAGCCCGAAGCCGTGGCGGATGCCCATCGACAGCGTGACGACCAGCGCGCCGCAGACCAGCACCTGTGTCATCGACAGCCGCGGCGGGGTCGAAGCGGGATTCATTCGGCGATTCTCGGAGAAATCGCGGCACGTTGCCTGCTAGGGGCTGGCTACAGTGGCGCCCAAAACAAAGGCGGGTGGTGCATGAAGGTCCTGGTTCTCGGCGGTGGTGTCATCGGCGTCAGCTGCGCCTACTTCCTGGCGAAAGCCGGCCACGAGGTCGAGCTCGTCGACCGCCAGAGCGGCCCGGCGCTCGAGACCAGCTTTGCCAACGCGGGCGAGGTGAGCCCTGGCTACAGCGCGCCCTGGGCCGGGCCGGGCGTGCCGGTGAAGGCCATCAAGTGGATGCTGATGCAGCACTCGCCGCTGGTGGTGTGGCCGCTGCTCGACCCGGCCATGTGGCGCTGGGGCGCGGCCATGCTGGCCAACTGCACGGCCCGGGCCTATGCGCTGAACAAGAGCCGCATGGTGCCGATCGCCGAGTACAGCCGCGACGTGCTGAAGGCCCTGCGCGCCGAAACCGGCATCGGCTACGACGACCGCGCCCAGGGCACGCTGCAGCTGTTCCGCACGCAGAAGCAGCTCGACGGCATCGGCGGTGACGTCGAGGTGCTCAAGCAGTACGGCGTGCCCTTCGAGGTGCTGGACCGCGAGGGCTTCTGCCAGGTCGAGCCGGCGCTGAAGCTCACGCAGCACAAGTTCGTCGGCGCGCTGCGCCTGCCGAACGACGAAACCGGCGACTGCTTCCTGTTCACCAACCGCCTGGCCGAGATGGCGGCCGGCCTGGGCGTGCGCTTCCGCTGGAACACGCGCATCGAGTCGCTGCAGGTCGGCGGCGGCGCGATCACCGGTGTGCACACCGACGCCGGCCTGCTGACGGCCGACCGCGTGGTGCTGGCGCTGGGCAGCTACAGCCCGCAGCTGCTGGCGCCCGTGGGCCTGCGCATCCCGGTCTACCCGGTCAAGGGCTACTCGATCACGGTGCCGATCACCGACGCAGCCGGCGCGCCCGAGAGCACCATCATGGACGAGACGCACAAGGTGGCCGTGACGCGCCTGGGCGACCGCATCCGTGTGGGCGGCACGGCAGAGCTGGCCGGCTACAGCCTGAACCTGCGCGAGCCGCGGCGCGCGACGCTGGAGCACGTGGTGACCGACCTGTTCCCGACCGGCGGCGATGTGGCCAAGGCCAGCTTCTGGTGTGGCCTGCGCCCGATGACGCCCGATGGCACGCCCATCATCGGCGCCACGACCATCGACCGGCTGTTTCTCGCCACCGGCCACGGCACGCTGGGCTGGACCATGGCCTGCGGCACCGGGCGCGTGATCGCCGACCTGGTGAGCGGCACCCAGCCCGAGATCGACGTGTCGGGGTTGTCGATGGCGCGGTATCGCTGAGGCCCTGCGCTGAGGCGCCGCGACGAGTGCATGGCGCCGCGTCATATCTGACGCGTGCTGTGCGGATGTCACGAATGGCCATCGGCCCGGGCTGTCGGCCAGGTTGACAGCGGGCGGGCCGCTCGCCGGCATCGATTGCTGCAAATGTATGTGACCGCACATGTTTTGTTACATGGCGCGGGCCTTGCCTCCTTGGAAGTCTCGTGGCGAAACGCTTTCGCCACCCTGCCAAGATCCAAGGAGATAAATCACATGCGGCAAATTCAAAAAGCCCTGGTCGGCGCGGCGTTCGCAGCCGCCGCCGCGGCCGTGTCGGCCACCCCGGTGTCGCTGGGTGTCATCACCCACAGCTACGGCACCGGTTCGGCGCCGAGCTCGTTCGGGGTGTCGACGCCCGGCTATCCGTCCTGCGACACGCTGAACGGTTCCTCGGTGACCGTGCGCGCCACCAGCGGTGGCGTCTGCCAGCGCTTTGCCGACCTGTTCGACATCGGCGCGCTGGGCTACGACACGATCACCAGCTTCGAGCTGACGCTGAGCTACACGGGTGCCAAGAACCAGTCGTTCGGCCTGGAAACCTGGCGCGTGCGCCCGGGCTACGACTACGTCAACGCCAGCGGCGCCGGCACGGCCCTGCCCGCGCTCACCGGCACCTCGACCAACGCGGCTGCGCCCAGCACGCAGACCTTCACCTTCACCTCGTCGCTGGACGTGTTCAGCAGCATCGTCTCGGGCGGCACCTTTGCGCTGTGGTTCGCCACCAGCAGCGGCTCGGCGATGAACTTCGACCTGCAATCCGCCAGCCTGCAGGTGTTCGGCACGCGCACGGCCACCGCCGTGCCGGTGCCGGGCTCGCTGGCGCTGGCCGGCCTGGCCCTGGTGGCGCTGGGCGTTGCCGGCCGCCGCCGCTGAGCCACCCGCTCCCGCCATGAAGGCGCTGCGCCGCAAGGCGTGGCGCCTTTGTCGTTTCTGTTCTGCCGTTTCTGGAGGCGGCTCCGGACTGTCGATCTGCTTGACAACCTCGGCCTGGCTTCTCGAGGTGCGCTCATAAATGTCGTTGCGCGTCAACATGTTGCAATCTGTGGCACAGGCATTGCTGCTGACCCAGTGCCTTCATTGCCGGCCTCGACTCATGAAGCCTTCAAACTGGATCCGTGCCGCAGCCTGCGGCGCATTCGCACTCGCAGCCGCCGTTCCGGCGGCTCACGCCGCCTACGTGCTGACCTCGCAAAGCGTCGGTTTTGCGGTCGACGCCGTGGATGGCGCGAGCAGCTTCACCTTCCGCATCACCGGCGCCCCGGGTGCCACTGGCGATTGGGCCACGGCGACGCATCTCGGCGCTTTCCAGTTCCAGGGTGGCTCCGGGCTCGGTGTGGACTGGGGCCAGGCCGGCGTCAGCGCGACCGCGTTCTACGAACCGGGTGGCCCTGATGTGGGCGGCGTCAACCTCGGCCTGAACAACGGCGGCTGCGGTGGCGGTTCACCCAGCCATGCCATCTGCTTCGACTGGCGTTCTGCCGCGATGCCGGGCGGCTTGCTGCTGACCAACGACATGCGCTTCACGATCACGATCACCGGCGCGGTGCTCGATCTGGACACCAGCAGCCGACCCCACCTGAAGCTGAACTTCAGCGGTGCCAGCGGTGCGACCATCGGCGACCTGCTGTCGCGCGACATGATCTGGGAACCCAATGGCGGCGGCAGCGTGCCGGTGCCGGGTTCGCTGGCGCTGGCCGGCCTGGCCCTGGTGGCGCTGGGCCTTGCCGGTCGCCGCCGCCGCGGCTGAGCCACCACGCTCCCGCTGTGAAGGCGCTGCGCCGCAAGGCGTGGCGCCTTTGTCGTTTCTGGGGGCGCCAGGCCTCGGCGACCCGCTTCCTACAATGCGGCGCATGCCGTCCGTCAAGCCCAGCAGCAGCTACGCCGAAGCCTCGATCCGTGTCCTGAAAGGCCTGGAGCCCGTCAAGCAGCGGCCGGGCATGTACACGCGCACCGACAACCCGCTGCACGTGGTGCAGGAGGTGATCGACAACGCTGCCGACGAAGCCCTGGCGGGTTTCGGCAAGCGCATCGCCGTCGTGCTGCACGCCGACGGCAGCATCGGCGTCGAGGACGACGGCCGCGGCATTCCTTTCGGCCTGCACCCGGAAGAGAAGGTGCCGGTGCTGGAGATCGTCTACACGCGGCTGCACGCCGGCGGCAAGTTCGACAAGGGTTCGGGCGGCGCCTACAGCTTCTCGGGCGGCCTGCACGGCGTAGGCGTCAGCGTCACCAACGCGCTGGCCAAGCGGCTGGCCGTCACCGTCTGGCGCGAGGGCCAGGTGGCGACGCTGGCCTTCTCCGGCGGCGACGTGGTCGAGCCGCTGGTGGTGCGCAAGGCCGACCAGAAGGGCGATCGCAAGAACGGCACCAGCGTGCGCGTCTGGCCCGACGCCAAGTACTTCGAAAGCGCCGAGCTGCCGCGCCACGAGCTGGTGCACCTGCTGCGCAGCAAGGCCGTGCTGATGCCTGGCGTGACGGTCACGCTCACCATCGAGAAAAGCGGCGAAACCACCACCTGGCGCTACGACAAGGGCCTGGCCGGCTACCTGCAGCAGCACCTCGCGGCCGACCCGCTGATCCCGCTGTTCGAGGGCGAGCAGTACGCCGGCGAAGGCGAGACCGAGAACAACGCGCCGGGCGAGGGTGCGGCCTGGTGCGTGGCCTTCACCGACGAGGGCACGACGCTGCGCGAGAGCTACGTGAACCTGATCCCCACGGTGGCCGGCGGCACGCACGAGAGCGGGCTGAAGGACGGCCTCTTCGGCGCCATCAAGGGTTTCATCGAGCTGCACGCGCTGCTGCCCAAGGGCGTGAAGCTGATGCCGGAAGACGTGTTCGCCCGCGCCAGCTTCGTGCTCTCGGCCAAGGTGCTGGACCCGCAGTTCCAGGGCCAGATCAAGGAGCGGCTGAACAGCCGCGATGCGCTGCGCCTCGTCAGCAACTACGTCAAGCCGGCGCTGGAGCTGTGGCTCAACCAGCACGTGGACTGGGGCAAGAAGCTCGCCGAGCTGGTGATCCGCCAGGCGCAGACGCGCCAGCGCGCGGCGCAGAAGGTCGAGAAGAAAAAGGGCAGCGGCGTGGCCGTGCTGCCCGGCAAGTTGACCGACTGCGAAAGCCGCGATCTGGCCTACAACGAGGTCTTCCTGGTCGAGGGCGACTCCGCCGGCGGCAGCGCCAAGATGGGTCGCAACAAGGAAACCCAGGCCGTGCTGCCGCTGCGCGGCAAGGTGCTCAACACCTGGGAGGTGGAGCGCGACCGCCTGTTCGCCAACAACGAGATCCACGACATCGCGGTCGCCATCGGCGTCGACCCGCACGGCCCGAACGACACGCCCGACCTGAGCGGCCTGCGCTACGGCAAGGTCTGCATCCTGTCGGACGCCGACGTGGACGGCTCGCACATCCAGGTGCTGCTGCTCACGCTGTTCTTCCGCCACTTTCCGAAGCTGGTCGAACGTGGGCATGTGCACATCGCGCGGCCGCCGCTGTTCCGCGTGGACGCGCCGGCGCGGGGCAAGCGGCCGGCGGCCAAGCTCTACGCGCTGGACGCGGGTGAGCTGGAGGCCACGCTCGACAAGCTGAAGAAGGAAGGCGCCCGCGAAGGCTCCTGGACCATCAGCCGCTTCAAGGGCCTGGGCGAGATGAACGCCGAGCAGCTGTGGGAGACCACGCTGAACCCCGAGACGCGCCGGCTGCTGCCGGTGAGCTGGCTGGGGGGTGGTTTCGAGGCCACCACGGCCATCCTCGCCAAGCTCATGGGCAAGGGCGAGGCCGCGTCGCGCCGCGAGCTGATGGAACTGCACGGCGACGCCGTCGATGTCGACGTTTGAGCGTGCCCCTGCGCCGCTGCGGCTGCGGCCCACGCTGCTGTCCGACCTGGACTACGTGGTCTCGGTCGAGCAGGACGCCGCCAACCGGCCTTTCATCACGCCCTGGGAGCGCACGCAGCACGAGGGCGCGGTGCGCATCCCGGACTTCCGCCACTTCATTGTCGAGACCGAGGGCGCCGACGGCTTCGTCATCCTGCAGGGCTGCCGCAATCCGCACGGCAGCGTCGAGCTGAAGCGCCTGGTGCTGCAGCGCAAGGGCCAGGGCCTGGGCCGGCGCTGCCTGCGCGCGCTCAAGCGCATGGCCTTCGACGAGCTGCACGCGCACCGCTTCTGGCTCGACGTGAAATCGCGCAACACACGCGCACTGGCGTTGTACGTGGGCGAAGGCTTCGTCGAAGAAGGCCGGCTGCGCGAGGCGGTGCGGGCCGTGGACGAGGCCGGCAGCGCCGGCTACGACAGCCTGGTCGTGATGAGCCTGCTGGAGACCGAGTACCGCGGCCGCCAGCTGCAGGGGCTCGAACGGCCCGGCCGCTGACCCGGCCGCTGGGTCAGCCGGTGGCCTGCGGGCCCGGCCACAACACCTCGGGCCCGATGCCGTCCAGCGTGCGGCAGCCGGTGAGCGCCATCGCCACTTCCAGCTCGGCGCGCAGCAGGTGCAGCGCATGCACCACGCCATGCACACCGGCCACGGCCAGCGCGTGGACGTAGGGGCGGCCCAGCAGCACGGCGTCGGCGCCCAGGGCCAGGGCCTTGAGCACGTCGCTGCCGCGGCGGATGCCGCCGTCCATCAGCAGCGGCACGCGGCCGCGCACCGCGGCGGCCACCGCGGGCAGGGCGTCCAGGCTGGCCGGCACGCCGTCGAGCACGCGCCCGCCGTGGTTGGAGACGACCAGGCCGTCCACGCCGTGGGCCAGCGCCGGTTCCACGTCGTGTGGTGACAGCACGCCCTTCAGCAGCAGCGGCAGCCGTGTCAGCGAACGCAGCCAGGCCAGGTCTTCCCAACGTGGCGCGTATTCCAGCAGCGGCGTGCCGAACAGCGCCGGCTCGCCGGCCCGCGCCACCTGCGGTGCGGGGGCGGCCATGCCGGCCAGGTTGGCCGGCCGCGGCGCGCCTGGGAGTGGCCAGCCGGCGCGCTGCTCGCGGTGGCGCGGCCCGCGCACCGGCGCATCGACCGTCAGCACCAGCGCGCCGACCCCGGCCGCCTCGGCGCGCCGCACCAGATCGGCCGTGAAGGCGCGGTCGGGCTGGATGTAGAGCTGGAACCACAGCGACGCAGGCGCAGCGCCGGCACGCTGCAGCTGCAGGGCCACGTCTTCCAGGCGCAGGCTGGATTCGGTGCTGAGCACCAGGCCGCTGCCCATGGCTGCGGCGGCCAGTGCGCTGGCGTTTTCGGCGTCAGGGTGTGCCAGCGACTGCAGCGCCACCGGGGCCAGCAGCAGCGGCAACTCCAGCGTCCGGCCGAACAGCGTGCGGCGTGTGTGCCCGCCGCGCAGATCGGCCAGCACCCGGGTCTGCAGCCGCCGCCGTTCGAAGGCAGCGCGGTTGTCGCGCAGCGTCTGCTCGTCGCCGGCGCCGCCGCTCAGGTAGGCCCAGGCCGGCGCATCGAGCCGTTCACGGGCCAGGGCCTCGTAGTCGTCGAGGGTGAGCACCCCCGGAGGCACACCGCCCGTGCCTTGTGGGGTGTGTTCGCTCATTTGTTGCGTTCCTGATACGCAGATATGGTCATCATTGATGCGAATAATTATCATTTATTCATCGACGCCGGCGCACCGACGTCGAACCAGCCAGCCAACTCCCGGTGCCGCCTCCAGACCACGAGGCGGCGGGGCGCCAGCCAGCGAACCACCCCCCAGGCATCGCGCCGCGCCCCCTCCGAGGAGTTTCCCTTCATGAGCACCCGCTCGTTCATCAAGAGCCGCCAGCACAACGGCCACAACCGCACCAGTGGCCACAGTGGCCCGTCCGCCGTGCACAGTCTCGCACTGCCGGCCCTGGCGGCAGCGGCCAGCCTGAGCCTGCCGGTGCTGGCACAGACGCCAGCCGCGCCAGCCGCGCCGGCTGCACCCGCGGCCGCCGCCAGCGCGGCCCAGGCGCAGGCGCTGCCGCCCGTGCAGGTGCGCGGGCAGGCCGAGAACAGCTACAAGACGGAGAGCGCGTCGCTGCCGAAGCTGACGCAGCCGCTGGTGGACACGCCGAAGTCGGTGCAGGTCGTGAACCAGCAGATGCTGCGCGAGCAGGGCGCCTCGACGCTGATGGACGCGCTGCGCAACACGCCGGGCATCACCATGCAGCTCGGCGAAAACGGCAACACCTCGGCCGGCGACACCTTCCAGCTGCGCGGCTTCTCGGCGCAGACCTCGACCTTCGTCGACGGCATCCGCGACCTCGGCGCCGTCACGCGCGACGTGTTCAACCTCGAGCAGGTGGAGATCGCACGCGGCCCCTCCGGCGCCGAGTTCGGCCGCGGCGCCAGCGCCGGTTTCATCAACCTGGTGTCCAAGCTGCCCTCGCGCGACGACCTGGTGCAGGGCTCGGTGACGCTCGGCTCGGCCAGCCGCAAGCGCGTGACGGCCGACCTGAACCAGTCGGTCGGCGAGACCGCCGCCGTGCGGCTGAACGTGATGACGCAGGACAGCGACGCCGACGGCCGCCGCCTCGTCAAGACCAAGGGCTCGGGCATCGCGCCCTCGGTGGCCTTCGGCCTGGGCACGCCGACGCAGCTCTACCTGTACTCGCAGCACCTGCGGCAGGACAACGTGCCCGACGGTGGCATCCCGACCATCGGCTTCGAGGGCTTCTACAACGCCAGCGCCGGCATCCGCGCCGGTGCCAAGGTCGACAGCGAGAACTTCTACGGCAGCCGCCACGACCGCGAAAAGGTCGAGGCCGACATGGTCACCGCGAAGATCGAGCACCGCGTCGGCGAAGGCCTGCGCGTGGCCAACCTGTCGCGCTACGGCCGCTCGCTGATGGACCGCGTGCTGACCGGCATCAACGCCATCACCGCGCCCGCGGCCACCGCAGCCGACCCGTCGACCTGGACCATCAGCCGCTCGCGCCAGCGGGTGTGGCAGAAGAACGAGATCCTCGCCAACCAGAGCAGCCTGACGGCCGAGTTCGAAACCGGCGGCATCAAGCATGCGCTGACGGCCGGCGTGGAGTTCATGGTCGAGACGCAGCTGAGCAAGGGCACCGGCACCACGGCGCAGACCATCCGCGGCATCAGCTACGCGGCCATCGACAACCCGCCGGCCAACCTGTACCAGCCGAACCCGGACGACGTGCTGGGCGTGCCCTACTTCACCGGCGTGGACACCGACGGCCGCACGCGTACCGCGGCGCTGTACGTGTTCGACACCCTGTCCATCGGCGAGGCGCTCAAGCTCAACGGCGGCCTGCGCTTCGAGCGCTACCGCATCGAAACCCGCAGCGGCACCATCGTCACCGCGGCCAACCTCGACAGCTTCCCCGGCTACGCGGTGGGCGGCGTGGCGCCCAGCGAGCTGTCGGACTCCGACAGCCTGCTGAGCTGGAACCTCGGCGTGGTCTACAAGCCGGCGAAAAACGGCAGCGTCTACGCGGCCGTCGCGAACTCGCTGCTGCCGCCGGGTGGCAACAACTTCACCCTGTCGGCCACGGCCGGCAACCAGGCCAACGCCGCGCTGGACCCGCAGGAGGCCACCAGCGTCGAGCTCGGCACGAAGTGGGAGCTGTTCAATGAGCGCCTGAGCCTGAGCGCGGCGCTGTACCGCACCGACAACAAGGGCCAGACCACGGCCGACCCGCTGGACGGCAGCATCAGCCAGCAGGCCAAGACCCGTGTCGAAGGCCTGGAGCTGGCAGCGGTGGGGCAGATCACCAACTTCTGGCAGGTCTCGGCGGCGGTTGCGACCATGAAGACCAAACAGATCGACCAGCGCGCGCGCAACGCCACCACCGGCGTCGTCACCGTCACCGACGGTGTGCGCTGGTCGCCGGAGTTCACGGCCTCGCTGTGGACCTCGTACCAGCTCGGTGCCTACACGCTGGGCGCGGGCCTCAACCACACCTCGGAGCAGAAGCGCACGGTTACCGCGAACACCGACCTGGCCACGCAGAACATGCCGAGCATCCCGGCCTACACGGTGTTCGACCTGATGGCCGCCTGGCGCATGAACAAGAACCTGAACCTGCAGCTGAACGTCTACAACCTGGCCGACAAGGCGTACCTGAGCACGCTGAACAACGGCGGTTCGCGGGCCACGTTGGGCAAGCCGCGTTCGTTTGCCGTGACGGCCAACCTGCAGTTCTGAGCGGGCCTCGGGCGCCGGGCCTGCCACCGACGATGAGTTTTCGTCCCTTCCGCCCGGCGCGCAGCTGGGCGCCGGCCGTCGGCGTCGTGCTGATGACGCACGTGGCCGGTGCCTGGGCGCTGCTGCAGCTGGACACCATACGCGAGGTGCTGCGCGAGATCGCCCCGCTGCAGGTGGCCCTGGTGACGCCGCCACCCTCGCCCCCACCACCGCCGCCGCTGCCGAAGGCCCCCCCGCCGCCGGCCGCGGCGCCGTTGACGCTGCTGACCCCGCCGCCGGTGATCGTGGTGCTGGCGCCGGAACCACCTCCGGAGGCACCGCGTTTCGTGCTGCCGCCACCCACGCCGGCGGTGCCGGTGTCGCTGGCCCCGCCGGCGCCGGAGCCGCCGGCTTCGGCACCGCCCACCCCGGCGCCCGAACCGCGCACCGTGGCCGCCAGCGACGTGAGCTACACCGCGCCGCCGCAGCCGGTCTACCCGGCGTTTTCGCGCCGCGCGCGCGAGTCCGGCACCGTGCTGCTGCGCGTGCTGATCGACGAGCGCGGCCAGCCGCGGCAGGTGTTGCTGGAGCGTTCCTGCGGCCATGCGCGGCTGGACGAGGCGGCGCTGGTGGCGATGAAACGTGCGCGCTTCAAGCCCTACGTCGAGAACGGCGTCGCGCAGGCGGTCTGGGCGCCGGCGCCGGTGGAGTTCCAGCTGGATCCCTGACCGGGCCGCAGGCCCGTTCTCCGGCTTTGGGACAATGCCCGGCTCTTCTTCCGGGCCTCGTCCCGACCTTGCCGCTGCCGATGCCTGACCTGTTCGACCTGCCGCCCGAGTCGCCTGCCGACCCTCCTGCCGACGCTGGCGACCCCGGCGACACGCTGCCGCTGGCCGACTACGCGCAGCGCGCCTACCTCGAGTACGCGCTGTCGGTGGTCAAGGGCCGGGCGCTGCCCGACGTGTGCGACGGCGCCAAGCCGGTGCAGCGGCGCATCCTGTACTCGATGCACCGCATGGGCCTGTCCTACGCGGGGGCCAGCGGCGCCAAGCCGGTGAAGAGCGCGCGCGTGGTCGGCGACGTGCTCGGCCGCTACCACCCGCACGGCGACACCGCGGCCTACGACGCGCTGGTGCGCATGGCGCAGGACTTCAGCCAGCGCTACCCGCTGATCGACGGCCAGGGCAACTTCGGCAGCCGCGACGGCGACGGCGC
>VFQP010000747.1_pt1 | contig 54087 bp, 89 predicted proteins | sample 3512351 | NCBI WGS metagenome assembly VFQP01 (sample SAMN10412372, study PRJNA504923) | tailings metagenome | isolation source: Relicate 1 Philex TSF1 revegetated site | place: Philippines: Tuba, Benguet | collected 2017-08-29 | reverse complement strand
CATACATATGTACCTGTTTTTGCCCCCCCCCCCCCCCCCCCCCACATCTCCCCCCCCCTTCCCCCCCCCCCCCCCTCCACAAGGCACTCCCTGCTGATGGGAAGCTTGTGGCTGTTGACCGTGATCCTCGGTCGATGGAATTGGCTTACCAATATTTTGACCGTGCGGGGGTGAGACACAAGGTTGGTTTTGGTTGGTGTTGTTGTATGTGGTGTTGTTGTATGCGGTGTTGTTGTATGTGGTGTTGTTACATGTGGTGTGTATTGTGGTTCATGACCTTGCATGGCCATCACTGTAGCGATATGCAGTGACAATGTTACATAGATGCGCATGCACAACCACACGCAGATTGATACGCACATTAATCCAGCACACCCACCCACCCCACACCCCACACACAGATTGAAACACACATTGGTCCAGCTGCGAGTATCCTGGATGACTTTATTACACAGGGGGATGCACATGTGGGGCAATATGACTTTGCTTTTGTAGGTATGTGTGTACAAATGGTGTTTGTTTATAGAGTGACCACTGGGTGTGGGTGATGGCTGTGTACGGTGGTGTATGGGTGTGTGATGTGGTGTATGGTTGTATGCTGTGCATCATGCTATCCAATGTATGGAAGGATAATGTATGTGAAGATTATGGATGTGAAGGATTATGTACACTGTGTACACATAATCCTCTGTGCACACATGCTCTGTATATACATGCTCTGTGCACACATGCTCTGTATATACATGCTCTGTGCACACATGCTCTGTGTCCCCTGCTCTGCACACACACAGATGCTGACAAGCGGGGTTATGCTGGGTACCTGGAGCAATTGCTTCAACTTGTGCGTATAGGAGGTGTGATTGCGTTTGATAATGTGCTGTGGTATGGGAAAGTTGCTGCACCAGAGGTATGTGTTTGTGTTTGTAGAAAAACTGTACACACACACAATGCCATACACACTCTGCACATTCATACCACCACACCACCACACACCCACAACCTACACACGCAGCATCAACACACCAACACCCCCAACACACAGCATCAAGACAAGCAGACTATTGCATTACGTGAGCTCAATGCACATTTATGTAATGATGCTCGTGTGGATTTCAGTCTGGTGCCAATTGGGGATGGGATTGCCCTCTGCAGGAGATTGGTGTAGAGTTTGTGTGTGTGTGTGAGAGTGTGTGTGGAGGTAGGTGTGTGTACATGTGGAGGTAGGTGTGTGTACATGTGGAGGTAGGTGTGTGTGTGTGGTGGGACCTGTGCAGGACGAGGACCAGGTGGAGAGGATGAGATACAGCGTGTGTGTATGACTGCGCAGTGCATGCAGTGACAACTAGTTTCATGTGTGTTTTCCTACACCGACTCATGATGATTATGATGATAATGATATTGTTGTTGGTCTTACACCGTATCATGATGATGTTTTTCTTACACCCTTTGGCCACGTATTTGATGCTGCAGTATATGAAAGAATATGAGAATATGGTTGGGGCGTGCTTTTGCTGCGCCACCACATCGAAAATTTCTTGGTATACTGTGCAACACATCATGATGCTACCATCATCATCCTACGTCATCCACTACCATACTCATCCTACGTCATTATCATTATCATCATCCACTATCATCATCATCACCACCACCACTTATAATCATCATGTCAGCACTGCAGATCGATAAAAGTGCATTAGTAATTCATTAAACGACTCCCGAGCATCCCTATCCACATCAACAGCAGTGCGCTTGGCTGCATCAGGTGCATGTAGGGCACAATATGCACTTCGTAAATCCTGTGAACATGAATTACGATGGTCAAGTATTGACACATGCATGATGATGATACGGACACATGTATGATGGTTGTGACTGAAAAGATGGGGAATGACAGAAAACAGTGTTGGCTACATACACACAATACAAGTCAACACACAAGCCAACACACAAGTCAACACACAAGTCAACACACAAGTCAACACACAAGTCAACACACAAGTCAACCACGTACATGCAGGAGGGCCCCTGTGACCAGTCCCTGCAATTGTACGGAGGGCCCCTTGAGCAACCCTGAGGGACCCTCTCCATCCACCAACCCAGTCAACCCTGTGGTGAACAAACAACCATGTGGGTGAATGTTGAACTGAGTACAACCTTGGGAAGTGTACCCACCTTGACGTGGTCGTCCACCACCAACAGTTGGCCCTCCCCACATTCTACCCCCAGCCACCCGCACCCCCCCACCCCACCCCCACAAAAAACCACACATACATACCACTTGTTGTGGGTGCCATGGGAAGAATGCTCTCCACACCATCCACCGACAGCACACGCCTGTGCGCACCAATATCACCCATATCCACATACTGAGGGGCCCCTTCGTAAAACGGGGACTGCATCGTCGTACTCCCAGCACGACCAGGGCCCCATGCCGCATGCTCCCCCCCTCCCCCAGGTCCCCCCGCAGCACCACCACCTTTGGCGCCCCCCCCAACAGCAGGGACCCCAGGCCCCCGGGGCCGCGCCATGGAAGGTTGCCGCTGGTGGGCGGAAAGCAGGGGCCCCAGCATCGAAGGGGCCCTCCCCGGTGGCAGGAGGCTTAAAGAGGGCCCCCCCAACCCACCCCCTGCAAGAGAAGCAAAGCGTGACAGCCTACTCCCCAGTCGTTCCAACCCACTCAACATGGATGCAGGCGCTGTGCTTTTTGCACTTATTTGTGTGGAGGAATGGGCACCGGCCACTATTTGGGAGGAAGGGTTCTGGGAGGGTAGGGGACCCGGTAGGGCGGCCCGTTCAGGCATGACAGCAAGGACGAATGCTTCGAGCATGGTGCGTTCATGGTTGTGTGGTGGGAGGATAAAGAGGGCGTCGAGCTTGTGGGCGAGGGTTTGTATGCAGGCTGCCCTGAGGGGGCCGTTGGGGGCATAGACATCTGTGTGTTTGTGAGGTGTGTGTGTGTGGGGGGGGGGGGGGGGGGGGATTTTGCATATGCATTGTGGATCATTGTGTGTGTTTGTGAGAGGTGTCATTCACAATGCACACATCCTAGCCACATGAATCTATGTTGCATGTGTCAACCATACCATACATACTCACAATCAATTGCAACACATATACACACAGTCAATTGCAACACACACCAGCAGCGAGCAGCAAGCGGCATATGGTCTCTGTAGGCAGTGTGTTGGCTGCATTGGGAATGTTACTGAAGAGTGTGGCTGTCACTACACGCTGTACCTCTGCCTGTGTGTGTATAGTTGTGTGTGTGTATATGTATGTATATGTGTGTGTGTGTATCAATGTGTCCATGTGTTGGTTTGTATGTGTGTGTGTGGGGGGGTACAGTGTGTATATGCAACACAACTACAACACACGCATGCCACACACCCCCTCTCTCTCTCACACACACACACCACATACACACACACCTCCAACCACCCCCCAACCACGACGCACCTGCATGTCCCCCAGCAATAGCAAGTCACTCGCATGCAGCACCTCCTCCACCACCTCCACGCGCTGCATCAGCTCTGCCACACACACGTCATCCAATGCACCCACATAACAATACCGCATGACCAGTGTCAGGGCTTCAAGTGATCCATCATCAAACATGAGCTGTGGGAGGGTATAGGGAGCCTGGGGGGGGGCATTAGGGAAGGTATTGGGAGGGGCATTGGGAGGGGCATTGGTCAACGCTGGGGAGGAAGTGGTCAACGCCGGGGAGGAAGTGGTCACTGCAGATATGGAAAAGTCAGGAGGCGTGTGGAGGTCAAAGGCCTGTTGATGTGTTGGTGTGGGTGGATGGAGAGGATGGAGAGGTGTGGTGTGTATATATGTGTGCACACTGTTGTATACATGATGATACATTCACACACATGGTACTATATACGCACACATTTACGTACCGATGGTTCGGAATCTTCAACATACAAATCAGCATCCTCGTTTTCCCCACTGTCATGCTCTTGTACATCATTCCCCTCCCCACCATCACTGTCATGCTCTTGTTCACCATCTCCCCCACCTCCCCCCCCACCACCCTGGTGTGCCACATCCACAGCACCACCAGCAACCCCTGCACGATCACCACCCACACCATCAACCCCTGCACCACCACCACCGCCCGCATTACCACCATCACCGCCCGCATTACCACCATCACCCCACCGCACCCCTGTACGCATAGCATGCAAGAGAGCAGCAAAGTATTCAGACCTCAGTGCTAGGAGTGATGCATGTGCACGAACAAAGGGGAGTTCCTCACCTGTGTGTTGGGGGGTTGTAGGTGTGTGGGTGGGTGGGGTGTGGGCAAACACAGGAGGGGAGGAGTAACTACAACATGAACTCTATATACAGTGAAACATATACAATGCAGTATAGTGATACAGAGCACCATCATCACCACCTCACATACCATCTGCAACCCCCATTACTGGCACAGCATACACAAGCATGTCTGCATGGTCATCACCCACACCCTGCACCCCCTGTGCGGCAAGGGTTTGGGACGTCTGCCACACACTGTGCAGGGACGTGCGCAGTGCGTGTCGGGGCCCATGTGGGGTGTGTGAGAGAATATACCTGTGGGATGTGGGGGGAGAATGAGGGATTGGTATGTGCGGGGAGTGAGGGATTGGTGTGTGTGGATGAGGGTGATATGGAGGAGAGTGGGGTTTTGGGTGTGGGGATTGGAAGAAATACATGAAGACATATGTTGACAAAAACACATGGAATGCATACAAACACACACACACACAAACAAATGCAACATCGCGTTACCTACACTCTATACACACATGCATCATCACCACAATGCACAGCAAAAACAACCATGCACCACAACCACCACAACACACAGCACAAAAGCATCACCTCTCTGGCATCACAGTGACCACCTCTCCACCTGCTCCCCCCTCTCCAGCACCTGCAGCACACCTATGTGGTGCCCACCCCGACACACCACCATTCACCCCACTCGTCCACTTGCCCTCTTCCAGCAACCCCACATCGATCCTCTCTACCAACTCGTCCAACTCCAGCCACACACCTGCAGCACGCAGCTGGGGGAGGAGCGTCCTGGGTGCGTCTACATGTCCACAGTACATGTAGTGGAGCATGTGTATGAGTATGGAGGCTGGCATGAGGGGGGCGGGGTGGGGGGGGGATATGGGGGTGAGGGAGGTGGGAGAGGGTGGGGGTGCGGGGACAGCGAGGGTGCGGTGTATATGGGTGTACGCTGCGGGTATGCTGGTGGTAGTAATGGTGGTGGTGGTATTTGCATGGTTTGCGTCAGTTGCAATATCACCATGCGTGTTGTTATTATCATTATTATCATTATTGTTGTTGCTGTTATTTGCAAGGTGACGGGCAAGCATGGGGCATCGTGCAGCCAGCAACCATGCATGTGCAGGTATATACACAGTATTGCCGTTGTACTCATTGCTGCTGTTTTTATTATTGCTTGTATTCATGTCATCATTGGCGGTCAACAACACATCTGCATGTTCAATGGCAGCTGCACTCCTGTGTGTGTATATGTGCGTGCATATGTGTGTGTACAGTATGTGCACATCAATACACATGTACACATGACACCCAACCTCTTGCAGCACATATTGACACATAACCACCCCACCCACTCCACTACCACCACAGTCTCCCCCCCCCCCCCTCCCCCCCACAAAAAAAAACAAATACCAAGGAGGGCAATTATTATCATTATCATGCACCCCCACAGTAAGCCTCTGTGAATAAGCTCCCTGTGAATAAGCTCCCTGTGGATAGGCTTGCTTTGGATAGGCTTGCTGTGGATAGGCTTCCTCAGGGAGAAGCTTCAGGAGAAGTTGCCCCAGTGGTTCTGGGGGTGAAAATGCAGGGGAGCAGGCTGTGCTTTGTTCATCTGCAGTATCCAGAGCTTGCCTGTGTGTATTGGTGTGTAGCATGCATGAAGGGAATGGGAGAAGCCAGTGTGTGTGTTGGCAGAGTGTGTGTGGTGGTTGAGGTATACAGAGAGAGGTTGCATAAAACCACCCCCCGGCCTGAGCAATACATGCAAATGCAAGACCCCCACACCATATGTTGAACACCCACCCACCCACCCCACATTCACTCACTCACATTCACTCACCCCCCCCTCCCCACACCAACACCCACCGGCAATGAATGTCTGCGCTTGCTGCATGACGTGCCCTATTGCCTGCCAATGTGGTGGGATTGGATGTGGCGCCACGCTGCACGAGGTAGGAGACAATCTCAGCGTTGCCTGCAAAGCTTGCATATGTCAGAGGTGTTTCCAATAGAATATCAGGTTGGTTGACATCAGCTTGCTTTTCCTCCACAAAGTATCTGTGTGTGTCGATGTGATCTGAGTGCAACATGGTGCAATATGTGTAGCCAATCTCGTGCATCACGCTCCCAACCTGACAGCCTTGTAATCACCACATCGACATGCTTGCCATATATCTTGAGGTGGTTTTGTGCTTGTCGAAAAGGACATGGTCACGGTTCTCTCTACATGGCAGAGTTTGACGAGTATTTGACAAGAGTGTGTACCATTACAATGTGGGCAATGTTGTTATACATATTTCAAATAATCAGCTATGGGTTGGGTTTCAAAATGGTGCATTGAACATACAAAATACGCTCTGTGCACAGCCATACAGCCGTGCACACACGCACACACACGCACACACGCACACACACGCACGCACACACACACACACACACACACACACACTTCCCCTACACCTCCTGTCTACCAGAATGGACACCACCCAATATAACTCTGACACAAGTTGGTGTGACTGGTCGCAGCATCGATCAACTTGGACACCTGCTTGCGTGTATCGTCCCCCTTTGTGGGTTTGTTGGCCACATCATCCGAGTCAAAAAAGTCTGTGCCATTGAGTTTATCTTCTATACGTTTGATGACACTGTGTGCTCGTGACTCAATGGCTGCATTTGCACCAATAATCTGTATTTTTGGGGGTGGGTGTACGTGTATGGAGGGTTGTGTGCATGGAGGGGTGTGTATGGTGGTGTTTGCTTGTGTAAATCGTTGTTATTGTTGTTATTGTTGTTCTTTACCTGTACATTACGCAATCAACAAAACTCCATCAACAACACACACACACACACACACACACACACACACACACACACACACACACACACACAACCGCACGTGGTTTGTTCCGCCCCCCACCCTTCATCTCCCCCACCACCCCACCCACCCATGCATCTTCCCCACCCCACCCACCCACCCACCCACGTACCGCTTTGGGCAACAGCAGATCCTGTTCCCTTGTTTCTCTCCTCACTGGTGAGTTGATAGCAGTGAGCTCACCTGGATCTAGTAATCCTGCTTGCTGATAGGCATTGGTGTCAGCCTGGGGGTGTTGGTTGTGTGGGTGGTTGTGTGGGTGGTGTTGGTTGTGTGGGGTGCGGTGTTGGTTGTGTGGGGTGTGGGCAGTGTGTTGCATCGGGTTACACATATGCGTACATATGTGCATGTAAACATGTATGTGCATGCATTTGTACGAATGTGTGTTTATGTAAGGTATGTAAAGAATAGATGTATGTACGCGTAGGTATGTTACGCAAAACCAGGCATGTCCATATACCAACATATCCACCTCCCCCCTCCCCCTCACTCCCACCAAATACTCCCCCCCCCACATGCACCTCTGCTCCTATGGTATCAGCAAACCCACCAACCGCCCCGGGCTGCCCCGCCACAGGGGACACTGGGGGTCCTATTTGGGGGTTGTTGGGTGTGGTGGGTGTGTCTACAGCATTGAGGAGACGCCAGTTGATGAGGGGGTCATGTACAAATGCCTCAAGCATTGCCATGACTGACTCCTGTGTGTGTGGTGTGTGTGTGTATGTGTGTGTGTAGGTGGGGGTATGGTGTTGGGGGGGTTGCGTAGTGTTGTGGAGATGGGTGAGATGAAAGGGTATGGGAGGGGGAGAGGGAGTGTACATGGGTAGGATGTGCATGTGCATGTGTCAGTGTGTATACAATTGGGGGAGTGTATGGTGTGTTTTGTCAGGTGGGTTTGTAGAGGACACAAATACAACAAAGAACGAAACAATATTGCTTGCCAGTTGATCATACACTCTTCATACACCCCCCACCCCCTCCCCCAAAACACAGCCACACACCTTTTCCCGCCGCAGCACGTCCATTGTCTTTTTACATATAGCAAAAAATGTACCATGCACCCCCGCCACCTCCATGGCCTTGATGAGCATGCGAGTCAAGCGAAATGGTACCTTTTCAGGGAACTTGTCCCTATGCATTGATGCTTCAAAGCAGTCACCAAAATCAATGTGAAGGATCTTGCCAGAATACCTGTGTGTGTGGTTTTTGGTGTGTGTTTTTGGTGTGTTTTTGGGTGTGCGTTGGTGTCCGTGTGTTTTGGTGTGTGTTTTTGGTGTGTTTTTGGGTGTGCGTTGGTGTCCGTGTGTTTTGGTGTGTGTTTTGGTGTCCATGTGTTTTTGGGTGTGTGTTCATGTGTGTATACTTCTTTGTGTGCACGCATGTGTAGGTGTTCCCCTCCCTCCCCCCTCCTCCCCAAAACAACCCACAAAACAACAAACCCACCCACACACCACCAACGCCCCCCTCCTCCCCAAAACGAATCCCCCCCGTCCCCCCTCCCCCCCCCACCCCACCCCCATACCTATCCAGCATGATGTTTGATGGGTGCCGATCCCCCAACCCCAACAAGTATCCCACCATCGACATGACCGCGAGCGTCCTTGTATACGATGTCCGTCGATCCAACCACACCTCACTGTTACGACTCTTGAGCCACAACACCTTGTGTAAATCGTCCCCTGCGGTCCCTTCAAGCGCATGCTCAAAGACCTCCACTTTTTGTATGACAGTCAGGTGGTCGTAGTCTGGTGCCATGCCTAGCATCATGCGGTGCTCCATGTTGAGGGGGATTTTGCGGGCATCTCGGTATTCTCGTATGAGTGCGTGGAGCGTGTCGGTGTTTGGCACCCAGCTGTGTGGGGGTTGGGTGGGTGGGTGGGGGTGGGGTACTGATGGGACCATCACAAAACACACAATGTTGTATGCACACAAAGTACATACATACATAATGAACATACACACACAATGTACACACACAATGTACACACACAATGTACACACACCATGTACACAAAACACACCCACACCCACAAACACACCCACACCCACAAACACACCCTATGAGTCCACTATTAGGAGACAGTGGTATCACAGCATAACGTGCTATACTCAAATCACGTTCAGCTGCATCTCTGTCATCCTGCAACATGCCATTGACCAAGCCAAACAACTGCATCACTCGTTCATCCTGCCTGAGATCCTCATGACCCTGATGTTGTTGTGGTGGTGGTGGTTGTGTGTGGTAATGATGGTGGCTGTGTGCTATAATAATGGTGGTGGTGGTGTGTTAAAATCGTGGTAGTGGTGGCATGTGATGGTTGACACACACAGCACATTTATGTGTATATATGACATACACACAACACACACACACACACACACAAAAAAAAAAAAAAATAAAAAAAAAAATACCCCCCCCCCCCACCACCCACCCACCCAGCAACCCATACACACACTACTTGACTCTATACCTTGAGCAAAAACATATAATCAGCACCATCAGAGCCATGTATAGTAAGCTTACGAGGCCGTTGCTTTGAGGTGATGACGTGTAGCTGAGGGGCAAAGGAGGCAATGGTGACTGTTGCTTCACCTACTATGTAGGTACCAGGTACTGCCAGCTCCAGGCCCTGTTTGAGAGGGGTGGGTGTGGGTGTGGGGGTGAGGGTATTGTGGTGTGTGGTGTGGCGTGGTGTGTGGTGTTGACGATGGTACACCACAACATGCATTGAGACACACACATACACACACCCATGCGCCATAGAAGTACCCAACAAACCAAAAAAACAGCACAAAAACCACACAACACAAAGAAATAACCACACATACGCATGCTTTGACAAGTGCAGGTGACACATATTGAAGGTCAAGTACAGTCAATGTAGGGAGCTGTTTGTTTATGCGCTTGAATACATGATAATACAAGTCCCATGCCTGTGTGTGAGGATGTGTGTGTGTGTTTGTGAGGGTGTGTGAGGGTGTGTGTTAGGGTGTGTGATGATGCGTGATGAATGACATTCCACACACTCTCTCTCACACCTGGTGTAGTTCTGCTTCTCGTCTGCTCACTTTATATTTCAAACACCAATCATACGCCTCCTTGAGCTCACGACCATATGCCTGTGTGCAGTGTGTATATACCAGTGGGTACCATTGGGCGTATATCAGGGGTGTATGCTCAACAAAACACGCGCATACTCAACAAAACACGCGCATATACTCAACAACACGTCACCCCCTCCACCCCCTCCACATTTCAAACGCCAGCCCTCTTTCAAACACAAACCTGCTCGAATGCAATTTCCTTCAGTGTTGTCGCCCCCTTGGACTCCATCATTTCATGCAGCGGCAGCAGGGTGCTCAACATACCCTCCACATTCGACTCGCCAAAATACAGTCTAGAAGCCTCCTCTAGGGCTTCATGCCAGAGTTCATGCCATAGGATTGCAATACGAATGAGTTCATGACTCACCTGGGTGTTTGGTGGGTGTGGTGTGGTGTGGTGGGTGGATGGGTGGGTGTGGGTGGGTGCGTGGGGAGGGGTATGCTATGTATGTATGATATGTATGTACGATATGTACAATATGTATGTACGATATGTACAATATGTATGTACGATATGTGTGAACAACATATATGTACGATACGTACGCTTCATACACATGTACAAACCATGCACCTACCAAGCAACCTCTGCATTATCCCCTCAATCACCCCTCCCCCCTCCCTCTCCACACCCACGCACCAACATCCCCTACCCACCAAAAAACACGTACCAATGTCGCCTGCTCCACAAGCACCGCATTCTGCTGCCGCACCTCATCCATCACCACCTCTGCACTCGCCCTCCTCGCAGGGGACTGTGACTTGCACGCCACCAGCAGGGGATACATCAACGCCTGTGGGTGGTGACGCCCAATGCGCACCAGTAGCATACGTATGAGTCGTTTTACTGGTTCTACTTGGGTGTGGATTCGAGCGATGATTTGGGGGATGACAACGAGCCATGTGTCTATGCAGACCAGGCCAAAGCCCTCTTGGAGGGCGGATTCGACCTCGGGGGAGGTGTGGCCCCATGCAAACCACAGGGTGAGGAGGCGGAGGATGTCTTGGAGGTTGTTGGAGGGACGGCGGTCACCTGGGGGGAGGGGGGTGATAGGTTTTGTATATGGGGCAAAATACAATAAGGGTGAAGTGGAGGGGGTTTTGTCTGATCAAGGGGAAGTGGGGGGGGGGTGTGTTGAAAGTTTTTTTTTAGAGGGGTGGTGTGTTGGGTGGGAAAGGGGGTGGTGTGATGTGCAGGAAACAATACAGATATAAGCAACACACACAACACATAAACAATGCACAAAACACACAAACACATACATAGATACACACACACACAACCTTCCCCCAAACGTACCAGTACTGGTCTGACTCAATGACACACTCCTAAAGTACCCACTGATAGCAGGTGCAACGTGTGGTTGTGCCAGGTCAGGTCGATAATGTGCTGGGTGACAGTACTCTTGCATAGCAGCAGCATTGAATTTACCCCATGCATGCCATGCCTTGGCCCACCTGGGTTGAGTGGGGATGTTGTGTTTGGAGAGGGTGTGTTTGGGAAGGGTGTGTTTGGGGAGGGTGTGTGAAGAGAGGGTGTGTTCGAGTGCGGAGATTGTGTTGTTCGAGTGCGGAGATTGTGTTGTTTGAGTGGGGAGATTGTGTTGTTTAAGTGGGTAGGTCCATCACACATCACATCAGGCACATAAAACCACCATCATCATTCCACTCATTACCACCCCCCAATGAAGACTGCAACAAACACCGAGTACATCAATAAACACCGTGTACATCACCACACACATCACCACACACATCACCACACACATCAACAAACACGTCACCACACACATCACCACACACATCACCACAGACATAAACACACCTTGGTGCAGCTTCAGTGGACACCTTTGCATGGTGCAACAAGTTCTCCAGTGCCTCCCGGGTCAACGGCAAATGGTCAACATCCTGTTGGAATATGGTCAATATGGTCAATATATTATGGTCAAACACATGATGACCATATGTGGACTGGCCATCTCTTATGCATGCTGCCAACATTCGTACTTATAAATGGTACCATTCCAAAAGCAGTACCACACTTTCTCAAACTCCCATCCCATTTCATTTTTAACACCCACGCCCACCCACCCACTCACCCACCCTCACACCCTCACTCACCCCCCCCCCACCCTCACTCACCCCCCCCCACCCCCCCACCCCCACCAAAACACACATACCGCTTCCTGCTTGGCAAGGTACCACAGCCATTCACATAGCTTCAAGTGCACCTTGGCTGCCAGTGGTGGTTCATATCTCTCCAACCCACCCACCGTACTTGTCCCCCCACCTATCATCAACAACCCCCCATTGACTGGGGGTAGCCCCGAGGGGCCCCTTGATCCAGCGGTTAACCGTGGGCCCGGCATGATGGAGCCACCGTTGACCAAGCCCGGGGTGGGTGGTTTGACCATGGATGTGGCAAGTATGGTAGGCTCTACAACGACTTCCATGCTTAAATCGAGCATGCTGTGTGTTTTGTCGAGGGGGGTACATTGTGAAGGGGTGTTGTGGAGGGGTGTGTTGTGGGGGGTTTGGGTTGGTGTTTGTTTCCATTGCATATAGTACTGTACATGCAACTCTCCATGATGCACGCAGTTGAGGCCACACACAGTTGAGGATACATAAAAACATACTCACACACTGCAGCAGCCCCTCCCACCCCTCCCATACCGTGCATAGGCTTCATGTTTGCGTGCAAGCGAATGCCCAAACACCTCTGTCGCCCACAAATGCTTCAGGTACCCATACATCACCGTCGGAGCCCCACTCCCCGCCCCATACCCAGCCTGCTCCTTACTCTTCACCTCGAGGGGATCATACCGCAGCAGCTGCCGATACACACGCTCTGCCAGACGTGGCCGCTTGGTTTTCCGGCACAGCGCCGCAAACTTCAACCATGTCCAGTGATCCGCCGCCATGGGAACGACGAGGGAACGTACACTCAGTAACGCCTGCCATACTTCCACATTGCTTTGCAACCCCTTGAGGCGTCCCCGCCACATTTCCCTAGTGAGTTGCCATCGGGCGTCTGCATCCGGGTCGCCTCGTTGTACTGCTAAACAGTGGTCGATGACTTCTTCCAGTTCCCGGACTTGTTGGACACGAACCATGTCTGCGTAGGCACGTTCATAGGATTCACCGACCAGGGCGGCGAGTTCGGTGCCCAAGAGTTCTCGGGTCTTGTCGAGGAGGGCTGTTGTTGTTTTCGGGTGGTGGTGGTTGTGTGTTGGGAAATGATGAAGATTACATCAAGTGTATGATATTGGTTCTTCTGTGTACATACACACATACGTACAACACTCCCCACAAGCAACATGCCCAATCCACACACCCCAAAACACACCCCATACCTTGTGCATGTGCATACTGTCCATTACGCACAGCCATCACCGCCGACAAGAAATTCGCATTGGAAGACATCGCCCCCCCTTCCCCTTGCCGCAATGCACTTACATACACCTCCATCTCCCCCCATTGCCCCATTTGCCATGCAGCCGCCGCCCCCATGGGGGCAATCTCACGCTTGACATGGGGCTCTACATATGACCACGCGTGCCGACATGAAGAAAATAAATCTTCCCACTCAGCGAGGGCGGCTAAACAGCGCATACGGCCCAGGGCGGCCTCTGTGTGGGCGCGGCTGCCCAGGGGTGTTTCCTGGTAGGTGGCGGTGTAGGATTGGAGTGCTTCAGACCAGTCACCGAGCTTTTCCCTCCATGATTCCTGTATGATGGGTGTGGGTGGGTTGTTTTGAGGGTGGGGTGCATGTGTGTTTTTGGTTGTATTTCGTTTTGTTGTTGTGGTGGTTGGTACTTTTGGTTGAATAGTATATTGTAAGTCTATTGTTTGTACATATATTGCACATTTCAAGAGCACAAAGAGCACATCCCTTGCACCCACTACCCCCATCTCTATCCCTTCTCCCAACAGAATACACCCACACCCACACCCACACACAAACACCCCCCAACAACCCCACATACGCTGACATGCAGCTTGTGTTTCCGCTCTGCCAACTCCAGCACCCCCTGTGCTGCATCGGGTTGTCGAAGCTGGTTGTTGATGGAGATGAGGGCTTCTATTGTGCCTGCAGGGTTGGTGTAGTACTCCAGCTCCTTGTAGTGTAGGGCCTTGGCAAAGGCGTGACACTTTTCAGCAAGAGCACCCAGTGTACTGTGTGTGTGTGTGGTGGTGTGTGCACAGAAACACAAGAGGTGGATGGTAGAAACATATAGCACACACATTCTCTCCCCACAGCACACCCCACAGCAACCAAATCACCACCCACATCCCCCCCCTCCATGAAATATACCGTGTATCCAATGGAAGCGCCTTTTCATCATGTTCCATAAACTCGGCCAGGTTCAACAACGTCGTCACAATCTCCGGTGGTATGGTGGGAGATGCGAGCGCAGCTTCTAGGGAACGTACCAGCTGTTCCTGGGCACTTTCTTCTAGCTCGGACCAACAGGAAACAAAGCCAGCTGCAAAGAGTTCACGTGCCATTTGAGGGACCGCCTTTGTGTGGGTGTGGGTGGTGTGAGCGGGTGGTGTGGGGTGGGTGGGTGGTGTGGATGGTGTGGATGCGTGTGTATCATGTCTGCATGTGTCAACTCTACACCCCTCCCCCCCCTTAATCCCCCCCCACTTTCTCCCCCCCCAAAAACACCCACCAGTGCAATGGCATGACATGCTCTCAGTGCAGGACTAGGACTCTCCTTCAATAGCTCAACTGAAAAGTGTCTCATCCATTCTGCCCAGTCCTCCTTGGTGCTTCGACTGCTGCATTCCCATGCACGACGCAGGTTGTTGTCGTTGAGGGGGAGACGCTGAATGACTGTGTGGGTGGGTGGGTATATATGGGTGTGGGTGGGTGTACGTGTGGGTTGGTCATGTGTTTGTGTGTGTATGGTGGTGTTGGTGTTGTATGTGGGGTGTGAGGGATGCTCAAAGGGGACTATCTCTACCATTGCAGCCCCCCCTTCCTCTCTCTCTCCCTCCCTCCGTCCCACACAACACCCCCCCCCACACACACACATTCACAGCAACACACACACATACACCACACACTACACACCATCACAGCAACACACATACACCACACACTACACACCATCACAGCAACACACATTCACCCCCCACACAATTACACACCATGTGCGTCGGTGATACAAGGCAATGATGTGGTCGTAGCAGGTGGCAATAGTTCCTCCAGCCACGAATTTGCACCTTCCCAGTCATCCGCTTCGCTCATACAAGGGGGTGGGCCACTTGTAAGCAGGGTGGCCACACGATTAAAGCGTTCGTCAGACATACGGCGTCTTTTGAGGATCTGTGAGTATTTGTGTGTGTGTGTGTGTATATGTTGTTGTGAATGTATGTATCCATAGATTTGTGTGTCTGTATATGTACGTCTTGTGTCTGCACATGGTGCACACATACACAATACAGTAGCACACCACCCTCTCCACATGCCCACATGAAACCTACCCACCCACATGAACATCCACATACGCCCCCCACACCCACATGCCAACACACCCACATGCCAACACACCCACATCAACACCCCCACACCCCCACAACCCACACACCTTGCGAATAGTAGCAACGAAAATTGCAAAATCCGACCCCAGAGCAACAGATAATGATAATATCGTCTCCAACGTGTCTTTTCTCAGCTCCTCCGCTGGACCATCGAGTACACGCAGCAGTGGGTGGAGGATGGCAGATGAGTACCCAGCCAGCTGCATACGGGAGAGCAGCTGGCGAGTGGAGTGGAGGGCTGCTTTACGAACAGCGAGGGGGGTAGTGACAACCGCTGTGTGTGTGTTTGTGGTGGGCGTAATGGGTGTGAGTATGTGTGTGTGTTTGTGGGCATATTGTGTGTGTGTTTTGTGGGCATTATATGTGTGTTTGTTCCTCATATTGTGTGTGTGTGTGTAGTGTAACTAGGAATGCACACAAATACACACAAGCTCATGTAAGAATATAGACACACACACACACACACACACACACACACACACACAGACATACAACAATAAAACAAGACATGTTGCTGCCTTTAGCAATTCATGCACACAGGGTAAAGGTATGCATGAATGAATAGAAACAGACAATAGTATAGGCACAGAGTAAATCCACTCAAAGGTATTGTATGTAACCTCAGGTGGGAGTGTTGGTGCCATCATAGCGGACTGCAATGTACCTAATGTCCACTACACATCCACTAGTGCTGTATACACACACTTGCTGCATATATATACACACTTGCTGCATATATACACACACTTGCTGCATATATACACACACTTGCTGCATATATACACAATTGCTGTACTATACACAATTGCTTTATATACACACTTTTCCATAACAACAATAAAAAACATAAACATCATACATGCAACAACCACCCCCCAAAGGCCCCCCACCACCACACACACCTTCCCCCCCTACTGTCGGCCCCGGCCCAATCAGTCGCATCAACACAGGCAACAGCAACTGCAAGTGATCCTCTAGTGTAGGCCCCAACCCCTCTAATGCCTGGAGTGCTGGTTTGACTGATTCATATTGACTGGTGCGTTCTGCCTCTGCAAAGAGGGCGATGAATTTGGGGAGGAGTTCGGGTGTGTATTGGCGAAAATCATCCCGGAGGGCAACTGGGTGTTTTTTTTGGGGGGGGTGGGTGTGTGGGATGTGTGTGGGGTGTGTGTGGATGGTGCATGGAATAGACGACCATTATCACACAAACAACACTACAAACACAACAAATACGCACCCTGCATATACATTTCCTCACCACACACTCTCCCCCCACACCCACACTCCCCCCACACCCACACACTCCCCCCACACCCTAAAACCCACACATACTTGCCAACTCTGACACAAGCTTGAGTATATACGGCAGCAAGTGACTGTTGGGTACCCAGAATTCATGCACGATAGCCAGTATGTCCGGAAGGTACTTGCGAATGTGCTGCCGCAGGTAGGTGGCAAGCACTGTGAGTTGTTGACATAGGAATTCTCGGAGGTAGTCTTCTGCACTGCGCATGACATTGAATAGCACTGGCATGACCTGTTTTTGTGTTTGTGAGGGGTATGGTGGTGTTTTTATTTATTGATTTATTTGTGGTGTGTTTGGTGTGCGCATATGGTGGTGTGTGCATGTGGTGGTGTGTGTATGTATGATGAACATGTGTTTTGCGCAGACACAAACACATACACACACTTCCCATGTGCGCCTCACGGCACTGCACCCATGATTCACGCTCACACCACACACACAATACAACCTCACTCTCACACTATCACACAATACAACCTCACTCTCACACCACACACACAATACAACCCCACTCTCACACCACATACACAATACCCCTTCCTTCCCCCCCCCCACAAAAACACACACCTTGGGCAAATAAGGCACACAGGTCACTTGCATTGATTGAAATATATAGAACAAGCTATGTACTGTCTTGGCATGCAGTGACTGTGCTGCTGGGTCTTTGAGAACCCTCATGAGTGCATTTATGGCGACTGTGGGGTAGTATTCCTCTGAGGAGGTGACCAAGCCACTGGTGGTCAACAAATCGCCTGCATCTTCACCTGGGTGTGATAATGAGGGTTGTGGTGGTGATGGTGATGGTGTTGTGTGAATGATGTGTGATGGTGGTGTGAACAAGGGAGGAGAAGTGTGTGGATACATACTTGACACAGTATATTGGGACATGCTTGCATATGCATGCATACACTCCCATACACTCCCATAACCCCCACCCCCACCCCATCCCCACCCCACACACATACCAAATCCACGGTCCTGTATCCCCTCCCCCACCCCACCCCCACCCCCCACTCCCACATGCGTCTTGCCAGGCCGCTGTGGCCGCACCCCCTCCTGCTCCAATTTCCCCTCTCCCTGAAGGCGAGCCTGGTTGAGCTTGTGCTGGTGTGGATCCAGCGCACCGATGACGCCCAACACCTTCATGATTTCCCGACGCACGAGGGGGCTGCCTACTGCCAGCATGCGCAGGAGGACACCAAGGAGCTGTGGGTATTCATTGTAGGGGACGACGACCAGACCAGTGGACTCCACCACCTGTGTGGGTGGGTGGATGTTGGTGTGTGTGTGTGGTGTGTGTGTGTGTGGTGGTGATGGGGGGTGCGTAGGTGGGTGTGTAAAGATGTGTGGAGGTGTGCGTATGTGTATTTGAGAGAGAGGGTATATATGAGGTTGCATGCACATCACAATCACCCCCTCCACATGCTCTCAATCCCCCTCCCCACGCCCCCCCCCCACCCCCACTTCTCAACCGCCCCCCCCAAAAAAACACTCATACCAGTCCCAGTGTTTTCACAGCAGTGAGGCGTTTCTGACTGCTGCTGCTGTCCTGAGTGGCATCAATGATCAAGGGAAGAATCTCAGGCAGGTGTGGGTGCAGGGATGCTCCAGCAACAGAGGCCAGTTCACCGAGGGTTGTGAGCACCACTGCTACAACAGAGTCTTCTCCTCCACCAGCAATCACTGTGTGTGTGTGAGGGTGTGTGTGGTGGTGTGAGGTGTGTGTGTGAGTTGGGTGTGTGCTTGGGGTGTGTGTGTTGTGTGTTGTGTTTGGACGTGTGTGAGGGTGTGTGCGTGTGTACGAGGAGAAGCACATGTGCACATACATACATGGTACTACACCTTGCACATGAAACATACTCTCACCCCATCACCCCCTCACCCCCTCACCCCCACCCTCACATCCTCACCTCCACCCACCCCATCCAAATACACACCTTGCACACCAGTAGCTCCGGGTGCTAGTGCAGCCTGTTGCCCAGTGGGATTTGTTTTCAGTTTCCCCACCAGTGCGGTCAACACAGGTGCTATATAGGGAAGCACCAGTCGAGGTGCAGCACGTATCAGACTGCCCAACAGGTATGCGCTCTCCTCCCTTTGCTTGCTATCGGGGGAGTGCTCAATATCTGTGTGTGCGGGGCAGGGTGTGTGTGTGGGGTGTATGAGTATGCTTTGCTGTGTATATTTCATGTGTATGGTCTTGCTGTAGTATACTTGCACCATGAAACACTATACACACATACATGCACACTATACACCATCTATGTAAATAACCACACCCTCCCATCTACAGCAACACACCCTCCCATCTACATGATCACAACCCCCCATCTACGTCCTCCCACACATCCTCCCACCCACCCACCCACACACACACACACATCCCCACCTGAGAGCAGCTGCATGAGGTGTTTCCTCAATGCAGGCATGATGTGTGCTGGGTTGGTAGAGGATAGGCGACCAGTCAGCTGCACTGCAATGCTCCGTATTTGAACATCTTCATCATTGAGTGTGACAAATAAACATTGCAAACTGTGTGTGTGTGTGTGTGTGTGTATTTGTGTGTATTTGTGTGTAATTGTGTGTACTTGTGTGTTCGTATTTGTGCAAACCTCCCACCACATCCAACACACCTGTCAACTTGCACAAGGTATTGGTCAAGCATAGTGGTCCGATTGAGGGCTGAGAGGATGGGGAAACGAACAGACACAGACGTATCAGCCACAGCAGATGTCAACAACCTATGCACTATCTGCGTAGAGTGGTTGTGAGAGGTTGAGTGGGTTGTTTGCTCATTTTGGTGTGTCATTTTGGTGTGTCATGTGGTGTGTCATCTAAGTGTGTCATGTGGTGTGTCACAGTGGTGTGCACTAATGCATACAATCATCCTCTTGTCAACCAAACTCGAGTCAATTGCACACACACATGCTCACAGTCACACACATGCACCCATTCCAACATTTTTTGCATATGTGCAGTCCCCGCTGTCCCCCCCACCCTCTGGTTGTACACAAACAACAACAACAAACCTTGTCAATGGTGTGTTTGTCAGTCGCCAGTATTCTTGGTACCATTGACCCACCCATGCCACCCGGTTCCCCCACACGTTGACCACTCGTCAACGGTTGCGGTGGTGGTGTTGCGGACCGTTGACCAGCCGTCCCGTTGACCATGAGGGTCAACGCACTCACCCCGGGCTGTTGACTGGTGTTACCCACACCAGCTGTGAGGCTGTTCAGTGCTGCCATGGTTGTGCGTTGGCGCACACTGATTTGTTGAACAAGCACTTGACAACATGCAAGTGCTGTGGCCTGTGTGTGTGTGTGTGATTATAAAGGGTGGGTGTGTTTATGATGTGGTGTATGATGTTGTATTATCAAGCCAGTGAAGTAGGGTTTGCATTGAAAAAGGTGATTGTTTTTCACACTCCCACACATCCCCCCCAGAAACACACCCAAAAACACACACCCAAAAACACACACACTTACCTTCCTCACGGAAGGATCCGGGTTGTCCAGAAACTCTGTTATTGAATAGACAAATGGCAACAATGGCACAGCATCAAAGTCAATAGCCGACAGGGTTCTCAGGGACACCTTGATCAACGCAGACCCCTGGTGCTCACCACCAGATATTGCCTGAGATAGCGTTTGTACTGCAGTTGGGGGCCGGTCGGGGGAGAAGGGCTTGTTAAAGAGGGCAATGGAGATGGTGTCGAGCAGGAGGGCTTGTACTGTGGGGAGCAGCTGGGGGAGGGCTCGTACCACCTGAGGTGGGTGTGGGGTGTGGGGAGGGGAAGTGGGGATGTGTGGGGGAAAGTGAGGTGGGTATGTGGGTATGTGTATGTAGGGGGGATGGTATCTCTGTCGTGTATGTATCTGTACAGTTCATACACTTTTGTTTATGCACACACACACACACATGCATGCATACACACAGATTGCATCACATCCATGTACATTAATACACACACACACCACATACACACACACCACATATACACACACCTTGCGCAGTGACTGCACGAGCGTATCTGACAGTCCAGTGAGCATGATTGGCTCTAGCAGCTGCTTAGCATAGGGCAACCACTTCATACCCAGTGCGTCTGCCAGAATACCCACACACTGTGTGTGTGTGTGTATATTGTGTGTATATGATGGTGTGGGTGTGTATAATGGTGTGGGTGTGTATAATGGTGTGGGTGTATATAGTGGTGTGTGTAGGGGGGTACGTGTGTCTGTATATACAATGGTGTGGGTACCACGTGTATGGGTTTGAGGATAACATACATGCAGTGCCATGGCACAATGCACATCACCATACACGAACACTACATCCTCTTCATATCACACCCCTCCTACGATCATACAACACCTCCAACCACACCCACACACCCACACCCACACCCCACTTCCCAAAACGTACTGCCAATGCAGCAGGACACGTATTCTTAAATCGTCCCCCCTTGACGCTTATAGTCTCCCGGATCTGGGCAGCCACTGCAGGCAAGTGCCCCTCCATACCCCCTGCTGCATTGATGCGAGCCAGTGTGGCTGCTGTTTCTCCAAGGGCCTCAAAGGCAGCACCTCGCTCTGAGGGGTTTTTGAGTACTGAGACCAGGTGAAGGGTGGCTTCCTGGGGGGTGGGATGAGGGGAGGGGTGAAGGGTGGTGATGGGTAGTGAAAGGTGGTGCAAGTGGTGGTGTAAGAGGTGATGAAATTACGAAAAATGATGTCTTTTTTCCACTACTGTATGTGTAATTGACACACACACACACAATCACTCACACACACACATTACACACGCACACACGCTACTCTCTCTCTCACACACACACGCACTCACCACACACACACGCACTCACCACACACACATACCTGCAAATATGTATTGGCAAAGCGTTCAGGCGCAAAATCAGCCAGCCTAGGCAACAGCATGATGACAGCTGTACGTATGAGACGTTCCTTGCTGTTCCGAAAGCGCATCACTGTTTCCACAACCTCCCTGTAGCGGGCCAGCATGAATTCACCTGGGGTCGTGGGTGGGGGGGTTGTTGAATAGTGGTGTGTGTGCGGGGGGGGGGCATGGTGGTGTGTGTGGGGTGGGGTGGGTGGGGGCATGTACATGTACAAGATAGATGTGTCCATGACAGGTATGGGTGATGCATGAAAAGGGGTATTGGTGAAGTGTATGGTAACGTATGTGGAAATGCATGTGGGATGATGTATGTTCCCAACACACCACAACCCACAACCCACACAACCCACACCTGTATGTTGCACAAGTTCCCCCAGCGCCATCAAGCTGCCATGCACGCATTCAATCTGAGCAGTTCGCTGCAGCCCCCTGTGTGTCTCATCAAACAGCCTGTAATACCACTGCACTCGATATCGTGTCTCTCGCTGCTCCACCACCTCAAGGCATGCCTGATGGTGTGTGTGTGTTTTAGGGGTGTGTTTTGTGGGTGTGTAGGGTGTGGGTGTTTGTGAGTGCTTTGTGATATTGGTGTGTGGTCTGTTTGTGTTTTTCGTATGGTATTTGTAAGCATTCGTGTGTGGTAGTATGTGTCATTCACAGACCTCATGCACACACAACATGCGCAAATAACACACACAAAATACGCACACACAACACGCACACAATCACTCCCCCACATCACCACATCACCAGAACCAAGCACCTACCCGTAATGCAATAACCGCAGCTTCCCGGATGTACAGCTTTGGATCCCGGAGCCCAAACCAGATGCTATCAATAAACTGACGCACATGCACATTGAAGATGGCAGGGGAGTTTTCAGCCATCATCTGCAACACCACCAGTGAGGCATAGCGACGGGTTTCCAGGCGTTCTGAGGCAAGGGACTCTAAGGCACGCTTGACCTTGTATTTGGGGGGGGGGGTATAAGAGAAGGGTGTTATGGTGAGTGTGGTAAGGGTGTATGTGTGTAGAGTGTACGTGTTGCCGTGGGCGTGCGCGGTTAGCTTGTAAACTACATGTGATAATGTGCAATACTCAATGTACACCAAGTGTGTCCTACCACCCCCCCCCCCCCCCACCCCCCACACCCCCCCACCCCACACACACACCTCATTGTCCACGACATCTGCGGCCAATGGCCCCCCACTCTTCACCACGTGCCCCTCCACACGCGCAGCAGCCTCGAGTGTTGTGCGATCTGTCTGGTTTTGAAACACCTCTTTTAGAAACTTGGCAAAGTGGGAGACCTTGGCTGCGGTTTCTCCCAACACCTTGCTGTCCATGAGCTCATCAATTGCTCTAATACCGACCAACCGATCCACCACGACATCACTTCGAATTTTGGATTCGATCTTGATGTACACATCGTTGATGAATATCATCAGTGGCTTGCCGTTGAGGTCACGTGCATCGTTTTCGACATACTCCAGCAGGGGGCGTCGATCCATGTTGTGATGCTCCACTGCCTTGTGCAGCTCGGCAAAGGCACGGTTGAGTGCCTCACCAAAGCCTGATGAGGTTGCAGTGGTGGGCTGCGTGGTGGTCCCATATGGTGCCGACACGGAGAGGGTGGCAGACATGATGGTCGATCAGACCGCCGGGGACATGTTGGCTGTTGTTATTGTTCTTGTCGTTGTTATCATACTGTTGTACTGTGGAGGGTATTATTGGGTATTGCATGAATTGCATACGTACGGCAGCTATGTGTCTTTCACTGCTCGTACCAAAAAGGCATGTCACGTTTGTGCACACAAATGGTGATTGCCAACTCCAGCCCGAGCGTTATTGCTGTTTCGTGTGTATCAATGGGGTATTGACTAGCATGTATTTTAGCAGGGGAGGAGTGGCTGTTTTATAAGTGCGGGTGTTTCATAGGAAGGGGTTTTGTGTGCTGCAGCTGGGCAAAAAAACTATTGCTTTTTTTGAAACAATACTGTACTGAACACCCGTACATTTACCACACCACCACCTCATCATCTGGAACACACCAGTTCACCACCACCACGCCATTCACGATGCAACGTTCTATGCTCTCCACAGTGCAGGGCTCAAACCTCAACACATGTCCTGCAGCACATCGCAGCAGCAATGATGCCACATGCAGCAATGCACACATGGCAGCTACACACAACACACGATTTGCTGTACACGGCCGGCTCGCGGGAGCAACACAATCGTGGGCACGACTTGCTGTGTTGACACACAAGTCACCACATCGTCGTATGTTGGGGTGGGCAGTTGATTGGCAAGAAATGGTCTGCATTGGATTGGTGCACATCCTTCACATCACATCTCCCTACCACCAACAGCACGGCGTCACCGTGTATCGTGTGCTGCCACCAACACGGTGGAGCCACAAGTGTCGGGCACGCTGGAGCTCACCGAGGAAAACGTTGAGCTGGTGTTGGACGAGGTACGGTGTTCGGGCACAGAAAAAACAACAGCATGCAAATCCCCAACCCATAAAACACACACACACAGGTGCGCCCATACCTGATGGCGGATGGTGGCAATTGCGAGTTGGTGGAAATAGATGGCCCCATTGTCAAGCTGCGCCTCAACGGCGCCTGTGGCTCATGCCCGAGCTCCATGACCACATTGACCATGGGCATCAAACGCCGCTTGATGGAGCGCATTCCTGAAATCGTCGACATTGAGCAAGTCATAGACGATGAGGAAGGGCTCAGCCTGTCGGTGGAAAATGTGGAGAGTGTCTTGGACGAGATTCGCCCCTATTTGATTGGCACGGGGGGTGGTGGATTGGAGGTGGTCGAGGTGGATGGTGTGATTGTCAAGGTTCGCATCACAGGCCCTGCAGCGTCGGTCATGACAGTGCGTGTGGCGGTCACACAAAAGCTGCGGGAGCGCATCCCCAGCATTGCAGCAGTGCAGTTGGTCTGATGGAAGTTATTGTAGGTCATGACTGATCGTGTTGGTTCTGGTGTGTTTTGATGAGCAATATTTGTTATATTGATTGTACATTGTGTGTAACAGTTACATTATTGTAGTTGTGGGAGTAACACGTAGTTGTGGGAGTATCACGTAGTTGTGGGAGTAACACGTAGTTGCAACAGAATGGGATTCGGTAGCAAAGCTTCTGTCGTGTCCAATTCCGGAGCAAATCAATGGGCATGGGATCCGCTGATTTCCTTACCCGCAGTGCATTTGAGCAAGGTACGCATGGTGTAAGGGGTTATTGCCATTTTACCGGAGCACAGTTTGTACATCCCCATGAGTGGTTACATCCCACGTGTTCTCCCATACAACAGGTCTCAGACAAGCACACTGAGGACCTGGGCAATGGCACATTCACCATATATGCTGTGCACAAGGACAATGACGACCCAGCAACCATTGTGGTACGGTGGTGATATCCAGCATCAACGTTAATGGACACATGTTCATGGCGCTCCCCACACACATCAGGCTGTGGTTGGCACGCAGCACATGTGGGAGATTACCGCTGCAACACCCGTCATGAAAATTGGTGTGCAAACCTACATGATGGCCGCCCCCCCCGATGCCCAGCCCCCTGCACGCTGGTTTCTCCATGGCACACGATGGCGCAAGGACACTGTCTACTACAGCATCACTGTGTGTGAGGCTGTCGATGACGAGTCCCTGGGTCTGCTCGAGGGCATTCTTGAAGCCGTTGCGCCGTTTAAGGAATCCCAAAAGCACCTCAACACCGACACCCCCAACACCGGAGAGTTTGCGATGGCCGTCAGTGCTCAGCACTTTCTAGATGAGAGCTTTACGACGGACGAGTCGGGGCCCATCAAGCGCAAAGCAGGGGCCAGTGCAGAGGCAGAGGCGTGGCTCCCTGTGCCCCAGGAAGATGGGTATGCACTGAAAAAGCCCAAGCACTCGGTGCTGGGGATGAGTGATTTGGGTGGGGAGGGTGAGGGGGTGCCAGCAAAACAGGGGGGACAGGCAGCAATTGGACGTCAATACACATCCAAGGTATGCAAAGGGGTGGGTGTGTAGTTTTGCATAGTTGCCAGTACACATATGTCTTTATGTTGTTTTGTTGTTGTTCACACACAACCACTCCCACTGCAACCACCCCAACAGTCTGCCATGAAGATTGCATCCACATCACAACACATGGCCAGTGGCCTGCTCGCTGCAGCAGTGTGGGGCTCCAAACGTATCCTCCAAGCAGGTGAAGCAGCCAAGGCCCGCACCACCCCCAATACCCAACCCACACAACTCTCACAAAGCACATTAAAGCGGTTTGAGCAGACTGCCGACGCTGCGGGGTGGGTGCAGCGTGGTGCCGATAAAATTGTGTCTGCTATTGGTGCTGCCGCTGCGTTTGTGGCATCCAAGATTGTGGCCAAGGCGAGCCACAACAACACCTCGGGGCAGCCCAGTAATAAGGGGCAGGTGATGGTGGCGGCTGCCGAGGGTTTTACAGAGGTGTACATGGCAATTGAGGAGGCTGCAGAGGTGTTGTATCATAGCTGCCGTGACTCTGCCACTGGTGTTGTCGGGCACAAGTATGGTGCTGATGGTTGCATGTCATCGTGATGGCAGGATGCGTGTATCGTCACATGTATCAATCGTGTACCCAACACACTCTACATCACACTCTACACACACATCCAACAGGTATGGACCTGATGTGGGAGAGGCAACCTACCATTCGCTCAATACTGTTGGTCGGGGTGCAGATGCCTGGTGGTCTGCGCGACGCATCGGTGTCAAGGCTGTGGCAAAGACAACTGCCAAGGTTGTGGTGAAAAACTATGTGAGCAACCTGGCGTCCAACATGTCATCAGGCAAGCAAGAGGAGGAGGGTGCAACAACAACAGGGACACAGCATGCAACCTTGTGAGGAACTAGTACTCTTTTTTGTACATGTCTTTGTACACATCTCCTTGACATTGATTTCGTGCATCATTTGTGCATCTAAGTGTACACACATTCATTGGTAATAATACAACACCGAGTTTACAACGAGCCGCATGATTGGCCAGCACACAACGATGTTTACAACTCCATGCCGCAGTTGCTTGCATCACCTTGCTGTACGCCCTCAGCAGCGATGTACATTGCGATATCGGCTAGCGATCAACACACCACGTGCAAGTTACACAACAGGTAGCTATAGTAGTCAGAGCCAAAGCAGATCTGACTCGACACATGCAACACCCCTCCCCCACAGAACAACTGCGCTACATTGAGGAGATTGCTGTGGTACCACAGCCCAAGGGGTTGCATCGACTCACGACTGTCTTGAAATCACAGGGGCACTCCCCCGTGTCCCCTGCATCTCGCAGCGGCTTGCATCCCTTGCTCATACCCCTCACGCAGGGGCCTGTGTCAGACCTGACAGGCTATTCACAACTGCCAATGACTGCAGAAGCAGCAGGGATTACACAGGATCCACAGGACGATGTGTTGGTCTGCTTGCTGCGGTGGCACAACCCCAACGAGCACAAGGTACCTTACCTATTGTTGGGGTGTATATTGTTGGGGTGTATATTGTTGGGGTGTATATTGTTGGGGTGTATATTGTTTTGGAGTCGTGATCAATATCATCAACACCACAAACACACAACGACACCCAAACAACACCCAAACACAACAACAACACAGAACATGTCCATGCCTGTGGTGACAATGGCACGCAATGCACGTTCCATGTCACTGCTCGCACGCTCTGTGGATGAGTACATCAACCGTACCCTTGCAGAAGAGGATCATGCAGCAGGGCAGGGTGGTGCAGAGGGGCCTGTGACTGTTGCGTTGAGATCGAGTGGTGCAGATGCCGATGGGCCCCTCTACCAGCCAGGGGATGTGCATGCTGCACAACTCCCATCATTGGCTGCGTTTCTGACACGCAAGGTGGGGTTGTTTCCAGACACAGTGGAGCAGCTTGTACAAGCCCATTTAGACAGAAGCGACACCATGAGTATGTGGGAGCATATTGCATCATCATCATCGCAGTACAATCCAGATGCCATCGGCATTGTGCATGTGTGCATCAGCAGGACAAACACCTCAAACAACAACCCCAGGTGCCATGATCACTGGAGAGTGGTATATGCGACACCAGCATTTTAGTGGATGGGGTCGGCCATTTGAATTCAACAGCCTGTTGTTTAGCAATGTGGGGCGACATGAAGAGGCACGTGACACAGCACGCATTGCACTGCGCATGCCATGGTGGACACTGTCCTTGAAGCTGCCTACTGTGCAAGAACTAGCGCAACTGCAGGTGTGTTTTGATGTGTATAAAGCATGTGTACATTGGGAGAATGGTACCATGCCACCACCCACCTGTATATGCAGGGTGATGCGGCCACGGTTACTGAAATGCTCAATGAGACAGCCAACAAGCAGCCCAACCAGCAGTTTGTGCAGCGCAAGGACGCCCAGCTTGAGGCCCTTGACAAGGCCAACTTGCTGATGAACCAGGCTGCAGCGGGAGAGGTAGAGTGGGACGCTATTCGGGATCCACTGGCGGTGCGGTATGAGGAGGCTGGTTTCAGGCAGGTGGCAGATTTTGTGCGTGCTGCTGCACACGAATAAGGTTGTTATGTTACCTCATTATCATCGGTATTTGTCATGCTTGGCCCAGCCATCTGTGCAGGCTTGCTCACTGTGGCTAGCCCCTAGTTTGGGGGCATGGTAAAAAAAACACAACCAAACTCCATATTCAGTCACCATTCGCATCCAAAAGTAGTCAGCATGGGCAATCAGGTCTCGTACTGCGAAGAGGCTGCAACAAAGACGATCGAGGTGAGAACAGCATCCCTAAAAAGAAACAGCAACGTCACCCTGGCAGCTGCAGACGTGTTTTCTTATTACCCACACGTGATACACCTATACGACACGTCCAACAGGTGCCGGAAGTGGTGGAGGAGGCGCCAGAAGAAGCCCCTGCCGAGGAGGAAGAGAGCCAAGAATTGGAAATCAAGGTGAGAGGGCTTGCTGTGATTGGGTGTGGTGTGCGTGGTGATTGATGAGGGGGGTTGACGAGGATGTGGGGGCCACGTGCTTACTTGCACCACCATTGATCATGACACAGTTGCGAACGGCTCCCATCGACTTTCGCTTTCCGTCCACCAACCAAGCAAGGACATGCTATACACACTATAACGAATACTACAAGTATGTTGTGAGTGGTGGTGGTGTGGGGTGTTCTGTCAACAACACGCACCTTGCGCAACAACACACACGGGGTTGTTCTCTTTGTGAACCACTCAGGTGTGTGGCCGACAAGGGAGAGGACTCCAAGGATTGCATCTACCACAAGCGTTTTTACAGCTCCATCTGCCCCAATGAATGGGTATGATATTTGTGCATTTGGGTGTGCACTGTACAGATTGAATTCATCATAACACCCATGTTCTCTCCTTCCAGATTGAAAAGTGGGAGGAGCTACGTTCGGAGGACAACTGGTTTGGCAAGTACTAGGTGTGCCCACGTGGCCCAATAGCGTGATGGAGTGGTGGTGCCATGCTGCTCAGGCGTGGCATTGCGCGCCACCCCCCTTTGAATGGTGACCCACTGCGGTCTACCATGTGTTGTGTGTTTTTTGGGTTTCTGTTGCGTGGGCACCCTTGTGTACTAGTGATGAACCATCTCCCACCCGTAATGCACGACGGGTGTGGTGCGTAGCGTGTTTGTAACAAGAAAAGATGTTGTGGTGTCACGGCATTTGTCGAAACATCACAAATTCCAGACGATGACCACTCCAATACGTGCAAACCATCACCAATGTGGTATAATTCACAATTCACATATGTGAAAAAATAAAAAAACAACACACATTTGTGCATGACCTTGGCCAAAAAAACTCAGGTGTCTACCAATGCACACACCTCCCACCCAGCCCCCAAAACACCCCAAATGTTCATCCTGCCTGATGCTGTGCCTTTATTTCTTTTATAAACGCCTTCATCCCCTCATGCCCATCCTGCCTGGCAATCAAACTATCACGATCATCATCATACAACCACGTCCCCTGCTGTTTGGCATACGCTACACATTGGAAGAAATACTCTGAGCGCTCAAATGCCTGGTATAATACAGCCCCTTGCCCCTCCACCCGTTGTGTTTCACGTTCCCACAGGCGCAGCTGGTCGGACACCACCTGATGGTGTGTATTGTGAATGGTGTGGTGAGGGTGTTGTTGTATGTGTGGTGTGAGTGTTGTTGTATGGGTGGTAAGGATGTTGTATGTATCAAGAACACGCAACCCACAAACCTGGGCACCCTGCACACACTCCACCCACCCACCCCACCTCCACCCCACCCACCCTACCTCGGGTACAACAGGGCTACGCTTGGCAACCTGCTTGTGTGGGTGTGAAGCCAAATACTCTATCATCATCTCCGCACTCACACCTCGATCCAGTGCAGCAGACACCGACGCCCGTGTGACAGACCCCACAAACAATCCCGGAAGCAGCGTCTCTGTACGTACAAACAACTGCAACACCCTACGATGCAGCTGGGAAAATGTAAATGCAAAGACCTTGTAGTTTGTTTCGACGATAATAAAGCCATCCCGGCGTTCAAGGGCAGACGCAGCTGCTCCGGAACCTGCCAACACTGCTGCAGTGGGCGTGGGGCATAGGTAGATTGAGGGGGGGGAAGAGGAGGTGGAAGAGGAGGAGGGGGGGATGTAGGGCATGAGGAGACCAAGTTGACACATGTGCCCTGTGTGTGTGGGGGGGAGACATGGTATCCTTTGCATGTATCCTTACAGCACATGAACCAAGTTGAGGTCACCCCACCTTTCCTCCCCACTCCTCAAATGCACAACCCCCGACCCCTCACCCCTCCCACTCCTCACACAATCCACCCCCAGCCCACTACACCTGCTATACTGTGGTGCTGTGCAGGTATGCTCTCCAATGCCCATGGTCTCCCAGGTGCTCTAAACCCCAATTGTAGCAAAAAACTGACTGCCCCTGATAATTGCCCATGAGGGCCCGCATCCAGGGCAGCACCTATGTATTGGCGTACCAATGCCCACAGCTGCTGGTAGGTGTCGAGGAGGAGGAAACGTAGGCCGCCAGGGGTGATGGTGGGGTGGGATTGACTGGGTGGGGGTGGGGGTGGGGTACGCAGGGGGTGCTATGCATGTGTATGAAGAAACACATCATATAACATTATGCGCAAAGATGCATTGCATACAACAAACAGATCCCACAACAAACACAACACACAACGCATACAACACACACACACACACACACACATACACGCACACAAGTCACACAACACACACAAGTCATACAACACACCCTTGATGTGCAAGATAGCCAGCTTGTGTGCACAGGGCAGCAATATCCAATGCGGGTAGGAATGACTGTGGTGACATGCAGGTATGAGTGAAGTACACAATCATGAGGTACAGGTATGAGGTACATTGACAAAGATCAATGGAAAGATGCAGAATGAGGATTATGCAGTGCCATGCACAACACTACCCTGCACTCCCACATGCACAACACTACCTGCACTCCCACATGCAGTGCACATCACCAACACACCCACACAATCACACCACCATATACAACGCACCACATGATGAGGCATGGCAGGGGGTGCCGGCCATGGTGCCCCCCCTCTCTGACCTGCTTGCACATCAGGGCCCAGTAGAAACATGAGCAATGCCTGTGTTATGGGTGTTCTTGAATGTGTGTGGGGGTGTGGGGGTGAGGTGGGGTGGGTTGGGTGGGTGGGTGGGTGGGTGTGGTGAGGGGTGTGCAAAAAGGCGTCTTTATACATTTGTGACCATACGTGTTGAAATGTCCCTCTGTCTCACACGCAAAACACACTCCCTCTCACCCATGCAAAAACACATTCCCTCACACACTTTGACATTAGAGATAGAGACACAATACACCAACAGACCACCCACAATACTATAAACCACCAGTAACACCACAATACTACCTCCCACTGTATTTTGGCAAAGGCATCAAGATCTGCAAATGTAGGTGCTGCATCCAACACATGCTGTGGCACCACATCAACCTCACGCACAATCCTGTTTCGGTTGCATTACCAAATGTGACCAATGTGACAGCATACAAGACATATGTGCATGTGTGTGTGTGTGTGTAGCATCACTATTCCCCATGTTTCTCCCCATTCTCTTACAGTTGTTTCCGGATTGAGACAGCCTGAAAAAAGGCAACCGATGCAATACCCCAGCCATTCACTACACATCCAACACACCCACCATACCCCCCAGTGATGGCAACCCTCAGCTGGGCCCGAAATAGTGGGTTCAGTATACGGTGATCTGGTGCATGTTGTTGTATGATTTGTAGGTTTTGCAGTTTTTGCAACGCCACTGTGTGCTTGGAGACGTGTTGGGGGAGCACCCATGATGCCATGACCGCTGTGTGATGTTGATCAACGTAGTGATTACCTCAACCCTTGATGGCATCACCTCAATGGCACCCCCTCAATGCCATCATATCAATGGCAACACCCCAGCCACACCTGCTGATATGGGTTGCTGCACCAAGAGCAAGCGCATGACATACAACTTGGCGATGGGTGGCAGCGACCGCAATACTGCCTGACATGTCCAGCTGCTTTCGTACAGCTGTGCCAATCTTTCTGGTGGTAGAGATTCTAAATAGGTAATGAGATTCATAGAGGTTTGATGGGCAGCAAGTGTGTTGATGATGATCAAAGCAGAAGTGTTTTGCCTTTGCACAGCAGGGAGTGCCAATTGCACGATCAATAGGCAGTGTTACAATTGCAGTTTTGATTTTGGAAAACTAGGTTGAAAACACGCACATCATCATATGCATCAACAAGCCATCACAGTTGACCATCATGAACCACGCACAACCCCTCCAAGAATGCCAATTGTGTGGCCAAGCATTGCAAAGTACACATGCTATCACATGCCCAGGGTGTGGCGTGTTTGCATTTTGCAGTGATGCCCATCACAAGGAGCATCAGCGCCTCTGTCATGATGCACAAGAGTGTGCAAGAATGGCAAGACACATGACACATTTGGATGTATGATGATGGTGGCATATTGATTATGCTGCTATGCAGAAAACATATCACTGAATCACACACACAACACAGGCGCTTGCACAGCATGGCATGGCATGGTCACATACCATCGATGTGTGTACGCTCCTCAACGCTGTGCACCGTCAAGGCATGTGGGGTTGGGCATGCCCATGCGGGCCATCATATATTCCTCCCTGGATATCGCACTCGAATGATCGCCAGGGGCTGTACAGGGACACATGTGATGGGTGGCATGTGGCGTCCAACAACAACCTCTTGTGCACAACAGCATGTGCATATGTTGCACAAGGAGGAGGGTGCTTTTCCTTGCAACAGTGGTGGAGGAATGACAAGGAACACTCCAATGCACAACACCTCAAGCACACCACCGCATGGCCCAAGTTTTGTGCGGTATGTAGAAACCACTTCAATGGGGATGCCACCCTTACGCTCGTCCGCATGTTGCACACAACCAAAAGGCCAGACAAAACTGCACATCATACACCACCATACAGTCCACAGATGCATATCTTCCTGTTGCACGTTGTTGGAAAACGTATTGCGTGACACACAAGATTGCCTCTGACACCCTTGCACCCTTATTGCTGCATCACACGCTCAACGTGGCCGCAGCAATACAGCATGCTTGTATCCATCAGAAAATGGACCGGCCATGCACAAAAATGGTGGTACACTATCTGGGTATGTTATGGGCATATAGCAACATGGGGTCATAAAATGGGGACTTGCTTGGAATAATTGAACAAGTGGCATGCACTGATCTGGTATCCACATGGGTATGCTACCCACATGGGTATGCTACCCACATGGGTATGCACATGGGTATCCACATGGGTATGTTGAGCCCGCTGAGGTATGCTGCATCCATTGTGTATGTACACGTATGTAACTTCACAGGGCCACGGTCAGAATGCTGGACATGGCCACTGTTTCTTGAGCTGTTGCATTACGTAGGTGGCACACAACCAGACAAGGAGGTGCACCATCAAGGGGTTGGCCATGGTACACAAGTAGAACAAGGAGCAATGCATGGCACTGAGGGAATGCATGGTATTGAGGATGTACAGATTGTGTTTGTAGGGCCAGAGGTACCCTTGCAACTAGACGACACATGGGTATGATGCAACAAGTACTCTGCGGTCTCTACATGTGTGATACCGGCTGGTATGTACCATATATGGCTATGGGAACGACACACCTGCCCCTTGCTGTCTTGCCAGGTGTCTTGCAGTGCCGTGCCTCCTGTACACGCTGCATCCCCAGCACAACACAAGGCGTCGCAGCGTCGCTGTAGTGTGCATTTCATGTGGATGAAAGGACATTACCATGAGGTTGTACAGGCTGGTAGACTTGTGCCTTATGATGCAACTGCACTCATTGCACCAAATGCAGGTACTCATTGCACCAAATGTGTGAAACTACTTGGTACTACTTTCATCAGCAAAGGTATCTCCCAACCCTAACCCTGCCATTGTCAGGGCTTGCAGCAGACCCCCAGTGGCTGCCAACCTTGCAATTGCTGGCTGCATGCTTTCAAGTGCATGTACCACCACTTCCCAACCGCCACAACAAACCAGACCATGTACAACACCATGACACAAAAAGAAGTGATGCACAACCAAAAGGTTCCCCAACAAGCACATTGTGGGTGACAGATTACAACGAAGAAGCGGCATGCAGAGCATTGCAGGCATTGGAGCATGTGGGATTGGTGGATTGTACACAACCAATACAACCCAGCATCAATCCCTGGAGGCAGCCTGTGCTGATGCAGCCCAAGGATAATCGATTGCCCACTGCAAGCAATGGGTTTGTTGTGAAGCTACAGCTGACACGGCGCGGTGAGGGTGCGTGTTGATACTGGGAAAATACACCACATGGATACAGGCAGGGCCAGGGGGCTGCAAAGTATCTCCTCTTGCATTACAATTGAATGTACGCTAGTGTACAACACAAAATACCATAACACACACAAAACATTAGTAATCACTGGGTATCCCACTGCTGCCTTGCCCCACTGCTGTGGCCTTGGCCGCTGCCCAATATGCCCTGTTGGCCTCTGCAGCCTCTGTGTCCATCTCTGGAAGCAAATATTCCCATCCTGCAGGATGTATATGCATGCCTGTATGCGCACACAGCATGCTGCGTATCGTGCTGACTAGGCGCCAAAATGCATTGCACAATGCTGATTGGGCATGGTGATACATGTGGATGGGCCAGTGGGCAGTTGGGTATTGGGTGCTTTGTGGAGCAGGGACGATTGCAGATGCATAGTCCTTTACTTTCCAGCTTGTTTCCCACTGTGTCGTGAGAGGATGTGTATTATTGTCATTGCATTATCTTGCACTTTACGAATTGGAATTTGTGCGCTTTTGTAAGCATTCATCACAATTTCTTGTGCTATGCTGTATTATGTTGCACTATGTACCACCTACCTTGATGAAAAAGCTGTTGCCATTGGGTTGTAGTGGCAACCAAATGTAGGTTGCATTTGCCACACTCCCTGGACCATAGGGGTTCCACCTAGGCAATGGGTGGTTAGTACCATGGTACATTGGTCAACGAAAGATCATCAGGGAAGGTCAACATCAGCAGTATACAATGGTCAAGTATGCTGCTGTTGCACCACAACCAACCTCACACACCTGTCACCCATATAAATGTTGAGCAATTTGTCACCAGGGAAGGCTACCTGAAACACATATGTAGCCTGTTGGGGTTGGTTTACCATGTTGCAATGGGTATGCATGTCACGTGTGCATGTCCATGTGTGCATGTTGTCGACATAAATGCACCACAAAAACAAATCAAAAACCCACCTGTCCATCAAAGTCCAATGCAGCACCAGGCCCCTCTGCGGGCACACCCAATTCCGACCAGGCAGCTCCACACATTGCAGTGGACGACCACAGCATGGGGGGATTGGGTGCCCAGCCAGTGAGGTGAGAGGAGAAGATGTAGTACTGACCATTGGCTTGGAACACTGCTGGTGCTTCCTGCCGAGCTGTTGAGTGAGCGTGTGTGTGTGTGTGTTGTGTTGGGTACATTGCGTGTGTGCATGTTGTTGTTGGGTACACTGTGAGTGTATGTTGTGTTTGGGTACATTGTGCACGTGTATCTTGTTGTGGTGTACGTTGTGTCATATGGAGGAGTTTGTGCTGCAGGCAGGCTTCACACGTACACAAAAAATCAACCTACCAGCAGTGGAGCATATGCCAGTTGTATCCAGGTAATCATCACGTAATCTGCTCACCCCCAAAAACCTGTTTTCAACACTGCGCACAAGGTAGGCATCGGTGCTCCCTACTGGTTGGAATACGGTCATATCATATGAGTCTCGCCCATCTGGTTTGAATACATGACGAAACTCAAAGGGACCTGCACATTGTTAAAACATTGTGTTGTATACGTTGCATTGTAATACGTTGCATGGAGTGTGTGTGTGTGTGGTGTGTATGGGTGACGCATGGGTCATAATATGCATGGGTCAAATGGTACCACTGAGGTACTATGCTGATAATATGAATAACATGTACAAGGTACCTTGTAGTGTTTTGCTTGTAGCAACTCCCACAGCTGGGTATGCAAAGTCTGGGGTGTCCAAGTGCCACAGCATGGCGTAATACCCATACAAAGCATTCCACACTACCTGTGATGCGATGATGCTGGGATGACCTCACATGGCATGTTGAGGACATGCATCACAAGGGCACCATCACAGTACCTTGGGGCGCTCGATGCGATAGGGTGGTGGATATGGCATGTCGTTGATTTGGGCGCCATCAAATACAGTGCCATGATTGGTCCATGTCATCAGATCTGGGCTGCTATACAGGGCAATGCCACTGCTGATCCACCCAGGTTCATGCTTGATGGTCGTGCCATACCTAGTAATGGTGATGATGATGGTACGGTGTAAAGAACGGTGCTGATTCACACATCCAATGCCCAAGATCCCACACATACCCAACACATACCAGTAGTAGGTGCCGTTGACGTGCAATATACAGCCTCCGTGGGCATGAACAGACTTACCATTAGTGTCTTTGGGGCGGATACCAGACGTGAGCACTGCATCCAAGGCACCTTGGTTTATTGGTATACTAGCAGCATATAGTAGCCGCAAAGAGAGCAACAGAGACGCATAAATAGTGTGGGAAAGAGGCATTGTTGATGATCACAAACAATAGTTTTGTGGGTAAGACGTCACGGATGTATGCTGATACTACTAGTTTATCTTGCAACAGCATCTGCTCTGCAGACTATGTTTGTGTAACGATGTGCAAAACCCAAAAAAAGCCAAAATTCGTCTGGTCAAACACATCCGCAATCAAAGCACACCATGCCCCTGCAACTAGTCTTACCAACAACAGCAGCTGTTGTGGCGCAATGCAGCCACGTCAGCATAGACGACAAGGGCATGGACGACCTGTGCCGCAATAATCTCCCATCACATCTGCCTACACCTGAAGAATTTGACACCACTATGCATTATGTAGACACAAACAACGATCCCCAGGGTACTATCCAATACCTATTACTTGTCGACAGCCTCAACTTTTGCTTTTGGCCATGTCCAGGACTCGAGTATGAGCACCTTGCTCGTGGCCTCAAGCAGGCTGTTGCTGCCGACCCTCAGCTGCTTTCCGCAGCACGACTTGCTGCATTGACAATCGATGAACTGGCATCATGGTTTGCATATCAGAATATTGATGGGGTCCCTGTGCCACAGCTTGAGGAACGACTGCGCTTGGTTCACGAGGTATGGACCACCACAACAAGGAGGGGGGTGGGGTGTTCCCTGCATATCAACACACAATGCCACACATATGGTTTTCTCATCACCCACCAGGTTGCAGCCATGTTGCTTACGCACTACCAGGGGCAAGCAGCCAACCTTGTACGTGCAGCACAGCACTCGGCAACTACACTGGTCAACATGTTGACCATGCACTGCCCAGGGTTTCGTGACCATTGCATATATAGGTGTGTATGTCTGGGTTGCATGCAAATACAACATGCATGAGGATACATGTGTGCATGGTTGAGCACTGCAACACATACACACACATTCCATACAATATTCCCCACCATCACAGGGGTCGGCAAGTGTTTTTCTACAAGCGTGCCCAAATATTTGTGGGTGACGTATGGGGTGCATTTGCTGGACAGGGTTTGGGCAGGTTTGATGATATACACAGTGTGACCATGTTTGCTGATTATCGTGTGCCTGTGGTGCTCAGGCAACATGGGGTGCTGCAGTATAGCGATGCCCTTGCACAGATGGTGTGTTGTTTTGGTGTGTTTTGGTGTGTGTTGTTGGGTTTTCTGGTGTGTTTTGATGTGTCTAGCTCGTATTGGTGGCTGTGTTGTTGATTGTTGATGTTCAACACACTCGGAATGCGCAGTATCGCTTGCATAGCACTTACTGTGCATGTGTATTTTAGGGATTCTAAAATTGTCCCACACACTCTGTACATGCTCCTACCCAGTCTCACATACTCAGTGGTGTACACGCTCCCATTGTTCAGGTGGACAGTGGCACTGAGATCTGTGCAGGAACTGAGGAAGAAGTAGAAATACGTGCATGCACCATACAAGCAGTCGAACGCATAAAAAGACACCTTGGTCAACGCCTTGGTGAACATACGAGCAATGAGGGCCCGCATGTGCACCCTGCCATCACGAGTGTGCAGGTGGATTGGTGTTTGTGGGAGGTGGGGGAAGCACAACGAGACAAAGGACCCTTGCACCACAAAACGCGCACTGTGTATTACTAGTATTGTGTGCGGACACGCACGCTCAAGCAAGGAATAGGACAACTTGCGTTTGCTTTTTAACATATGACGACCTGCGTTTGGTTTTACATTGTACAACCTGCTTTTGCGTGCAGGCATGCATGGATGAAAAAAACGTACACCCACCACAATCACATCCCCCAACATCACATGTCTATACATATAGACTCACCCCCCCTCCTCTTCCTCCTCCCCCTCGTCCGCCAGTGGTACCTCCATCACCACCACCCCATTCACCGCCTCCTTGTCACACCCCCACCGCCCCATCCTCGGCTCACGCCCCACCGCCGCCACCAGCACCCGCCCACTCGCCCCAAATCGCAACGCATTGACAAAACCCCGTAGTGCAACAGCACCAATGGGCTTCAACGACCGATGGCCCGGGGTGCCCTCCACAGCCCAGAAACGCACCACACCATTTCCAGCAGCACTGGCCACAAGATCGCTGCCCCGAGCAACCGCAACGGCACTGACCCATCGACATGCATCAGAGTCATTGGTGCACCCTGTGTGTGTGTGGGGGGGGGGGGGGGGTCTTATTTGTTGCAGCAGGTGAGGAAAGGCATGTGGGTGTGGGTTTTGAATGACGGGAGCGTTGACAACAACACCACATGCAGCAACCCTTCCTGTTTCCCCCCTCTCTTTTCGTAGTATGATCCCTCTTTTTTCCTCAACATGATTGTCACTCAACCACCCAGCACCACCCAGCACACACCTGCTCCCAATAACTCCCCAGCATCATCCACCATGTCCCCATGTGCCCCCTGCACCACCGTCAACGGCTTCTTCCTCTGGTTGCTCCACAAACACACCGACCCATCCCCACCCCCCGACACCCACTCCCCACTCGTCACATACGCCACACTCTCCACAGACATACTCGGCGCCCGAAACACCAGCTGTGACTCTTCAGGAATCTTCCACACACGACATGTCTTATCATACCCACCTGTCACTGCACGTTCAGCTTTCAGCATGTCCATACACAACACCTCTGCTTGGTGGCCGTACAATGTGTCGATATACATGCCGTCATCCAGCGACCAGATCTTCACCTGGCGGTCGGTGCTTCCAGAGAGGAGGGTGTGGGTGCCATGTCGGAAGGCCAAGCAGGTGACGGTGTCTTGATGACCCTTGTAGCCCTGCAAGTAGGTTCCGGTGGGACCGTCAAACACATGGACCTGTTGTTGGTATATAAAAGCACATGTTGTTGTTGTTGTGTTGTTGTTGTGTGGGGTGGTGGTTGTGTGTGTGTGTGCACCACCAATAAAACAAGAAAACAAAACAACAACGAAACAACTGCGGACAGTGGACATACCCACCATACCTCGCACCACATCCCCCCCCGCTCCCAACCCTCCCCGCACAATACCACCACACACCACACACCTTGCGATCAGCCCCACCCACTGCCACAAATTTCCCATCATCAGACACAGCCACTGCCAGCAACGTCCTTGCTGATACCGTTCTTGCAGGTTTAGGGGCCCACTCTGCCACTGTTCGAGCCGCATCCTCCTGCCTGTGCACTGCCTGAACACCCCCTGGTATTTCCAACACCCGAGGAGGGGCCCCTTGTTGTTTGCCAATGCCATTGGGGCCCTTGTTTCCTTCTTTCGACTGTGTGCGGAGGTCCCATGATAGAATGCGCCCATCCTTTCCCACTGCATACACCTGGGACTCATCAGCTGTGATGCAGCAGCATGTGACTGCTTGGTAGTGACCCTGGAGCATGCGGGCATGGGGGGGGAGGGCGCGGGTGGTCGAGGCGGGGGGGAGGGGGGGGAGCCTCAGGCGGTGGGCAAGCTTGCGCTGCTGGTAGCCCAGTGCCTGTGTGGGGTGTGTTATGTGACAGGGTATATTCACAGACTGCAACATGAGAATACAACACCAGGTATGCACATCATAACCACATACACAACCACACACACAACTACACACACACACACCTCCATTGCTTCTTGTTGTAGTCGTTGTGCCACTGCATCATCATCACCAGTCACACCCTGAAACTCCTCATCTATGTATACAGTGTGTATGGCATATGTGTATAGCATGTGTGTGTGTGTAGTACATCTTTGTGTACAGTGTATGTGTGTCTGTATGCAACGGATGACCATTCAAGCAGGGTACACATACCCACATCACAACACCCGCAAAACACCTACCACACCTTGCATTGTGGCTTGCTCTTCACGCAGCTGCTGCAAATACAACTTGGCTGTGATCAAACACATTGGGTCCTTGTAATATACAGCACGGTGTGTACACCATATCTCCACCATGTCTCCACCCCCCCCAAACACATACCAATGCGCAGCCGCTTTTGTTCTGCAGTTTCAGTGTCCTCCTGCTCTTCCTGTACATCCTCCTCAGTATCCTGTTTGTTGCCCATCCCATCATCGGCATCGGCAAGCAAAAAGCTGTCCAGGGGTTGGTCGTCAAAGGCGTCGACGGCTTTTCGTTTGCCCTTGAGGCGTTGTGTGGTGGCGTTTCGTGCTCCCTTGGTGGTGCTACGACCCAACTGAATGCCTTGAGACTTTACCATGGTGTTGCTGTATCTACGAGCTGCGTTTATGGTGCGTTGATGGCGGCGAGCATGCCCGAGGTTGTTGTGTGTTTATGTGTCAGTGTTTTTTGTGTTTTTTTTGTCTACTGTGTGTTACTTGTAGTTGCACACAACAGTTGCACGCACAAGTTGTGGTTGAGGTTGTTGCTTTGTTGTGTATATGCAAAATAGCAGCGACTTCATAAAATTCAACGAATACCACAACAACACCATCACCAACACATTTTCCCGAATATCAACGACGAAAATAATGTGACACAACAAGCCAGAATGTGTGATACAAACAGCGCGGCCAGCCCTCGATGGCATCGATGGCACTTTGCGTTCCTCGTGTTTCTGCTGCTACCACCTCCCAGCCAGCCTCAGACTATACCGTGGCCACCTGTCCAGCATTCCAGCACACCCATCACGCAGCAAGTCGAGTACGTCTGGTGTCGCTGTTTCATCGGATGAAAGCCCAGCTCCACACAACCACCACTCTTCCCAGGCGCTGGTGCATACCCCCTATTCCCCACAACATCATGGAAACCAAAGTCACGACAAACCCATGGTGGACAGCTCAGTTGCAGGAGCGGCTGTGTTTGCAAAGCCCACACCGTCCACAACCACACGCCATCACCCTCGTGACCCACGCGACCCTGCATCGCTTGCAGCCCATGCACCTACAGTGTCGTGATTGGCATGGCCCCATGGCTATTGCCCTCTACATAGCCTTGCGTGGGGGGCGCATTGCCTACCCACCAGATGGGCATGCGGCAGCATTGCTCCAGGGTGTCACAGACGTGCCCTCTGCCCTGCAGCACATACGGTAGGTGTGTGTGGGGGTGTGTGGTTATTATGCATTATCAATAGTGTATACCATTAGGCATGCACAGTAGATGGGGATGTTGTACCTGTACCATGTGAGGAACCCAACAACCACAACCGCAACCACACAGACACATGCACGCAGCAATGCACACCTCAGGCAACACCTGTGCACTGGACTTGGCAGTGTACACAGAAACCCTGCCAGATGATGATGCACTTGCAGCTGCATGGTATTACACACCAATTGCATCCCTGCGTAATCGTGCACTGGCAATGGCTGAGACAGATGTATGTGGTGCTTGTGATTCCATTCTTGTTCAATCATTTCTCAAGTCATTATTTGTACCTATGTACTGTGGATGTACTGTAGATCACACATAGATTACACTGCATTCCTCTACACCAAACCACCTACATACAACCACCTACACACTTCCACGAACACAGCTTGTACTCATCATGGATGGTGATTATGTGCCGGTACCTACTATGATGCAGCCCCTACAGCAGCAAGACCCAGTCAAGCTGCAAGAGCTTGCCACCACACTGCGAACACGTGGTGCTGTGCTGGCAGTGTTGGCATTGGAGACCTCTGCAGCATGGAATGAAACATCACCTGTAGAACAACAACGGGCGTTGTTATATGATGTGCTGGCCAATGGTGTGTGGTGGGGGTTGGGGGTGGGTGGGAGAGGGGCATGTTGTCAGGTTTTATCAGGGTTTGCATGTTTCCCTTTTCTTTTGCCAACAAGAACAACACGCCCCCACTTGCTCGCACCACCACCACCACCACCTCTTCATATAGGTACCAAGAAGCGTTTGCTTGATTGGGTTGCTGATGGCCACCTGGGGGTCAGTGACTTTCAGCAGGACACCAACTACACCCACTGGGCAACTGCCACAACCCTCTATCCAGCCATGTTCAACTGGTCTGCAGTGTATGACACAGTCACCCCCACTGAATACGACCCACCCTTGCTGGCTGTGCGAGATACCCTGCCCTGGGCGGATGAGCGCTACCGGGGTCCCTTTTACAACATGGCCGGCTATTTGTACCTTGTGCACAGCAAGTTGCAGGTCCTGGTGCATCCTAGGGTGGCGGTGGTGCACTACCCACACGAGGGGGAGGAGGGTGACCAGCAGAGTCATTTGGCAAGCGAGGTATTGATGAGAAGGGGGACTATATTATTGTAAAAGGGGCATGCGGGGGAGATGTACACACAACTCTGGGTGTGTGTATACATCTTCTGGGTGTGTACATATCTTGATCATGCGTATATTGATCATTCACCCAAGTACCATGGCCACAGATGCGCTTTTTGTATTATAGATTGGTGCCCGACTGCTTTCGCTACAACAAGCCATATGTACCGGTGATTGCCGACAGTGCCGTGTGTGATGCTTCAATTGTGCGATAGTGTTATATATACTGTGCGTGGAGCTTCCTTGATAGTATAATGGGGATACTTTACTTGGTGGTGTTGATGATAATGTTGTACACGTTTAGGATGATAATTACCAATGCAACACAGAATGATGATAATTATAAGTGCAGCACAAATTGATGCACAAAAGCAGGCTTTTGCAAGGTGTATCCAGACCTATACATTCAAAGTATATCAAAATATATATACTCTGTATGAGTACCACCACGATCATGAATGCCCAACACGCAGGATCCTCCTGCCAGCATCAAAACATGACACTGCTGTGGCCAGTCGCTGCTCCACAAAGGCTGCATATACTGGGTTGGCATCGTGTACAGCAGCTATACACCCATGGGCATCATGGGCATCTGCTTGCTCTTGTGACAACAATACCAAATTGCCTAGATGTGCTGTTTGCTTGGGGTCCCACCTTTTTGGATGTGGGTGTGGGTGTGGTTGTGTGACAAGGTGAGGACAGTGTACATCAAGACATCCATATCTACCTAAAAATATGCACATCAACTATGTGTACAACAACAACACCCTCATATATACACACCTTGTCAGTACAAGCCCTGCAAGGTCGCGTGCGGCACCACTGCGGCCGGCCTGATCCCCATGCTCAAACAGGGTTACTGTGGACACCCCTCGCCACACGTCACGCACCAAAAAGGCAACCTGATGTTGACAATGGATGTTACTCATGCTACACATACAACCACCACAAAGTACGCCCCCCCCCCCAAAGTACCTCCACTTCATTTGTGCGCAACACAGTATCCAAGTCCTCCCCAGCCTCCTCGAGTCGATCACACAGCGCCGCCAGCTGTGATGTCCACACCCCTTCTCGCACACCAAACACAGGTTCTGGAAACATGGTAAACTGTGCAATGGAGCAAATCACATGGGCAGCTGCAGCCATGCCAAACATAGCGGGCGTGGTGCCCAAAACTGGAATGGTACGTATTCGAAAATTGGGGATTACTTGATAGTCATGCAGCTGGCCTGGGAGGTCTGCTGTGAATTCGTCAGGTGGGAGGAGATTGGCACGAGGGCGTTCAGTGGAGACCACCATGGTGATGTCGCAGTCCCGCATGTTGTGCTGTTGCGCAAGCCTGCGGCGAACCTGATCATGTGTTTTTGGGGGGGAGGATACCATTGCGATGATGATGATGATGGGATTATGCCAGGAAGACAGGGGGAAGGAGAAAAGGACGATGGTGGTTGTGCATGAAAGCAAGAAATGTGTTGTCCAGCAAGGTGGTCGAGGTGGTGCATGAAAGCAAGAAACGTGCCATCCATGCAAGCTCCTTCACGTACCGAGCGTGCCAGTGGGTCGTCCATGTGCTTGCATGTTTCTGTGATGCGGATTCGTGTGGGGTCCACTTTGGCCCCAGCACCTGCAGATGCAATCACTGGTATGCCACGCTGCTTGCATGTGGCCAGCAAGTCAACCTGGGAGAGGAATGCGAATGCAGTGGTATGCAGTGGTGTAGAAGCAATGTGTGTATGCAGTGGTACAGCAAAGCATATACGCATGGCACATACTCTTTTTGTGCGCACCCTCACTGTGTGTATTCTCATTATTCTTTCAAAGAGCATGCGCTGTCTGTGTAAGCCCCAAACATACCTTGGTGTCGATGTTGTCAATCGCGTCAATCACATACGTTGGGTTGTCTGCCAAGATGGCGTCACGGGTGTCTGCTGTGTACATAGCCACCATGGGCTCTACAGTAGCTTCAGGAACAATTGCCTGGGGAGATAGGTGCTTTTTGTTGTTTTGATGGTGGAAGAATGTACATCGAAGAGAAGAATGTACATCTAAAAGGTTCAGGTCAGACACCATGTGGTGCAATTATCAACTCTCCCCCCCACAACTACAACCTCAAAGTGGTGCGCAAGGACAGTGGCTTTGGGCAGGCCAACGTCGGCGCGGGTGGCCACGGCATGGCGGTTGAGGGTGGAGAGGGAGACCTGGTCAAAGTCAACCAGGCGAAGGCGCCCCACCCCTGCACGGAGCAGCATGTGCGCTGCATGGCTACCAACACCCTGATGGTGTGTGATGGTGAGCATTGCCAGGCCTGTCACAACAATACTCTCCACCACGCCTGCCACCACCACGCACCCCTAGGCCCACCACGACAACCAAACTGTCAGCGAAGCGCTGCTGTGCCTCCTCTCCAAAAAACTGAATATTGCGTGTGAAATGCTCTTTAAGGATATCATCATGCAGCACGTTGCGTATTGAGACAGCACGTTTTGTGCTGTCGGCTGCTGTGAGATTGACCGATGTTCGACATCGCAACCAATAATAGGAAAGTGCTGCTGCAGCTGATGCACCAACTATTGTGCCAGTGATAAACACAAGGTGATTGGACATGGTTGTTGTTACATGAATTAACATGATAAGAATGACACAAAGTTGGGAATAGACCAGCAGCTGCTATCAGCGCATTTATTCATGGCATGACCAACAAAATCATACTCAAGTATCCTCTAATCCTCCCACCCCAGCACAGTGGGCCGCCCCAATCGCTGCAACTGTGTGCCCTTGAGCAACAGGCGCCGAGAGGCAATGTAGGTTTGCTCCTGCTGTGCTCCCTTGCCACCACCGAGGGCCGCCAATGGCTCTGCATCCCCCAGGTTGGCGCCCAGGGCTTCCAGTGCTTGGCTGACGGTGGGGGGCCCGTCAATCAGCACAGAGTACCACTCTTCGAGGGAGGACATGCTCAAGAGGCCCCCTGCTTCTGCGCGTACATCTGCATGGGCAACAAAGTCGAGCGTGCCTGGCTCAGGGGAGAAGATGTCCAGGCAAAATGATGTTGAGGTGCAGGCACGGATGCCCGAGGGGTAGTCGTCAGAGGGGAGCAACTCGATAGTGCCCACCCGAATGCCCAGGGCGGTGACAGTGAAGGGAGTGACATCGTCTTGTTGTGTGACAGTGATCGTGCCTGTGTGAGAGAGGATGGTGTTGTGTGAGGCAACCGCACAGAGCACACTTGTGGACATCTGCAAGCGTGCACCGAAATACGTATGATCTCCGCAAACCTCGCAAAGTGGCAACAAATTGTACGCTTGCTGTGGGTACCGCCAACTCAACAGACTGCAAACGTGCAGGTTCGTCAGCATCAGTAATTGACCAGATGGCACTCAAAACCTCGTTGTGCGTGTGCCACAATAGGAGGGGGGCATCAGAAATAGCCAATTGCGCCAATGCCGCTGGCTTGGGCAGGACACGGAGAACGGGGTTTGCCGATGCTGCGCCTAGGACGATGACGAACAGGTACAGGCACAACATGCTGTGTTGTTTATGTGTGTGCGCGTGTGTGTTTGTCAGGGATCCTATGTGTTTTGGATGAAATTATGAAGAGAATCGTCCAACATTGGTGAAATTTTGAGCGAGTTACCTGCGGGGGACGAAGGAGTTCCGGAAACCCTGTTCTGGGTCGTCGTTTCCAGGGTGGCTCTGGGTTGGCCTCTCATCCGCATGATCACCGCCGCTGGACATCAAAAGGCAACAAGTGAAGGCAAAGTGAACAAGAAGTGAACAAGAAGTAAATGCTTGGGCACCTGCGGTCAACCCAACCTCGTCGTTGGTGTGACACCTGGAGCCCCCAAAAGCGTACAACGGGGGGAGGTGACACAGCATCAACCAGTGCCCAGCATCAACCAGTGGCACGCAATGGTGCTCTACTGTGGCTTTTGAAAGTAGCAAGCAACTCGAAAGGAGCAGCAACGTATGAATGAGCTCTTGTGATGATTGTGCACCATCAACAGCCACTTGAGCGATGTCGCACACGTACATCGCACCGGTGGATTTTCAAGTTTCGTTTACACAACATTGTTTGCGGCCCGTCTTCGTTTTGACAGTGCGGCACATAAAACCTGACACAGCCATCCACATTACACCTACGCAGCCCATCCCATCTCTCTACGCCAGGTGTTTCATCAGGATACGCAGCCTTGACACAACACCCAACACACACTGGAACCATACAAGCAAAGCATGTGGTGCAGATACCAACAGCGTTTGGTGTTGCTATGCGTTGCAATCGCTTGCTCCCCCCATGTGCGTCAACCTGTGTGCGGGGGTTTGAAGCAGCAGCGTGCTTGAAAACCACATAGTATAACATAACGTAGTAGCTTGTATATCGCGCAGCTTGTATATAAGCCAACCACACACGCAGGCGATCGAGGCCCGAAAGCATTTGACACGCCGTCTCTCGTCCAGCACCTACCTCATTGAGGACGATGCCAATCTGTTTACTTGGTCGGTCATGAGTGGATATGACCAGGGCATTGCCAGCAAGCGCGTGGTGCTGTATGTGCAAGGTAGTAGGTCACGTGGGGCTGTTGGCGGACGACGTGGGTCTTCTTGCTTTCTCTGCACACACACCACACCTCCACACCAGGCACTGACTTTGAGGTCAATGGCAAATTTTCAGGCGACTCCACTCCAAGGCTGAATGGTGTGGGCATATTCAACAGCAATGGCACCGAGTTTGTCAAAGTAATTACTGCAGACACCCTAGGTATGGACACCCCCTTGATATCACCTGTTATTACCACACCTTTATTCTTCATTACACATCAACCACACACAGGATCTGTCCAGCTCATTATCAACAGGCGCATCGTCGACGTATCTCAGCGCACGACTGTGACCACTCCCAAAACATCGATGATTGTCAGCATAGTGCCAGCTTCCAATGAGGCGTTTGCATCGATTTCCATCACCAGCACCCTGGGCTATGCAGTAAGCATCTCAAGCGATGGTGTGGATGCACTCTACCTGAGTGTACAGGGCCCACCGTGTGATGGCAACACCCACGGCTTTTTGGGTGACTTTGGGTGCTCTAAAGAGGTGCTGCCTCCTGACTATCAAATCCCATATGTGCCAATATTGCGATCGTTGTACACAAATGGTGGTGGCAGTGGTGGCGGTGGTGATAATGGTGGCAACCGATAGGCGTTGTTTGCAAAACGACCCCTTTCAAGACAGCCCCCATATGTTGTACATAATTGTTTATTGAACCAACAAAGATTATTGATTTTTTTCTCATGCGTGCTGCATAGGTAGTAGAATAATCATGCGGATGTTTTTGCATCTGATGTGGGGCAAAGCAGGCACCCCCTCTTTGTTGCCATGTAATCGTCATTATTACCATCTTGATAACACATGTGTATGCACCCCGCCTATGCCCGTAGCTGTTCCTCCACCGCGAGCTTGTACACTGCTCGTGAAAAGTCTTGCCACCCAGCATCACATTCATCTGGCAGCTGCCCACTGCGTAGGACCCAAACGCCTGTGTAGGATATGCAGCGCATGTTGTAGGTGTACCGTCGTAACAACGGTGTACACGAAACCGGCATACCGGCAGCGTCTGCATCACCAGCGATGTCTTGGGCCTCATAGGGCTCCATGTCCATGATGTACGGCTCCTGCAACTGCCGCGCCCCACCTTCTTCCATCATTTCACGTACTGCACGGCTGTGCACCAACCGCGCAGCATCCCGCCCATCCTGGCACGCGAGCACAAACATGCGCTGGTTGATGTCGGGGCGCATGTCAAGGTTAACTGAAATGCATGCATACATGCCGTCCTCATAGACATAGGCTGGTACATAGAGCACATGGGTGGTCTTCCACCAATCTAGGGGAGTTTTGTGTGGTGGGGGGGTATGTCTCTTACATAGAATGTCCAAATGGTACTCACGAATACTCTCACCATACCTAGCTCCTCCACGAGATCGTATTCTGGTTCAAGCACCCCTGGATCCTCTGTGAGCACGGGTGCTGGGATGGTTGAACCTTCTTTCATGAACAATTCAGCATCCGGGTGGTCCCGGGGCAGCACGGCCTGCAGCCCGTCGCCCATGTCAACAGTGATCGTGGTCGCTGCTGCAGCACGCAGCACATCTGGGGTTGCATTCATGGTGTTAATTGTGTTGGATGGTCGGTGTGTACCCTCACAGCCACCCATACCTTGCTGGTTGGCATTACTTGAGTGCTCTGTAAGGGATTCCATCGGCACCACCTCATCAACAGGATTCGGCATAAAATCGCCACCAATCATTTGGAGCACAAATTCGTCTATGATCCGCTCATCATCATTTGCAGCAAAATCCAACATTGACCATGATCTTGACTGTGTAGCCCCTTGCTTGGCTAGTGTTGCCAGCAATGCTATGGAGAGGTGGTTGAGCACGTGTAAGAGTGATGACGCAAGGGCGTTTGTAGGATACAACACATACCCTTGCCGTCCCAGACATGCGCAGAAGCACCATTGTTTCGGCGATCCCCTGTTGTTTCCTCCTGCCATTCCTCCACTTGCAATTCCTCTCCTGTCTGATCCACCAACAACGGGGTCCCATCAATAGTCAGCTCAACCAGATCTTCTGCAAGCATGGCAGCGCGGGACGCCGGCAAGACACTGGTTGCACGTAAGATATCAACATACTCATCAAGTGTGGCAAGTCCATGTATTGGTGGCGCCTGTGTGTGGTGTGGCAGAGGCGGTGTGTTGCTCAGTATTGCTCTATACTATACTATGTGTCCACTACATCATGTGCACCATGTACACCCACAAATGCGCAAGTACCTCTGCTATGTGTGCAATGTATGCAATGGCAATGTTGGCACCTGCCGCTGCTGCCACCAAGGATGATGGCAAGACCACCATTGGCGTACCCTTGGCCAGTGGGGATGAGGGGACCCGCTGCTGTGCCCGCAGTGCTGTCTCTTCATCCTAGTGAGTGAGTGTGAGTGATGGTCAACATGAGTGATGACGAGTGTACATGGAGAGCATAAAATGGTGTGTGAAACTGCAAGACAGATGACGTTGTCACGTTTGCTTTTGGTATGCTTGTACACGACCATGATTAACCCATGCAGTACCTGAAATGCAATCCATGCAGGTCGTAAATCATTTCCTTGGGGCACCAGCAATTGACACAACTGTGATGCATCTTCAGTAGCCACCACCCACACCGGCTGCTGCCCCCGTGCCCATGCATCATCAATGACCGGGGCAGTGCGTGCTGCTGCTTCATCTGCTGTGGGAGGCATGACGCTGCTGTCTTCTTTTGCATTGCGTTCACCAGTATCCAATACAGGGTTGGATGCATTGTTCACCAACGTGCCAGGTGTACTGTACAGCGCATCAGTGAGGTGCGTGAGTATTTGTGCCCGAAGACTCGCTTGCAAATCTGCCAGCTCTTGTCTTGATATGGTAGACTGTAGGTATGTGTGCGTGACGGTGTAGAGTGTGCATGACGGTGTGGATTGTGCATGATGGTGTAAAGTGAGAAGGCGCTGTGTACAACAGCATGCTCCCCGCACCTCAACTGCGGCCGTCACCACATTGCCCTGCTCATATTCCTCATCACCTTCATATTCCTCATCATGCTCATATTCATCATCATCAAAGAGCATGCCTTTGTCATCCTTGACAGGCTGGTCGTTGCGCACATGCCCACCAGGCAGCGGTGGTGCCACTGGGTCCATCCCACCGGCCTCAACGAATTGCCTGCTCTCTCGCAAAGCATCTTCATAGCTTGATGGCAGATGCCTCACCATGGGTTGTGCATCAGGCTCTGTGGTGGGATGCTGGTCATTGGTGGTGGCACACACACGCGGTGGACGGCGGCGTTTTTGGCTGATTGCCCTCCAATGACGGCGACACGTGGCTGGTGTGCTAACAGCATGTCGTAGCACATGATAGGATGTACTTGCACATGCATTGCTGAGGCGTCGCTGCTGCAACATAGTTGGTGTATTGAGCGTCATTGCTCGGTCAACCATCAACGTTCAATGTGCAGTGCTTGGAGTTGGCCACGTTCACATGGCGGTGTTGACCAATATTGGCTGATAACCATTATGTAGGTAATCATGCTTTTGTTTTTCAGACAACATGCTAGGCCAAAAAATGGCCAATTTTATGCAAAACCACAACATCAAAAACCAACTCATGTTGGCCCTGCCCAGACACATGTTAACACTTGTGCTGAACGCTGGCTGAGTGGTATTCACGCTGCTCACGCAAGCTGGTCAACGCGTTTCATAGCTCATCATTACACCCATGCACCCGAGTTCCTGCTCCAATAGTCAAAATCCAACGTCGTAGAACTGCATCTAAACACATCTCACGCGTCCTAGCACGTTGCCAGACACACAGTAATAAGCGATAAAATATTACATTGTGATCACCATCAACATCATCGAGTGCTGCCGTCCACAGTCTGAGGCAGAAAGCGCCGACGCAACCCAACCAACAGCGTGCGGGCAAGCATGTCCGGCTCAAACAGGGTGGTGGGTGGCGTGACCAGTTGCACAGCTAAGGCCAACTTTTTCTGCAGGTGCTTGTCAAACATGGACGCAGCAAACAGTGCGTCTACATACTGACCAGCAACCTTTTCCACAAGGTTGGGCTTTTTGATGATGGCCTTGTCACCCAGCACCAACAAGCTCTTGGCAGTTGCAATGGACCATGCAAAGGACAAGCGCTTGGCAAGCTCTGCTTGGTACTTCTGTTGTAGGATAGACGGGAGTGGGTGTCAGGATGTGAGAGGGTTTGTATGTGTATGTACAAGGGGCATGCTGCTGTATTGTCAACACTGGTTTGCTGTAAGGCTCAACCCCCCTGTTTCCATCTCTATCCAATAAATGCAGTGCACCCAGCAACATTGGTCACACCTTGGGTAGCCCCTTGATGGCCACACGCACAGCATCACCACTCGACAACCCACCACCATTGTCATCAGAGACTCGCTGTTGCAGCATTTCCAGCAGTGTCTCTGCAGCAATAGCACCACCTGTCATACCCTGTCCATACACTGGGTTGAAAGCAATGACACTGTCACCTACAAACACCAAGTTGTCTGGCAAACGCTCAAGATCTTCAAACTTGCGTAATCGGTTGCCCTGTATGTGTTTGGGGGGAAAGGGTTGTTGAAAGGGACAGTATGTTGGTACATGATCATGAAGTGTAAACCCAAGCACAACACACACATTTCGAAACACACACGCTCCCAAACACACACACTGTACACGTACAGTGGCGCTGTAGGATGTGGGAGGCGTCACAGGTTCACACTGTTCTAGAAACTCCTTGATATAGGGGTTGGGCAGGGCGCTTGCATACTCCACAAAGGCATCATAGGTCACATTGCCCATGCCACCAATGGTTGCAATGTTTACCTGTGATGCCATTTGTGTGTGTGTGGTGGGTGTGGTGGTGCTGGGGAGGTATGTGTGTTGGTAATGCATTGTCATGTGCTCACGTGCATTCAACATGTGTGTTCGGTGTGTTCATGCATGTGCGCAATGGCATCATTTTGCACACAGCACACTTGATACCTGATACACCCCGTTTTCAACAGGGACTGCAATCACATGTGAAAATGGTGCTTGGAAGCAATTATACAGCTGGTATGGCTGTGTGGTTGAAGTTTTGTGTGTTGGGTATACACAAATACTTGCACACACACACGCACTCTGGCATACGCACACATCCTCATGTAGGCACATCCCTGCACAGACACACACACCATGTCATGCTTGGGCTTGACATTGACTGCATTGTATACAACATTGGCATCAATGGACACTTCCTCGGGTGTATCATACCCCAATTCCTTGAGCCATGTGCTTGATTGAGATGCACGCCCAGCAGCATCCACCACCAGGTCACTAGTCAATGTTGTGCCATCCTTGAGCTGCACACCTGTCGTGTGTGCATGGATGATATCAACAGTACATCCACATCTACCCACCAACCCACCATACCTGTGATTGCCTCATCCTCCATTGTCAAACCAGACACCAATGACCCCGGTCGCACAGTCACCTTGGGGTTTTGCAGCAGCTGTGAGCGGATGACAGTCTCAATGAGTGCACGTGATGCACTGATGCACTCAAGTTGCTCCTCCCACTTGTCCCGGACGACAAACACACCTGGACGTGTGTTGCAAGCCTCAATGTGTGCATGTGATGTGAAAGAACTGCCATGCTGTCATCAAAATAAGCATCAACAGGTTGTACCCATCCTCTGCACCCTCCCACGCCCGCACGACGCCAGCACTTCAACACACACCATTGTACAGGGTTTTGTAGTCCTGCCCAGGATTGATGCGGTTGGCACCAGCATCAATAAATTCCTGCTTGATGCCTGGCCACATATTTTCAAGCACCTGAAGCCCCTTGAGCAACATGATGTGTGGCTGCCGAAACTGGGGGACACCGCCGCGTTTGGTGTGCTGATCAAGACTGGTGGGGAGAACGGCGTCCCTCTCCAGGATGGTCACCTTGTCAAAGACCCGAGACAGTGCTTGTGCAGTGATCATGC
>VFQP010000745.1_pt1 | contig 54120 bp, 55 predicted proteins | sample 3512351 | NCBI WGS metagenome assembly VFQP01 (sample SAMN10412372, study PRJNA504923) | tailings metagenome | isolation source: Relicate 1 Philex TSF1 revegetated site | place: Philippines: Tuba, Benguet | collected 2017-08-29 | reverse complement strand
TAAGTTATGCCAATACCTACAAACATATAAGTATCTCTTTTTCTAAAATCTCCTCTTTGCACATCTCTTGCACCAATATAATTGTCGTTAATTTCGCCAGATCGGTCGCTTAACACTATCTGCATAGGGCGTATATCTGGATTGTTAGAATAAATTGCTGGATCAATATAGTTGCCACTTACGTCATCTAAATAATCTGTATAGGCATTTCTATAGCCTATATTGCTCATTACGGTCCAGTTATTTTTGAAATTATACTTAATACCAAAGCCAAAAGGCACGCTTAAAGCGGCGGTTTTATATTTTACCCCTTCGGTTTGGTACAAGGGAAGTTCGTATTCATTTCCCTGATATTTAGTTTTAGGATTAAACAATACCACCCCAACACCAGTATATAAATAAGGAGAAAACCTAGCATAGCCACCTCCAGAAAAATAATCGAAAAAGTTAAAATCTACCAAAAGACTGAATTCGTTTAACTTGTTAGAAAAGCTCAAGTTTCTTTGCCTAAACTGCTCGCTAGTTGATTCTGCGTCATTTGCTTTAATTTTGCCGTTAGTATAATTAAAAGATAAGGCCCAGTTGGGATCAAAGTTAGCTTTAACAAAACCACCCAAAGAAAGGCCACTAATTTTTAGCGGGTTGGTGGGGTTTAAATCTCCCATATAGCCCGCACCGCCTGCCTGTAAACCTACTTCCCACACTTGGGCAACAGATTTACCTGCAAAAATAGAGCTTAAAATAATGGCTAATAATGTCTTTTTATAAAGCATCCTAATAATTACGGGTATCTATGCCCCACAGCAATTTATTCCTTAACGTAGTTAGAAACGTTTCATTGTTAAGGCGGATAAGATTTATGTTAAATATTGCTTTACTGATACTAATTTTCACGCTACGGTCTACGGTTTCCGTCCTCGAATCGCAGGTAAGCAAAAATTTGGTACTACGGGCTTCTACCTCAAAAGTAAGCGCTACATCGTCGGGCACTATAATTGGTCTAACGTTTAAGTTATGTGGCGCCACGGGTGTAATCACAAAGTTTTGTGCGCTTGGCAAAATAATTGGACCTCCGCAGCTCAACGAATAGGCCGTAGAACCTGTTGGGGTAGCAATAATAAGCCCATCGGCCCAATAGGAGTTTACAAATTCGCCATTCATGTAAGCGTGAATGATCATCATGGCAGAATCATCTCTCCTGTGTATGGTAATGTCGTTTAAGGCAAAGTTTTCATCGCCAAACAGGCCACTTTTAGATTCGATGCTGAGCAAGCTCCGCTGGTCTATAGAATAAGCCCCGCTTACCAATGCTTTTATGGCATCGTTTATTTCTGCTTTATTGATACTGGCTAGAAACCCCAAACGCCCAAAGTTGATACCTATTACCGGAACTTGCGAATCCCTTACCAATGACAAGGTGTCTAGCAAAGTTCCATCGCCGCCCAAACTTAACAAGATGTAGGTCTTGCCTAACAAATCTTTGTAGCCAGAAAAAGTAGAAATGTCTGTGGGTAAGGTTAATTTATCCTTTACAAAATCAAAAAACTTTTGATAAACCGTTACTTCAATTTGGTTAGCTGCCAAAGCATCAAATACTTCTTGTACAAAAGGCAGTACGTTATCATTAAAATCTCTACCGTAAAGGGCTATTTTCATCCGTTTGTTTTGACTTATTTTTTTGATGATGAAGCCTTCATGATTATCCTGCAGTTACATTCCTAATGAAATCATGAAGGTTTCTTGTAGTAATTAAACGTTTAAATAGTTCATGAACGAATTGAATCTATCCATAGAACCGTCATCATGACTGCTATTGTTAAAAACAGCTTTAACCTCATAATCATAGCGTTCAAAAGAAGCTACAATGGCAGAAAGATCTGTTTTATTAATTTTTAAGGTAACTTCTAACCTGGTAGAATCGGGAAAAGAGTTCACATAAGACGATAGTATTTGTGCATTTTCTGCTTCTACAACTTGAGACATGTGCGCCAAAGAATTGTTTCGGTTACTGATAGAAAGCACAATGATACCGCCAGGTTCGCTTACCGCATAAAGGTTAGCGGTAAAATTTAATAAATGATTGATATAAACCACCCCAAGGTAATTTTTTTGCTGATCTAAAACTGGCACAACAGACAATTGAAGCTCGCTAAATAAACGGATAACTTCGTAAATATGTGCATTCTCGAAAGCAAAAGAACTGAGCAAACTTAGCGGCAATGCACCAATGGCTGTATCTGTATCCTTAGCCGCCATTAATTCTTCTTCGGAGACTAAACCTAGGTATTGCACTTCGTTTACAATAGGCAGATGATATAGCTTGAACTCGTTCATTCGATCCAAGGCCATCCTAACCGTATCTGATGTACGAAGGGGTGGAATATTGTTCGTTATGAGTTCTCCTGCAATCATTTTTTATTTTTTTATTGGCAGTATTTTAAATCTATTGTACCAATTTATTATTTAAGCAAAATTCTGTCCAAAAACTTTTCCAAATAGTTATTAAATACTTCTGGCTGCTCCATCATAGGCGCATGGCCGCATTCATCTACCCAGTTTAGTTCTGAGTTTGGCAGTAATTCATAAAACTCTTTAGCTACATCTGGCGGGGTAACTTTATCTTGTTTGCCCCAAATTAACGACACCGGAATAGTTATTTTTTTCAGTTCTTTAGCCATGTTATGCCTTATGGCAGATTTGGCCAAAGCCAAAATACGAATTACTCTAGAACGATCGTTAACCGTTTTAAATACTTCGTCTACCAATTCTTTAGTTGCTGTTGCCGGGCTGTAAAATGTAAACTCTACTTTTTCTTTAATGAAATCGTAATTCTCTCTTTTTGGGAAAGAGCCTCCGAAGGCATTTTCATACAGGCCAGAGCTTCCAGTAAGCACCAATGCTTTCACAAACTCTTGATGTGCTACGGTAAATACCAAGCCTACATGTCCGCCCAGCGAGTTTCCTATTAAAACTACCTGGCTAAGTTTTTTAAATTTTAGAAACCGATGCAGATATTTCGACAGGCTTTTTACTCCTAATGTTAAGATAGGCAGTTCGTAAATAGGCAAAATAGGTACTAATACACGGTATTTATGTTTAAATTTTTCTACTGTTTGTTCCCAGTTACTTAATTCTCCCATTAAACCATGAAGCAATACCAAAGGTTCGCCCTCGCCAACCTCTATAAATTTAAACCCCTCCTGTTCAACTACTTCGTAATTCATAAATATGATTATGTATATTTTTCACCTATTTATTTTTTTCAATGGTGGTGAAGCTCCATGATTAATTATCTCGCCTTGATTGTTAATCATGGCGGTTTGGTATATGCCACTAAGTTAATAGAGTAAATGCAATTAATATGAAATAAAATTACATTTTTATCCTTTACACTCTATTTAGTATTAAGCCAATAAGTTTTTTACAATTTCGCCAATCAATTTTCCTTCGGCTTTACCAGCTAGTTCTTTGTTAGCCAAGCCCATTACTTTGCCCATCTCTTTGATAGAGCTTGCGCCAGTTTCAGCAATAATTCTCGCTATAACAGCTTCTATTTCTGATCTTTCCATTTGCTTAGGCAAAAACTGAGCAATTACATCAATTTCTTCTTGCTCTACTTGGTAAAGGTCATCTCTGCCCTGTGTTTTATAAATATCGGCCGATTCTTTACGTTGCTTAACCAGCTTCTGTAAAATTTTTATTTCAGCTTCTTCATTAATTTCTTCTACCTGACCTTTTTCTGTTTTTGCTAATAAAATTGCTGCTTTAATAGCCCTAAGACCTCTTAGCTTCGCTTGATCTTTAGCCAACATGGCTTGTTTAATTTCTTGATCTATGTTTGTTGATATCATAATGTGTTATGTGTTATCAGTTACATGTTGCGGGTTATGCATCCAAACTAGAAACCCATAACTTTCAACTTGTAACTCTAAATTAATCTCTTTTTACAATAGTACCTGTGGCTTGTGCAGTAGGCATAATCAGCATGTCGCTAATGTTTACATGCGCAGGTCTACTTACTACATACCAAACGGCGTCTGCAATGTCTTGTGCCATTAGAGGCTCTAGTCCATCGTACACTTTTTTTGCTCTATTTTCATCTCCTTTAAAACGCACAATAGAAAATTCTGTTTCTACCATGCCCGGATTTATAGCAGTAACTTTTATACCATGTGGCAAAAGATCAATACGCATTCCTTTGTTTAAAGCATCTACAGCATGTTTAGTTGCACAGTACACATTTCCGTTGGGATAAACCTCCTTACCTGCAATAGAGCCGATATTGATGATATGACCTTGCTTTCTTTCTACCATCCAGCTAGAAACGATCTTGGTAACGTAAAGCAGTCCCTTAACGTTCGTGTCAATCATTCTATCCCAATCGTCGGTATCGCCTTTATCTATTGGATCTAAACCTTGGCTCAACCCGGCATTGTTAACCAAAACAGCTACATTTTTCCACTCTGCAGGCAAAGTTTCTAACACATAGTTGATATTTTCCTTATCCCTAACATCAGCCTGTATTTTTTTTATTTGAACACCGTATTTAGCGGTAAGCTCTTGAGTTTGGGTAGTTAACAGATTTTCTCTTCTGGCTACTAAAATTAAATCGTAGCATTGTGCGGCAAGCGTATCTGCACAAGCGGCTCCAATGCCAGAAGTAGATCCCGTAATTAATGCGATTTTGGCCATTTTATAAATATTGCGTTTGGCACAAAGTTATGCTTTTTCTTAAAAGCGAATTACTCAAAAAACAAACTGAAAGTAAAATTTCTTAAAATAGCTTTATCTATCGGGGTAGAAAAAGGATGGTTTTCGTGCCTCAAGACATCTCCAAAAGAATGGCTAACCTTTAATTCTGGAGACATTTTAAAATATTCGAAATACAAATCGAAACCAATTGCGGCTTCATAAGAAGCAAAGTTTTTTTTATTCTTCAGTAACTTGTATATCAATGCCTTATCTTCATCATTCACTTTTTTACCCGAAGCCAAATCTAGAGAATACTTGGCTCCCAAGAGGAGGTAAGCTCTAAAATCTTTTCTTCTTTCGGATTTAAACTTAATGCCCAAAGGTAAATCTACCATAGTTGCCGATACTTTTTGTTGCCATTTTCCGTCTGTAAAATCAGATGGAACATTAAGCGACGGCAGAGCATATTGATAATCTACCAATCTATCGGTAAATACTAAAGTGGGTGTGCTGCGTAAGTCAAAATTCTTTGTCAATTTGTAGTTCATCACGAAACCAATACCAAAACCGGCAGAAATGGGGGAGCTTATGGCATTTAATTTATCGGTAATTGGTCTATTGTTCTGCTCGTAATCTAAGAAAATATCTTGCCAGTTAGGCGCTCTAGTGAGCTTAAACTCCGAGGCAATGTATTGAAAGCTAAAACCCCAATTGAAATCCTGCTCATCGATACCACCGCCCCAATTTTGAGCATTGGCATTTAACACGATTACAGAAAACAAGAGGATGAGTAGCTGTTTTTTCATTTAACACCGGTATAAATGGCACTAATACCAAACGTTAGGGAACGATGTTTGGTATATTGGTAGCCAACTTTTTCCATCAGTGCTGTGAAGTTTTTACCATCAGGAAATGCCTGTACCGACTCTTCTAAATAGGCATAAGCTTTTTTATCCTTAGAAAACAAGCCGCCGAAAAATGGGGTTGCATATTTAAAGTAGAAGTGATACAACTGCTTTACGGGAAAAACTTTGGGCTTAGAAAACTCTAAAATTACCACTTTACCTCCGGGCTTAAGCACCCTAAACATATCGGCCAAGCCTTTTTCTAAGTTTTCGTAATTACGTACACCAAAAGCTACGGTAATGGCATCAAAGGTGTTGTCTTCAAAATGCAGCCTCTCAGAGTCGCCCAATTGTACCGAAAAAACATGTTCTAGCTTACGATCTACGATTTTTTTCTTTGCTACTTCCAACATTCCTTCAGAAATATCTACGCCAATAATTTGTTGAGGTTTTAATATTTTGATTGATTCGAATGCAAAATCGCCGGTACCAGTGGCTACGTCTAATATTTTTTGAGGATTGGCGGATAAAAGCTCTTTAATGGCCTTTTTACGCCAAATGATATCAATCCCTAAAGACAAAAAGTGATTAAGAAAATCGTAAGTACCAGAAATATTATTGAACATGCTGGCCACCTGCTCTTTTTTTGTTTCGGTACCAGAATACGGAGTAATTTGTGGATTCATAATGCAATGCAAAGATAGGGTTATTTTGGTTAATCGGTTAACTGTAAAAACTGGTTAATTGTATTTGACAATCGATTAACCAATTAAACGTTTCTCACAATTAACCTTATCTTTGCTGCATGATCATTAAATCTGCAACCTTTGTAGTTAGCAATACCAAAGTATCGGCTTTGCCTCTACCCGATATGCCAGAGTATGCTTTTATTGGGCGTTCTAATGTAGGCAAGTCGTCGTTAATTAATATGTTAGTAAACCAACAGGGATTGGCCAAGACTTCGCAGAAACCAGGTAAAACTCAATTAATTAATCATTTTTTAATTAATGAGAAATGGTATATCGTAGATTTACCGGGTTATGGCTACGCTAGGGTATCTAAAAGCAGCAGGGAGAAATGGGAAAAGTTCATTAGAGCTTACATCACCAAAAGAGAAAACTTGCAATGTGTATTTGTACTGATCGATAGTAGGTTAGAACCGCAAAAAATCGACTTAGAGTTTTGCTCTTGGCTGGGCGAATGCCAAATTCCTTTTGCGTTGGTTTACACTAAAGCCGATAAACAATCGGGACCAAAAACAGACCAAAATGTGGCTAAATTTAATAAAACATTGTTAGGTTGGTTCGAAGAGCTGCCATCGTATTTTATCACTTCTGCAGAAAAAGGGCAAGGCAAAGATGAATTGCTGCAATTTGTACATGAAGTGAATGAAGACTTTGTGAAACCGATTATCGACCCCAAATTTTACGCTGCTAGCGACCCAGAAAAATAAACCTCCCTTAGCGCTCAACTATTACTTTTATACCTTATTTTAATGAAAAAGTATTTTTCGCTCGTATTGTTTGCCCACTCTATATTTGCTATGCCTTTTGCCTTTATCGGTTTTTTCTTAGGCGTAACCACTACTACCAATCCTTTCAACTGGTATTTGCTATTAGCGGTAGTGTTATGTATGGTATTTGCTCGTAATGCGGCAATGGCGTTTAACAGATATTTAGATAGGGATATAGATGCGAAAAATCCAAGAACAGTTACTAGAGACATTCCCGCCGGTAAAATTTCGGCAAAGGAAGCATTGATCTTCGTGATTGTGAACTGTGCGCTTTTTATTGCAACAACTTACCTCATTAACCCCATTTGCTTTTACCTCTCGCCAATTGCCATCTTTGTAGTGCTATTTTATAGTTATACTAAAAGATTTACCGCTTTATGCCACCTCGTTTTAGGGGTTGGGTTGGGCCTTGCTCCTATTGGTGCCTACCTTGCTGTAACTGGTCAATTTAACATAGTGCCAGTACTTTACTCTTTTGCTGTATTATTTTGGGTAAGTGGTTTTGATATTATTTATGCGCTACAAGACGAAGAATTTGACCGCTCTCAAAAGCTACACTCTATCCCCTCGGCTTTAGGCAGGAAAAATGCTTTGCGCTTATCTTCATTCCTTCACATCCTATCCGCAGCCTGCGTTATTGTTCCAATCTATTTCATGGATTTTGGTTGGCCATATTACGGTGGCATTTTGTTCTTCTGCCTCATGCTGATCTATCAACACCGTTTGGTAAAACCTAATGATATTAGCAAGGTAGATCGAGCATTTGCCACTACCAATGGTTACGCCTCAGTGGTATTTGCAGTTTGCTTTTTGATTGATGCTTTTTTGAAGAGCAGGTAGGGACAAATGGTTAATCGCTGATAGCCATAAGATTAATTCACGCTGATTTCGATAATTTAAGACACAATAGAGCCTAGGAGATATTTCTTCTACGCTGTCAACTCTTACTGTGATACCTGACCCCTAGTGCTTGACCACTCCTACACCGGCAACCTATTCAACTCAATATCATCTGGACTTACAAAAATAAGCGGCACTTTTTCTACATCTACGTAACTAGAATCTAAACCGAAACTGGTTACTTCAGATAAACTCATTTTTTTAAGTACCATGTAGTAATCCATGATGGTTTCTTCGTAGAAACTTAAATTCGTAAACCTACTTAAAGTTTTTTCTAAAAGTACGAACCTAAAATCGCCGGTAATTTTATGCTTGTTTAACGAAGTGTACTGGCTTGTAATATCTACCTCTCCGTTTTTCACTAACTCTTCTACCACTTTTCGGTAAAGTAAATTGATACGTTGTTCTATCCTAAAACCGAGTTTAAAATCAATTCTAATCAGTTTTCCAGGTATCAAAAACTCTACTTTATAATCCATTGTATAAGGCTCGTCTACCACATCTACGTGCACTAACCAGTAAACATCCGCCCTTTTCGGCTCCTTTTGTATAATAGAGTAAATGATTTTAGATTCTATTTCGGTTTTAAAATTGGCACTAGTTAAATACACCAATTGTGAGGAGAATTTAGGTACTGAAACATCATTACTTAATTCGTTTATAATGTCATAATAGTCTTCGATCTCTACATATTTAACAAACCTATTTTTGATTTTACGAGAAGCGTACCAAGTCCACATGATACTTAATAGCACCACGCTAATAAGTAATGTTACCCAACCACCATGAATAAATTTGGCCATGTTACCTACCAAGAAAGCCAATTCAATACCCATATATACCACTACAAAAAGTACAATTAGATACATAGGAAACTTCTTGCGAAGCATATAAACGGCTACCAAAACGGTGGTCATTAAAAAGGTTAGGTTAATAGCTAAGCCGTATGCTCCCTCCATGTTATCAGATTTTTGGAACACCAAAACAATAATGATACAACCCACACAAAGCAACCAGTTAATAGAAGGCACATATAATTGTCCTTTCTGTACACTTGGATAATTGATACGAACCTTTGGCCACAAATTCAAACGAACGGCTTCGGATATTAAGGTAAACGAACCAGAAATCATAGCTTGAGATGCAATTACAGCTGCAGTAGTGGCTAAGATAACTAAGTACAACACCATATCTTCTGGCACCAACTTAAAAAATGGATTAGACAAAGGGTCATGCGGATTATAACCTTGTGCGTTTTTCAACACCCAAACCCCTTGACCTAAATAATTTAAGATGAGCATAGATTTCACAAAAACCCAGCTAATACGGATATTTTTCTTGCCGCAGTGGCCTAAATCGCTATATAAAGCCTCGGCCCCAGTGGTACAAAGAAAAACACCGCCTAAGATAAGGAGTGCACTGGGATTTGTAATTAACAAATGGGCTGCATAATAAGGGTTTAAAGCTTTAAAAATCCACGGATCGTGCACTACCTGTAATAGCCCAGCCACCCCAAGCACAGAAAACCACAACAACATAATTGGTCCAAATAATTTACCAACCAAATTGGTACCGAACTGCTGAATGATAAATAGCAATGCGATAATAGAAATTACAATTGGGATTACTGGCACATCTGGAAATTTCAGCTTAAGCCCCTCAATAGCGGAAGTTACGGTAATACTTGGCGTAATCATACCGTCGGCCAAAAGCGCAGCACCACCTATAACAGCTGGCAATACTAGCCATTTGGCCTTTTTACGCACTAAAGAATATAAAGAAAAAATACCTCCTTCACCTTTATTATCGGCTCGTAAGGTAATTACCACATATTTGATGGTAGTTTGTAGGGTTAAAGTCCAAATGATACAAGAAAGGGCACCTAATACCAGATCTGGACTAATTGGCTGACCGGAATCTACTACCGATTTAAAAATCGCTTTTAAAGTATAAAGGGGTGATGTTCCGATATCACCAAACACTATTCCTAATGTTACCAACAGCCCTCCGGCAGTAAGGGCATTTACGTTTTTATGACTTGACACTTAGTAAAAATTTGACGCAAAATTACATAAATAATTAGCATAACAATTTATTTAGATCTAAAAGGTGTTTTTAATAAAACCATAAAAATCTATTTTGCGAGTTAAAATCCTGTTAAATATTGTTAAATAATATAATTACATCATTTTATGTTTGATTTGTTTGTTTAAATATTTATATTTTTGTGCAACAATAAATGAAAATAAACAGAGTTAAAATAGCGCTCAATAATAATGCAGCATTCCTTATAGTGATGTTGTTGCTTTCTTGTTCGTCTATTTTTGCTCAAAAAACCGACACTTCTAAATTTTCTGTAAGGCCAAAAGCCAAAGCTTTTAGCAGAATTCCGGTAATTAAAGGAAGCGTGCAGCCTTACAAGCCTTCTTACAATATCTATTCGTCTACAGATGCGCACGCCAAATCTAGCGTAAAAGAAAAAAGCGGCAAAACGTTAACAGTACTTAAAATTTATCCAAATCCTGTAGTAGAACAGCTCAACATCAACCTTCGGTTAGAGAAAGAAACCAGTCTTTCAATAAAAATAACAGATTTGTTGGGCAACGAAGTAGTTACTCTTGCCAACGAACGTATACAACACGGCGAACATACTAAAACCTATAGCGTACCAGCAAAACTTAACGCTGGCATTTATTTTCTACGCATTGTAGCCGGAGGTGAGCCTGTAATTAGAAAAATATCTGTGCTTTAAAACGGTTAATCGTTTAACCTTTTAATTGTAGACACCAATTATCGTAAAATTGGTTAATCGTAAAAAGGTTGAACTGTTTAGCAGTAAATAGCAGTAACCAAATAGCCAACAGTTAAGTAAATAAAACTTATTTTTGCCGTATGAAAATCATCGCAATTGGCAGAAACTACGCCGCACACGCCGCAGAACTAAACAACGCTATACCTACTAAACCTATTATTTTTTTAAAACCGGATACCGCTGTTTTAAAAGATAACAAACCATTTTATCTACCAGCTTTTTCTGACGATGTACATTATGAGCTGGAAGTAGTACTTAAAATCTGTAAAGAAGGAAAACATATTGCTGAGAAATTTGCTTCTAATTATTATGAAGAAATTGGTTTAGGAATTGATTTTACCGCCAGAGACATTCAGGCAGAACATAAAGAAAAAGGCTTACCTTGGGAATTGGCAAAAGCTTTCGACAACTCTGCTGTAATTAGCAATTTCTTCCCAAAAAGTGATTACAGAAATATGTACGATCTGAAATTCGAATTGAAGAAAAACGGGGAAAGTAAGCAAAACGGTCATACTGCCAATCTGTTATTTTCGTTTGAAAAAATAATCGCTTTTGTATCACAATACATCACCTTAAAAAAAGGAGATTTAATTTTTACAGGCACGCCAGAAGGTGTTGGCCAAGTAAATGCTGGCGACCGACTAGAGGCCTGGCTAGAAGACAAACAACTACTTAATTTCGAAATAAAATAAATAACATAATGCGCAATTACATCTCCTACATTTTTATAGCACTATCCTTTTTCATTGCAAGCCAGTTAAAAGCGCAACAGACTTACAGCAACAATATTTATCCATTAACAGATTTTCGTTCGCCGTTAGCTATTGAACCGCCGGCTTTGGCCGGATCCTTTGGTGAATTAAGAGCTAATCATTTTCATTCGGGCATAGATTTTAGAACCAACCAACGCATTGGCTATCCCGTTTATGCACCTGCGGATGGCTATATTTCGCGTTTGCGAGTTCAAAACAGCGGTTTCGGGTTGGCTTTGTACATCAACCACCCTAATGGTTACACCACGGTTTACGGTCACTTGTCTAGGTTTAATCCTAAAATTGCGCAGATTGTAAAGAGCATTCAATACAAAAAAACCTCTTATGAGATTGATGAGTTTCCTTCTTCAGATCTTATCCCGATAAGAAAAGGTGAAGTAATTGCTTATACGGGCAACACTGGGAGTTCGGGCGGCCCGCACTTACATTTCGAAATTCGCGATAGCAAAACCGAGGCAACTATTAACCCGCAATTGCTAGGGATTAGCATTCCAGACAATATCCCTCCTGTGATACGTGCGATGTATGTTTACCGACTAAACGGCAAACCTTTTAATGAATTTACACCGAAACAGTATTTTCAGGTAGCAGGAAGTAAAGGAAACTACCAACTGAACCAAGTAAAAACCATTAACCTAAGCGGTGAAATTGGTTTTGGAATAGTGGTAAATGACAGACATAATGGTGCTTCGGGAAACAATGGCGCTTATGCTATTGAATTAATTGTGGATGGCAATACCGTATATACTTCGGCATTAGAACGGTTTACCTTCGAGAATAGCAAAGCCATCAATTCGCATATCGATTATCCTACTTATTTACGCACCAAGCAAAGCATACAAAAGAGCTTTGTTGACCCTGGCAATCCGTTAGGTATCTACTTTAATTTGGTTAATAATGGCCGTATTACTTTTAACGACGGAAAAACTCACTCGGTTAAATACATCATCAGCGATGCTAGAGGAAATAAAAGCACTTTGGCTTTTAACGTATTGGCAGATACAAAAGCAGTTATCAATACTCCTGAGCTACCTTTAGGAACAAGCTTTGCCTACAACAAACAAAACGAGTTTAATCAAGAAGATGTGAAAGTTGTTTTACCCAAAGGCACTTTATATGACGATTTGAACTTTACTTATAAAAAAACTGCCAAACCAAAGCAAAATGCATTTTCAGAAATCCATTACATACATAACAATTATACACCCCTACACACAGGTTTTGAACTTTGGATCAAAGCAGACAGCACCTTGATCAAACACCAGAGCAAAGCTTTAATTGTCAACACCAATCGTTCTTCGCAAGGCGGATATTTTGAAAATGGTTGGGTAAAAACAAAACCACGTAATTTTGGTAGCTTTTTTATTGCGGTAGATACCGTGGCGCCCAATATCGTTCCTGTAAATATTGCCAATGGCAAAAATATGGCCGGCATTAGCAAAATGAGCTTTAGAATTAGTGATGGCTTATCTGGCATTAAAAGTTTCAACGGTTATATTGATGGCAAATGGATACTGATGGAATTTGATGCCAAAACAGCAAGCTTATGGCATGTTTTTGACGAAAAAACAAGCGCAGGTAAACATACTTTGGAATTGCTTGTTGTTGACATGAAAGAAAACACCAAAAGATACGCAATAGAATTTTATCGCTAAGAAGCCCGAAGTTGGAAGATCGAGGTTCGATGCTCTGACTTATTATTCAATCATTTTATAATTTAATTATTCAATCATTATTAAATATGAGTACACTACAAGAAGGCAATAAAGCCCCCGAATTTTCAGTAAAAGACCAAAACGGAAATACCGTGAGTTTAAGCCAATTTAAAGGCAAAAAGGTGGTGTTGTATTTTTACCCAAAAGACGATACCCCTGGCTGCACTGCCGAAGCTTGTGATTTCAGAGATAACTACCAGGGTTTACAAGCCAAAGGCATAGAAGTTTTAGGAGTAAGCGTTGATGACGAGAAATCGCACCAAAAATTTATTACTAAGCACAGTTTGCCTTTCACCTTATTAGCCGATACAGATAAACAAATTGTAGAGGCTTACGGCGTTTGGGGAGAGAAGAATATGTATGGCAAAAAATATATGGGAACTAACAGAGCTACTTTTGTGATTGATGAAGAAGGAAATATTGCCCACATCATCAAGAAAGTAGATACTAAAAACGCTACGGCTCAAGTATTAGAGTTGCTAGGGTAACTAAATCTCTGCCACAAAACTTACGAAGTTTTTAAAACTTCGTAAGTTTTGTGATTACCAACCATCGAAAAAAAAAATCCTTCACGAGCTTATCGAGAAGGATTTTATAATTTTTCTAACGCTTATTAGTTATTAATTCATTGCCATTACCGGGTTAACTTTTACAATCTTAAATTCTGTTCGTCTGTTTAACTGATGCTGCGCTGCGGTACATTTTACACCATCGCCACATTCATTTAGCAACTCGGTTTCACCTTTTCCAATTGCTCGCAAACGTTCAGCGGCAACACCTTCGTTGGTTAAATAATTCAACGCACTTTCTGCTCGCTTCTCAGAAAGATGTTGATTATAGACCGCCGAACCTCTAGAGTCGGTATGGGCTACCAACTCCATGTTTACGTTAGGCATATTAGCCATAAATTCACTTACTTTCCTTAAATCTGCCAAAGCATCTTTTCTAATGTTCCATTTATTAAAATCGTAAAAAATATGATTTAATTTAACGGTGAAAACATCTTTAGCACGCTCTAGCTCAAACCTAATATCATAAATAGTAGATTGACTTGCACCTTTAGTAGTAATTTCGCCCGACTGGCTAGTAAAGTATTGTAACGGGTTTCCCTTCACAACGTAGTCAGTTTCTGCTTCTAGGTTAAAACTAAATTTACCTTCACTATCAGAAAGTACTTTTGTTTCTGCACCAGTGTTTTTATTAATCAGCAACACTTCTAAACCACCTATCGGCAATTTAGTATCTTTCTCTATCACCAAACCATTTACAGCAAATACCTGCTGAGCTTTTGGTTCTGCTTTAATCCCAGTAGTAAACCTATAAATATCATCTAAACCTACGCCTCCATTTCTATTACTCGAAAGATATCCGGTTTTATGATCAGCATTAAACATTACACCAAAATCATCTTTCGGAGAATTTAGTGGCGCCCTTAAATTTTCTACCTCGGCAAACTTATTCTTTTCGCCTACGGCAGAGAAAATATCTAAACCACCCATACCAATGTGCCCTTTAGAAGCAAAATAAAATTTGCCATCTGCTCTTACGGTAGGAAAAACATCATCTTGCGGCGTATTGATTTGATCGCCACAATTTTGCGGCTGTGTCCAGCTACCATTGGGCAGCTTTTCGCTAAAGTACAAATCCATGCCACCTAAACCACCGGGCATATCAGAAGCAAAATACAAAATCTTACCATTTGGCGATAAAGCTGGATGTTGAACAGAAAAAAGGCCTTCGGAGTTAAATGGAAGTTTGTCTTTGGCAATCCACTCACCTTCTTTTTTAACCGCCATCAACAAATACTGCTTGCCAACCTCGCCTAATTTAGATTTTTTAGCTGGCAATACTGCCCTGGTAAACAACAGTGTATCCAAACCTGGGTAAACAGCTACGGGCCCACTGTGAAATCCGGTATTGATAGAGCCTTTTAAAATACTTACCTGCTTAGAAGCAGTTGCGGAGTAAATTTTAAGATAAGGATTTCCGGTCCATCCGTAAGTATCTTCGCTTTTTTTATCTTTTTGCCATCTATCAGAGATCAATAAAATATCGGCACCAAATTGTATTGGGCTAAAGTCAGAATTTTCGGAGTTAAGGCCTGTTTCGTTTTGTACCAAGGCACCGATATCAGGGTTTTCTGTCCAGGTTTTAGCTACTTCGCAAATATTAGCTTGTTTAGTGGCTTCGGCAGCTAACGCCGGATTTTTCTCGCCCCAAATTTTGTAGTTCGCCTCGGCTTCGTCAAATTTTCCATTTTGCTTTAATGCTTCGGCCAAGAACTTATAATTATCTGATGTAGCCTCTGGGTAGCCCAAGGTTTTCTTATACCAAATTTCCGCAGCCTCGGTGTTATTAATAAACCGATAACAATTGGCAATTTTCTGAGCTACGTCCAAACTTGGACTTTCCCTCATTATCTTTTCGTAAATCTCTAGTGCATACTTATAATCGAGCTGCCTGTAAAGCTTATCGGCTTCCTTAATGTCATCAGAAAAAAGCACCGACGGAACAAAATAAATAACAATAAAAACTGCTAAAACTCTAAAAAACTTTCTAAACATCATATAACTCGGCGTTAAAAGTAGCGCGGAGTAGTTAAAGCATTGTTTCTATAGTTTTTATTCCCTAATGTGAAACCCAATGAAATTTCATGGCTTCCAGACGAATAAGAATTTAGATCTGACAAACTATAATCATAAGCATATCCAATTCTAAACTGTTTTGCAACAAAAACCTCAACTAAACCGACAAGCGAATTTTGTTGAAAAGTTGCATTTAAACTGTTAGTTTTTTTCCACATATCAACACCCATCCTGTAAGAACCTCCCAGCCAGAGTACATCTTTAAATAAAAAAGATGCGTTAACATCGAAATTACCCATACTTTGAGGGTCATCACGGAGCATTAACGAGGGTTTCATTTTCACACTTTCATTAACATTTATCATTGCACCCACTGTTAAGAACATGTGAACAGGCGGTAAGATCACAAACGCTGCACGTTCATTATTCTTATTTAGCGCCGTTGTTAAAAGGTTATTTGAAGATAGCCCAGCGTAAAAAACATCATCACTATAATGAATACCCAATTTTGCATCCGGAGACAAGTAATTTTGTGTGCCCGAAAAATTGATGTCCGTTTGATCTCCCACAATAGCTTTATCGCCATTTAACGAAAACTGTACCGCTCCCACCCCAATTCCAAAGCTCAACCTACCTTGTTGGCCAACCGGCAAGCGATAAGCATAATTTGCCATGATTGCAGTTTGTCCTTGTATCCCTATCCTATCGTTTAATACCGTTAAGCCCAATCCAACATTCTTATTATGAAAAAATGCGCCATCGGCTATCAAAGATTGTGTAGTTGGAGCACCTTTTATGCCTACCCATTGGTTGCGACTAAGCAAATTGATATTGATATCTTCCTTATATCCGGCATAAGCTGGGTTAACCAGTAAGTTGTTAAACATATACTGGCTATAGGTAATCTCATTTTGCGACTTGGCTAAAAGAGGCGAAACAACAATCAGAAGCTGAAGTAAAAATCTTTTCATCATGCTATTTTTTAACCATTGTTATCGAACCTTTAAAATGCTGATCTTGCCCATCTATTTTAACCCTTAAAATGTAGATGTAAGTACCTGAGGATACATTTTGCCCATCCCAATATTTAGACGAGTTGTAACCGCTCATGCGATAAACCAAATTACCAGACCTATCAAATATTTTTAAATCGTTATCTGGAAAGGCATCTATATTTTTAACCTCCCAAGTGTCATTTTTACCGTCGCCATCTGGCGAAAAAGCATTGTAAAACTCAAAAGGACCCACATTGTTAACATGCGCTAAAGCAAAGCCTACATCGCTACCCAGCGGTAAATCGGCATTTTTATAGAGTATAGTTTGCGCCAGATACGGCAGCAAAGCAGATTTATCGGGACTGTTTGAAGAATGCGCCCTATCCCATTGAGCGCTCTTAACCCAAGTAACCAAATGCTGATATTTTTCGGAAAGCGGAATTAGAAATGACGCATCTACTCCGTTGCCGCCGCTTAAACGCTTAATTTTATGATAATACATATCATTGATCTCGGCAACCGATTTTACTTTACTTGCCCTATTAAAACCTCCAGTGTTTGGATCTTTATCGATAAAAGAAATAGCAAAAGCAGCTAAATCTGCATTTTGTGGCTTAAGCTTAACAAACCGTTTCAAGCTTTTAGTACCTAAGGGATATAGGTATTCATCCTGAGTATTCATGTAACGCACAAAAGAACCATCGAGACTTTCGGTATTGATGTAACCTGCATTTCGAACCAAAGCATTCGCGTCTGGGTTTAGCAAGGTCAAAGCCTCCGCCATGCTCGCCATAATTTCTGCATCTTCAATATCAAGCGATAACTTGGCATTAAACGTGCCTTTTAAATAGTAGCTTCCGTTGCCTTTAAAAATGAGATGAGGAAAAGTTGCCGTACCAGTTAAATATCCCGAACTATTATTAAAAACTACCGTACCTATAGATGCATCTTCAAAGACTTGATTATTAGAACTCCAGTCACCTAAAACTGTCATTTTACCATTGTTTAACACTTGGCCATCTTTGTGCAAGTAGTTGCCGGTAATATACAATATGGAATTATTATCAAGAAATAGCTTTACCCCAGTATTAGAGAGTTGAGCAAAAGCTTGAATGTTACCAAAAAATACCAAGGCGACAACAAAAATAAAATATGTTGGCATTTTTATCATTACTGTATTGCGCTAATGTGGAAAGTGGCCGAAGGAAGATTAATAGCAAGGTCACCTACGTTAATAAATTTAACTTCGACCGTATTGGCCGAAACCACCCTAGCATAAGCGATGAGCAAACCATCAGGTAGTTCAATACTAGAAGAGACAGCCACACTTGCATTAGCACCTACTCCGGTAAGTGTAAAATTTTGCTTATAAGATGCTTTTGCTGCAATAGCGGGTAAATCTGCAATTATTGATGCTTTTGAAATCGAAGTTATATACGACCCAGCTAATCCAACTCTTACTTTACCATCTGTTGCTATTCTAAGGCCTTCGTTTCTATTTGAAGCAATGATAAGCTCTTTTGCATCGGTAGTTCCTACAAAATCATTATTCACTCCAGGATTGGTGGTACCTCCAGTAAAACCAGCACCATTACCAGTACGCATCCAAGAGGCTGCGGTTCCAGATGGCCCCGCCGGACCAACTGGGCCTTGCTCTCCGGGATCTCCCTGTAAGCCCTGCGGACCTTGTGGACCAGCAGGACCTGTTAGTCCAATAGGCCCTTGAGCACCGGCCGGGCCAGCTGAACCTACATCACCCTTGTCGCCTTTATCTCCCTTTGCTCCTTGTGGACCAGTAGCACCAGCTGCTCCCTGAGGACCGGCCGCACCTACATCGCCCTTGTCGCCTTTATCTCCCTTTGCTCCTTGTGGACCGGTAGCACCAGCTGCTCCCTGAGGACCGGCCGCACCTACATCACCCTTGTCGCCTTTATCTCCCTTTGCTCCTTGTGGACCAGTAGCACCAGCTGCTCCCTGAGGACCGGCCGCACCTACATCGCCCTTGTCGCCTTTATCTCCTTTTGCTCCCTGTGGACCAGTAGCACCAACTGCTCCCTGAGGACCGGCTGCACCCACATCGCCCTTGTCGCCTTTATCTCCCTTTGCTCCTTGTGGACCAGTAGCACCAGCTGCTCCCTGAGGACCGGCCGCACCTACATCGCCCTTGTCGCCTTTATCTCCCTTTGCTCCTTGTGGACCAGTAGCACCAGCTGCTCCCTGAGGACCGGCCGCACCTACATCGCCCTTGTCGCCTTTATCTCCTTTTGCTCCCTGTGGACCAGTAGCACCAACTGCTCCCTGAGGACCGACTGCTCCAGTTGGGCCAGTAGCACCCACAGGGCCAGCAGGGCCTTGAATACCTTGGGGTCCAGCAACGCCAGCATCACCCTTAATACCTTGAGGGCCTTGCGGGCCAGCATTACCCTGCGGACCTTGAGGCCCAACAATACCTGTTGTTAAATTAGCTATCAAAGTCCAAGTACCACTAGCAGTTCTCTTAAAGACATCTCCGGTATTATTATTTAGGTAAAGATCTCCTTCTTTAACGCCGCTAGGCTCATTAGCATTGCTCGGCGGATTGAGCGTACCATTATACCACTGGGCACCAGCCGGCCCAATAGGTCCAACAACGCCAGTAGTTAAGTTCGCAACCTCTTGCCAAAGCCCATTATTTCTAACAAATACTTTCCCATTATTATTATTAAGATAATAATCTCCATCTCTGGCACCCGAAGGTTCGGAAGCAACGACCGGAGGGTTAAGGTTTCCATTAGACCAAACGGCTCCATCTAAACCAGCCAGACCAATATCTCCTTTTGGTCCTTGTGCACCAGTTGCACCATCTATTCCTTTATCTCCTTTGACTCCCTGTAAACCCTGAGGCCCCGTAGCCCCAACATCACCCTTATCTCCTTTCGGTCCTTGTGCACCAGCAGCACCATCTATTCCATCATCACCCTTAGGGCCTTGAGGACCAACGGCACCCGTATCACCTTTGTCACCCTTGTCGCCTTTGTCGCCTTTCTCTCCCTGATCACCTTTAATACCTGTAGTTGTAGACAGCTCATCCCATTTATTCAAATTCCAAACATTAAACTTATTGGAAGAAGTATTGTAAATCAGCAACCCATTAATAGCAGCATTAGTAGTTCCATTTACTTGCAATGCATCTCGCTGAGTAGCCGTTAAACGAGGGATCAAAAGCCCCTTCTCGGTAGAATAAATATCTAAAATTGATTTGGCATTAGGATTTTCAGTTCCTATACCTATTGCACCATTTTGAGCGTAGATAGTCGTGCAAAAAGAGACTAACAAAAATGTTAAAAACGTAAATAATTTCATAAGCGGTAAGCGTTTGATTGGTAATTTTTGGGTAATTACGTACTCAAAATAAGAGTATTATTTTCAAGAAAGCAAACTTATTAACATTTTTTTCGTTAAAAATCATTAAAATGTGGAAAACTACATTTTTAAATCCCATCACATTTTGACAAAAAATGGTATACAGATAGCAAACGAATGGATATTTAGATTAACTTTGTTACATTACATATAATTATATTTTTTTCGATGAAACATACAATCAGTGAACTAGAAGATATCGCTTCGCAAGTAAGAAGAGACATTCTGCGCATGGTACATGCTGTACAATCTGGACACCCTGGCGCTTCGTTAGGCTGCGCAGATTTTTTCACAGCACTATATTTCGAAGTATTAAATCACAACCCAGAATTTGACATGAACGGTAAAAACGAAGATCTTTTCTTTTTATCTAATGGGCACATTTCTCCGGTTTGGTATAGCGTACTGGCTAGAGCAGGCTATTTCGAGGTGAGCGAATTGAGCACTTTTAGAAAACTAGATTCTAGGCTTCAAGGACACCCAACTACCCATGAGCATTTGCCGGGTGTGCGTATTGCATCGGGATCATTAGGCCAAGGGCTTTCTGTAGCTATCGGTGCGGCCCTAGCCAAAAAAATAAATGGCGACCACTCTTTAGTTTATGCACTTTTAGGTGATGGTGAATTACAAGAAGGCCAAAACTGGGAAGCATTTATGTTTGCCCCTCACAACAAAGTCGATAACCTTATTGCGAGTATCGATTATAATGGTCAACAAATTGATGGACCAACTGAAAAAGTACTTTCACTAGAAAACTTACAAGCTAAGTTTGAAGCTTTTGGCTGGCACGTAATCACTTCTGACGGTAACGACATGGAAGGAATTGTAAAAGCTTTGCACTATGCAAAATCATTAACTGGCAAAGGCAAACCTATTTTAAACCTAATGAGCACGCAAATGGGCTACGGCGTAGACTTTATGGTGGGCACTCACAAATGGCATGGCTCTGCGCCAAATGATGCGCAATTAGAAAGCGCACTCGGTCAAATTAAAGAAACAGCTGGGGATTATTAATTAGATTTGAGAATTTAGATATGAGATTTGAGAAACTTTTAAAATCGCATATCATATATAACAACAAAGAGATTTTGAGAAAAAAGATTTAAGACTGAAATACCTGTCTCACATCTAGCATCTCATATCTCATATCTCACGAAAAATGAAAAAATACACTTATACAGATAAAAAAGATACTCGCTCTGGCTTTGGAGCAGGCTTGCATGAAGCAGGCAAAAGAAACGAAAATGTAGTTGCGCTTTGTGCAGACTTAGTAGGTTCATTAAAAATGGATGCTTTTATTAAGGATTTCCCTGAGCGTTTCTTTCAAATTGGAATTGCAGAAGCAAACATGATGGGCATTGCGGCAGGTTTAACTATTGGTGGTAAAATTCCTTTCACTGGAACTTTTGCAAATTTTTCTACCGGCAGAGTTTACGATCAGATCCGTCAATCTATTGCTTATTCTGGTAAAAACGTAAAAATTTGTGCTTCTCACGCTGGTTTAACCTTAGGAGAAGACGGCGCAACACATCAAATCTTAGAAGACATAGGCTTAATGAAAATGTTGCCGGGCATGGTGGTTATCAACCCTTGCGACTATAACCAAACTAAGGCGGCAACCCTAGCCATTATGGATTACGAAGGACCAGTTTACCTACGTTTTGGCCGCCCAGTTATTCCTGTATTCACACCCGAGGATCAAAAATTTGAAATCGGTAAAGCATGGATGGTAAATGAAGGTAACGATGTTACTATTGTGGCCACTGGGCACATGGTATGGAGAGCAATCCAAGCTGGCGAAGAATTGGAAAAATTAGGTATCGATGCAGAAATTATAAATATCCACACGATTAAACCTTTAGACGAAGAAGCCATCTTAAAGTCGGTGCAAAAAACTGGATGCATTGTAACTTGCGAAGAGCACAATAAATTTGGCGGTTTAGGCGAGAGTGTTGCTCGTTTCTTGACCACTACCTATTTAGCTCCGCAAGAGTTTGTAGCTGTTAATGACAGTTTTGGCGAAAGTGCAACTCCAGACCAACTAATGACAAAATACAAATTAGACCCAGCTGATATCGTGGCTGCCGCACAAAAAGCGATAGCTAGAAAAAAATAGAATGGAGACATTAGATATGAGATTTGAGACATCGAGCCAAATCTCATATCTCAAATCTCGAATCTCTTATCTAATTATAAATGAAACAAGTTGAAGACGCTGAGATACTCTCTAAATTTAATGATGAAAAAACTCGCAATACTGCTTTCAACTTGCTTTTGCAAAAGTACCAGCAAAAGATTTACTGGCATATACGTCGTTTGGTCATAGACCACGATGATGCCGATGATATTGTTCAAGAAACCTTCGTTAAGGTTTGGAAGAACCTACATAACTTCCGTAGCGATTCGCAATTGTACACTTGGATTTATAGAATTGCAACCAATGAATCCATTACTTTCCTTAACAAAAAGAAAAATCGCAACAACATCTCTTTAGACGAAATAAATTCTGAACTAGCAGAAACACTTTCTTCTTCATCTTATTTTGATGGAGATAAAATTCAGCGAAAATTACAGCAGGCAATACTTACCCTTCCCGAAAAGCAACGCATTATCTTCAACATGAAATATTTTGATGACATGAAATATGAGGAAATTTCGGAAGTACTAGGCACTACCGTGGGCGCACTAAAAGCATCTTTTCATATTGCGGTAAAAAAAATAGAGACAATTTTATTAAATCAAGATTAAAATTAAACCTTTTGCTTAAAAAAACATCAATAAATACAAATGAGTAAAATGGCCGACAATATGGAATGGGAAAACGAAGCGCCACAACTAGCAAAGCTGAAAAAATCCAACCCTTTTACAGTACCTTCTAATTATTTCGAGGAACTAGAGGAAAGGATCGATCAATCGGTATTTATAAATTCTTTGCAAAAAAATGAAGGCGCAGGGTTTACTGTTCCTACAAATTATTTCGAGACACTAGAAAATCAGATTACATCTAGAGTGTCTTTAGAGCAACTTAAAGATGGCAAACAAGACGGTTTCGCTATACCTAATGGATATTTTGAGAAATTGCAACAAAGTATTGCAGCTCAAACTGTCGAAAAGAAAAAAGCAGTTCAACTTTGGCATCAGCCGCTATTTAAATATGCAGTTGCAGCTTGTTTAGTAATTGCTTCTACTACAGGTTGGTTTGCAAATGAACATTATCAGAATAACCAGCTACGAAACTCGGAATTAGTTAAAGAGCAAATGCTTTATGATATTGACGAAAGTGTAATTATGGAATATATGCAGGAGGCACAAAATGTTAAAACTGCAAATTTTACTGACAGCGAAATGGAAAATTACATTTTAGATAATTTCTCAACTAACGATCTATCTAATAACCTATAAAGTATGAAGAACCTAATTTTGGCACTATTGATATCCGTTCCTTGCTTAACAATGGCTCAAGGCTTGCGTGGCGAAAAAATGGAAGCTAGAAAAGTAGCATGGTTAACTACCAAACTGGATCTATCGGCAGAAGACGCGAAGATTTTTTGGCCAATATATAATGATTATGTACGAGAGCAATCTACATTAAGAAAAGAACGTACTCAGAAAATGATCAGTTTTAGAAAGCTAAAGGAAATAGAAGATTTAGATGACGAGGAAATTCAAACCTTAATTTTAAACGATTTCAACTTTAGACAACGAGATTTGAATATAGAACGTAAATACTACAACAAATTTAAATCTAGCTTGCCGATTAAAACGGTGGGTAAATTCTACAGAGCACAAGAAGCGTTTAAGAAAGAGATTTTACAACAGTATAGGGCCGCAATGCCAGCTTCAACGAATTAGATCACACAATGATAATTTGAAAAAGTCCTGATATTAATTGGGACTTTTTTATTTGACATGATTTACAAAAAACTGAAAGTTAAATCAATTATTTTTGTAGCATGCTTACCCAACGACAACTATTTCTGCAACACAACGCACAAACCTCTCCTACGCCATTAATGCTCGAATTTGTAAAAGCACAAGGAGTATATATTTACGATGCTGAAGGGAAAGCATATCTAGATTTAATTGCAGGAATTGGTGTTAGCAATGTTGGCCACTGCCACCCTAATGTGGTTGAAGCGGTAAAAAAGCAAGCCGAAACTTATATGCACTTAATGGTATATGGAGAATTTGTTCAAAGTCCGCAGGTTAATTTTGCGACTGCTTTAGCTTCGGTTTTACCAAGCTCACTTAGCAGCACCTACTTTGTAAATTCTGGCGCCGAAGCGGTGGAAGGTGCCATGAAATTAGCGAAACGATATACGGGCAGAAAAGGCTTTGTAGCTTGTTTAAACTCGTACCATGGCAGCACGCAAGGTGCCGAAAGTTTAATGAAAAGTACCTATGGCGAGGGCTATTCTGCCGGCTACGGCCCCTTTTTACCTCATGTAAGTTTTATCAATCATAACAACCTTACTGATTTAGACAAAATTACCACCGAAACTGCGGCAGTTTTTGTAGAACCAGTACAAGGCGAAGCAGGCGTTAGAGTGGCAGACCAACATTACATGGATGCTTTACGCAAAAAATGCGATGAAACTGGGGCCTTATTGGTATTCGACGAGATACAATCAGGTTTTGGCAGAACGGGAAAAATGTTTGCTTTTGAGCATTACAATATAGTTCCTGACATTTTATTGCTAGCTAAAGGCATTGGTGGTGGAATGCCGATCGGTGCTTTCATCAGCTCTTTAGAAATCATGTCAGTACTGTCTTATAAGCCTATTTTAGGCCACATGACCACGTTTGGCGGGCATCCAGTTTGTTGCGCCGCAGGTTTGGCTACATTAAACACTTTGTTGGATGAAAAAATAGTTGAACAGGTGGAAGCAAAAGCCGAACTTTTCAAGCAACTTTTACAACATCCTGCTATAACAGAAATTAGAGGTAAAGGCCTTATGCTTGCTGTGGGTTTTGATAGTTTCGATACCAATAAAGCCATTATTGATGCCTGTATTAAAGACGGTATTATTAGTGATTGGTTCTTACATTGCAGCGATGCGATGCGCATTGCTCCGCCTTTAACAATTACAGAAGAGGAAATTAAAAAAGCTTGCGATGTGATTTTGAGGAATATTGAAGCGGTAACCGTCTAAGTTAAAAGTCAAAATTAAAAAGTTAAAGTATTGATATGGAAATCATTCAGGAAAATAACGAAAGAAGAGGCTCTTTCAAAGCTATTGAAGAAGGCAAAGAAGCCGGTGTAATGACCTACACTTGGGCAGGCCCTACCAAATTTATTATAGATCACACCGAAGTGAATGAAGATTTTAAAGGTAAAGGAGTTGGACAGCAAATGTTGATGAAAGCTGTAGCATACGCCAGAACAAATCATTTAAAGATTATGCCTTTGTGTCCGTTTGCTAAATCTGTATTTGACAAAAACCTAGATATTACGGACGTGTTGTTTTAGTGCTGCCTTCAACGTAAACAATACACGTCATCCCAAATTTATTTCTGGGATCTTAATGCTTGAAATCTGAACGCACACTTTATAACTAACGTGAGTTCGGGATAAGAAAATTATGCTATTTGCTAGCGATAGCGCTTCAAATCTTCGTTCAGCTAATTTTCGGTCTCTTATTTTTCGGGCCGCACCAATAAGCCAAAGCACTTTCTTTGAAAGAAAAATAAGCAACCGAGAGTTTTTGTTACTTTTTGCGGTCAAAAAGTAAGAGCCCAGCGGCGGCGAGCTAAAAAAATACGTTCAATGCGAATTTCTCAAGAATTGTAAAAATACTCAACCCGAACTCACGTTAACTAGCTATACGCTTTAAGATTCCCGCATACGCGGGAATGACGAAATAGCGAAAGAAAGCGAAGCCTTGCTAAATCATCTTCTGCCGCTTAATCAAATAAGCTTCCAATATCGGTTTAAAGCCTGCGTTGATATCGGCATCCACCAAATCTATTTTATACTGCGCACATTTAAGCGCTAAATTTTTTCGATGCTCATTCATTTGCTGCAAGTAGGCGTCTTTTACTTTGGCTGTATGTGCTTTCAATATGGCACCGGTTTCCATATCTACAAATTCATAGGGCCTGTTTTCAAAATTAAAATCCAATTCCTTAGTCTTATCTATCACATTGAAAATAACCACTTCATGCTTGTTGAATTTTAGATGCTGTAGCGCAGAGAAGATTTGATCCAACCTCTTGTCACTATCCGCTGTTTGTAGCATATCACTAAATACAATTACTAAAGAACGTTTATGAATTAAATCTGCGATTTGGTGCAAAGCCGAAGACAAATCCGTTTGTACATTTAGCTGAGAAGTAGCTAAAACTTCTTCCAATTTGGCGAACAAAAACTTCTGGTGTACACTAGTAGATTTGGCTGGGGTATTTAAGGCAAGTTGGTTGGTAAACAAACTTAGGCCAAATGCATCTCGCTGACGTTTGAGCAGATAAATCAAGGCTGCAGTGCTTTGAACTGAAAAAGTGAGCTTGTTGTATTTATCGTTCGGAAAGTACATCGATGAAGAAACATCGATCACAAACTGGCACCTTAAATTCGTTTCTTCTTCGTAGCGCTTGCTAAACAGCTTATCGGTCTTGGCAAACAACTTCCAATCGATACTTTTAACACTATCGCCATTATTGTAAAGTCTGTGCTCGGCAAATTCAACCGAAAAACCGTGGAAAGGACTTTTATGTAAGCCAGTAATAAAACCCTCTACCACTTGTTTAGCTAAAAGTTCTAAACTACTTTCAAATCTTATCTCGTCTGGTTTTTGCGATGTTTGCATACAGTAAAACTAACGAAAAGATTTAAAAACGCAATTGCCAAGCCTGTAAGATAACGGATGTAGCTCGTAGCCTAATAATTGCAATCAGTTCGATGCGATATTAAAGGCTTGTGCAAGCGGCAATAACCAAGTATTTTACTATTTTTGCAAAAAATTCAATTAATGAGTATAGGATTATCAGAACAGGAATTATTGCGTCGCGATTCGTTAAAACAACTTCGCGAACTGGGTATTAACCCATATCCTGCAGAGGCGTACGAAATCAATGCTAATGCAGCAGACATTTTAGCTAACTACGAAAAAGATAAAACAGCATACAAGACCATTAGCATTGCGGGCCGAATTATGGGCCGTAACATTATGGGAGCGGCATCTTTCGCCGAACTTCAAGACGCTACTGGTCGTATCCAAATTTATTTAAAGCGTGACGAGCTTTGCCCTGGAGATGATAAGACTTTGTACAATACTGTTTTCAAGAAATTACTAGATATCGGTGATTTTGTTGGTGTTGAGGGTTATGTTTTTACTACCCAAACCGGCGAGATTTCAGTGCACGTAAATAAATTAACGGTACTTTCTAAATCTCTACGTCCGTTGCCAATTGTAAAACGTGATGACGAAGGCAACGTTTACGATGGCTTTACCAACCCAGAGTTGCGTTACAGAATGCGTTATGTAGATTTAACGGTTAATCCAGATTACAAGCAAATCTTCATCAATCGTTCTAAAGTGATCAATACCATGCGCAATTATTTCGACAGCCAAGGTTGGATGGAAGTAGAAACGCCAATTTTACAAGCGGTGCATGGTGGTGCGGCTGCTCGTCCGTTTGCGACACACCACAACACCTTAGATATGCCTTTATTTTTACGTATTGCGAATGAGCTTTACCTAAAAAGGCTAATTGTTGCTGGTTTTGATGGCGTGTACGAGTTCGGTAAAATGTTCCGTAACGAAGGAATGGACAGAACGCATAACCCAGAGTTTACTTCAATGGAAATCTACGTAGCTTACAAAGACTACGTTTGGATGATGGGCATGGTAGAAGAGTGTTTGGAAAAAATTGCTGTGGCTATCCACGGTTCGCCTGTGGTAAAAGTTGGCGAGCATGAAATTGATTTTGCTGGTCCGTACGAAAAATTAACGATGTACGAATCCATACAAAAATATACGGGTATTGATGTTTCTGAAATGAGCGAGGAGCAATTAGCTCAAACTTGTAAAGATTTAGGTATCGAAATTGATGACAGCATGGGACGTGGTAAATTGGTGGATGAGCTTTTCAGTGAGAAAGTAGAAGCCAACTTAATCCAGCCTACTTACATTACCGACTACCCTATCGAAATGACACCTTTAGCGAAGAAACACCGCAGCAAAGAAGGTTTGGTAGAGCGTTTCGAGCTTTTTGTAATGGGTAAAGAGATTGGTAATGCTTATTCTGAGTTAAATGACCCAATTGACCAAAAAGAGCGTTTCGAAGAACAGTTGAAGTTAGCAGCCAGAGGCGATGATGAAGCCATGGCTATGGATGATGATTTTGTTCGTGCACTGGAATATGGCATGCCTCCTACATCAGGTTTAGGTATTGGTATTGATAGATTGGTGATGTTAATGACCGACCAATCGACAATCCAAGAAGTATTGTTCTTCCCTCAAATGCGTCCGGAGAAAAAGAAAATTGAGCTTTCTGCTGAAGAAGCAGAATTGTATGCTTTGGTGAAAGAAGGCGAACAACACTTGTTAAGCGACATAAAGGCAGCTTTACCTGAGTGGAGCAATAAAAAATGGGATACTACTTTGAAAGGTTTAACTGGAAAGAACATCCTTAAAGTAAGTAAAACAGATGATGGCTTGTTTTTAGCGCATAAATAAATTTAGTTAGGTTTTGTGAGTTTTAAACCTTCAATTTCTAAGATTGCTTCGTAAACTCGCAATTACAGTACAATCTCTAATCCTCAGTATTAACTGGGGATTTTTTTTACCCTAATTTCCTTAACTTTAAGTAAAAGCAAGCAAATTTATGAAAGAAATAACACTTAAAGATGGAGATTTCTGTCAAGTAATTGCGGGAACTCATAAAGGAAAATCAGGTACCGCCAGAGATTTAAACACCAGCAAAACTGGACATTTGACCCTCACCATTGTACAAGAAAATGGAGTTCGGTTTAAAACGCTAGGAAGAAATGTTAGGTTGGCGCTCACTAATATCAAGCACCAAAATAGTTAACACAAACATAACAGAAAGTTAAAGACTTATTGCACTTACCCTAACAAGCCTTTTCTATTTTAGTGTCGTACTAATTTTAAAAGAAATGAATAGTTCAAGTATCGAAATTACAGAAAGCGAATATTGCATTAAATTAAGCAAAGACACCTTTGACTTGTCACTTATTCGCCAGTTGATTAAACGCATTCAGGCCGAAGAGCTTTTCTTCAGCAAAAAAAGAGAGGAAGAAGATGACGACTTGTTAAGCAGAACAGATGCTGCTTACGAGGAAAATTTTGATCGCTTATGCGACAAATAAAATGAGCTAATCGCTTTTCGCAATTAGCTCATTTTCGTTTTAAACTTTTTCTTATCTGTGGCTGTAGCGCACTTGCTGCTGCTTATCTAACATGCCCAACTGATCTTTCATTTGTTTGATCTGATCAGCCAATAGCTTATTCTTATCTGCCTTTTTAGCTTCCGAAAGGTACATTTGTGCCTCACGTTTATTACGCTTACCCATGGCAATGCCCGCCAAACTTAGCTTGGCTAAAGCCACGTTATGATCCATGTGCAAGCCAAAACTTAAAGCCGCTTTGAAATACTTTTCAGATTTCATTGGCGCCTTCCTAGATTCCATCAAGCCTAGCAAAAGCTGGTAATAACCAAATTGCATCTTGTTCAACTGCTTTTCGTAGTTGGTTATTCTTCCCAAAAACGCTTCGGCTTTGGCCATATTATCTTTACGCAAATACCACTGCGCAATGAGCATATTCTCATTGTAGAAGTACGTAACAAAAACGAATATACTAACGAAAACCGTTGGAATACCCCAACCCCAATGACCCAAGATAAAAAGTGCAACCGCTGCACCAAGTAAAGCGAAGCCTATAATTAGGCGTACTAAATTTGACATAGTTTTTCAATATTTATGCAAATATCGGTTTTCTATGGCAGAAAATAGCGATTTAATTTATAATTTCAACAAAAATTAGATAACAATGAAATACTTATTCACTATTATAATTGGATTGTTTTTTATGGTAGCAAATGCTCAAGAAATCAATAAAAAACTAGAAGATCAAATCAAACATAAACAAATCATGCTAAACGAGTGTTCAAGAGAGGGTTTGGTAGAATTCCCGGAGTTTAAAGCAAGTTACGATGCCAACTACGAAAATTATAAAGTAGACTCCACAGCTGTATCTCAATTAACCAAATTAATGAAGGATAAAAAAATCAAAGTGGTTTTAGGCACTTGGTGTGGAGACAGCAAATATCAGGTACCAAACTTTTTAAAGGTAACAGACGCCATTAAAGTGGATGAAAAACAGGTTTCCTTTATCGCAGTTGATGGCGCAAAAAAAGCGGAAAATGGTTTATTAGATGGTCTTGATATCCAACGTGTACCTACTTTTATCATCACAGATAAAAAGGGGAAAGAAATAGGACGTATCATAGAGCATCCTAAGAAAAGCTTAGAGCTAGATTTAATTGACATTTTAACTGTTAAAAAATAATTACTTGCTCTAGGCTTTTTATTTTTGACTTTACAATTTTAACTTAAAAAATGGCGGTAGATTTAGAACCGGGTTGGCTTAACGTATTGCAGGGGGAGTTTGAAAAGCCATACATGAAATCTTTAAAAAACTTTTTGCAAGAAGAAAAGCAAGTTGGTTTCACGGTATTCCCTAAAGGTTCGGATATTTTTAACGCCTTTAAGCATACACCCTTCGAAAAGGTAAAAGTGGTAATTTTAGGGCAAGACCCTTACCACGGAGTTGGGCAGGCACATGGTCTGTCTTTTTCTGTGCAAAAAGGTGTTGTTCCACCGCCATCGCTTAAAAATATATATAAAGAACTGGCAGACGAATTCCCCGATTTCAGCATGCCAAATCACGGCGAATTAACTGCTTGGGCAAACCAAGGTGTACTGTTGTTAAATGCAACTTTAACGGTTAGAGCTCATACCGCTGGTTCGCATCAGAAAAGAGGTTGGGAGCAATTTACCGACAAAGTAATCACCGAACTCTCGTCTAAAAAAACTGGCTTGGTGTTTATTTTATGGGGCAACTACGCCAAACAAAAAGAAACTTTAATAGACAAAAGCAAACATTTCATCATTAGTTCTGCACATCCCTCACCGTTTTCAGCGTACAATGGTTTCTTTGGCTCCAAGCCATTTTCCAAAACCAACGCCATCCTTAAAAAAGAAGGAAAAGAAGAGATTAACTGGCAAGTTTAGTTGTAAGTAATAAGTTTTAGGTTGTAAGTTTTTTGCAGATGCAACGTAAACTGAAAACTGACACCTGGCTCCTGATACCTGACCACTAATCTAATTTAAGCACCTTAGACACCTAAGTACACTAAGCTTTTAAAATTAATTTCCTATTTGTCTATTTAGGTACGCCTATCTACAATACAACATGAAAAACATTTTAACTAAAAAGCTTATTGCCGCTTTGGAATATGAAATAACTGGCACATGTATTGAAATCCATAAAGCTCTCCACCCAGGTTTATTAGAAAGCGTTTATCATCAATATCTTGAAAGAGAGTTACAGCTAAAGAATATCTCCTATCTTTCAGAACACGTTATCGATGTCGAATACAAAGACATAGTTGTCAATACCGCTCGAAGGATAGATTTGCTAGTTGAAAATTGCTTGATAATAGAACTAAAATCTGTAGATAGTATTCATCCAACTCATGAAGCTCAAATACTTACCTATATGAAACTACTCAGTATTCCAAAAGGACCACTTATAAATTTCAATTGCGCAAATATCATCTAAAATGGGAAGAAAGCCTTCGTAAACGAATTACATAAAGACTTGTTCTAAGTTGAACTTAGGTGTCTAAGTTGGTAAAAACTTGTAATCATAACAATTTTACACCAGCCTATGCTTTTTATTATATCAATACTCTCTAGAGGCTTTTTTAATCATCCAAATTGCAGAAACAATACAGCCTATCAATACTAGGATTTCCATTGTATTATTTTATTTGATTTATAATTAATGGTGTTAAAACTCTAGGGTAAATTTAGTGTAGTAATAAAAGCTAATACTCCAAAGGCACAATCGGTTCCTTCTTCGTGGTAGACATAATCATCATCGTTTGGAAGGTTTTTACTACAGAAATCTTACTGATTTTATCCATAATTAAACGTTCGTACGATTTGATATCACTCACATAAACCTTCAATAAGAAATCGGCCTGACCAGTTACATGATGGCACTCAGTTACTTCTTTAATCTGGTTCACTTCATCCAAGAAAATCTGAATGGTGTTGTTCTTATGGAAATCTAACTGAATTTGAATAAAGGTTTTAATACCTAAACCTAATTTTTCTTCATCAACCAAAGCATGGTAACTTTTAATGAAACCAGACATTTCGAGCTTACGAACACGTTCCAAAGTTGGTGCTGGAGATAAACCTATTTCTTGTGATAAAAGCAAATTGGTAATTCTACCATTTTCTTGCAATAATTTTAAAATCTTAAAATCGATTTTATCTAGTTCGAAGGCCATACTTTTTATTTGAATTGCCCAAAGATATAACAGGACCTCCAACTCACAAAATTTTATTCTAAAAATAATGTAAAAATTTAGATAAAATTTTATAGATAAATTTTTAGATTTGTCTAAAGAATAGATTAGAAAAGCAAAAATGCAATCATATACCGAAGAGAACTACCTGAAAATCATTTATCACTTGTCGGAAATTAGCAATCCTGTATTAACTAATGCCATTGCGGAACGTATTCAAACCAAGGCGGCCTCAGTTACAGACATGATTAAGAAGCTTTCGGAAAAAGGACTAATTAATTATGTAAAGTATCAAGGGGTAACTTTAACGGAAAAGGGAAAATCAACCGCTATTAACATTGTAAGGAAGCACCGCCTTTGGGAAGTATTTTTAGTAGATAAATTGAACTTTAAATGGGATGAGGTACATGATGTAGCTGAAGAATTGGAACATATCCAATCTAATTTATTAGTTGAACGCTTAGATGAATTTTTAGATTTCCCCAGGGTTGACCCACATGGCGACCCCATTCCAGACAAGCACGGAAACTTTGCTGAACTCGCCTTGATTAAACTCAGCAAATTAAAATCTGGCGACAAAGGAACCATAACTGGTGTGAGCGAGCATTCATCCTCTTTTCTTAAACACTTAGAAAAACTAAGTCTTACCCTAGGAAAACGCATAGAAATTATTGACGTTTTGGATTTTGATGGCTCCGTAGAATTATGGGTAGAGCAACAAAAAACTAATATTAGTAGAGAAGTAGCCAAACATATCTTAATTACGAAAAACTAATGGCAGAGAAGCAATCGTTAAGCGAAGTACACCAAAGCGTAACCACCGGCCAGAAAAAAGGTTGGCGCAAAATACTGGCCTTTTTAGGACCTGCATATTTAGTTAGCGTTGGCTACATGGATCCTGGAAATTGGGCTACAGATATTGCTGGTGGCAGTAAATTCGGCTATCAGTTGATCTGGGTATTGTTAATGTCTAACCTTATCGCCTTGCTTTTGCAATCGTTAAGCGCTCGTTTGGGTATTGTAAGAGGCTTAGATTTGGCACAAGCCTCCAGAAACACCTACCCCAAATGGGTAAACTTCCCTTTATTTGCTTTAGCACAAACTGCTATTATTGCTTGCGATTTAGCCGAAATTATTGGTATGGCCATTGGCCTCAATTTACTTTTCGGATTACCGCTAATTTGGGGGATTTCCATCACTATTTTTGATACGGTTTTATTGCTTTTCTTGCTCAACAAAGGCATGCGCAAAATGGAGGCCTTCATTGTTTCCATGGTGTTTATTGTTGGACTTTCTTTCTTGGTTGAGATGTTCATTGTAGAACCATCTTTAAAGGAAATTGCAAAAGGTTTTGAGCCTTCTATGCTAAGTGGCGAAGCACTTTACATCGCTATTGGCATTATTGGAGCCACGGTAATGCCGCATAACCTATACCTACATTCTTCTTTAGTACAAACCAGAAAATTTGAACGCGACAGCAAAGGCATCAAGGAAGCGATTAAATTCAATTTTATTGATACTGCTGTTGCACTTAATTTAGCCTTTTTTGTTAATGCGGCCATTTTAATTTTGGCAGCCGCAGCATTCTACAAAAATGGATTTCATGAAGTTGCCGAAATACAAGATGCCCATGAATTACTCAGCAATATCTTCGGAAATGTAGCTCCTGCCCTTTTTGCCATTGCGCTAATTGCAGCCGGACAAAGTTCTACCGTCACCGGAACTTTAGCTGGACAGATTGTAATGGAAGGCCACTTAAATTTAAGAATTCAGCCTTGGTTGCGTAGATTAATTACTCGATTGCTAGCTATCGTTCCTGCATTTTTTACTATTCTTTACTTTGGTGACGATGCTTTGGGCGGATTGCTAATTTTAAGTCAGGTGGTATTGAGTTTACAGTTGGGTTTTGCCATTATCCCTTTAATCCATCTAAATTCGGATAAAAAGGAAATGAAGGAGTTTACCATTAAACTTTGGGTAAAAATTTTAGCTTGGTTAAGTGCTTTGGTTATCGTTTGCTTAAATATCAAATTAGTGATCGAAGAAATTGGCGGTTGGATAACCGAATCTAACAATGCTTGGTACATTTACGCTATCGTATTGCCAATTGCTATACTTGTTGCCTTACTTTTGGGCTACATTTTCATTTATCCTTTTTTAGGTAAAAAACAACATTTAAGCAATGTACCACATGGTGATGCACTTGCAATTGGTAACGTAGAAAAAATCAACTACGAGAAAATTGGCATCACTGTAGATTTTTCTGAACATGATAGAAAAACCATTCGCCATGCATTGATACAAGGAGGAAAAGATGCACATTACTATTTAATTCACGTTGTAGAAACCGCAGCAGCCCGTTATCATGGCAAAACTGCTATGGACCACGAAACACAAGCAGATACCGACAATCTGAAGAAATACGTTACAAACCTTGCCGAACTTGGTTATCATGCCACGCCGCACATTGGTTTTGGCGGCACCGCTAAAGCTATTGCCGAAATTAGTAACTCCAACAAATTAGAACTTTTGGTAATGGGCGCCCACGGTCACAAAGGGTTAAAAGACTTAGTATTTGGCACTACGGTAGATTCGGTAAGGCACAAAGTGGATATTCCGGTATTAATTGTGAGGTAGTTTGTTTTTTTGAAAAGCAGTTTTATTGCTGCTATTTACCGATAGCCCCGCTTTTCGTTTTAATCTTTTTGTGGCCCTAACCACCAACCTCATAGACAAAAAGGATTATACTTCAATCGGGTTTGAAGAACAAAAAACTTTGCTAAAGACTTCGTCAATCTTACTTGTTTTGCTGAAAATTAAGATAAACTCTGCCCTTGCAGATTCTGCTCTTCCAGATTTGTAATCTGGAAGCCCTATCTAAGGATTTGTAATCCTTATTAAATTAAATAAATTTGAATATGGCTTTTGCTTATCAAGTTAAAGATCAAGGAGCAGTTCATTTTGTAACATTCACCGTTCATCAATGGGCGGATGTATTTACACGCCCGATTTACGTTGATGCTTTACTAGAAAGTCTAAGATACTGCCAAAAAGAAAAAGGACTGGAAATATACGCTTGGGTAATAATGACCAACCATTGCCACTTCATACTTCGTGCAAAAAATGAGAACCTCAGTGATGTGATTAGAGACTTCAAGAAGTTTACTTCAAAATCTATTTATAATGCCATTGAAAACAACCCGCAAGAAAGCAGGAAAAACTGGCTACTGAAAGTGTTGAGCTATGAAGATAAAATTTGGTTTTGGGAAGAAGGTTATCATGGAGAAGAAATCTATACACAAGCGTTTTTTGATAGCAAAGTAGATTATATCCATCAAAATCCTGTAAGGGCGGGAATAGTTGAAAAGGAAGAAGAATATTTGAATAGTAGCGCTGGAGACATTTACGGCATTAGGGGAGGAAAGCTGCTATTAAGTGAATTTTAAAGTGTGGATTACAAATCCACCGATAGGGCTTCGCGATTGCAAACCGCGAAGAGCGCAAGCTATTGGTAATAGTGATTTTCTCGGCAATATTCGGACTAACCTATATCCTTATGTCTGGAGGTAGTGACTGTATCAGGTTTACTGCAATAAATGGTCCTGCTGTTCGACATTTGAAATGTCGAACTACGTATCGGCGGATTTGCAATCCGCAACAAAAAACTACCTCAAATTATACCTTAACCCAAAAAAACCTCTAATACTTTGATTGGGTACTTACACTTACGCTCTTCGGAATTTGTAATTCCGAAGCCCTTATCACCGGATTTGTAATCCGCACTGCAACCAAACCTACCTCAAATTATACCTCAATCCAAAGAAACCCCTTATCCCCTGGTTTGGTGCATACACATAACTTGGATCAAAAGTTAAACCGTACGGATTATTTGGCGTAGCCATTGCATTTCCATTGGCATCAAATTGCACTTGCTTATCAAATGGGTCATTTGCCCTAGCAATGATGAAAGGGTTATTTCTGGTTGGCTTAAAATTGAGCAAGTTTTTTATGCCACCATAAACTTCCAAGTTTTTAAAGCCGCGGTAAGTAAATTGGATATTCTGTAAACTCCAAACTGGCGAGTACGGTTCGCGAGGGTCAAATTCGTTCAACAAAGGCAAGCGCATAGGTCCATAAATATTACCCGTGTAATCAATTCCCAAATTCAGTTTGTTGATAAGGTAAGAAACCGACCAAGTTCCCATCCATTTTTCAGTTAGTATTTGCTGAGTTTTTACGTTATTTTCTATCAAACCTACATCCTGTAAGGTAATACCAGCATTCAATTTCAGGCCAAAATTTAACACAACATCTAAATTTCCAGTTAGGCCTTTACTTACCGCATAACCCATTAAATTATCGTACCTAATTTGATTAGAATTGGCCTCATAATCAGCTACAATGCGATTGCTGAAATGCGTGTAAAAAGCAGATACATCAAAAATGAAAGTATTGCCGCGGTTGGTATAAAGTTTTTTCAAATAATTCAAATTCACATTGTAAGTTTTTTCTGGCTTTAATTCATTTGCTATCACTACTTCTCTAGCTCCAGTCAAAGCCGCATGGTCTTCCGTAAAAATATTTACTACCCTAAAACCAGTTCCTGCGTTTAGCCTTAAAATACTAGTTTCATCAAAATTGATTTTATAGGCAAACCGAGGAGTGAAAATATTGCCATGGTTAGAGTTATAGTCGTAGCGCATTCCTAATAAAACCGAATGTTTTTGAGCCAGCTTTATTTCATCTTGCACAAATAACCCTGGCAAGTATGTATTTTCTGGAGCCGCCAAAGTAGCCGGAGTATTATCGTCATAATAAGTATATCGGAGCGCCGTACCGAAAAGCAAATCGTGGTTATTGATCTTCTTATCCCAAGTTAATTGAGAAAAAGCAATATTTTGTCTAGCGATATAAGAAGTAGTTCCGTATCGGCTATCCTGATGGTGGCTTGTTAAAGAAAAAGCAAAGAACATTTTCTCTTTAATGGGCAGTTGGTAATTACCCAACAATTCGAAACGTTGCGTATAAATACTTTCCCCATACACCTCATCGTCGCCGCGATTAGCTTTTGTCCAGTTCATTTCTCCACCCCATCTATCTTCGTACAAAAATCTGCCCGCTAAAGAAAATAAGCGATTTTCCTTTCTGTTGAAATTCCATTTTTGAAAAACAGAAATACGATCTTGTAAGGTCACATCAGTGAAATTGTCGTGATTTAGATCAACCTTGTTACCGTACTTAAAGTAGTTCAAACCTGTAAGTAAATTCACCTTAGGGAGGATTTTCGCCTTAAAACCTAAATCAATACTATGTTCCAAGTAACTTGTGGTCATCAAATCGGCACTTAAAGCCGAAGCTTTCCTTACATCTTTGGTAATGATATTAATTAAACCGCCTACCGCCTCACTACCGTATAAAGACGATGCAGGACCTTTTACCACTTCTACCCGTTCTATCAAAGAATTAGGAATTCCAGACAAGCCATACACCGTAGACAGGCTACTCACAATTGGCATCCCGTCAATCATGACCATGGTGTAGGGGCCTTCTAAACCGTTGATATGTATATCGCCCGTATTACAAATGTTGCAATTTAACTGCGGCCTAACACCATTGATATTTTGTAAGGCATCAAAAATACTCGGAGTAGGATTTTTTTGAAAAAACTTGGCTGTGTAAATCTCCACAGGCACTGGGCTCTCCAATCTGTTCACTTCCTTTTGCGTTCCGGTAATCACTACTTCGTTCAGATCTTCTTTTTGCTCTTGAATATTAAAAATAAAGGAAGTATCACTTAAAACATCAACTTTATTCGTTTGAGTTTTGTAGCCTACTGCGGTAATTCGAATTTGATAAACGCCTGGCTTTAATGCAGCGAAACCAAACTCACCTCTTTCATCGGTCTGGGCGGAACGCTGTAATTCCACTATACGCAAATTAGCTTTATGCACAGCCGCTCCATTACTTTCTACTTTCCCCCTCAGCACTAAGTCTTGAGCAAAAGTAAGTATAGAGATAAACAAGGATCCGAAAACAAGTATTAATTTATTCATCAAATTAGCTTTACAAAAATATAAATTTAGACAAATCTAAAAATAAAATTAGAAATATAAATTATTTAAATTTAGAAATATACAAACACCACTAATGCAACAATGGTGCAAATATAAAAATTCAACATTAAAACGCAACAATGATGCAATAAAACAATTATTAGAGAGATACGTTAAATAATCTATAATTGTTGATATTTGTAACATGCCTAACGATATACAGATAAAGAACAAGCGAGCCTATTTTGATTACCATATTTTAGACAAGTATGTGGCAGGAATTGCGCTGCTTGGCACAGAAATAAAGGCTATACGCCAGGGAAAAGCAAACATGACGGATGCTTTTTGCACTTTCATTGGTGGCAGCCTTTATATCAGAAACCTTCATATTTCTGAATATAGCCACAGCTCTTTTTACCATCATGATATCAAGAGAGATCGCGTGTTGCTGCTGCAAAAAAAGGAACTGAGAAAAATCAGAATTAAAGGAGAAGAAAAAGGATTTACAATTGTACCGCTCAGAATTTTTATTAACGAACGAGGTTTCGCCAAAATGGAAATTGCTCTAGCTCAAGGTAAAAAGGAGTTCGACAAACGTGACAGCATCAAAGAAAGAGATAGCAAACGGGAGTTAGATAGAGCGATGAAATTTTAATGACTGAATGATAGAATTTTGAATAATAGAATGGGTTAAACGCCTCACAAATATTTAATCATTCAAAATTTACTCATTCAAAATTTTATTATACATGAAAATAGTTTTTATGGGTACCCCCGATTTTGCTGTAGCTTCTTTAGCTGCACTTAAAAATGCGGGATTTGATATTGTTGGCGTAGTTACTGCCGCTGATAAACCGGCCGGGCGTGGACAGAAGTTAAGCGAAAGTGCTGTAAAAAAATATGCGGTAGAAAATGGCTTAAAGGTGCTACAGCCTTTAAAATTGAAAGACCCTGCTTTTATTGAGGAACTAAAAGCTTTAAATGCCGACTTACAAGTGGTGGTTGCTTTTAGGATGCTGCCAGAGATAGTTTGGAACATGCCTCCAAAAGGAACCATCAATTTACATGGTTCTCTGCTACCACAATATAGAGGTGCTGCTCCTATTAACCATGCCATCATTAATGGAGAAAAAGAAAGTGGTGTAACCACCTTTTTCTTGAAGCAGGAGATTGATACCGGCGACGTAATTTTATCTGCAAGTACACCAATTACCGAAGAAGATACGGCCGGAACATTGCACGATAAATTGATGAATATTGGTGCAGAACTGATTGTTAAAACAGTAAAATCTATTGAAGCGGGAAGTTACACAGAAGTGCCGCAACCTATGGATACTGAATTGAAAGCTGCACCAAAAATTTTTAAAGATTTTTGCGAAATCAACTGGAAACGGGATAACCAGGTAGTTTATAACCATATTAGAGGTTTAAGCCCTTACCCAACTGCCTTTACTTTTTTAAATGAGAAAACTTTGAAGGTTTTTAAGATTGAAAAAGAAACCATAAACCCTAATATTGAAGCTGGAACTTTCGAAACTGACGGCAAAACTTTCTTAAAATTTGCAACTAACAATGGTTACATTAAATTGATAGAGCTACAATTAGAAGGCAAAAAAAGAATGCAGGTTGATGAGTTTTTACGAGGCGTGAGGATATAGTTGGTTTATTGGCTCATTAGTTATTGGTAATATGGATGCAGATCAAAAACAGAGCTTAGCAGCTAAAAAATATCAAATACAACTTCGTATTAAGGTTGATGAATTTATAGAAAGGCATTTTTTGCATTGGCTAGAAATTTATGAGGCTATTTTGAGCACTAACGTCAACCATGAATTGGTGCAGTTAGCAAACGTAGAAAAGGAAGAGATTAGCTTTTGGGAAAAGCGGATGTTTACAGCGCCTTTCGAGAAATTTCATTTCGACCTACAAAAACTCAATACCGATGCCGAAAGGAATATCATTACCAAATTATACACTAGCTTTCCCTCTACTAACCCCTTAAGGTTTATGCCTACTGATATAGTTCCATTATTGGTTTCGGATAAAGCTGCTGAGATTATTGCGTATTTTACACAACAGCTGAATGTTAATTTAGAGGCAGAAGTTTATTTAATGTACCTCTACTACACTCCTGTACTCAAATTAAAACTAAGAGATATCATTACCTATGCTGAGCAGCTCTATGATTTCCCAATGGAAGACATCGTAATTACGGCAATAAACTTTGATTGGCTCATCTTCCGTTCGATGGAAGAAGAATGGCGGTTTTGCCGAAGACCTACAGGAATAAGTTAATTAAACCTTATTGTAGCAGAAATACTTTTTGTCTAACTTATCATCCTGAGCGTAGCGAAGAATCCGTTTCTACCAGCAGTTTAACTTATAGATTCCTAGCACCTCGGAATGATAGCAGAAAACGACAAAAAGATTGTAGCGGAAAGAAGGACGATGGTTACCCAAATGAGCCTAACGATGCTTTTCGACTAAAAATAGGCAACACGTATCTTTTTACTTTTGAATTTCTACTTTTAACTTAGATAGATTGATTTAACCAGCCACTAAACATTCTGGCTACTTCATTAAAATACCTTTTGCGGCCGTAGCCCATTACCCAACGCACGCCACCAATAGCATTAGTTAAAAAAACCTCTTCGGCCTCGTTTAAAATCTGAGGGTTAATTTGCGCCTCTACTAACGGCAACTGATGTTTTTTAGCCAACTGCATTACTACGTTACGCATCACGCCGCCAACGCATCCTTCTGAAAGTGCAGGTGTATAAATCTGATTTTGGTATACAACGAACAAATTAGAACTCGTACTTTCGCACAAAAAACCGTTCTGATTAAGCAATAAGACCTCGTCTAATTGATGCTGCTTTTGATAAATTGCCGCCATTACAAATGGAAGCGAGTTGGTGGTTTTATAGTTAGACAGCTTGTTGATTGGCTTCGCTATTTCGTCGTAAACATCTACAATAATTCCTTTTTTGTTTAACTCATAGCTAGGTGTGTCTAATGGTTTAACCTCCAACAAATAGCCCACTTTATTGGTCTCTGGAGTATACAGCCCTTCTCCCTGCCTATAAATAGTTAACCTGAAACGTGCATTAGCATGAATTTTATTTTTACGAGCCAATTCTGTAGTTTTTTGCCTTAAGAAGTAATCATCCAAAAGGTTATAACCGTCCATTTTTAACGCTTTCATGGTCGCTTTAATCCGATCCGCATGTAACTCAGCAAACTGCAGTTTTCCGCCACACATCCGCATCGATTCGAACAGCCCATCACCAAACTTAAACGCTCGGTTGGTAGCCTGCAAAATAGCAGTATCGTTGGTAAAAAACTGGTCGTTAAATAAAATGAATTTCGACATTTAAACGATATAGTTACGCCATTTGTTCAACACTGCTTCAAAATCTGCAGGCATAGGAGCCTCAAATTCCATATATTTTTGTGTAGTTGGATGTATGAAACCCAATGTTTGCGCATGTAAAGCCTGGCGAGGCATGAGTTCAAAACAGTTAGCAACAAATTGCTTGTACTTAGAAAACGTAGTTCCTTTCAAAATCTTGTCGCCACCATAAGTAGCATCGCTAAATAATGGATGACCTATATGCTTCATGTGCGCCCTAATTTGATGGGTACGCCCTGTTTCTAACTGACAGGTAATTAAAGTTACGTAGTTTAAACGCTCTAAAACGGTATAATTTGTTACCGACCATTTTCCTTTTTCTTCATCGTCATACACATCTTGGATAATTCTATTTTTCAAGCTTCGGCCAATATAACCTTCTATCCTACCATCTTTTTCTATATCTCCCCAAGCTAAAGCTAAATATTTACGAGTAATGCTGTGGTCAAAAAATTGTTTGGCAAGCTTGGTCATGGTAATTTCGTTCTTGCTAATCAGTAGTAAACCAGACGTATCTTTATCTATGCGATGTACTAAACCCGGCCTACCATCATTTCCAGGTAGCGTAGGCAATTGCTCAAAATGAAACGCCAAAGCATTTACCAAAGTACCTGTGTAATTATTGAAACCGGGGTGCACCACCATTCCTGCTGGTTTGTTTACCACCAACAAATCGTCATCTTCATAAACAATATCAATAGCAATATTTTCTGGATAAACTTCGGTGTCTCGCGGTGGCTGGGCGTATACGATAGAAATTTCGTCTAATGGTTTTACTTTGTAACTAGCTTTAACCTGTTGTTTGTTAACTAATACATTTCCAGCATCAATAGCATTTTGAATTCTATTTCTAGAAGCGTTTTCTATACGATGCATCAAAAACTTGTCAATTCGCAATAACGACTGTCCTTTATCTACGACAATATTAAAATGCTCAAATAAGTCTTGTTCTTCATCTTCCTGCCCTATTGCTAAATTTTCCATGTTGCAAAAGTAATTCTTCAAAAATGATATTCCTAAAAAACAATTTGGCTTATTTATTGTAGTTAGTTTGATAATTTAATACGAGGCTTATGAAACAATTTTCCGAAAACTTTAAGATAGTCATCAATTTTTTTCCTTATTTGATTAGAAAGATATACTTTCGCCATTGATAATCAAACAAGTAAAGATGAAAAAAGAATTTAGAGCGCTAAAATGTAATTTACTACTTAGCGCTTTTTTATTGCCTTTTAGTTTAGCTGCCCAAGATCAGGTAGCGGATGTTTTTAAAGGTGCCCCAGCAGATGCTTCTAAATTAACGCAAGCCTACCTATCTCCGTTGTTCAAAGGTTTGGGTACTGGCATCAATGCAGGATGGTTTACTTCGGCAAAAGCCAAAAAAACGCTTCGTTTTGATCTTAGATTTTCAGGTACATTAGCTATAGTGCCCAATAGCGACAAAAATTTTGATGTGACCAAGCTTGGTTTAACAAGCATGGCACCCGTTCCAGGCGCCAACCCTAGTTCTCCAACTTTTTCTGGAGAAGATAGACAAGGTACTTTAATGCGTTTAAACGGAGCTCTTGACCCCTCTGGAGATTTTAACTTACCAAATGGTATAGATCTGGGCTATGTTCCGGCACCACAAATACAATTAACGGTAGGTATTCCTAAAAACATTGATATTTCTTTAAGATATGTACCTAAAATAGATTTGAAGGACTACGGAAAAATAGACATGATTGGCGCAGGCGTTAAAGTTGAAGTTTTACCTCTAATTTTAGGCAAAACAGAAAAAATAGTACCCGTTGATGTTGCCGTAGCGTTAGGTTTTACACAACTAAACTATAATTTACCTTTAGAAGTAGGTACTAATCCAAATCCTAACCAACAGTTAAAGGCAAAACTAAAAGGAATGAGTGCCGATGCCATTGTTTCTAAAACCTTGGCTGTCTTTACACCTTTTTTAAGCTTAGGCTATCAAAAATCTGAAAGTGATTTGCAGGCACTGGGGACTTATGAATTTGCTACCTCTGCTGGTAGCCAAACTATTAACAACCCTTTTTCCTTTTCTAACACAGACGTAAGTGGTGCTAGAGCCACTTTAGGTTTCCAATTGCAGCTTGCTTTTTTTAAATTTTACGCTTCTTACACGCAAGCCAAATATGCTTACGCAAGTGCTGGTATAGGCTTTGGTATAGGCAAATAAAATTTTTAAAATCGATTTTAAAAGCTTCTCTTTGCAGGAGCTTTTTTTATGCAATTACCCAGTCCAATACATCAGGTTACTTACAATAACCACACTTTTTCCATTAAAAGAGATGATTTGATCGACCCCTTTGTGTCGGGCAATAAATGGCGCAAACTCAAATATATCCTGCTTGATGCAGCTGCTAAAAACAAAAAACACTTAGTAACTTTTGGCGGTGCCTATTCTAACCACTTACTAGCCACAGCAGCAGCGGCGGCAAAGCATCAGTTAAAAGCCACAGCATTTGTAAGAGGCGAAGAAGTGAATAACGAAATGTTATCTCTTTGCAAAATCTTTGGAATGCGATTACATTTTGTGAGCAGAGAAAGCTATCGCAATAAGCTGCAATTGTTTGAGACCAGATACGGAAATGATGAGAATACCTATTTCATTAACGAAGGTGGGGCAGCGCCAGAAGCCATCATTGGCTGTACAGAAATTATTGAAGAACTAAACGAACCTTTCGATCATATTTTTTGCGCTGCCGGTACAGGTACTACCGCTGCCGGATTGCTGAAAGGAATTAATCAGCTCGAATTGGACACTCAGCTTCATGTAATACCTGTATTAAAGAACGGAAGTTTTATCAAGGAAGAAATAGCCCATTTTGAGCAAAATCTTTCCAGGTTAAACCTTCACACCAATTATCATTTCGGAGGCTATGCGAAAACCAATCCAGAGTTAATATCTTTTATTAAAGATTTTTCGGCGAAAACCGGCATCCTTATCGACCCGGTTTACACAGGAAAAATGTGTTATGCCATTAACGATCTTATCGAAAAAAATCATATCAAAAAAGACGCTCGTATACTAGCTATTCACACAGGTGGTTTATTCGGAATTTTAGGAAAGATTGCCGAATTTGAGAAAACTCCTTAAAATATTTTTTCCACATTTTTTGAAAGCCGCAGAAGTTTTTAGCAAAATCTAACTTTAAACGGTTTAAACCTAGTTTTTGAACTCAGAGTTCAAAAACCGCCTAAATTTGATATTTTGGCACATTTTTATAAATTTGAGTTGTACCAAAACTTAAATTTATGTATCAATTAAGTGTAGCTCCAGACCAAGTTAAACCAACATTAAAAAAACATATCCTTGCCGACGGTTACGACCTTATCTACGACATAGAAAAAAGCCAAGGGGCTTATATTTACGATGCCAAACACAACCGTAAGCTCCTAGATTTTTTCACTTGTTTTGCATCTGTACCTTTAGGATACAACCATCCTAAAATGTTAAACGATGAAGCCTTTAAACATAATTTATTTTTAGCGGCCTTGGCCAACCCTTCAAATTCTGATGTTTACACGCAACAATACGCAGAGTTTGTAAATACATTTTCTCGTGTAGGTATTCCTGATTATTTACCACATGCCTTTTTTGTAGCAGGCGGCGCATTGGCTGTAGAGAATGCGCTAAAAGTGGCCATGGACTGGAAAGTTCAAAAAAACTTCGCTAAAGGATACAAAGAAGAAAAAGGCTTTAAAGTTATTCACTTTGAAAAAGCTTTTCATGGACGTAGTGGCTATACGCTAAGCTTAACCAATACCTTACCAGATAAAACCAAATGGTTTGCCAAATTTGATTGGCCTAGAGTGAGCACTCCTCAGCTTAAATTCCCCTTAAACGAACAAAACCTAAAAATAGCCAACGAAACAGAAGCTGCATCTTTAGCACAAATTAAACAAGCTTTTGCCGACAATAAAGATGATGTTTGTGCCATTATCATCGAACCTATCCAATCTGAAGGTGGCGATAACCACTTTAGAGAAGAGTTTTTAATCCAACTTCGCCAACTGGCGGATGAAAATGATGCCTTCTTAATTTACGATGAAGTACAAACCGGTGTAGGTTTAACGGGAAAGTTTTGGAGCCACCAGCATTTTAGCGAAAAAGCAAGACCAGATATTGTTGCATTTGGTAAAAAAATGCAAGTATGCGGTATTTTGGTAGGCAGCAAAGTAGATGAAGTATCAGGCAATGTATTTAATGTTCCATCACGTATCAATTCTACCTGGGGTGGAAACTTGGTAGACATGGTTCGCTCTACACAAATCTTAAATATTGTAGAAGAAGACAATCTATGCGAGAATGCTGCAAATGTGGGAGAATATCTCAAAAACAACCTTCAGGAACTGGCAACCCAATACGATAAAATGAGTAATGTTAGAGGCAAAGGTTTACTTTGTTCTTTTGATTTTCCTGATAAGGACATGAGAAATAAGTTTATTGAAAGAGGAATGGCAGAAAATGTAATGTTCTTGGGCTGTGGTAATCAAACCATCCGTTTTAGACCCGCACTTTGCATTGAGAAACAACATATTGATGAAGGAATTGAAGTGATGCGCAAGATTTTGTCAACAATTTAACCTGCTCACTAGACATTTTTTTCAAAACCATTAAGAAGCAAAACATATAACCACCTACTTCTTAATGGTTTTATCATTTCATGACTTCTCTGCTACAAACGCAAAATCAATTTCTTTTAATTTCGGGACATGAAAAAAATCGGTATAGCCTTGTTTGTAACTGTTCTTATTGGCTGGATGTTGAAAGATACCTTTACACAATCTGGCATTGAAGATTTAAAAGGCGGCTTTAAGGAAGTAGCGAACTATAGAAACGAAAACAACACAGGGCCAGTTCAGCGAATTTATGTGGTTACAGTTAAGGATACCTTAGGTGCCCAATTAAAAGAATACGGAGATTTGATGCCCCACACCAAATATGGCAACACTAAAGTTTATTATTTTTTGTCGGACAAACCGGTGCCCACTGCACTTGAACCAGGAGATATCAATTTCGATGCTAAGTTTAATACAAACTGCTTTGCTTTATATGAAAAAAGTGCGATGGGCAATGTAGGTTTGATTAAATGGCCGTTAAAGTAGTAAGTTTAAGATATGAGTGATAATGATTGTCAGTCAGGAGCTTGTCGAAGAGTATTTGTGATAATGTTTCAACAAGCTCAAGATGACATAAACGGTTATACATCAATTATACAAAAGCAGAATATCCTGTAATCGCTCTTCCCACAATTAAGGTATTGATTTCTTTAGTTCCCTCGTATGAATAAATGGCTTCGGCATCTGCCACAAAACGAGCTACATTATATTCTAAAAGGATACCATTCCCGCCCATTACTTCTCTAGCTTTACTCACTACGTCTCTTGTGCGTAGTGAACAAAAAACCTTTGCCAAAGAAGCATGTTCATCTTTTAGCAAACCTTGATCCTGTAGCTGAGAAAGTCTAAAGCACAGCGTTTGCATAGCGGTAAGGTTTGATAGCATCTCTACTAAATGATTTTGAATTAGCTGAAACGAGGCGATTGGTTTTCCAAACTGTTTTCTAGTTCTAGTGTAGTCCAAAGCATTTTCGTAAGCGCCACGGGCACAACCCACGGCCTGCCAAGCCACACCAGCTCTAGTCATCTGCAACACTTTAGCTGTATCTTTAAATGAATTAGCATTTTGTAACCGATCAACTTCTTGCACTCTACAATCAGTTAGTGTAATTAAACCATTCTGAACTATTCGTAGCGCCATTTTATTTTCCATCTTCTCTACAGCAAATCCAGGGTTATCTTTTTTTACAATAAAGCCTTTAACTTCTCCGCTATCTTCGTCTCTAGCCCAAATCACTAAAATATCTGCGAATGTGGCGTTACCAATCCATTTTTTTTGACCGTTCAACACCCATTCATCACCTACTTTTTTACAGGTGGTGGTTAATCCGCCTGCAGCGGCCGAACCCACTTCGGGCTCAGTAAGGCCAAAAGCGCCAATGGTTTCAAATTTTTGCATAGATGGCAACCACTTTCGCTTTTGTTCCTCAGAACCACAAATATAGATAGAGCCCATTGCCAATCCACTTTGCACACCAAAAAACGTAGATAGCGAAGTATCTATCCTAGCCATTTCCATAGCTAAAATTCCTTCCATTAAATTTGATTTACCCGGGCAACCGTAGCCTTTGTAAGTCAAACCACATATATTTAGTTCTGCTAATTTTGGGATAATCTCAAAAGGAAATTCTGCCTTATTCCAATAATGATTTACAATTGGCTTTACCTCCTTTTCTAAAAACGTACGAACTTTAAGTTGTAACGCTCTGTCTTCATCGTTTAAAGCTTCATCTCCTAAGTGATAGAAATCGCCTTCGATAGGCGGCAATTCTTTTTTTCGAGAACTTCCACCCATCATTTTTATCATGCCCTGTAGTTGCTTTTCATCGAGACTAGATATCGTTTCCACCATTTTAGGCAGATCGACTTTTTTAGAAAGGGCTTCTAGTTTTTGAAAATCTACACTTTTAAATAATTGATAAGCGTTTTTTAAAGAGGAAAATAGATTGGCCATAGATGGGATAGGTTTTAAGTAAAAGTTAAAAGCCAGAGCTAACCGACTTTATGATTTTACACTTTAAACAAAAAACAACCTAAATTGTTGGCTTTTCAAGGATTTTCTCCAAAAGGTTTTCGAAACACAATATTTGTTGGCGATGAGGCCACTGGTATTAGGAACAATCTATATCAATTGATTTAGGGTATAAATTAACTAATAATAACCATCTTTTGATGTATAAAGACCCAGCCTAAAACTTTGTGTTCTTTGTGTCTTTGTGGTTAATTATTTTATCTTCCGAAAACTTATGCCGAGAACGCGAACAAAGGCAAATCAAAAGAGCAAATTACACGTTGCCGTCTCCACCAACCTTTCGCACTAACTTATAAGGCACTCCTTCTTTCGAAACATCTAATTCTTACCTCAAATCGAACAAACTATCTACGCCTAAAAGCTTTCTAGATGTAAAACCCTCGCCATATTCGGCACCTATGTTCTTACCCATTTCTCTAGCCCGAGCAATTACCGATTGTAAAAACGCTGGCGTAGAAATATAGGTTTGAGGCTCATCTTCGTTTGGACTATCAAACTGCGTTTTGAAAGCCTTAATCGCTTCTATTTTTTGCTCCATCTGCTCAGAAATATCAACAATAATATCGGGTTTAATATAAGTATCCTGAATGTATTGCAGGGTTAATCTCGGTCGCCAAGGTTGTTGGGCAACGCCATCCAAGCTAGTTTCAATTTTCCTTAATCCAGATAGAAAAATGGCATCGTTAGCTAACTCAGAAGCTCTACCATGATCAGGATGGCGATCATATAGCGCATTGGTTAAAATAATTTCAGGCTGATATTTACGAATGATCTTTACCACTTGCAGCTGGTGCTCCTCATCATTTTTAAAGAAACCGTCTCTAATACCGATATTTTCTCTGGCATGAATGCCCATAATTACAGTAGCGTTCTTAGATTCTTCTGCACGAGTTTCTGCCGTACCTCTTGTACCCAATTCTCCTTTTGTAAAATCTACAATTCCTACTTTTTTACCTTGCGTAATATGTTTGATAATAGTACCCGAACACCCTAATTCTGCATCGTCAGGATGAACGGCCAACACCAATAAATCTAATTTCATTTATTCTTTTTTTAACCACAAAGACACAAAGAACACAATTTACATTTTAGCTATAAGAAGCCTACAAGACTTTGTGTTCTTTGTGGTTTACATATTTTCTTGTAATAACCTTTGTATTTTTTTCTTCACTTTAGACGAAGTTGGTTTAGTAAATGGAAAGAAATATTCCACTACTTCTCCTTTTTTATTGATCAAATACTTATGAAAATTCCAACGTGGCGTAGAGGTTAAATTTCCGTTTTGCTTTTTATCTGCTAAGAATTTAAACAAGGGATGTGCTTCTTTTCCTCTTATCATTATCTTATCAAAAATAGGGAATTGCACGCCATAGTTCACTTCGCAAAACTCGTTAATGGCCACGCCATCTAAAGGTTCTTGCTTACCAAAATCATTAGAGGGGAAGCCCAAAACTTCAAAACCTTGTTCAGAAAATTCGTCTCTAATTTCTTGTAATTCTTTTAGTTGCGGTGTAAAACCACAACCAGAAGCTGTGTTTACAATCAACAATACTTTACCGTTAAAATCGGCTAAGTTTTTTTCTGTTCCATTAATAAGGCGAGCCTTAAAAGGATACACTGTTGGATTTACCTTCATATTTAAACTTTACTGATAGTAGCCAGAGTTTCTAATGATCGATTCGATATCTCTATCTTCCTGAACACTGTAGGTATTTTTTAAATTATGTCCTACAACTCTTGCAACCAATTGGTAAGAAAACGCCGCAAATTTCCCTTTTGTCTCCTTCACAATATCGTACGTTGTTCTTCCTACCTCTCTATCAATTAATTTAGTTAATATTTGTCCCTGAGTAATGGTTAACTCCTTTATTTCAGTGTTAAACATCCTCTTTATTTCCTTATCGCATTCCTTTATTAAACGTTTTTGCTCCTTTTTATCTGCTACTACTGCTACATCTCGCTCCAACTGTTCGTATCTTCTTTTTGCAAATAAAGCATAAGGCATTACCTTAAGTACATTATATCTCAATCTATTATAAGCTGCTTGCTCCTGCGGAGATTTCCAAATCCGTTGACCAAGAATAACAACCTCTTTAAGACCAATCCACGGAATCATGAAGCCGCCATCATTTGTAGCCGCCACACGAATGGTATCATTTTTGCCTAATTTTGGCCAAATACCAGTTGATGTGCTGTCTTGAGCATTTGCATCAAAAACAGTAATCATGACAATGGAAACAGCAAAAAGACGATAAAATTTCATAAATTTATGCCTATTCAAAGTTAGCGCTATTTTTATATATTCGTTTTAACTACAACCCAATATAACACTTTATAGTATAAAAATACTATAATTTTACCTATAAAACACAAATGAAGAATACTTTGGTTATTGATCTTGAGGCAGAGAAAAAAGAAATACTGAAGAGGTACCGGGCTTTGCTACGTGCCTCCAAATCAACACTCCAAAAAGGGGATAAGAAAGAAATACGCAAAGCTTTCGATATGGCATTAGAGAGCCATAAAGACATGCGGCGCAAATCTGGCGAGCCGTACATTTATCATCCGATTGCGGTAGCACAAATTGCGGCCGAAGAAATTGGCTTAGGAACTACTTCTATTGTTTGCGCCCTACTGCACGATGTAGTAGAAGATACCGATATCACTTTGGAAGATATTGAGCGTGAGTTTGGCAAAAAAACTGCAAAAATTATTGATGGCCTAACCAAAATCTCTGGGGTTTTTGACACTAACAGTTCGTTACAAGCAGAGAATTTCAGAAAAATGCTACTTACCCTGGCCGATGATGTAAGGGTAATATTGATTAAACTGGCAGACAGGTTGCACAACATGCGTACAATGGATTTTATGCCTCGCCATAAGCAATTAAAAATTGCCTCCGAAACCATTTATTTATATGCCCCACTGGCTCATCGCCTCGGATTGTACGCCATCAAATCTGAGCTAGAAGATCTTTCGATGAAATATCTTGAACCAGATACCTACAAATACATAGCCACTCAGCTTAATGAGAAAAAAGCAGAAAGAAATGCCTTTATTAAAAGTTTTGTAGAACCTATTACTGATATCTTGGCCGAGCAAGGTTTAACGGCAAATGTTTATGGTCGTCCAAAATCAATCCATTCGATATGGAATAAAATGAAGAAAAAGAACATTCCTTTTGAGGAGGTTTACGATCTTTTTGCCATTAGAATTATTTTAGACAGCTCCTTAGAAAGAGAAAAAGCAGATTGTTGGAAAGCGTATTCTATCGTTACCGATTTATACCGTCCAAATCCAGATCGCTTACGTGACTGGGTTTCTTCTCCAAAAGGCAATGGGTACGAGTCTTTGCATACTACTGTGATGGGACCGAAAGGCCAATGGGTAGAAGTTCAAATTCGTACACAGCGAATGAATGAGATTGCAGAAAAGGGTTTTGCCGCACACTGGAAATACAAAGAAAGCAGCAATGATAATGGCCTCGATCAGTGGATCCAAAAAGTGAGGGAAATGCTAAGCAACCCCGAATCTAATGCATTAGATTTCTTGGATGATTTCAAAATGAACCTGTTTTCTGATGAGATCTTCATTTTTACACCAAAGGGAGCATTATTACAGTTGCCTTTGGGTGCAACAGCTTTAGATTTTGCCTTTGAAATCCATACCGATATTGGAGCTAAATGTATTGGAGCTAAAGTAAACCACAAGTTAGTTCCACTTTCTTACAAACTGCAAAATGGCGATCAAGTAGAAATCATTACATCTAGCAAGCAAACTCCTAAAGAAGATTGGCTTAATATTGTGATGACCGCAAAGGCTAAGTCGAAAATCAAATCATCCTTAAAGGAAGAAAAACGTAAAATTGCTGAAGAAGGAAAGGAATTGCTAGAGCGTAAACTCAAATCGCTAAAAATCACCTATAATACAGACAACCTCAATAAACTAAGCTACTTTTTTAAACTTCAATCTACGCAAGATTTATTCATAAACGTTGCCACCGGTAAAATAGAGCTTAAAGACCTGAAAGAATATCTTGCAAGTGAAAAGGAAATTGAGAACCGAGGCAACGAAAAAACGAGTGATAACGAACGCATAGATGCTTTACTTAAAAAGGTTAAAGGTCCAGAATCTGATGTTTTATTAATTGGCGAAGATTTACAGAAAATAGACTACACATTGGCAGTCTGCTGTAATCCTATACCAGGAGATGATGTTTTTGGATTTGTAACTGTAAATGAAGGCATCAAAATACATCGTACCAATTGCCCTAATGCAGCACAGCTGATGGCCAACTATGGTTACCGTGTAGTGAAAGCAAAATGGAACAGACAACAAGAACTGAGCTTTTTAACGGGATTAAGAATAGTTGGTATTGATGATGTAGGCTTAATCAATAACCTTACCAAGGTAATTTCAAACGATTTTAAAGTAAATATCCGCTCCATTACCATTGATACCGAAGACGGCATTTTTGATGGCTCTATAAAGGTTTTTGTAAATGATAAAGAGCATTTGGATAATTTAATTAAAAACTTGCTAGAGGTAAAAGGTATAACCGGGGTAACTAGGTTCGACGCCTAATTAATGGTTAATTATAAATGATTAATTGTTAACGATGAAAGAGAATATAATAAAGAACAAGAGCTTTAAGTTTTCTATTCGATTGTAAAACTCAACCAGTATCTACAAAGCCAGAAAAAGGGATTTGTTTTAAGTAAGCAACTCTTGAGATCAGGCACCAGCATAGGAGCTCTGGTTCGTGAAGTGGAACATGCAGAAACGAAGGCAGACTTCAAAAATAAAATGGTAATTGCCCAAAAAGAATTCAATGAAACTATATATTGGCTAGAATTATTGAAAGAAACTGATTTTCTTGATAACGAACAATTTGACAGCATAAATACAGATGCTATTGAAATCATTAAACTGATCACCTCCATTATACAAACAGCAAAAAATAATATTTAATGATCTATTATCAATGATTAATAGTGAAATAACCTATAAATTTATTAATCTCTATTATTTATCATTAACCATTAATAACTAATCATTCCTAATTAACCACCAACAATCTATCATTTTATTAACATTAATGGAGTTAATCCTTTAATCTCTGTAATCTATTGATTACCTTTGATTGGAGTTTAAAACTATGTCTGAACAGAACACAAACGAGTTAGTTA
>VFQP010000744.1_pt1 | contig 54148 bp, 43 predicted proteins | sample 3512351 | NCBI WGS metagenome assembly VFQP01 (sample SAMN10412372, study PRJNA504923) | tailings metagenome | isolation source: Relicate 1 Philex TSF1 revegetated site | place: Philippines: Tuba, Benguet | collected 2017-08-29 | reverse complement strand
TGGATCCCCGCCTGCGCGGGGATGACGAGCGAGGGGAGCGCGCAGGCCTCGCGCTACGCGGTGATGTGGGAGGCTCGCGCTGCATCCATTCCCGTCGCCCCCGCGAGGGCGGGGGCCCAGATCGGCCCGCCCCGATCGCTGCAGCACTTCGATCCGCGCCGATCGCGGCGGCACTTTCACCTGCCCCGGTCGCTGCAGCACTGGATCCCCGCCTGCGCGGGGATGACGAGCGAGGGGAGCGCGCAGGCCTCGCGCTTCGCGTTGATGTGGGAGGCTCGCGCTGCATCCATTCCCGTCGCCCCCGCGAAGGCGGGGGCCCAGATCGGCCCACCCCGATCGCGGCGACACGTCGCCCCGCCCCGGTCGCTGCAGCACTGGATCCCCGCCTGTGCGGGGATGACGAGCGAGGAGAGCGCGCAGGCCTCGCGCTTCGCGTTGATGTGGGAGGCTCGCGCTGCATCCATTCCCGTCGCCCCCGCGAAGGCGGGGGCCCAGATCGGCCCACCCCGATCGCGGCGACACGTCGCCCCGCCCCGGTCGCTGCAGCATTTCGATCCGCGTCGATCGCGGCGGTACTTTCACCTGCCCCGGTCGCTGCAGCACTGGATCCCCGCCTGCGCGGGGATGACGAGCGAGGGGAGCGCGCAGGCCTCGCGCTTCGCGTTGATGTGGGAGGCTCGCGCTGCATCCATTCCCGTCGCCCCCGCGAAGGCGGGGGCCCAGATCGGCCCACCCCGATCGCGGCGACACGTCGCCCCGCCCCGATCGCGGCAGCACTTCGATCCGCGCCGATCGCGGCAGCACTTCGATCCGCGCCGATCGCGGCGGTACTTTCACCTGCCCCGGTCGCTGCAGCACTGGATCCCCGCCTACGCGGGGATGACGATGTGCTGCTCTGGACGTCGCTGTGAGAAGGCTGGTGCCCGTCACTTGGGAACTCGCATGCGGCAAGGGTGCCGAGTATATCGACGCCCGAAGGCCTCTCCGGCTTTCTCGGCCTTTCCGCACTGGCGACCTCCACGCCTGCTGCGCATCGTGGCGTCATCGCTTCCAAGGAGCCCGCCATGTCGACCCACCCGCTTCCCCGTCGCCGCCTCGCCGAAGGTCTCGAAGTCACCGCACTCGGCTTCGGCGCGATGGGCATGTCCGATTTCTACGGGCCGTCGGATCACGCCAGCAATCTCGCGGTGCTGCATCGGGTGCTGGATCTCGGCGTCAACTTCATCGACAGCGCCGATATGTACGGCTGTGGCGCCAACGAGCGTCTGCTGGCCGAGGTGTTGAAGACGCGTCGCGACGAGGTGGTGCTGGCGACCAAGTTCGGCAACGTGCGCGCGCCGGACGGTCGCGTGGTCGGCATCTGCGGCCGGCCCGAGTATGTCTACGTCGCCTGTGAGGCCAGCCTGGCGCGGCTGGGCGTGGACTGCATCGACCTCTACTACCAGCATCGCGTCGACCCCGACGTGCCGATCGAGGAAACGGTGGGCGCCATGCAGCGCCTGGTCGAGGCCGGCAAGGTGCGGCATCTGGGCCTGTCCGAGGCCAGCGCCGAGACGCTGCGGCGCGCCTCCAAGGTGGCGAGGATCGCGGCCCTGCAGACCGAGTACTCGCTGTGGTCGCGCGACGTCGAATCGGATGTGCTGCCGGCCTGCCGTGAACTCGGCATCGGCTTCGTGCCCTACAGCCCGCTGGGGCGCGGTTTCCTCACCGGCGCGATCGCCAGCGCCGAGCAGCTCGATGCCACGGATCGTCGTCGCGCGCACCCGCGCTTTCGCGCCGACAATGCCGCGCGCAATCAGGCCCTGGTCGAGCAGGTGCGCGCGTGGGCGGCCGAGCTTGGCTGCACGCCCGCGCAACTGGCGCTGGCCTGGCTCCTGGCCCAGGGCGAGGACATCGTGCCGATTCCCGGCACGCGTTCGGTGGCGCGGTTGGAGGAGAACCTCGGTGCGCTCATGATCGCGCTGTCATCGGCCTGGGTCGAGCGCATCCGCGGCGAGCTCGCTGCCATCGAGATCAGCGGCGGGCGCTACCCACCCGAGGGCATGGCGCTGGTGAATCGTTGAGGTCGGCACGCGCGATATCAGCGCGGGTTTGCCTTGTGGGCGCGGCCATGGGATGCGCACATCACGCATCGTTGTCGGCACGCGCATGGCGTTCTTCGCGGCGCTTGGTGCGCGACACGCGCACCCTACGAATTCCAGTGACGCGTACGCTTGAACCAAGCGAAAGGTGTTGTGCGCTTGGTGGGCGACACACGCAGCATGCCAATTCGAGTGACGCTGCCACTTGATCAAGGCGACACGCGTCACTCGTAGGGTGCGCGTGTCGCGCACCAAGAAGGAGTACCGACCAACACATCGCGCGCGCGTGTCGCGCACCAAAAGGCGTATCGACCAACACACCGCGTGCGGGTGTCGCGCACCAGATGCCGCACCCATAGGCGCATCGCGAAGCTTCGCCGCGAGCCCGCGTGCCAAGGCTCAGGCCGCCGACGCGCGCTCCAGCCAGTGCACCAGTTCGTCGAGGCTGCGCACCTCGAGGTCCGGCTTCTCGGCGTGGTCCCAGGTCTCGTCGCGGCGGTTGATCCAGACCGCGCGCAGGCCGGCGCGGCGGGCGCCGAGCACGTCCATGTGCGGGTCATCGCCGACGTGCAGCACCTGTTGCGGCGCCAGCCCCAGCCGCGTGCAGGCGGCGTGGAAGATGCTCGGCTCCGGCTTGGCCGCACCGTGCTCGCGCGCGCCCAGCGAGAACTGGAAGTGCGCCGACAGGCCGATCCGATGGATGCAGGCATTGCCATTGGTCAGCGCCGCCAGCGGCAGGCGCGCGGACAGGCGTTGGAGCGCGGGCAGGCTGTCGGCGTAGAGCTCGACGCGGTTGCGCGCGGCGTAGAACACCTCGAAGGCTTCATCGGCACGGGCCGGGTCTTCGCCGCCTTCGCTGAGCGCGATGCGCAGGGAGATCATCCGCTGCTCGCAGAAGTCATGGGCGAGGTGCGGGTGGTCCTCGTAGACCTGCGCACGCAGCGCGCGCATGCGCTCGATCGGATAGGCCCGCGCAGTGCCCGGCGCGTGCTGCTGCAGCCAGGCCTGCAGCTCGCGTTCGGCGGCTTCGATGGCCGGCCACACCGGCCACAGGGTGTCGTCGAGGTCGAGCGTGATGGCGCGGATGTCGTTCAAGCGGTGGCTTCGCAAAGTGCGGAGGTCGGCATGGTAGTCCTCACGCCGTGCAGGCGGACGTGAGGAACCGCCGCATTGGGCCGGCCCTGGCCCACCGTGGGCCTGAACCTTGCCCCGGTGGTGGCTCGGAGCCTTTCCCTCGCCTCGGCTTGGGTTAGGGGCCGCGTCCAGGGCGGGCGGAGCGAGTCGCGAGTGTGGTGCCCATGGTGGGCCAGGGCCCACCCTATGCTCATCCCGATCCCGATCCCGATCCCGATCCCGATTCCCGAATCCCACCCTTACTCCATCACCACCACCCCGCTGCGCCGCCCGCGCACCACGCTCAGCGCGAGCTGCTGCGGGCGCATCTCGATCACTTCGCCGAAGGTGTCGAGGCTGTCGATGCGGAAGCGGTTGACGCCGGTGACCAGGTCGCCCGCGGCTAGCCCGCTGCGCGCTGCGCGGCTGCCTTCGGCGACGCGCTCCACGCGGATGCCGGACACGCCCTGCTGGCGCGAGCGCTGCGGCAGGGCGCTGAACTCTGCGCCGTCGAGGCGCGGGTCCAGCGCGCTGCCCAGCAGCTGGCTCAACTGCGGCTTCAGGCGCAGCTCGAGCCGCTGCGTGCGTCCTTCGCGCAGGTATTCGAGGGTCACCGGCTCGCCTACCGGCAGCAGGCCTTCCTTGTTGTGCAGGGTCTGCGGGCTGTCGACCGGCTGCTGGGCGATGGCGGTGATCACATCGCCCGGCTGCAGGCCGGCCTCGGCTGCCGGTGAGGCCGGCCGCACGCGCGTCACCACCGCGCCGCGCGCGCCGGCGACATCCAGCATCGCCGCCAGCTGCGGGGTGATGGCCTGGGTCTCGATGCCCAGGCTGCCGCGCTGCACGCGGCCGCTGTCGAGCAGCTGGCGCATGATCTCGTTGGCCAGCTCGGCGGGAATCGCGAAGCCGATGCCGACATTGCCGCCCGAGGGGCTGAAGATCGCGGTGTTGATGCCGACCAGCTCGCCGCGCAGGTTGACCAGGGCGCCGCCGGAGTTGCCGGGGTTGATGCTGGCGTCGGTCTGGATGAAGTTCTGGTAGGCCAGGCCCTGCAGGCCGGAGCGGCCCAATGCCGAGACGATGCCCGAGGTCACCGTCTGGCCGAGGCCGAAGGGGTTGCCCACGGCGACCACGAAATCACCGACGCGCAGGGCCTCGCCGGTGGCCAGCGGCAGCTCGGCGAGGTCCTCGGCGGGAATGCGCAGCACGCCGACGTCGGTGTCAGGGTCCGAGCCGACGAACTCGGCGGTGACCGTGCGGCCGTCGGCCAGGGTCACGCTGATGTCGTCGGCGCCTTCGATCACATGGTTGTTGGTCAGCACCAGGCCCTCGCGGGCATTGACGATCACGCCCGAGCCCAGCGACTGCTGCACGCGCTCCTGCGGCACCATCGGCAGGCCGAAGAAGTGGCGGAAGAAGGGGTCCTCGGCCATCGGGTTGCGCACCCGCACGACGGTCTTGCTGTGGATGTTGACCACCGCCGGGGTCACCTGCTCCAGCATCGGCGCCAGCGAGGGCAGCGGCTGGCCATCGACCACCGCCGGCAGGGCGGCATGCGCCGGGCGCAGCAGGTGGCTGGCGACGGCGAACAGGCCGATCGCGGCCAGGGTCAGCAAGGCGCCAAGCGCAGCGCTGCGCAGACGGAGGGTGATGACGGTGGCGCGCGCAGAGGCGTCGGGCATGGGAAATCTCCTGTGGCCGGAGCTTGATGGGGAAGGCCGACGCAGACCCACGCCGGCCGCCCAGGTTCCAGCGCGGGCTGGGCCAATCTGCGCAGCATTCGGTTTGCGGCAAGGTGGGGGCGCCGGTTATGGGTTCAAACCCTTGTTTGCCCCACGCGTCTGCATAGGGTGGGCCCTGGCCCACCATGGCCTTGAACCTCGCCCCAGTGCACGGCCGCATGCAGGTCCGCAGGCGCTGGCGCCATGCCGCATGCCGCGTGTGCATCGGCAGCGGTGCGTTTCGTGCATGAAGCCCGCACATCCTCCTGAGGATCTGTCGCGCCCCGGAAGACATTCGGGAGGGTGAAGCTCACGGTGGGCCAGGGCCCACCCTATTGCCCTCGGATAGGGTGGGCTCTGGCCCACCATGGCCTTGACACCCGCCCCGCGACCCGGCCTCTACATGCCCCCTTCACACATCGCGGGGCGCTCCGCATCGCTGCGGATTCGCGCAAATCCCGCGCCCTCAAGGGCTTCAGAAATCGCGCGCCCGATCAAGCGGTTTTCCACAGTTTTTTGCGTTGACACCCGGGGTGCCCGGGCGTAGCGTACGAGGCCGTTGTCCACTAGATCTTGTGGTCTCGCCCCATGCGAAACCCTACAGATTGGGGTCGCTTCCCAGGCCAGACACTACGCCCACCCGGCGCAACACGGATCTTGCGGCCAGCACGCAGGCAGGCGGGGGCAGGGCGAAATCGGCGGCACAGCTAGCGGTACAACGGGAGACCCGAAGCAGCAGGCACCGGCAGGGGGGCGGCGGTCGCTGCGACGGAAGAAGCGGAGCTCCATGCGGGCTCGGCACACAACAAGAACCCATCAGTCGAGGCGCAGGGCAGCCCGAAATCGCCCGGACCCCAGCACGTATCGCGACCGGAGCGCCCAGCGCGCGCCCATCCGAACGTGCCGGGCGCTGCGCGCGAAGCGCAGCCGCGGTCCGGATCGACCAAGGTCCTGCAGCCACGGCCACAAGAAAGAGGCGAAATTGGATGAGCAGCGTTCGGCTTGAAGCGGTGCGTAACGAGGCCAAAGTGATCGAACTCCAGCCCGCGTCCTGGGACATCTGGGACAAGAAGTACCGGCTCAAGACCAAGAAGGGCGAGCCCGTCGATGCCACCATCGACGACACCTACAAGCGCGTCGCACGCGCCCTGGCCGACGCCGAGCCCACGGTCGAGAAGCAGAAGTACTGGTACGAGCGCTTCCTGTGGGCGCTGCGCCGCGGTGCGATCCCCGCCGGCCGCATCACCTCGAACGCCGGCGCGCTGGAGCACAAGCCCGCCACCAGTACGATCAACTGCACCGTCTCGGGCACCATTCCCGATTCGATGGACGGCATCCTGGAGAAAGTCCACGAGGCCGGGCTGACGCTCAAGGCCGGCTGCGGCATCGGCTATGAGTTCAGCACCCTGCGCCCCAAGGGCGCCTTCGTTGCGGGTGCCGGCGCCTACACCTCGGGCCCGATGTCCTTCATGGATATCTACGACAAGATGTGTTTCACCGTCAGCAGCGCCGGCGGCCGCCGCGGCGCGCAGATGGGCACCTTCGACGTGTCCCACCCCGACGTGAAGGACTTCATCAAGGCCAAGCGCGAAGACGGCCGCCTGCGCCAGTTCAACCTGTCGCTGCTGATCACCGACGAGTTCATGCAGGCCGTGCAGGCCGACGCCGAGTGGCCCCTGGTGTTCCCGGTCAACAAAAAGGAAGTCGACGAGATCGACCTCGGCAACGCCGAGCAGGTGGTCTGGCGCGACTGGCCGGCCAGCGAGACCTACATCACCCGCGACGACGGCCTGGTGGCCTGCAAGATCTACGGCCACGTCCGCGCGCGGCACCTGTGGGACATGATCATGGTCTCGACGTACGACTACGCCGAGCCGGGCTTCATCCTGATCGACCGCGTCAACGAGATGAACAACAACTGGTGGTGCGAGAACATCCGCGCCACCAACCCCTGCGGCGAGCAGCCGCTGCCGCCTTACGGCGCCTGCCTGCTGGGCTCGATCAACCTGACCACCTTCGTGCGCGACGCCTTCACCGACAAGGCGCGCTTTGACTGGGAGGAATACAAGGAAGTCGTGCGCGTGTTCACCCGCATGCTCGACAACGTGGTCGAGGTGAACGGCCTGCCGCTGCCGCAGCAGCGCGCCGAGATCCTGCGCAAGCGCCGTCACGGCATGGGCTTCCTCGGCCTGGGCAGCACCGTGACCATGCTGCGTATGCCCTACGGCGGCAAGGAGAGCTGCGAGTTCACCGAGGCCGTGGCCCGCGAGATGGCCGTGGCCGGCTGGGAAGTCGCGCTGTCGCTGGCGGAAGAGAAAGGCCCCGCACCGATCATGGACGAGGACTTCAGCGTCAGCGCCGAGATGCTGCGCAAGCGCCCCGAGATGGCGAAGGACGGCTGGAAGATCGGCGACACCATCAAGGGCCGCGAGCTGCACGCCAAGTACAGCCGCTACATGCAGAAGGTCGCCACGGTCGCCCCCGAGCTGGTCGCCAAGCTGGCCGAGAAGGGCGGCCGCTTCACCCACCACAGCTCGATCGCGCCCACCGGCACCATCAGCCTGAGCCTGGCCAACAACGCCAGCAACGGCATCGAGCCCAGCTTCGCCCACCACTACAGCCGCAACGTCATCCGCGAAGGCAAGAAGTCCAAGGAAAAGGTCGAGGTCTACAGCTACGAGCTGCTGGCCTACCGCAGCCTGGTCAACCCGGACGCGATGCCGTATGCGCAGGACGACAAGGCCAAGCTGCCCGACTACTTCATCGCCGCCGACGACATCACGCCCAAGGCGCACGTCGACATCCAGGCCGCCGCGCAGATCTGGGTCGACAGCTCGATCAGCAAGACCGCGAACGTCCCCACGGACTACCCCTACGAGGACTTCAAGGACATCTACCGCTACGCCCACGAGAAAGGCCTGAAGGGCTGCACCACCTTCCGCTTCAACCCCGCCGCCTTCCAGGGCGTGCTGGTGAAGGAGGCCGACCTCGAAAACACCACCTACCGCTTCGAGCTGGAAGACGGCAGCGTGGTGGAAGTGAAGGGCAACGAGCAGATCGAATACGACGGCGAACTGCACACCGCCGCCAACCTCTTCGACGCACTCAAGGAGGGTTACTACGGCAAGTTCTGAGTGAGGCGCGAGCGCAGCGCGGCCCAATCACGCGCATAGGGTGGGCCCCGGCCCACCAAGGGCTCGACGCTCGCCTTGGTCATTCAACTCGCCGAAGCCCCGCATCGCACCCCTCTCCCGACGGGACAGGGGTGGCAACCGCAACACCCAGGGCTTGATCCCAAGCCCGGCGCAGGCCAAGGATCGGCCTGCGGCGAAGGGCGCACCCCTTCGCGCATGCCCGGCCTGTCTCGCCGGGCAAGTGCAAGCCACCGGCGCAGGACGCACCGGCGGCGGTCAATGTTCTCGATACCACTGCCCCACGCGGGGCAGGCCCGAAGCTAGAACGTCCCGATACGACGTGAGGAGTGGCAGATGAGCAATGGCAATGGGGTAACCGCGACCCTGAGCGAAGCGGTGGAAGCCGTCACCGAGAAAGCCCAGGAACTCGCCCACGACGCCAAAGAGGCCGTGGTCGCCGCCGAACAGGCCGTGGCCAAGCGCGCCGCCAAGGTGAAGAAGCAGGCCGAAGGCCAGTACAAGAAGGCCAAGAAGGCCGTCGACAAGAAGGTCGGCGAAGCGAAGAAAGCTGTCTCAGGCGCGGTGAAGACCGCCAAGAAGAAAGCCGCCGCCGCCAAGAAGGCCGTCGACAAGAAAGTCGGCGAGGCCAAGAAGGCCGTCGCCGGCGCGGTGAAGACCGCCAAGAAGAAGGTCGCCGCCGCCAAGAAGGCCGTCGCCAAGAAGACCGCCCCGGCCAAGAAGGCCGCGAGCAAGCAGGTCGCCGCAGTGAAGAAGGCGGCAGCCAAGAAGGCCGCACCGGTGAAGAAAGCGGCCGCCAAGAAAGCCGCACCCGCCAAGAAGGCCGCAGCCAAGAAAGTCGCCGCGGTGAAGAAGGCCGTCGCCAAGAAGGCACCGGCCAAGAAAGCGCCCGCCAAGAAAGCCCCGGCCAAAGCCCCAGCAAAGAAAGCCCCAGCGAAAAAAGCGGCCGCCAAGAAAGCCGCCCCTGCAAAGAAGGCAGCCCCCAAGAAAGCCGCCAAGTAAACCCGGAGGGAACACCCGCCGCCGCACGACCGGCGGCGGGTGAACCCCCACCGCCCAAGCCCCAGGCCCACACCGCCTAAGGCCGGCGGAACACCCAAACCAAGCAGAACACCCAAACCAAGCAGAACACCCAAAGCCCAGGCGCGATCAGGCCCAACCCGCCCCGCGACAGGCAAAGCATTGAACCCCTCTCCCCGTGGGAGAGGGGCAGGGGAGAGGGTCCGGCCCCCCAGCCACCCCCACCCCGCGACACCCAAAGCTTCAAGCCCCTCTCCCATCGGGAGAGGGGTTGGGTGAGGGGCAGCAAGCCCAGCACCCGAAAACCCGCGACACCCAAGCTCCAAGCCCCTCTCCCCCGGAGGGAGAGGGGTTGGGGAGAGGGGGAACCCCGCCTCACCCACCCAATACGCGACACCCAAGCTCCAAAGCCCCTCTCCCCCGGAGGGAGAGGGGTTGGCGAGAGGGGGAAGAACCCCACCTCACCCATCAACTCCGCGACACCCAAGCTCCAAAGCCCCTCTCCCCTTGCGGGAGAGGGGTAGGGGAGAGGGGGCAAAACCCCACCTCACCCCACCCACCCCAAACACCCACACCCAGCAGGCGCCCAGCGCCGCACCACCCGACCCGAAGGAGCCCCCCATGGCCGTCAAAATCACCAAAAAAATCAAGGGCTACTCTGTCCTCAAGCCCGAAGACAAGGCCACCGCTCCCGCCCCTGCCGCAGCAGCGCCCGCCCCCGCCGAACCCCCTGTGCGCCAAAGCGCCGAAGTCATCCAGATGCACGAGCAGATCGAGCGCCCCGAAGTGCTGGTCGGCTCCACCTACAAGATCAAATCGCCCCTGTTCGAGCACGCCCTGTACGTCACCATCAACGACATCGTGCTGAACCAGGGCACCGCCCACGAATCGCGCCGCCCCTTCGAGATCTTCATCAACTCGAAGAACATGGACCACTTCCAGTGGGTCGTGGCCATCACCCGCATCATGAGCGCCGTGTTCCGCAAGGGCGGCGACGTCACCTTCCTGGTCGAAGAACTGAAGGCCGTGTTCGACCCAAGAGGCGGCTACTTCAAGGCCGGCGGCGTGTACATGCCTTCGATCGTCGCCGAGATCGGCGCCGTGGTCGAAGACCACATGAAGACGATCGGCCTGATCGTCGACCCCGAGCTGGACGAACACCAGCGCGCCCTGATCGCCGAGAAGCGCGCCGCCTTCGAGGCCCAGTCAAAAAAAAACGCTGAGCTGAGCCCGGCGGCTGAGGGCGCGGCGAGTGGGGAAGCGAAGAGCGACACCGCCACCTTCCCGCCCGGCGCGACCCTCTGCCACAAGTGCAACACCCAGGCGATGGTGGTGATGGATGGGTGTCAGACTTGTTTGAATTGTGGGTATTCGAAGTGTGGGTGAGGCGATGAGGTCGATTGCTGTATTCAACAACAAGGGTGGCGTCGGGAAGACGACGCTGGCGTTTCACTTTGCGTCTGCTTTAGCGAGCCTTGGCAAAAAGGTTCTGTTGGTTGATCTGGATCCTCAATCCAACTTAACCCTTTTTGGGTTCGAAACCTCAGAGCTTGAGCATCTGTGGGAAGAGGAGGAGCACTTTATTGATGATTTTGTAGCGGCGCGAACGGCCATGGCAGGCTCTGCTTTCTCAAAACTACTGTCGTCAACAAGGTCGATTCACTTCTTGATGAAGCCGACAGAAGATGGTGTGGACGAATTGGAGCAACTACCTCCTCCAAAGACTCTATCTGAGAATCTTGACCTGCTGCCGGGTCGGCTATCTGTCCACATGTTTGAAAATAAGATTGCGAGTCGGTGGTCGGATGCATTCCAGGGCGATCCGCTCGCCGTTCGCACGGTCACGCAGATTCGCCGACTCTGCAAGGCCTATGCGAAACAGTACCATTACGACTTGGTAGTCATCGATACTTCGCCCGCTCTGGGAATTCTGAATAAGGTCGTGATTTCAACGTCCGACTCGTTCTTCGTGCCGTGCAGCCCCGACATGTTCTCTGTTTATGGCTTGAAAAACATTGGTCGAGCCTTGGAGCTGTGGACTAGGGACTTTGAATTGCTTCAGAAGCTTCTATCTGAGAAACGGGCCAAGGATCTGCCTGCAGATCCGGTTTCATTCCTCGGGTACACCATCTACAACGCGAGACTGCGTGGAGATGCGGAGAATCCTTGGAAGCTCGCCAAGGCTCACTACAACTACGCAAAAATGATTCCGGAAACCATAAAGGATTGCATCCCAGTAAATGTAAGGAGGATCTCGGACGCTACCTTGCACAAGCCTATTGGTGGGACAGCTGTAATGCACTCCCATTCAACTACGCCGGGCATGGCCCAAAAATATCGCTTGCCTCTCTGGAAAGTGCCGTCCTCTCCGAAGCTCGATTCTGAAGATCGAACCAGTGTTCTACCAAATCGGACTCGTTATGAGAAAACTCTGGCTGATTACAAGGAGTTTGCTAAGGATGTCCTCAAGCGAGTTTCAGGAAGCGTAAAGAAATGAGCATGCAAGAGGCTCGCGCGCTGATAGACACGGATTATCCAGCCCGACTTCGGCCTCGATTAAGGCGCATTATAGACAGAGTTGAGAAAGACTCCCCAGTAATTGACGGGTTTTTAGCGCAAGTTGTAGCGGTTTTGACGAAAACGCCCGGAATATCGGGGGTCTTGCACTCTCACAAGTCTCGTGTTAAGAGTCCCCACAGTATCCTTGAAAAGGTTGTTTCAAAAATCAAGTCGGGTGTGAAGGTTGATCATGTAAATATTTACCAAAATGTCACCGATCTTGCCGGTGTTCGACTGCTTCATTTGTTTCCGGGTGATGCGGAGATTATCCATCGATCATTGGGTGAAACGGTTGATAGTCATGGTTGGGAGTACTTCGAAAAGCCGAAGGCGTATTCTTGGGACCCGGAGTCGGTAGCTTATTTCAATAGACTTGGTATTGAGGCCTTCCAGAAAGAGAGCTACTACACCTCGGTCCACTACGTTCTTCGGCCAAACAAGACTCAGCAAATTGCCTGCGAGATCCAGGTGAGGACGTTGCTCGAGGAGGTGTGGGGGGAGATAGATCATAGAGTCAAGTACAAAATAAAGTCCTCCGCAAATGACAAGTCGGCGGCCCAGCATTTGGGAATACTTGCCAGACTGGTTTCGACGGGCTCTCGCGTTTGCGATCTCTTGCATGCGTCGATAGATTCGTCTGGGACTAGGTAGATTGGTAAGGGGGTCGGTTTTCAGGTAAGGGAGTTAGGTTCACTTTCCGGGGCAGGTCGATAAGGGGGTCAAGGGTGACGGGGGCAGGTCTATCCTCGTAACATGGTCTTGTTCTCTTGCATCGCAACCTCAGCCGCTCTCCTTTCGGCGCTTGCCTGATCTCTCCCCGCCCGACACCCTCGCCGCATGCCCTCCCTCTTCGACTCCCTAGGCCCCGCCTTCCGCGCCCCGGACGTCTCCGCCGCGCTGGAGTCGCTCGCGGCCGACAGCGAGGTCGAGCGCGGGGCGGTGTTCACCCGGCCCGAGGTCGCGGCGGCCATCCTCGATCTTTGCGGCTACACCGCCGATCGCGCCCTGCATCGCCTGCGCCTGCTGGAGCCCTCCTTTGGCGGCGGTGACTTCCTGCTGCTGGCGGTGGCGCGTCTGCTGCAGAGCTGGCGTCGCGAGGGCGGCACGCCCGCCTCGGCGCTCGGCGATCTTCGCGAAGTCGTGCGCGCGGTCGAGCTGCATCGCGAGAGCGTCGATACGGTGCGTGCGAGCCTAATCGCGCTGCTCTGCGATGCCGGCATCGCCCGCGCCGATGCCGAAGCCCTGTGCGCGGCCTGGCTGGTCTGCGACGACTTCCTGCTGACGGCGCTGCCCGGCGAATTCGATGTGGTGGTGGGCAACCCGCCCTATGTGCGGCAGGAGCGCATCCCCGCGCCCCTGCTGGCCGAGTATCGCCAGCGCTATCGCACCCTGTTCGACCGCGCCGACCTGTACGTGCCCTTCTACGAGCGCGCGCTGGATGTGTTGGCGCCGGGCGGGCGGCTGGGTTTCATCTGCGCCAACCGCTGGGTGAAGAACCGCTACGGCGGCCCGCTGCGCGCCAAGATCAGCGGCGGTTTTGCGCTGCTGCACTACATCGACATGGAGAACGTCGATGCCTTCCACACCGAGGTGATCGCCTACCCGGCCATCACCGTGATCGAGCGCCCGCGCACCGCCAAGATGCGCGCCGCACCTACCCGCGTCGCCACTGCCGAAGCCCTGCAGCAGCACGGGCTGGCGCGCGTGTCGCAGAGCCTGCTCGTGGAGGAAGTCGCCAGCGGCGTGGATGAAGTCGACCTTGCCCAGGGCGGCGAAGCGCCCTGGCTGCTTGACGACGTGCCGCGTCTGCGCCTGCTGCGCCGGCTGGAGTCGCAGTTCCCGGCGCTGGAAGACGCCGGCTGCAAGGTGGGCATTGGCGTGGCCACCGGCTGCGATCGCGTCTTCATCGATGACCTCGACGCGCTGCCGGTTGAGCCCGAGCGCAAGCTGCCGCTGGCGATGGCGCGCGACCTGGTGGACGGCCGCATCGACTGGCGCGGCCGTGGCGTGCTCAACCCCTTCGAGGCCGACGGCACGCTGGCCGATCTGGAGCGCTATCCGCGCTTCGCCGCCTACCTGTACAAGCACTACGAAGCCGTGGCCGGCCGCCATGTCGCCGCGCGCAGCGGCGAAGGCTGGTACCGCACCATCGACCGCATCTACCCCGAGCTGGTGCAGCAGCCCAAGCTGCTGGTGCCGGACATCAAGGGCGAGGCGGTGTTCGTGCTGGACGAAGGCCACTACTACCCGCACCACAATCTGTACTTCATCACCTCGCGCGAGTGGGACCTGCGCGCCCTGCGCTGTGTGATGCGCTCGTCGTTGAGCGTGATGATCGTGGCGACCTACTGCACGCGAATGGCCGGTGGCTTCCTGCGCTTCCAGGCGCAGTACCTGCGCCGGCTGCGGCTGCCGCAGTGGAAGCAGGTGCCCGACGCGCTGCGCGCGCGCCTGCAGGCCGCCGCCGATGAGGCCAAGCTCGATGCGCTGGACGCACCCGTGTTCGAGCTGTTCGGCCTGAGCGCGGACGAAGGCCGGCTGGTACGACGCATCGCTGAAGAGGCGCAGGTGACCGGCCGCGCCAAGCGCAAGGCGGCCGCATGAAGATCCAGCTGCTGCCCGAAGGCTTCGATGCGCGCATTGGCGATGCGGTGGAGGCGTTCTGGAAGACGCGCACCGGCGCGGTGATCGAACGCAGTCAGGGCGGCAGCCGGGATTCCGTGGTCGGCGGCAAGAACATGGACGGCTTCGCCCAGCTGGTGCGCGAGGTCGTCCAGCACTGCGGCCTGCCGCCGGAGTGCGTGCATGCCGGCATGCGCGACGTGGTGCTGCCGGGCTTCTTCCGCGCCACCAAGAACTGGGACGTGCTGGTCATCCACCAGCGCCGCCTGCTGGCGGTGTTCGAGTTCAAGTCGCAGGTGGGCAGCTTCGGCAACAACTTGAACAACCGCAGCGAAGAAGTGATCGGCTCCGCCGCCGACCTGTGGGTGGCCCACCACCACCACGCCTTCAGCGACGGCCCGCACCGCCCGCGCCGCAGCGGCATCGCCGAACCCACGGCAGGCGAGGGCGACTACAGCCGCGACGAAGCCGACACCGATCCCGCCCTGCTGAACCCGACCCTGCGCAGCGACCCGCGCCCACCCTTCCTCGGCTGGCTGATGCTGCTGGAAGACTGCGAAGCCTCCACCACCCCGGTGAAAGTTCAGGAACCGCACTACCGCGTCTTCGACGAATTCCGCCACGCCAGCTACGCCCAGCGCTACCAGATCCTCTGCGAGCGCCTGGTCGAGCGGCAGCTCTATGCAGCGGCAGCGCTGGAGCTCACCAAACGCGACAGCCGCGAACATCGCGCGCTGTCGGAGGCGACCAGCTTGCCGGCGCTGTTTCGGGAGTTTGCGGGGCGGATGGTGGCGGCGGTGGGGTGAGGGCGGCACCGGGCGATTCGCGAGGTCGGACTTCTGGCGTGCACGCACCCGCTGCGCTCCCAATCAGCTGTAACGCTTGGCATGCCTCAGAACACGCGCCATCCTTCGCCTCGATTCTTCCCTACGCAGTTTGACTCCGCCGTGCCCTTTCCCTCACGCACCTTCAAGCGGCTTCTTGTTGCCATCGCGCTGGTTTCAAGCCTCAGCGCCTGCGTCACGCCCCAGGGCATCCGCCTCGCGCGCAGCGGCCCGAGTGCGGAGGAGCTTGCGGACTTCAATGCCCGCAACCTCCCTGTCGGCGCATGGGTCGAACCCGGCGGGCAGGTCGAGACACCGGCAACGACCCTGCTGCAGCCGGTGCCCGGGCCCCGGGTGATCGTGGTGGGGCACGTCATGGCGCTGCAGGCGCTGGATGCGGATGACGTCGACTATCAGAACTACGCCAGGGCTGCGGCGGGCCCCGGCCAGCGGCCGGCGCTGGACCGCGAGGCGTACGTGCTCACCAGTGCGGGCCGCACGGCGGTGCGAACGGCCGGCGTCACCGGCATCTATTCGCAGCAGAACATGGCGGAAGTGCCGCGTGACCTGGTGGACCGCATCGAGTTCTCGTCGGCCTTCGGCACCGCCATGGTCGGCACCTATGGCGATCTGGTGGCCATGCAGGTGATGCCCTTGCTCGGGCCGTGGCTGACGCACGTGCTGTGTCGCAAGCGCGAGCCGGACTACGCCGGCTGCTTGGAGCGCTACGCCACCGGCGTGTTCCAGTCCAGCGATGGACGCGAGATCGACGGACGACTGCGTGTGGTCGAGGGCGGCGAACGCATCGACACTGCAAGTTTCCGTCGGGTGCTGCCGCGAACAGACAGCGATGCGATGGCCTCCGCCGAGCAGGCAATGCGATTCAAGGTGCGGGTCGCGGAATTCATTCCAATCGCGTCAAGCGATAGCTTCATCGATGGCTACGGTGTGGTTTACGGCCACACGATGCTCTCGGTCATCGAGCCGGCGGAGCACTACGGCAGGAGAATCACCATCGAGCACACCACGCTGCCGGAAGAAGGGTCCCTCTGGCGTGCGGTGGGCGAAGAAGCGCTGGTCGGTCTGCCCGACGCTGTTCTCAAGTTCCCCCGGATGATGATCCCGGTGTCCGAGGCGCTCCTGGTGAACGAACCGCTTTAGTGGCGGCAGGAGCGCATGGGAGCACCCCAATCCACCGAAGTTAAGGAATGCCGTCCTTCCCGCGCACGCGGGAATCCAGCGACTTTGCCTTGGCGTCCGAGCGAAAGTCACTGGACCCCCGCCTTCGCGGGGGCGACGGGCCCTAAACTTGAGTGGATTGGGGAGCACCCCTGCTGGCCGAGTACCGCCAGCGCTATCGCACTCTGTTGGAGCGCGCTGCTCGCGTCCTGCCCTGCCGATCTATCAAGGCCCGCTGGATTCTGCTGTCATCTGCGTCTTTCCCCTGTGCTTGATCAACGACCTCTGAGGAATCCCATGCCGAATCGAATCTCCGTACTTGGTCGCTCCAGCCTCATCGCGGCCCTGTTCCTGCTGGCAGGCTGCGCGCCGGTGTACCAGGTCGCCAAGCCCGATGCGGACACGGGCCTGCTGCCCACGAACGTCGAGGTCAAGCCGGAAGAGATCAAAACCTACCAGCCCAGCCCCGTGGCTCAGCGCGTCCGCTTTGTGTTGCTGCGTACGGCCTCGGGCGGGCTCAACACGGAGCCGTACAACGAGTTTGTGTTCAAGGCCCTGCGTGAGCTTGGGATCACCGAGATCATGTCGCGGGACGAGTTCATGCGCATGGTCATCGACTCGCCGCTTCGTGACACCGTGGGCAATGCCACCGATCCCGTAGCCCTTTCGAAGATCAACGATGCGGTCGGGCCCTTCATCATCGTCGACGCCGTGCAGCTGAACGCCGGCGGCGCGTGGTACGAGACGCGACTGCGCGTGACCGATCCCGCGCGGGCCGAAGTGCTGCTCGACTTGCATCGACTCCGCGCCAACTGGTCCAACCTAGACAAGGAAGTGAACTACCCGGTCCTGAACGTGTTGAAGCGCTGGTTCGATGAATCGAAGGCACTGCCCGATCAGCCTGCGGCCGAGCGCGAGTCCATTCCCAAGACTGAGATCTGAGTTGCAGCACTCGCTGGGGGCAGCGCTACCTGATCGTATGCGAGCGCCTGCCCGAGCGGCAGCACTGCGCGGCGGCCGCGTTGGAGCTTGCAAAGTGCGACAGCCGCGCGCACCGCGCGCTGTCGGAGGCGACGAGCTTGCGGACGCTGTTTCGGGAGTTTGCCTGGCGGAGGGTGGCGGCGGTGGGGTGAGGTGCGATTGACGCACGCCTCATCCTGTTCCTAGAGCGAGCCGCAGGCCCACCGGCATGCAGATGCTGTTCCATGGAGCGTCCTGTGTTCCCCATCAATCAGGCTGATTTTGCGAGGGCGGCGAACTACCCCTACTCAAACCCACTCCGCAACAACCCGCGCTCGTCCGCCGCATCGATAAAGCGCAGCCGCAGCGGGTGGCCGCCGTTGATCGGCAGCCCGGCCGGCGGATCGAGGCGCGCTTCGAACTCGATGAACAGCGCGTCCGGCGCGGGCACGCCGCTGAGCGTGATGACCGCGCTCTCGCCCGCGGCCAGCGCCAGCGCGGTGCTGACGGGCGGGCCGCCGGCATTGGGCGTGCACGCGCCGGGGCTCATGCCGCTGCACGACCACAGCACATCGTCGAGCCCAAGCAGCAGCGGCAGGCGCGCGCCGAGCGCCTGCACGGTGTCCGGCCCGTGGTTGTCGATGTGTACGCGGTATTCCAGTCGCGAGGCCGCGGCGTTTGCAGGCGATGCGCGCGCGGCGGACAGCACCAGTTCGGCGCCCGCGCTGGCGGGTGTCACCGCATTGGAGGGGGCGGTCGCCGGGCCGGTTCGCGCGGTATTGATGGCGGCCACCGTGAAGCGATAGGCGGTCTGGTTCTGCAGGCCCTCGATGCGGCAGGGCGGGGCCGCGCAGACGCGGGTGTCGCCGCTGGGCAGGATCCCGATCGCATAGCCCGTCAGCGCGCTGCCGCCGGCGTCTGCGGGCGGCAGGAAGCGCAGTTCGGCGGCGCCGTTGGAGGCCACGGCGCGCAGGCCGGTGGGGACACCGGGCACGCCCGCGGGAATCACGCTGTTCGAAAGTTCCGAGGCGGGCCCGCGGCCGGCGGCATTCACCGCGATCGCGCGGAAGGCGTAGCTGCTGCCGTTCTGCAGCGCATCGATGCGGCAGGGCGGGCCGCTGCAGGTCAGCTCGCGGCCGCCCGGTTCGACCTGCACGACGTAGCCGCTGATCGCACTGCTGCCCGATTCCGCGGGCGGGGTGAACGCAAGCGTCGCTGCGCCGTCCTCGGCCGTGGCGCTGCCGATCAGCGGTGCCGCAGGCGTGGCCAGGCTGCGGAAACTCTGCAGGCTGCCGTAGCGCGTGCCGACCGTGTTGGTGGCGTAGGCGCGTACGTAGTACAGGGCGCCGGGCTGCAGTCCGTCTACCGTCGTGACGTAGGCGCCGGTGCCGCTGCCCAGCGCGACCCGGGTGTCGAGCACGGTGGGCGTGCGCACCGTGCTGTACACGACCCCGCGCTCGCTGACTGGGGCATCGCCCTCGGCGACCACGGCGCCGCCCAGCTGGGCGCTGGTCTGCGTGATGTTTGCGGGCGGCGCCGTCTCCACCTCAGGCGCACCGGCGGGCGCTGCGGAGCGCAGGCTCTCGCTCGCCGAGGTGGCGCAGTTGAAGTCGTCGCCCACGTTCACCGTGTACGTACCGACCCCGAGCAGCCCCGTGGTCGCGCCAGTCCCGCCCGCAGGCGACCAGCTGTAGAAGTAGGGCGGCGTGCCGCCGCTGGCGTTGGCGATGAGGCGGCCGTCGAAGGCCTGCGGGCTGCTGGTCTCGATGCTGAGGATGCTGTCGACCCGCAGCTGCGGCGGCTGCGTGAGCACGGTCGACAGCGACAGGCTCTGCCCGATCGCATCGCTGACCTGCACGCTGTAGCTGCCGGCCGGGCGTCCGGAGATCTCCACGGCGGTGCTGCCACCGGGCGACCACAGGTAGCTGTAGGGCGGCACGCCGCCGCTGGCGTTCACCCGTAGGCGACCGTTGCTGCCGCCGAAGCAGGCGACGCCGTTCACCACCGCGATGGTGCCGAACAGCTCCGACGGCGTGCTGAAGCTGCGGGTTGCGCCGTAGACCGTCGCCGCCGGGCTGATCGCGTAGGCCCGCACGGCATAGGTGCTGTTCGGCTCAAGGGTCACGGTGTCGGCGAAGCTGCCGGGGCCGCTGCCCATGGCGACGCGCTCATCCTGCAGGGTCGGCGTGGACTGCGTGCGGCTGTACACCACGCCGCGCTCGCTGACCGCCGTGCTGCCCTCGCTGGTGACCGTGCCGCCCAGCACGGCGGAGCGTGCGCGGATCGAGGTCGGCATCGCCGTGCTGATCGTCGGCGGTGTCGGCTGGCCGATCACCACGCTGCCCTGCGCGCTGCAGCTGTTGAAGTCCGCCACCGAGACGCTGTAAGTGCCGGCCATCAGGCCGCTCAGCATCGGCCCGATTCCGGAGGGCGACCAGAAGTAGCTGTAGGGCGGCGTGCCGCCGCTGGCGCTGGCGGTCGCGCTGCCGTCGCTGCCGCCGAAGGTGCTGGCATCGGTGCCGACCACGCTCACCAGCAGCGGGGGCGGCTGCGTCACCGTGGTGAAGAGCTCCAGGCTGGCGCCCACCGAATCCGTCACCCGCACGCTGTAGTCACCCGCGGTGAGACCCGTCGCCGTGGCCGCCGTGCCGCCGCGCGGGCTCCAGATGTAGCTGTAAGGCGGGGTGCCGCCAGTGACCGAAGCGGTGGCGGAGCCGGTGTTGCTGCCGAAACAGTTGGCCGGCGAGCTGCTGACGCTGCCGGACAGCGTCTGCGCCGCGGACAGCGTGAGCAGGCCCAGCCACATCAGCACCGCCAGCAGGGCCTGCAGCGCTGGCACGCGCCGTCGCCTGGGCGAGCGCGGGAGATGCGCGCCAGCGCGATCCACGGATGGGGTAGAAGAGAGCAGGGGCGGCATGTGGGTCTCCGACGGCGCGGCCGGGCAGAAGTCACGCTTCACTGCGAAAACGCTAGCGCAGGATGGCGCTGGCGTCCCTCATCGGGCCGTGCATGTCGCGCGGGCAGCGGTGGCGGGGGATGGGCAGTTCCCTGTTCCCTCAGAAGGCGACAGGCGGAGTGGGACGCGTCAACAAGGCCGGCGCCAGTCTTGTCTCAATCTCATGGGGGCTGGACTATGCATCGGCCTGCTGTCCGCTGGCTGCGCAGTCGTGTTTGACTCAAAGGCATTCCTGCTGGGGATCATCGCCGGCTGGCGCGTTTGTGCAGCCGGGTTTGCCGTGCATTTCCATCTGATGTTCAAGTACAGCATGTGGCGCTCGCCGGAGTCGTTCACCACAGTTCTCTCCCACCCACTGCCGAGAACGGGGGCGCGTACATTTCCCATGAGCCAGGAAATCTGTCCGACACTTTCGCGCTCGCTGGGTCCGGAAGGGCTCCCGCTGTATCTGCGCTACCGGCGCCATCCGCGATGGCGCTCTACCCAAACTGCACCCTTGGGACTTCGATGACGATGGCCTCTTCTTTGCGTCGGTGGTGTGCAGTCCGGAGCCTCGTGCGCTGCGGATGGCTGTTCGCGCTTCTTGTACTTTCGGCTTGCGCTGAGCAGGCGCCAGCGCCTTCGGCCCAAGATCACGCGCGCGCCGCACTGGAGCGTCTGGATGCCGGAGGCCTGCGTCGCGGGGTGCTGGAGCAGGTCGCTGCTGACGTATCGCGGGCGCGGCAGATCGATGCCAACGACCCCTGGGTGGCGCTTGCCTCCTCAGAGCTGGTGCTGGCACTGGGCTATCGCAGTGGCGATGCCTTCCGCGGCAGGAGTTATGCGCCGGAGGCCGTCACCCATGCTGAGCGTCTGCTGCAGCCGGCCTTGCAGGCAGACCCGCCGGTCGCACGCGCTTTTCTCGCCCAGGCGCGTCTGCAGATTCTGCGCGGACAGAGGCGGCAGGCATGGGAGACGCTCAACACCGCATACACCCTGCAGCCGGAACACCATCGGCCCTGGCTGCTGCGTGGGGTGATCGCTCTGCAGATGAAGGATCCGCAGCGCGCGAAGACGCAGCTAGACGAGGCTGAGCGGTGGGCCGACTCGGACGCCGCGAGGATTTCGGTGTTGCGGCAACGCGCTCGAATGGAGCGTGTGCACGGCTCACCTGAGTCCGAGCTCGCGCAGCTGCGCCGCATCATCGAGATAGACCCCAGCGCGGCCCACGCACACGGAAACCTGGGTGCTGCGCTGCTGCGCATGAAGCGCTACGAGGAGGCCATCTACGCTCTTGAGCGGGCGCTGGCGATCGAGCGCTATCCGCTGGCGGAGCAGCAGTTGGCCCGGGCTCGGCAGGGGCTTGCATCGAAGTAGGAGTGTTCAACGCGAGTGACTCGCGGAATCCTGTCCTCGGGAATCTTTCTCCATGCGCGATCCCAGCCGTTGGTACTGGTTTCCGGACCCGGAGTCCTTCCTCGTGCGCGGGGCCGTTCCATCCGGTCTCGTGCAGTCGCTCAGCCTGCTGTGCCTGCTTTTGCTGGCGGCCTGCGCGCGCACCGAGACACACCGTGCAGCGAGTGCAGCGCCTGAGCAGACGATCGAACGGTCGGACGATGCAGGCTCCTCTTCCGATGGAACAACGACATCTCCAGGCGGCAGTTGCAGTCACGGCCTGCGCCTGGAGGGCATGCTGGCGGTGCCGACCTGCCCTGAAAACGGCGAGGGCTGCCGGTACGGGCGCGATGCGGTGAATGCGTATGCCGAGCACATCGATAGCCCGCCTCACGAGTTCAGTGTGCTCGTGGCATCAAGTCCCTGGCGCTTTTACAGCGGGGATGGCCGCATCCTTACCATCGAAGCCTTGACGACGGAGTTGCGGACGAGCTTCAAGCCTGAAGTGCGTGAAGTGGTGCTGTACGCCAGTTGGTCAGGTATTGCCCCCGAGGCGCATGTGCGATCGCTTGCGCGGCAGGTGTCGGATGCGCTGGACGGGTTTCCGGTACGGGGTCTGGATGGCTTCATGTGGCTGGAACCGGATGGGCGCGTACGGACAACGCAGCAGGCTTTCAGCGGCTGGTACACCGGCGGCGGCTACCGGGTGGCGCCCGACCAGCCGGTGCTGACCTCGCTCGCCTTCGGCGAAATGATGTTCTACAACGAGCGCCTGCGCGAAGCCGACGAGTACGGCTTGTTGCTTCACGCGGCGGTCGGCTGGGACGTGCACGGGCTTTGTCCCGAGCGCGCACTCGCCGAGTTCGAGCTGATTGCACCCCATCATCCGATCGCTGCCTACAACGCCGCGCTGATGCGCCTGGCGTCGGGAAAGGCTGAAGACCGGGCGAGAGCGCTTCGCTTGCTGGAAGTCGGCGAAAACGCGGGTGATGAAGCTGCGCGTGAGTTGCGAAGGCGTTTGCTATCGCCATGACTGACAATGGAACTGGACTGAGCTGTATGCCAAGCGACCCCTTCAAGTTGACCCAGAAGATTTCTTCCATGGGGTTTCTCATGGTCGCTGCCGTCGCGCTGCCGGGATGCGCGGCGTATGAAACGTATCGCTCAGTGCCGGTCGTGGAGCGGGAGTTCTTCGTTCCAGCCGCCGACGTCATTGCCCGCGTCGAGCGCGCGGCCAATGTCTGCTGGAACGAGAAGCGCGCCCTGGCGGGCGACACGATCGAGATCCGGAGATACGACATCGGCGTGGGCGGCACCTCTCTTCAGATTGCGCCCAAGGTGTCCAAGCCGGGGTTCGCGAGCGCCTTCCTCACGGTGCGCGTGGTGTCGTCGACAGCGAGCCTGAGCTTCGTGACGATCGAGGAAGCGCAGACCGTCTACCCGGACAGCTTTCGCGGGTTCGCACCCACGGTTGAAGCGTGGATCGAAGGGCGTCTCGAGTGCGGAGGGCGGGTGCCTGGCAGAACCTGAAGAGAACCAACTACGCATCGGCGGTATCGTGCCGGTTGACGAATCCGGCAGTGAGATTCAGATCGGTGGCTCACCGGGGGGCGTGGGTTCGATGTCGTGTCGTGTTGGTGGGTGCTGGCGCGGGACAGCGCGGCTTTCGCGGAGGCCGGTGCGCGACACGCGCACCCTACGGGGCCCGGCAGTGCCTCGGGTTTGGGCGGCGGGGTTATCGTCGCCCAGGGGCGCTTCGCCGACGCATCGAGTCTCGCGGCGCGTACGTTTCGCCGTCATCGCCAAGATGCGCGAAGCGTGGCGCGCCGTCGTCGATCATCTGGCAGGCTGCAGCGCGCGCGGCGCGCATGAAGTCATGCGGCATACCCCAGTTATGGATTGCATCCGGTAGGGTGCGCCGAGGCGTAACCCATCCGATAGGCTGCGCCTGCGGCGTATCCCATCCGGTAGGGTGCGCCTGCGGCGCACCAAGGCCCGGCGCGTTCCCCGGCGCCGCGCTCGCCCGTATCCAACCGATATCAACCTTCCTTCTGGAGCGTCTGCATGAACCGCACGATTACTCGCCGCGCGTCTCGGCTGATCGCCGTTGCCCTCATCCTGTCGAGCGCCGCATGCACGGGCAGCGAGCCCGAGTCGGCCAACGAGCCCGCAAGCGCCCCACGCGGCGCGTACCACGGCGAGATCTGGTCCGACGGCATGTCCCCATCCGTCACCGAGTTCTACGGCGAAACCCGCGATGGCCGCGACGGCGTGTATCGGTTCGAGTACGGCGACGACGTGGAAGAGGGCGTGCTACTCGACTGCAAGCGGCTCAAGGCCCAGGAGTTCCGCTGCGGCTGGAAGGATCGCTGGGGCTCAGGCCAGCTCGACCTGAAGTTCAGCGCCGACTTCAATGCCTTCACCGGCGTCTGGAGCGATGAGAGCAACCCTCCGTCGCTCGGCCTGCGCTGGCATGGAACGCGCCGGTAAGAATCCCGCCTCATCGGGGAGGCGTGCCAAAGTCGGACCGGCGGGTGCCGGGGCGCTGCAGCACCCGCGGCAAGACAAGCCCTGCGCTCGCTTGAGCCCTCTCCCGGTCACCTCAGCGTGGTGTGACCTCGGACGGCGGAGGCCGCAGCGAACGCGCTGATGGGCTGTACTGGGAACGAATCAGGCTTGCTTCTGCTTGGAAGGCGATCGCCACTCTGCTGAAGGCGGCGTTTCCGATCCGTTACCGCCGCGAGGTGGGTGCGTGCCGACATGGGAGCCCATGCCGCCGGACACTGCAGGCGCGGGCGCAGTGGATGCCTCCGTCCTGGCGGCAGGCGCGCCGCACCGGTCCTGGCCGGTTCTCACTATCGGAGAGATGACATGAAAAAGAAGATTCTGCTGACGATGGCTGCGGCCATGCTCGCGCTGGCCAGCGCCCAGTCGATGGCGATGATCGTGGTCGACAGCGACGGCCAGTATTGGGATTGCAACTGGCAGCGCGGCGTACTCGTCTGCGTGCCGCTGGACTACATGCCGCCGCTGGATCCCTGATCCGCCCGCCGGGCTCTGCCCCAGCGAGCGGGGCCGGCACGCAGTGTCTTCAAGATCCGCCGGCCCGGTCAGGGATGGTCCTGCCGGTGCTCGATGCGTGCCGGAGCAGGAAGGACGCGGCCCTGCCTGCATCGTCCAGCCCGGCCGCGCTGAGCGGGCTCAGGAGGAGCTGGCTCAGCGCGGTTGCTCGCACCTCCGGGGGTGAGAGCGTGATCGATGCCGTCGGTGCGAGTCCGGACCGATGGTCGGCGATCGAACCTGCAATGCCACCAGCGGACGGCTGAAGACGCTCGCGTGCGCGTCACGCCAATCGCATGGAGCGGTGGCGGGGCGTTTGGCCGTGCCATTGCGACAGGGAGGAAGCTGCGCCATGGTCAAAGTTAGGCGTCAAGCGCGGCAATAGCGTGGATCGCGCGCAGCCTCGACGCCTCGCTGCTGCCGCCTGGTCAAGGCGCCGGCGACGCAGTAGCGAGGGGCCGAAACCGTCCTCGGGGCTTGGCACTGTCCTGCCTGCGCGCCGATTCGATGGGTCTTTCCGCACTGTTCATGAAGGTTCATATGCCTGCTCCGGCGTGCACAACTGGCTGCGTCCCTTGGTCGCCCGGCGCGCCCTTGAACGAGCGCCCAGCGGAAGCGTGGAGGCCTGGCAGTGAGCGGCCGCCGCATGCCGGGTCCCTTGGTTGCGCAGGCATGGCAGCGTCCTCTGGACACGGGAACCGCAGTGCTCGCTTTCATGGGGCCGCTGGCGCCCGTCGGCACCGAAGAGCAGATCGCAGCGGACGCCAGCATGAGCTCGTCCGTGCGCAACGCGCCCGCTCAGCTCGAAGCCCTGCCGCTGCGCTCCGGCTGCACGCGTCGCGATGGTGACGAGATGCCCGTGCGCATGGAGTTCAACGATCACGGCGAGCTGCGTCGGCGCGAATGAGCGGTCGCGTCAGGTGTCCGCCAAGCGGCGTGTTTCCGGCGGGCTTATTCGACATCAGGGCGGTCTCCAGCAATCGGCGCCTCGACTCGCATCCACTGCTGTTCTCACTGCATCGGCGAACGAATCCCGGACTCCCACGCGTCGCTCTTGAACGGCAGCGACCGCGTCCAGGCCTAGGCCCTGCGGCAGGCGAAGTCTCAGCGCTTCCCGCCGCCACGGCTCGGCTTCGCCAGGGCCGTCAGCGAGTCGGGCACGCAGCCGAAGATCTGCAGGCTGTCGCCCGAATCGAAGCGGAACACGAAATTGTCGAACACTTCGCTGGCGCGCACATGCTCCACCGCCGTCACCCGTGCCTGCACCAGTGGAGAGAGCTGCGGCACCTCGCAGCGGGTGAAGTGCATCAGGCGCAGCCGGGCGCCGCGTTCATCGCCGAGGATCCACCCCACGATCAGCGAGGTCGACCAATCGCGATCGAACTGCAGGCTCTGCAGCTGGGCACCCACCAGCGCCTGGTAGGAGTCCAGCTTCTCACCCTGGCGCGGACGCCGGTTGCCGAAGCCTGCATCCTGCGGGTCCTCGCAGATGAGCGCGCGCGCGGCGAACCAGTCGATCACGCCCTGAACCATGTCGATGTCGGCATCGCCGTCGATGCCCTTGAGACTCCAGAGCAGATAGCCGGGCTGCAGCTGCAGGGTGCCGGGCAGGCCGTCGATCCATCCATTCAGCGGCTCGCCGCGCAGTTCGGTGCCGGCATAGTCGGCCAGCAGCTCGGTCACGAGCTTCTGCCGCAGCTTGCGCTGTGCCGGGCTGGGTGCGAAGTCCGGGTCGCGCAAGGCCTCGAACGAAGGTGTTCTGGTGACGAAGAAGAGCTCGAGTGACATCCGGTGGCCTGGGTGAGTGGAATGCGCAGCCGCGATCATCCGATATCTCCGGCGCGCGGCCTATGGCGCTGCGGGCAGTGCCGCGACGCGGCATTCGCCCGTCGGCGCCATCGATGCATTCCATCTGGCAGGAGCTGCCGCAGCTGCGAGTGGCTTGGCCGCGCTTCGCAGGTCAGTTGTTGCCGAGGTTGTCTGCACGGGCTCGCTCACGCATCGGGGAGGAGCCTGCGTGCAGGCGACCGCAGCCTGCGCCATGCCCCTCGAGCCAAATCCCATCGACACGGCATCGACCACTCGGCGCCGCGAAGGTCCAGCCCTCAGGGCTCGATGTCGGCATATACGGCCCCACGCATACGCAGCAGCAGTTCGATCCGCTGCTGCAGGGCTGCCGCGCGCTCCATACCCGCCGACAGCGCTGCGGAACTGCCCGCGCGTTCGCGCGACCAGATCGTGCGGATCAGCTCTTTGTCCGCATCGAAGTGCGCGCGCCAGCGGGACTGGGCGCGCTGCAGCTGGCTCTGCTCGTCCACGGGAAGCAGTGCAGACAGGGCTTCCTGCGCCTGTATCAGCTCGCTCTCCAGAAACGCGATCCATGCGCCGATCTCGGCGGAGGCGCTGCCGCCCGCAGCTTCCGCAACCGCCAGCTCATGCGCCGCAGCGCGCGTTCGGAACTCGCCGAGATAGTCGGGGGAATCGGGGATGTCAACGGCGCCAACGATCGATGCGCATACGAGGAGGATCAACAGAAGCAGGGTGCGAATCGCGGGCATCGCGGCGGTGTCCATGGGCTCATCCCTTGACATGGCAAAGGCCGCGCGGCCGATTCCCTTCGGCCGCGCGGTTTCTCATTTCAGCGTCACCAGCTGCTTGAGCACGCCATCCAGGCCGCCAAACACGGTGAGTTTGTCGATCTTCTCGGTGACCTTTTCCAGCGCCTCCAGCTCCTTCAGGCGCATCAGCACCGGGCTGTCCTCCATCAGCTTGGCAGTGTTGAGCAGCGAGCGCGTGGCGTTCGCTTCCTCACGGCGGCGGATCACGTTGGCCTGGGCCGCCTTCTCCGCCTGCACCACGCTGTTCAGGATCTCCTTCATGTCGCCCGGCAGGATCACGTCCTTGACGCCGACGCCCAGCACCTCCAGCCCCAGCGCCTCGACGCGAGCGCGCACGTAGCTGTAGATGTCGGCGTCCAGCGAGGCCTTGTCGCCAAGCAGTTCGTCCAGCGACTTCGCCGACACCGCCTGACGCAGCCCGAACTGCAGCTCGCGGTACAGGAAGTCACTGTACTTGGCGACCTTGGTGCGGGCCGCCACCGGGTCGGTGACGCGCACGCTCGCACCCAGGTTCACGCGCAGCGAGACCTTGTCGCGGGTCAGCAGCTCCTGGCCGCCGACTTCGATGGCCAGTACGCGCAGGTCGATGACTTCGGCCACGACGTTCTTCTGCAGGTTCCAGAAGGCCGCAGCACCCGGCGTCAGCACCCGGGCGAGCTTGCCGTCGACGAACAGCAGGCCGGCATGTTCACTGGGCACGGTCACCGACACCGCGACCTTGTCGAGCAGGCCGATCTGGCGCAGACGCTGCGCGGTGGCCACGTCGAGCTCGCTCGACTCGGCCACGGCGATGCGCTGCACCTCAACCGGCACCAGGCCTTTCCAGTAGAGCTTGCGGGTGCCCGGCTGCAGCACGTCCTGCAGCTTGCCGTGCTTGAACACGAGGCCCAGTTCCTGGCTGCCGATGTCGGCCAGCAGGAAGGTCTCGGACAGGTGCTCGCCGAGGCCAGCGATGAGGGCGTCGACATCCTTGCCGGCGTACTCCGGCTGGGTGATGTCGAACAGGCGCACTTCGATTTCATCGAACCAGGCGCGCAGGCGGTGCACGCCCGGGTCCAGCACGCGCTCGAAGCGACGGTTGCGGTAAACGAGGCCGCGCTCGGCGTCGCCGATCACGACCTTGCGGATCATCAGCATTGCGGTCTCCTTTACGTCAGATGGGCTCGACGGTGGATGGACAGGCCCCGGTGCCGCGGCGAGCCGATGCGCGGCGAGGGCAGGGGTTACGTTGTAGGTCAGCTTCGAGTCGCGCTTGGCGACGCCACGAAATGGATGCCGGCACGCCACGATGCGGCGTTCGTCACCGCGGCTCTACACGACTGTTCGTCACGAATCTCGAACGCCTCCGCTCGCGCTTTCTGTAGGAGCCTGCTTGCAGGCGACCGCAGCCTGTGTGCTGCATTACGTCTGAGAGTCGCGAGCAAGCTCGCTCCTACAAACAGCCGGCATTCGCGAGGGCGAGGGCCAGTCGAATCGCGAGCCTTCGATGTGTGGCGGACCCGAAGCCAAGGCCATGGGGAAGAACAAGGCGCGCAGCGATCAGGCCGCGACGCCGCGAAGAGAAGGGTTCGCCCCGCCGCCCTCGGGACGGAGAACCAGCGCGCGCGTGCAGGCGGCATGGCGTGGGTGTCGCGCTCTCCGAAGCGGCAGAGCAGCGATCCCTGCGCGGGCCGGCCGCTGGCGCGGGCGGGGTCCCGGTCCAGTGGACGTTGCTGCCTGGTGTCCCTTGAACCTGCAGCCGAAGCCGCGTATTCGCGAGTCGCCAGGCGGCGCGGGGCGAAGCCCGTGGGGCGCAAGGCCCCGGGTGTCGCGATGGAACACTGCGTGACAGGCAGTTGGAACGGGAATCGAACCCGTAACCCTCGGATTAGATGTCCGATGCTCTAACCAATTGAGCTATCCGTGTGTCGGCATACGGGACTCGAACCCGCGACCTTCGGACTATGCGGTCCGACGCTCTCGCCTCTGAGCCAATGCCGTCGCTGAGAAACCCCCTGCAGCCGGCCCGAGGCATACGCGACGGCAGCGCCGCGCGCACCGGACGGGCCTGGGAACCCGTACCGCAACGAACCGGTGAAAGAGGCTTCGCATTGCCGCCGGGTCGCGGCGGCAATTCCTGCAGACCGCTGGGGCCTGCGGCGGGCCTGCTGCTGAGCAGACTCGCGCTTGTCTTGGAACTCCTCGTATTGATTGGGAACCCTGAAGCCAGCGCCCGCTTGGCATCGCGCGCCTTGGCTGTCCCTAAGTCTGCCGAGTCGAGCCCCTCTCCCCGGGAGGGAGAGGGGTTGGGGAGAGGGGGCAGGCTCGTGAAGGCCTTGGTGCCCATCTCCCGACCCCGCTCCTTTGCTTGGCTCAAGCTCATCGGGTCATCCGCAGACGCCGCCAGCGATCAGCGATCCGCTGCCAAGCAACGCGGCGAGAGAAGGGAACGGCTTCGAACTGCTGTCGATCGCGAACGCTGGAAACAAAACGCCCCCGGGTGGGAACCCGAGGGCGTTCGCGTCGCCTCGGGGAGATCGGGGTCGCCGATCTCCCGCGAGCGGAAGATCAGCCGGTGGTATCGATGCGGCGTTTGCCAGCGATGCCGCGCTGGTCCAGCCGCATGCGCGCGCAGACGTCAAAGCCGAAGGGCTTCGCGTGCGGCTTGCGTGGCGGGTGGGCGATGCGGTTCATGGCTGGGTCTGCTCTGGAACAGTGCGGGGAAGTCCGCGAGGTGGCGCACGATACGCCTGTTTTTCTGGCTGTCAAGCCCTCTGTGCGTCGCGCTTGAAGCCGCCGCTGCAGCGATGCGCCAGGTGCGGAGCGGCCCGCGCAGTCGAAGATCGCAGAGTGTCGACGCGCGCGCAGTGTCGCTCGAAGCGCACGGGGCACGGGGTGTGCCGCGCGCTGCTCAGTCCTCGAATCCGTCTCTGAACAGAACGACCGTACCGGCCTCGGGGACGTGCATCACGATGCAGTGGATCGCGCCGGCCAGGGCGATGATGTTGGTGCAGTCGACGGTGTCGATGGTGCGTCCCGGAAACGCCTGCTGGAACACGCTCACCGCCTGCGCGTTCTGCGCGGCGTACTGGTTCGGGTTGCTGGCCGGGGTGAAGCGACAGGTCAGCACCAGATCGTTGAGGATCACCGCGTTCGCATAGGTGCAGTGCGCGCCGCTGCACTGGAAGCCTGGCGTGCGGAACACCGTGTAGCCGCGGCCTGCCAGCGTCGTCGCCATGTCGTTGGTGACCTGTGCCGGCACGCCGCCGAGCAGGCTCGGCGAGTACTCGGAAATGATCACCGAGTCCCTCGATGCCGGCAGCATCCACATGTCGATGTGGCGGGTCGCATCCAGCGCCTGCGGCAGCGCGGCGGTGACTTCGACCAGGTTGCCCTGGTAGTCGAGATAGCGGGCCTGCACATCGGCCAGGCTCAGCGAAGGATTGCCCTCGGACGGGTCGAAGATCAGGTTGGTCAGGAAGGCCGCGCGGTCGTCGAAAAGGTGGTAGTTGCCGCCGCCGTGCAGCAGGCCGATTTCGTAGCGCGGCTGGTTCCAGGCGTTCGACAGGGCAGTGGGAATCAGATTGTCGTTCGGCCGCGGACGGTTGTAGGTGTGGTCGATGATCGCCAGCTGGCCGGCTTCGTCGACGACGTAGCGCGGGCCGTAGTCGCGCATCCAGATGCTGTCGCTGGCGGCGATCACGAACTGCACGCGGGCGAGATCCGCGCCGGCATTGCTGAGCGCCGTGGTCGCGCTGGCCTGCTGCGCGCTGCTCGCGACCACCAGGAAGACCTTGGCGCGGCTGTCCACGGTCGTGACCTTGGTGATCATTTCGGTCTGCAGCGGCAGCAGGCTGCTGGTCGCCGTCCAGCGCATCAGGATGCCGGCATTCGGCTCGTACTCGGCGATGGCGCGGACGGGGCCTGGAGGCGGCGCGCGCAGCGGCACGGACAGCGGCGGCGTCCAGCGCGCGCGCTCCTCGGTCGTCATGTGTCGCGGAAGAGGAACTTCCTCTTCCTCCGCCCATGCCGATGCGCTGCAAGAAAGGCCGGCGACCAGGGTGAGGATGCACAACACTTGCGGCAGGCGCATGGTGGTTCGAGGAAGAGTCTCGGGAGCCTGAGTCTAGCAGTGGGGCGCGAAGCGGCAGGGAACGGTCGCTTGATTCCGTCGAAATGGACGGCGACCGAACGAGTGCGAGGCGTACGGGACCCGGACGACGCAGTCAGGGTCGTCAGCGGCCCTGCAGCGGCGGCTTGCCCGCGCTCCCAACCGGCGAAAGGGGTTGCCACCGTGGCGACGCCGTGGCCGCTGCCCGCGCGCACTGCACTTGCGCGAGTAGAACAGGCTGGCGGTCGGCGATCGCCGCGATGCGTGTGTCGGAGCCGCCCCATTCTTGACGGGCCCTCGCGGCGGCTTGTCGACTTCGTGTGTGCAGGCGCGACAACACGGGGAGCGCCAGAACGGCGTCTGCCCGGAGGGCAGGTGAGCCGGGCGCTGGTCCTGAATCCTGATGGCGGGTCGTGCTGCTGTCTGCAGTGTCCTTTTGCGTAAGCTTTGCGCGTGCAGCTCCCAAGGACAGGCACCGATGATCATCCCGAAGTACTGGGCGGAAGCCCGCCTGCAGCATCGCGAGCGTCGCCGTCAGGTCACCGTGCGCCGCTTTGGCTGGTCGGACCTCAGCCTGGAGCAGGCCCAGGCGCATGCGGAGGCGCGCGTCGCCGACGCGATGGCGCAGATTCGTGCAGGCGTCGAGTTGGCTCGGCGTGAGCGCCGGGTCGCCTACAACGGCGCAGACGGTCTGCCGATCCGGGAAGAGGTCGTTCAGCGCGAGGGTGAGTCCGTGATCACGCGCAACGGCTATGGCGCCTTGTGCCTCAACACCCCGAATGTGCTGTTTGCCGACATCGATTTCGTCGAGGCGCCGGACTGGCGTCTGCGCTGGACGCTGACCGGGGTGCTCGCACTCGCCTTTGCGCTCGCTCTGGGGTCGGCATTCGGGCAGGGCTGGGGGAGTGCGCTGGTGGGCGGGCTGCTTCTCGGGCTGATCGTGGGCGGGGTGTTGAGTCGCCTTCTGTTCCGGTCCTGGATGGCCCTGTCCGGTGGCGTCGAAGGGCTGGCGCGACGCCGTATCCAGCGTTTCGTCGAACGACGCCCTGACTGGCGGCTGCATGTGTACCGCACCCCGGCCGGTCTGCGGCTGCTGGCGATGCACCGCCTGTTCGATCCCCGGGAACCGGAGGTTGCCGCCGCCTTCGAGGCGCTCGGCGTGGACGCCGACTATGCGCGCATGTGCCGCAACCAGAACTGCTTCCGCGCGCGCCTCACGCCCAAGCCCTGGCGCATTGGCCTGCCGCGACTGCGTTCGCCCTATGCGGCGGCGTGGCGTCCGGAACACGCCGACTTGCCCGCACGGCGCTCGTGGGTGGCGAAGTACGAGCGCGCATCGCAGGGTTTCGCCGCCTGTCGGCATGTCGATACTTTGGGCAGCGGCCAGGAGCATGCCGCCGCCGCTCAGGTGCGCCAGCTGCACGACTCGGTGTGCAAATCGGCGAGCGTCCTGCCGTTGGCGTGAGCGCTCAAGGGAACGTCTCCTTCGAGGCAACTCTCCACTGAGGGCGGCTCCGACTTCAGCGGCATCAGCGCAAGTGGCTCGACCTTCGCTGGCACGTCGATGGCCGCACCGATGACCGCGGGCTGCATCGCCGTGCTCAAGCAGGCCGTGCCCACCGCCACGACGGATGCAATCGAGGCTGCACTGGAGGCCTCGACCGTACGCCTGCTGCGACCGCCGATGACCCTGGACTACCCGCGCCTCGACTGCGCGGATGTACTGCTGCGGTTGGCGGTGGAGGTGTTTGCCGATCGGTTCGAGCTGCGCTGAAAGCATGTGAGAACCATCCGCCTAACGCGGCCGACCCTGGCTGTCCGTGGCGGCAGCGCGCTTTGAGAATTCTGTGGTCGCTGGCTCGCCAAACGCCCTCGGATTGACGTACCGCGCTTTGCCACGACCGCCCAGAGGCGCCCTCGCTACGGCGTCTGGGTTCTCACACCCTTTGAGTCCGCTGGATGCGCAGCGCAGGCGTCGGGTTGAAGAGCCCGAGTGACCACATCGCCAGCGCCCCGGCTTCAAGGAAGGTCCCGCCTGGCGCGTCGCCCACAACAGCGCGGGCGCCCAGGCAAGGGGCGCAGCGAGGCGATCAATCGCAGCGCAGCCCTTCAAGCGGCGTCAGCGCCTGCAGCTGCAGCTGCTGTATGCCGTCGCGCCCCTCCAGCCTGGCCTCGGCGCGGCCGCAATCGAGGAATCGCAGCTCCAGCCTGCCCCATAGCGGTCGGCGGATCTGCGCCGGGTCGAAGGCGCCGAAGCGGCCGCCTTCGACCGCCAGCGCGCTCAGGCTGAAGGGCTCGCCGTAGCGCGGACGATGCACGGTGCTGCCGACCAGGGTGAGATTGACGCCGTCATTGCGGTGACCGTGAAAGACGAAGGCAAAGCCATCGCCGGCCAGCACCGAGAAGCTGAAGCCCTGGCCCGAGCTGGCGGGGTCGTACCACGCGCCGCTGAGGGCACGCGTGTCGCGGATGTAGAGCGGCGACAGGCTGTCGAGCCAGGCCTGGATGTCGGCGATGTCGCGCGCGTCCAGCACGGTCTGCAGGAATCGCATGGGCGAGATGACTTCGGTGGCGGTGCGGACGCCGCCGGGGACGCCTATGGCCTGGCGCGGCCGATCGGTGCGCGGGTCGGGCTCGTGGCAGCGCCCGCACACCTCCAGATAACGCTGCTGTCCGCGGGCCGCGTCAGGTGCTGTCTGCGCGGTCGCCTGCTGGACGACGAGGCCGCTGATGAGCACGGCGATCAGCCGCGCGCAGGGGTGGTTTGACATGGTGGTCCCGGCCCGGACGATTCGGGCTACCAGTCTGGACCTCGCGTGTTGCAGTGCTGTGGCCTGCCTGGCAGCGCCTGCGATGTGCCGCGAACGTTTCGCGCCCCGCAAGGACCTGCGCCTTGCGACGGCGCGGCGCATTCGGGCGACGACCGCTTCATGCCAGAGTAGGGGCCATGGCGGGGTGCCGATGTCGCCCTGCCCAAATGCCCCTCGGAGACGGCTCATGCTCCTGCACGCGGTGGATCGCTTCATTCTCAGGGCAACGCTGGCCTATGCGCTGTTCGGAGCGGTCTGGATCGTCGGCTCCGACGCGCTGCTGGCGCGCCTGATCGACGTTGATGCGATCGCGCGGCTGTCGATGGCCAAGGGGCTGCTGTTCGTGGTGCTGTCCGGCAGCGCATTCGCGCTTGGCATGCGCCATGTGCGATTCCTGCAGGACGCCGAGATCTCCTCCGACCGCGGCTTCGACTGGCGTCGCTGGCAGCGCTGGCCGGGCTATCTGCTCGCCCTGCTGCTGACTGCCACCGTCGGCGTGCTGCGCGCCCTGGTGCTCGATGCGGTCGGTGCGGAAACCGGCCTGCTGCTGGTGTTCGTGCCGGCGATCTTCGTATCGGCCCTGTTGGGTGGCTGGGGCCCGGGCCTGCTGAGTACTGCGGTGGCGCTGCTGATCACCGCGCAGTCGATGTACTGGCACGGCATCGAAGCGCGCGACCCGGGCACGGTTGAACACCTGCAGCTGCTGCTGCTGGCCATCAGCGGCGCCGCCGGCAGCCTGATCAGCAGCAGCCTGCATCGGGCCCGCGAGTCGGCCCAGCGCGAGGCGATGGCCACGACCGCGACCCTGACCGCGATCGGCGATGGCGTCGTGGTGCTGGACGCCGAGGGTCGCGTGCGCTCGATGAACCGCGCGGCGACGACGATCCTGGGTCGCACCGCGGACGCGGCACGCGGCTGCCGGCTCGACAGCCTGCTGGGTGCACAGGCTGCTGAGGGTGCCCCCGCCGCTGGCCGCAGCCTCCCTCCGGACGAGGCCGGATTGGTCCGAATGTCGCGGCCCGACGGCGCGCAGCTGGCCCTGCGCATCGAGGAGTTCGCGCTGGTCGAGCAGGGGCGCGAGCGTGGGCGAGTGGTGGTGCTCCGCGATGAGACCCAGCGGGAGTCACTGGAGCGCGAGGCGCGGCGCGTGCGCAGCCTGCTGGGCGCGGTCATCGAAGGCGCCTCCGACGCGATCTTCGTCAAGGACCCCGAAGGGCGCTATTTGATGTGCAATGCGCAGGGCGCGCGCATGGTCGGCTTCAGCGTCGAGGACCTGCTGGGACGCACCGACGCCGACCTGTTCCCGCCCGAGCAGGCGAGCATGCTGCGCCAGATCGATCTGTCGATCCTCGCCTCCGGCGAGACCCGCACCGGCGAAGAGCAGCTGAGCCTGCCGGGCCAGCCGGATGCGGTCTTCCTGGCCACCAAGGGGCTGGTGCGCGACGCGCGCGGCGAGCGCATCGGCGTGTTCGGCATTTCCCGCGACATCACCGAGCGCAGCCGGCAGCAGCGGCTGCTGGCCGAGAGTCGCGCCCAGCTGCGCACCTTCGTCGAACAGGCGCCCATCAGCGTGGCGATGTTCGACCGCGACATGTGCTACCTGGTGGCGAGCCAGCGCTGGCGCGCCAGCTTTGGCCTGGCCAGCTCCGAGCTGGTTGGCGCCTCGCACTACACGCTGCTGCCGGACCTGCCGGAGCGCTGGCGCGAGCTGCATGCCCGCGGCCTGGCCGGCGAGCACCTGCACAGCGACATGGACCTGTGGGAGCGCAGCGACGGCCAGCGCCAGTGGCTGCGCTGGGCCATCCAGCCCTGGCAGGACGAGCGCGGCGAGGTCGGCGGCATCATCATCGTCACCGATGACCTGACCGCGCAGATGCGCCTGCTGGACCAGCAGCGCATCGCCGCGGTGGCGCTCGAAGCCGCCGATGCCATCGTCATCACCGACGCCCATTCGATCGTCCAGCAGGTGAACAGCGCCTACTGCGAGATCACCGGCTACAGCCGCGAGGAGGCCATCGGCCGCCGGCAGGGCGATCTGGTGCGCTCCGGCAAGCAGGGCGCCGAGTTCTATCGCGCGATGTGGTCGGAGCTGGCCACGGTGGGCGTCTGGCGCGGTGAGCTGTGGAACCGCCGCAAGAGCGGCGAGCTCTACCCCGAGTTCCTGAGCATCACGGCGGTCAAGGACGAGCACGGTGCGATCAGCCACTACGTCGGCGTGATGCAGGACATCACCCAGCGCAAGCGCGCCGAGGAGACCATCGTCCGCCTCGCGTACTACGACGCCCTGACCCACCTGCCGAACCGCCGGCTGCTGCTGGACCGGCTGCAGCATGCGCTGAAGGCCAGCGAGCGCGAGGGCCTGCGCGGCGCGCTGCTGTTCATCGACCTCGACAACTTCAAGCAGCTCAACGACACCCGCGGCCACGACGCCGGCGACCAGCTGCTGATGCTGGTCGCGAAGCGGCTGCAGGACGCCGTGCGCGAAACCGACACCGTGGCGCGGCTGGGCGGCGACGAGTTCGTGGTGCTGCTGGAACACTTCGCGGAGGACGCCGACGCCACGGCCGCCCTGGTCGCCCGCGAAGCCCGCCGCATCGGCGACCGCCTCGCCGCCAGCTACCAGATCGGAGACGCCGAGCATCGCTGTACCGCCAGCATCGGCATCGCGCTGTTCGGGGGGCAGGGCGCGACTGCGGACAGCGTCATGAAGCAGGCCGACCTCGCCCTCTACCAGGCCAAGGCCGATGGCAAGAACGCGGTGCGCTTTTTCGACCCTGCGATGCAGAGCGTGGTGGAGGCGCGCTCGCGCCTGGAGGCCGAGCTGCGCGATGCCGTCGAGCACGGTCAGTTCGTCCTGCACTACCAGCCGCAGTGGAATCACCCGCAGGGCGTGGTCGGGGTCGAGGCGCTGATCCGCTGGCAGCGCGACGACGGCCGGCTGGTGTCGCCCGCGGAGTTCATTCCGCTGGCCGAGGAGACCGGCCTGATCGTGCCGATGGGCGCCGCAGCCTTCGTCGAGGCCTGTCGCCAGCAGGTCGCCTGGCAGGGCGACCCCGCGACGCGCGACCTGAATATCGCGGTCAACGTCAGCGCGCGCCAGTTCCGCAGCCGCGAGTTCGTCTCGCAGATCCGCGGCGCGCTCGAGACCACGGGAGCGGACCCGCAGCGGATCAAGCTGGAGCTGACCGAAAGCCTGCTGCTCGACCAGGTGGATTCGGCGATCGCGCGCATGCACGAGCTGCGCGCGCTCGGCCTCGGCTTTTCGCTGGACGATTTCGGCACCGGTTTCTCGTCCCTGTCCTATCTCAGGCGCCTGCCGCTGGAGCAGCTCAAGATCGATCGCAGCTTCGTCGTCGACCTGCTCACCGACGCCAATGCCGCCTCGATCGCCCGCGCGGTCATCCATCTCGCGCACAGTCTGGGGCTGTCGGTGGTCGCCGAGGGCGTGGAGAGCGAGGACGTGTGGAGCCACCTGCGCGAGCAGGGCTGTGATGCCGCCCAGGGCTACCTGTTCAGTCGCCCCGTGCCGGCGGACGAAATCCCGCAGCGTCTGCGCGAGCTGGCTGCGCGCGCTGCGCTCTGACTGTCGGCTGTTCGCCGCCTCACGGCCTGCGTCCCGGGTGCCCGAGTGGCCTCCGGGCGCCTGATCTGGAGTGCTGGTGTGGCTTCAGCGCGTGCCCAGACGCTCCCAGAAGCTGTTGGGCAAGGGGTCGCTTTCGGCCTTTCCGGGCTTCTCGCGATGGCGGCCTGGCGGCGGTTCGCTGCGGTGCGGGCGACGGCAGCAGACCCGCACGACGTAGCCATCGCCAGCGGTGTCCTCGACCTCGACGGTGTGGGCTTCGCCCTGCTTCAGTGCCTGGTTGATCGCCGCGCCCAGTGCACGCAGCGCTTGTGGCGTGCCGACCACGGTCGACATGTCACGGGGAAAGTCCTGCGCGTAGACATGCAGGATGGACTCGGGCATCAGCGCTCTCCGGCGGGCGGCACGTCCGGTTTGTGCCGCGAATGCCGGCGAGGCATGCAAGGTCTGCGCCCCATGGGGCGCCGCGGGCGCCTCGTGTCTTCAGCGGATGTCGCCAGCCTCGCCGATACGCAGCTGGCCACGCGCCTGCACGGGTGACTCGCCCATGAAGGCGCTGCGGCTGAACTCGAAGTCGGCGACCAGGGCCTGGCCTTCGCGGCGCAGGCGCAGTTCGCCGTCGGCGCTGGCGATCATGCGGCGGCCGTCCGCTCCTTCGATCGCGAGCGTCAGCTGGCCGCGTCGCGGGGTATTGCGCACCCCCTCGCTGCCGAAGCTGCCGAGCTGGTAGCTGCCCTCGGAGGTCTCGGAGGCGGCGACGAACAGGTCGGCCTTGGCGTACAGGGTGTTGGCTTCGTTGTAGACCTCGAGCGTCAGCGATTCGACGCCCTCGGCGGCGATCACCGGCAGGCGCACGGCACTGCCGGAGGCGTTGCGGACCGCGTGGTCGCTGCCGTCGATAGTGAGCTGCAGGGCGTTCGCACCTTCGCTGGCGGTGACTTCCGCGGTGGCCGCGGTGTCCGCCCCGCTCGGTGCGGCTTCACTGGCGGCAGAGCTGGCCGCGGCGGCCGGCGCTTCCTCGCTCGAAGGGGCGCAGGCCCCGAGGCCGACGGCCAGCAGCAGGACGGTGATGCGGACGAACAGGGTCTGCGAGGGGCGCATGGGTGGGACTCCGGCGTGGGATTCCGCGAGGTTACGGCGCCAGGGCGGCAGATGCGACAGGGAGGTGCTGGGCGGCTCGCGCTGCGCGCTGCGGGGCCGATGGAGCATTCCGCTTGCAGCGCCAGCGCCCGACCGGGAGCACGCGAGGAGCTCAGGTGCCCGTCGCGGCCGGCTTGGCTTCGCTGCTGGCGGCGGGCTTGCTCTCGCTGCTGGCGGGCTTGGCGTCGGCGCCGCCCGAGCCACTGCTGTCGCCCGCCAGGTTGCGCTTCTTGTCGCCGTCCTTCTTGAAGTCGGTCTCATACCAGCCGCCGCCGGCCAGACGGAAGCTGGGCGCGCTCACCTGTCGACGGACCTGTTCGGCGCCACAGGCCGGGCAGGTGCTGGGGTCGGCGTCGGAGAGCTTCTGCAGGCGCTCGAAGCTGTGGCCGCAGGCGCCGCATTCGAATCCGTAGAGGGGCATGGGGTGCTCCGGGGCAATCTCAAAGGTGGGCGCAGGATGGGGGCGGGAGCTGCGAATTCAAGAGCCGCGGACGCAGCGGCGGCGTCAGCAGCTGCGAAGCGGGGCAGGGGAGGTTCGAGATGCGCCCGGTATTGGGGACAGTGCACAGCTCGCGGTGGGCCAGGGCCCACCCTATGAGGGTCCGTGGGCCGGAACCGAGGCAAGTGATCCGCGGTGATTTCGTTGGGGATGGGGCGGACGGCGGCTCATAGGGTGGGCCCTGGCCCACCATGCGCTCAACACCGGCCCCGGTCCCCGCTATTCCAAGCGCGCCCCGGTCCCGCACCTGCCTTCATCGCAAAGCCGTGTGCACCGCTGCACCCAAGCCGCCCTCGCGTCCGCACGGAGCGCCGCTCAATACGTCGTCAGCCACCCATGGCGCGCAGCCTCCTGCCCGGTCACCACGCGCTGGTACAGGCGCCGCAGCTCCATGCTGATCGGGTTGGCGCCGAGCTCGCGCTGATCCAGCCAGCCGACCTGGGCGATCTCGGCCGAGGTGCCGGTGAGGAAGATCTCGTCGGCGTCTGCGAGCTCTTCCAGCGACACCGTACGCGACTCCGCGCCGGCCAGCTCCATCACCGTGGCGCGGGTGATGCCGGGCAGGGCATCGGGATGCTCGACCGCAGTGACGCGCCCGTCCTTCACCATGAACACATTTTCGCCGGTGCACTCGACCACCTGACCCTGCGCATCGGTGAACAGGGCTTCGCCAAAGCCGCGCGAAGTCGCCTCGCGCTTGGCCAGGATCGAGTTGACGTAGGCCCCGCAGAGTTTCAACGGCGGGATCGCAGCGGCCGTGTTGCGCCGATAGGGGCTGTGGGTGAGCTTGACCCGCTCGCTGCCCAGGTGCGGCTTCCACGGCATCGAGGCCACCAGCACGTCCTCGCCCAGCACCTCGACATCGAGCCCGAGGCCGCCGCGCGCATAGGTCGCCAGCGGGCGGATGTAGGCGTCGCGGTGCCGGTTCGCGCGCAGCACGGCCAGCGTCGCCGCCTCGAACTCGCTGATCGAGAAGCGGATGCCCAGCGCCTCGCAGCCGCGGGCCATGCGGTCGAAATGATCGCGCAGGCGGAACACCGCGGCGCCGTCCGGCGTGGCGTAGGCGCGGATGCCCTCGAACACGCCGGTGCCGTAGTGCAGGCCGTGGGCGAGCGGGTGGATGCCGATCTCGTCGACGCGCACGATGTCGCCGTTGTACCAGAGGCTCAGGGACATTCGGCCACCTCCACCTTCAGGCAGTCGTAGAGCTTTTCCATCTGTCGGCACAGGCCTTCGGCGGCGCGTTCGCCCTCAAGCGTGAGCGCAAGATTCCAGGCGCTGCCGTCGTTGGAGCGCTGGCCTTCGATGGCCAGCGGCGTGTAGCCGCGGCGCTCGGCCGTGCCCAGCACGCGCAGCAGCGCGCCTTCGGCCGGGCGCAGGGTCAGGTCAAGCCGGAATCGCATGGGCTTCGGTCTCGTCCAGCATGGTCGCGTTGCTGTGGTTGGGCGGCACCAGCGGCCAGACGTTGGCGCGGGCGTCGATGATCACGTGCAGCAGGGCCGGGCCCGGGGTCGCCATCAGCTCGCGCAGCGCGGCCTCGGTGTCCTCGCGGCGCTCCAGGCGCACGGCGGGGATACCGAACACGCGGGTCAGCGCGGCGAAGTCGGGGTTGTCGGAGAGGTCGATCTCGCTGAAGTTCTTCGCGAAAAAGAGCTCTTGCCACTGGCGGACCATGCCCAGCGAACTGTTGTCCAGCAGCACCATCTTGATCGGCAGCTTGCAGCGCGCGACGGTGGCCAGCTCCTGGATGTTCATCATGATGCTGCCGTCGCCCGAGACCAGCACGACGGGGCGATCCGGGCAGCCGAACTGCGCGCCCATCGCCGCCGGCAGGCCGAAGCCCATGGTGCCCAGCGCGCCCGAGGTCAGATGGTTGCGCGGATGGTGGAAGCGCCAGTGCTGGGCCACCCACATCTGGTGCTGGCCGACGTCGCAGGCGACCACGGTGTCGGGCGGCATCAGCTCGGACAGGCGCTTCAGCAGGGCCGGCGCGTACACGCCCTTGCCCGGCGCGTCGTAGCGCGGCGCCGACAGCGCGCGCATGCGCTGGCAGCGCTGGTGCCAGTCCTCGCAGTTGCTGCGCGCCGCGGCCAGCCCGCGCAGCGAATCGCGCAAGTCGCCATAGAGCGGCACGTCGGCACGCCGCAGCTTGCTGATCTCGGCCGGGTCGGCGTCCAGATGGATGACGCGCGCGTTGGGCGCGAACTCGCTCAGCTTGCCGGTGGCGCGGTCGTCGAAACGGGCGCCGACGCAGATCAGCAGGTCGCATTCCTGCACCGCCGTGTTTGCCGCACGGGTACCGTGCATGCCCAGCATGCCGATCAGGTAGGGATGGTCGGGCGGCAGGTTGCCCTGGCCGCGCAGGGTCTGCACGGTCGGCAGACGGGCCGACTCGACGAAGGCGCGGAACTCGGCGACCGCATCGCCCAGCACCACGCCCTGGCCCGCGTAGACCACCGGACGCTCGGCCGAGGCGATCGCGGCGATCGCCTCGATCAGACGCGCCGCCGAGGGCTGCGGCAGGGTGTCGGCGACCGAGGGCGGCAGCGGGCGCAGATGCTGGGCCGGCGCGTTCTGCACGTCCTTGGGGAAGTCGATCAGCACCGGCCCGGGGCGGCCACTCTTGGCGATGCGGAAAGCCTCGTGCACCACCTGCGGCATGTCCTCGATCGAGCGCAGCAGGAAGCTGTGCTTCACGATCGGCAGGGTCATGCCGTAGACGTCCAGTTCCTGGAAGGCATCGGTGCCCATCAGGGTGGTCGGCACCTGGCCGGTCAGCACCACCATCGGCACCGAATCCAGAAAGGCATCGGCGATGCCGGTGACCAGGTTGGACGCACCGGGGCCCGAGGTGGCCACGCACACGCCGACCTTGCCCGACGCGCGCGCGAAGCCGTTGGCGGCGAGCGCGGCACCCTGCTCGTGGCGCACCAAGATGTGGCGCATCGAGGAGCCGGTGAGCGCGTCGTAGAAGGGCATGATCGCGCCGCCCGGGTAGCCGAACAGCACCTCGGTGCCCTCGGCCTCAAGGCAGCGGGCCATCAGTTCGGCGCCGTTCTTGGCGGGCTTGAAGGCCGCGGCAGCGCTCGAAGCGGCGGCGGGTTCGGCCGACGCGTCAGACGCGTCCAGGCTGTGGGCGGCGCGGGCGTTCATGCGGCGGCGTCCTGCCGCTTGGCAGCGGGCGCGTCGGCGGCGGGCTTGGTCTCGGCCTTGGGCGCGGCATTCAGCCAGGCCATCTCGGCGCGCAGGGTCTTGCCGATCTTCTCGATCGGATGGTCCAGATCGGCCTGCTTCAGGCGCTGGTACTCGGGGTTGCCGGCCTTGTACTCGGCGATCCACTGGCGCGCGAAGGTGCCGTCCTGGATCTCGGTCAGGATGTCCTTCATGCGGGCCTTGGTGTCGGCATCGATGACGCGCGGGCCGCGGGTCAGGTCACCGTACTGCGCGGTCTCGCTGATGAACTCGTGCATGCGGGTCAGGCCGCCGTCGTAGAGCAGATCGACGATGAGTTTCAGCTCGTGCAGGCACTCGTAGTAGGCAATCTCGGGCTGGTAGCCGGCTTCGACCAGGGTTTCCCAGCCGGCGAGAACCAGTTTCGTCGCGCCACCGCAGAGCACCGCCTGTTCGCCGAACAGATCGGTCTCGGTCTCTTCCTTGAAGGTGGTCTTGATCGCCTTCGCGCGCGCGCCGCCAACGCCGGCGCAGTAGGCCAGGGCCAGCTGCTCGGCCTTGCCCGAACGGTCGGCGTGGACCGCGTAGACGCAGGGCACGCCGCGGCCGATCTCGAACTCGCGGCGCACCAGCGCACCCGGGCCCTTGGGCGCGACCAGGATCACGTCGAGATCCTCGCGCGGGGTGATCTCGCCGTAGTGCACGTTCAGGCCGTGCGCGAACAGCAGGCAGGCGCCTTTCTGGATGTTCGGCTCGATATGCTCGCGATACAGCTGCGGCTGCACCATGTCCGGGGTCAGCACGGCGATCAGGCCGGCTTCGTGGATCGCGTCTGCCGGCGACTTGACGGTGAAACCGTCCGCTTTCGCCTTGGCCTCGGTCGGGCCGCCCGGGCGCAGGCCGATGATCACGTCGGCGCCGGAGTCGCGCAGGTTGAGGGCGTGGGCGCGGCCCTGGCTGCCGTAGCCGATGATGGCGACGCGGGGCAGGGTAGCGGCGGGATTGTTCGGCTGGCTCATCGTCGGTTCCTTGGAAGGGCGCTGCGGTTGTAGGTGTGGGTCGTTCGCGGGGGCGAGGTTCGGGGCGTCGGCTTCAGCCGGTGGTGATCGCGCCGCGCGAGGCGGAGCTGACCAGCCGGGCGTACTTGGCCAGCACGCCGGTCTCAACACGCGGGGCGATGCGGGCAGGGATGCGGCGCGAGAGGTCGGCGGTGGTTTCCAGCACGCGCCGATCGACGTCGATGATCACGGTGTCGCCATCGGCGAGCTGGGCAATCGGCCCGCCGCGTGCGGCCTCGGGGCTGGCGTGGCCGACCATGAAGCCGTGGGTGGCGCCGCTGAAGCGGCCATCGGTGATCAAGGCCACTTCGTTGCCCAGGCCCTGGCCGACGAGTGCGGCGGTGACCGCCAGCATCTCGCGCATGCCGGGGCCGCCGGCCGGGCCTTCGAAGCGGATCACTACGATGTCGCCGGCCTTGATCTCGCGCGCCTGCACGGCGGCAAACGCCGCGTCTTCGGAGTCGAACACGCGCGCCGGGCCTTCGTGGCGACGGCGGCCGTGGCCGGCCAGCTTGACGATGCAGCCCTCGGGCGCGAGGTTGCCGTAGAGGATCGAGTAGCCGCCGCTGGGCTTCAGCGGATGGCTCAGCGGGCGAACGGCATCCTGGTTCGGGTCGCCTGCCGGTGCGGCATCGATCTCGGCGAAGAAGCTGCGCCCGGTCACTGTCGGCGCATCGGCCAGCAGGCCGGCGGCCTTCATTTCTTTGGCGACCAGGGCGGTGCCGCCCATGGTGTACAGCTCGGCGGCGGTGTAGCGGCCGCCGGGCTTGAGATCGGCAATGACAGGCACGCTCGATGCCGCCTGGAACTCTTCCAGATCGAAGGCCACGCCGGCCTCGTGCGCGATCGCCAGGAGATGCAGGGCGGCATTGGTCGAGCCGGCGGTGGCCGAGACCGCGCGCGCGGCATTACGCAGGCTCTCAGTCGTGATGATCGCGCGCGGCAGTGGGCCATTGTTCGCGAACAGGCGCATCACCTGTTCGCCGCAGGCCTGCGCGGCCTCGCGTTTCTCCGTTGCCGGTGCGGGGATATCGTTCAGGCCCATCGGCGACAGGCCGAGGAAGGTCAGCACCATGGCCATGGTGTTGGCGGTGAACTGGCCGCCGCAGGCGCCGGCGCCGGGGCAGGCCGTTTTCTCGACCTCGACCAGCTCGGCTTCGTCGATGCGCCCGGCGGAATGCGCGCCGACCGCCTCGAACACGTCCTGGATGGTGACCGCCTTGTCCTTGCAGCGGCCGGGCAGGATGGTGCCGCCGTACAGGATGAGGCCCGGCAGGTTCATCCGGCCCAGCGCCATCGCCGCGGCGGGAATGGTCTTGTCGCAGCCGACCAGCAGCACCACCGCATCCAGGCAGTGGCCGCGCACCGCCAGCTCGATGGAATCGGCGATGACCTCGCGCGAGGGCAGGGAGGCGCGCATGCCGTCCGAGCCCATGGCGATGCCGTCGGTCACGGCGATCGTGTTGAACTCGATCGGCGTGCCGCCGCCACGCTTGATGCCGATGCCGACATGCTCGGCCAACTCGCGCAGGTTGATGTTGCAGGGGCTGACGTCCGACCAGGTATGAACCACCGCCACCAGCGGCTTTGCGATCGCGGCGTCGTCCAGGCCTGTGGCGCGCAGCATGGCGCGGGCGGGGGCACGGGCGGGACCGGTCTTGATTGCGTCGCTCTGCACGGGGGGAGTCCTGGTGGCGGTGGAAGGGCTGGCTGCGGCGGGAGAGAAATCGAGGGCAAGAAAAAACCCCGCCTCGTTGCCGGGGCGGGGTTTTCGGTTTTTTCGGATCCTGGCCTGCTCTGGAGGCTTTCTTCGGACCGTACTTTCCTATCCCGCGCCGGGTGGCAGGCCAATAAGAAGTACGAGTACGAGGAGCGCGAGCGCTGCGGCCGCGATGCGCGCATTCGTCACCTGCACTTGGGCGGTGCGGGGGATTGCGATAGCGCGGGGGCGGGTGGGCTGGCGGTTCATGCGCTGCAGCAAAACACAGGCTTTCGCGAAGTGTCAACAGCCGAAACGGCATTAGGGCCTGACTTTGGTCGAGGCTGCGAAGCGGGATCGCGCAGCCGCTTCACCGGTGTCGACGCGGGGCCTCTACACTGGCCCGCGAGCGGCCCTGGCGATGCTGCGCCACCGCGGGCCCGCAACGCGAAGGAGTACACCATGTCCGTCACGACCCCCAAGACCCGCCGCTACGCCTGGCTCGGCGCGCTGCTGATCGGCCTGCCGACCCTGCTGATCCTCGCCTTCATGTGGTGGTGGGATCACGAGCCCGATGCCTTCGATGTTGTCGCCCATGCCAAGGCGCGTGCCTCTGAACGCGGCCAGCCGGTGGTGGTCGGCACGGTCAGCACCGAGGCCCTGATCCGCGTCGCCGAGACCCTGCTCGACAAGCGCGGCGGCTATCTCAGCAACGACAAGCTGCCGCCGGGCGCGCTCATGGACAACCTGCCCAACTGGGAATTCGGCGTGCTGGTGCAGACCCGCGACTTCGCCAAGGCCTTCCGCAACGAGTTCAGCCGCTCGCAGACCCAGAGCACCGAGGACGCCGACCTGCTGGAAGCCGATCCGCTGTTCTCCACCCCCTCCGATCGCTGGCTGCTGCCGTCCTCGGAAGGCCAGTACCGCAAGGCGATCGGCCACGTCGAGGGCTATCTCGACCGGCTCTCCGACAGCGATCCCTATTCCGCGCAGTTCTATGCGCGCGCCGACAACCTCGCCGACTGGCTGGCGGTGGTCGAGAAGCGGTTGGGCTCGCTCTCGCAGCGGCTCTCGGCCAGCGTTGGGCAGATCCGCATCGACACCGACCGCGGCGGCGATCGCAGCGCCACCCAGAGCACGCCGGGGGTCTCGCCGCGGATGGTGCAGACGCCGTGGACCGAGATCGACGATGTGTTCTACGAGGCCCGCGGCACCACCTGGGCCCTGCTGCACTTCCTGCGCGCGGTCGAGCACGACTTCGAGCCGGTGCTGCGCGACAAGAACGCCCTGGTCAGCCTGCGCCAGATCATCCGCGAGCTGGAGGAAAGCCAGCACGACCTCGGCAGCCCGGTGGTGCTGAACGGCTCGCCCTTCGGCTTCTTCGCCAACCATTCGCTGGTGATGGCCAACTACGTCTCGCGCGCCAATGCCGCGGTGATCGATCTGCGCCAGCTGCTGGAGCGCGGCTGAGATGTCGATGGCGCCGCGCCTCGCGGCTCTGCTGCTCGCGCTGCTGGTGCTGTGCCTGCAGGCGAGCGTCGTCGCGGCGGGCGAGGCGGTGATCCGCACCCATCCCGAGTCGGCAGGCGTCCGCAGCCTGCCGGTGGACTGTTCCGACGCCGAGGGCGAGGGCTGGACCAGCTACCGCATCGAGGCCCCGGCCGTGGGCTGGGAAGCGCGGCCTCTGGCCGTGTTGGTGAGCGGCATCGCGGTCGATCGGGTGCGCATCAGCCAGGGCGATCGTGTCTATTGCGGCCAGTACGGCGACGGCGCGCGCGCGGATTCGCGCTTCCGCACCGGCGTCGGCGGCGTGTTCGTGCCCGCCCAGGGCAGCAGCAATCCGGTGCGCGTGGCCGTGTCCGGCGCCGCCCTGCAGTTCTGGCCGGTGGTCATCGATGTCGGTTCACCGGCGTCGGTGCAGCGCTTGGATGCGCTGCGCTTCGCCTTCCGCATCGCCATGCTGGCGATCACCTTCAGCGTGGTGATCTCCACCGCGCTGGCCTGGGTGGCACTGCGCGAAGTTTCGCTGCTCAGCCTGTCGATCAATACGGCGCTGGTGGTGGTGTGGATGGCGATGATCACCGGGCTTTCGGGCTTCCCCGAGGCCTGGCTGCCGGTCGGTGAGGCGCGGCTGCGGATCCTGCTGAGTTCACCGCTGCTGGTGGCCGGCATCACCGTGTTCCTGATGATGCGCTCCGGACGCCTGCGACGCGGCGAGAAGGGCGTGCTGCTGATCACCGCCGGCTGCTGCCTGCTCGCGCTGCTTGCGGTCGCGGCCTGGGGAGTGCCCTGGAGCTATATCCCGGCCTTCACCCAGTGGGCCGAAGTCGGCGTGTTCCTGCTGTTCACCGGTGTCGTCCTGGTCTGTCTGCCCGGTGCCTTGCGCAGGCGCCTGCTGCCGGTGGCGAACCTGCTCGGCGTGCTGCCGCTGGCCGTGGTCAGCACCTTGGGCGTGTTCGCAGCAGGCGGGTTTGGCGAATGGAAGGTCGAGGCCTATGTCGGCGGCGCGGCCTGGATCGCCGTGGCCTCCAGCTCGATGCTGATGATGCGCCTGGCCAGCCTGCGTCGGCAGCGCGACGAGATGCGCGCGCTTGCCCAGAGCGATCCGCTCACCGGCCTGGGCAACCGCCGCACGGCGCTGGCGCGGCTGCAGGACGAGGTCGACCGTCGCCGTGCGCTGGGCACGGAGTTCGGCCTGGTCTACGTCGATATCGATCACTTCAAGCAGATCAACGACGGCTTTGGCCACGCCAGCGGCGACCGCGTGCTCGGCGGCGTCGCCCAACTGCTGCGGCAGCTGGTGCGCGCCAGCGACGTGGTGGCTCGACTCGGCGGCGACGAGTTCGTGCTGATCCTGGTCGGCGCTGACGAAGCGACCAGCCTGCGCCTCGCCGAGCGCGTGCGTGAGCGCATCGAGCTGCTGCCCCTGGTCGGCAGCGGTCCGGAGGCTCCGTTGTCCTGCACGGCCAGCATCGGCGTGGTCAGCAGCGCGCGGTATCCAGAGGCCGGCGCGGAAGAGCTGCTGCGGCGTGCGGACGAAGCGATGTACGCGGCGAAGAAGGGCGGCCGCAATCGGGTGGTGCGCGGCTGAAGGCCGGACTCGGTCTTCGCGAGCAGGCCTGTGGTGGCAGGCGGGATTCGGGATTCGGGATTCGCAGAGCCAGAGCCCGTCCGCGCTGCGCTCCCGGGAGCCTGACTGCAGGCGACAACACCCGCGGTGCGTCGAAGAATTTGCCCGCCAATTCAAAGCACTGGATCGATTCTGGAGGCGCCTGCCTGCAGGCGACAGCCACCGTCGCCGCCTGTCCTCCGGCCCAGCACGCGCAAGCCTATGACCACAACCAGCGCCCCCGTCAACGCGAACACCCGTCCGCATACGAAAACGCCCGAACATCGAGGTCGGGCGTTCTCGCAAGCAATCCGGCCGCGCGCAGCGCGCCTCGAGATCAGAACTTCGGCTTGTCGTCGCTGCTGTTGTAGCGCTCGATGGCATCCAGCAGGATCGCCTTGGCCTCGGCGGCATTGCCCCAGCCGTCCAGCTTGACCCACTTGCCCTTCTCGAGGTCCTTGTAGTGCTCGAAGAAGTGGCCGATGCGCTCCAGCCAGTGGCCCGACACCTGCTCGATGTCGTTGATGTGGCTGTAGCCAGCGAACACCTTGCCGACCGGCACGGCCAGCAGCTTCTCGTCCGAGCCGGCCTCGTCGGTCATCTTCAGCACGCCGACCGGGCGGCAGCGGATCACCGAGCCGGGGATCAGCGGCAGCGGCAGGATCACCAGCACGTCGGCCGGATCACCGTCGCCGCACAGGCTGTGCGGCACATAGCCGTAGTTGCAGGGATAGCGCATCGGCGTCGACAGGATGCGGTCGACGAAGATCGCGCCGGTGTCCTTGTCGACCTCGTACTTGACCGGCTCGGCGTCCTTCGGAATTTCGATGACGACGTTGATCTCGTTCGGCACGTCGCGGCCGGAGGGGACAAGTTCGAGGCCCATGGCTGGCTCCTGCGGGGGTAGGGAAGGAAGTCGGAAGCGGGTCGTGCCAGGCACGGGGGCATTCCACAGTGCCCCATCTGCCAAGGCCGCCCTGCCGCTTAGGGCCGCCCGCGCGGCGCGAAGGATACGGGATCGGCTGCTGCGGCGCACCACGACATCGGTCGAGCCTCCAGGCTCGACGCGCGCGGAGTGCGGGCAGTGCCGCATTGCAGCCTTCATGTCCTCGGTTCGGATTCGCCTGCCTGGACCCCTAGGGTTTTCCTCTGCAATTCGATGACCCGCGTGCCGTTGTCGAGCCGCCGGTCGGCGCTCACAACGAAGCCTTCGGCAGTGACGGGGGCGGATCGCGCGGCCTTATCGATGGCGGCCTGCAGACGCTGCTCGAACGCATGCTGCTGCGTCGCGCGGTAGGCTGCGGGCGCGACCAGCAGCACCGCACACGCGGCCGCACCGAGCGCCCAGACAGGTCGCCTAGAGGGTGGATGACGGACCTCCTGCAGCGCCTGCTGCAGTCGCTGCAGTCCTCCTGGTGGCGGCGCCAGTATCGGCAGCATCAGCTCAGGGCTTCTCATGCGATCTCTCCCCACCCAAATGCAGCCGAAGCTGGCGTAGGGCTTCGTGCTTGCGCGAGCCGACGGTGCCCTCGGCGATGCCGAGCAGGGCCGCGATCTCGCGGGTGTCGAAGCCGCTGAACTCCGACAGCAGCAGCACTTCCCGCAGCGCCTGCGAGAGCCCGCCCAGGGCGCGACGCAGCGCGGCGTGCTCGGCCTGAAGCTCGGGCGAACGCACCGTCGCCAGCAGGTCCCACTCGCCGGCATCGGGCTCGCTGTCGATGCTCAGAAAGCGCCGCAATCCGCGCCAGCGCAGCTGGTTGCGCGCGAGGTTCAGCGCGCTGGCGTAGATGAGTTGATCGAGCTCGTCTGCGCGAACACGCCCACGCGCTGCCCACACCTTCATGAAGGCCTCGTGCTGGATGTCCTGGCATTCGCGCGGGTCCCACAGCAGGCGCAGCAGCACGTTGTAGAGCGGCCGTTCGAGTCGTCGATAGGCGCCGCTCAGGTCGGCCTCTGTAATCGGCATTGCCGGCGCTCACTGCGCCGGCTCTGCGTCGATGGGATCGAGGCGAACGACAAGCGCCTTGCCTCCGTCGTTCTCGTCCCGGAAGGTCAGCAGAACATGTTCGCCCGGTCGCATGGCGAGTCGGGTAGCAGCGTTGATCCAGGAAGCTTCACCAGAGGCCCCGCTGTTCCTGATCCTTGAGTTCAGTCTAAGGTCGGCGAGGTATCCGTCGCTCAAACGGAACAGGGTAGTGCTCACATCGAGGATCTGGCCAGAGCTGTTGCTGACACGTCCGTCGGTGGCTTGGGTCTGCACCGTTGCTTCGAGTTGCCGCCAGTCCGAGTACGGGAGCTCAGACAGCGCCTGCTTGAGCTCGGGCGATACGGGGGGCAGAGAGTCCAGTCCCTCTCCGGCGATGAGGGACCAGACCTGCAGCCGGACCCGATGGTTCGGATCGCGTCGGGGCTGCGATTCGAGGGCCGCTGTCATGCCGTCGATGCTGCTCGCGATCTGCTGCTGTGTCATGGTGTCGGCGCGGAGCAGGATCTGGCCGGGGCCCGCCACGCTGGCGCTGCCGGCTCCACTCGATGTCAGCAGCTGATTCAGTGCTTCAACCAGCGCTTCCGTGCGGTCCGGTGAAACCTCGAGGTAGCGCACCTCCAGCGCCGGAGCGGTCTTGGAGAGCTCTGCATTCTGTTTGCCGCAGCCCGTCAGGGTCGGCGCAGGGAGGGCGAAGATCAGGGCAAGGGTCCAACGGGGATATCGCATGGCGTGCTTCCAGTGGTGGGTCCGATCTGCTTTACACGCGAGTGCGGGATTTCTTCGATCGCCAACGCACGCGGCCCGCACAAGGCGGGCCGCGTGGGGTCAAACCATGATCGAAACGATTACAGCAGCGGCACCAGCAGCAGGGCGACGATGTTGATGATCTTGATCAGGGGGTTGATGGCCGGGCCGGCGGTGTCCTTGTAGGGATCACCCACGGTGTCGCCGGTCACCGCGGCCTTGTGGGCCTCGCTGCCCTTGCCGCCGTGGTGGCCTTCCTCGATGTACTTCTTGGCGTTGTCCCAGGCGCCGCCGCCGGTGCACATCGAGATCGCCACGAACAGGCCGGTGACGATGGTGCCCATCAGCAGGCCGCCGAGCGCGGCCGGGCCCAGCAGCAGGCCGACCAGCACCGGGATGAACAGCGGCAGCATCGAGGGCAGGATCATCTCCTTGATCGCGGCGCGGGTCAGCAGGTCGACGGCCTTGTCGTACTCCGGCTTGCCGGTGCCTTCCATGATCCCCTTGATGTCGCGGAACTGGCGGCGCACTTCCTCGACCACCGCGCCGGCCGCACGGCCCACCGCCTGCATGGCATAGGCACCGAACAGGAAGGGGATCATGCCGCCGATCAGGAGCCCGATCAGCACGTCCGGGCGGTCGATCGAGAAGTCGATGGCGTCGACGCCGAACTTCTCGTCGAGCTTGTGCGCGTAGTCGGCGAACAGCACCAGCGCGGCCAGACCGGCCGAGCCGATCGCATAGCCCTTGGTCACCGCCTTGGTGGTGTTGCCGACCGCGTCCAGCGCGTCGGTGGTCTTGCGGATCTCGGGCCCGAGCTCGCTCATCTCGGCGATGCCGCCGGCGTTGTCGGTGATCGGGCCGTAGGCGTCGAGTGCGACGATCACGCCGGCCATCGACAGCATCGAGGTCGCGGCCACGGCGATGCCGAACAGGCCGGCCAGCTCGTAGCAGGCGTAGATCGCGGCGGCGACCGCCAGCACGGGCGCGGCCGTGGACTTCATCGACACCGCGAGGCCGGCGATGACATTGGTGCCGTGGCCGGTTTCGGACGCCTTGGCGACCTGGCGCACCGGGCCGTACTCGGTGGCGGTGTAGTACTCGGTGATCACCACCATGGCCGCGGTGAGGCCGAGGCCGATCAGGGCGCAGGCGAACACTTCCGTGGCATTCGTCTGGATCATGTCCTGGGTGACGAACCAGAAGGCGATCGCCGCCAGCACGCCGGACACGATCAGGCCCTTGTACAGCGCCTTCATGATCTTGCCGTCGCTGCCGACCTTGACGAAGAAGGTGCCGATGATCGAGGCCACGATCGACACCGCGCCGATCACCAGCGGATACATCACGCCGCCGAAACCGTAGGTGGCGAAGCTGATGCCGGCGATCAGCATGGCCGCGATGATGGTCACGGCGTAGGTCTCGAACAGGTCGGCGGCCATGCCGGCGCAGTCGCCGACGTTGTCGCCGACGTTGTCGGCGATCACCGCCGGGTTGCGCGGGTCGTCCTCGGGAATGCCGGCCTCGACCTTGCCGACCAGATCGGCGCCGACGTCCGCACCCTTGGTGAAGATGCCGCCGCCGAGACGCGCAAAGATCGAGATCAGCGAGCTGCCGAAGGCCAGGCCGATCATCGGCTGCATCGCCGCCTTGATCGCGGCCTCGTCATCGACCACGCCGCCGACGAACCAGAAGTAGCCGGCCACGCCGAGCAGACCCAGGCCCACCACCAGCATGCCGGTGATCGCACCGCCGCGGAAGCTCACCGCGAGCGCGGCGTTGAGACCCTCGGTCGCCGCCTGGGTGGTGCGCACGTTGGCGCGCACCGAGACGAACATGCCGATGAAGCCGGCCAGGCCCGACAGCACCGCACCGATCGCAAAGCCAATGGCCGTGGGCCAGCCCAGACCGGGCAGGAAGCCGATGATCAGCAGCAGGACCACGCCGACCACGGCGATGCTGGTGTACTGCCGGCGCAGGTAGGCGCTGGCGCCTTCCTGGATCGCCGCCGCGATCTTCTGCATCCGCTCGTTGCCGGTGGGGCGTGCCAGGATCCAGCGCGTCGAGAACACGCCGTAGAGGATGGCGAGCGCCGCGCAGGCGAGCGCCAGAGTCAAACCGTGCTGCTGAAGCATTCAAATCCCTCCCAAAGCATTCAGGTGGACCCGTCATGCGGGCCTTCGTGGACCGACGCGTCGCGAAGCTAGGAGGTGGATGGCACAGCGCTGCGGATGAAGCGCAGCCCATCCGATCATCAGAGTTACGAGCCCCCCGGCCCAGGTAACGCCTGCCGCCCGATCGTGCGGGCAGGTCGAGTGTAGCGGGAATGGGTGACAGCGGGGATTGGGGGTGAGGCGGCGCGTTCGCGCGGCATGCCGCGCGCGCCGCCGAACGCCCGAGCGCTATGCGCGAGGGCCGGGGCCGTAGGCAGGCGGCGCGTTCGCGCGGCATGCCGCGCGCGCCGCCGAACGCCCGAGCGCTATGCGCGAGGGCCGGGGCCGTAGGCAGGCGGCGCGTTCGCGCGGCATGCCGCGCGCGCCGCCGAACGCCCGAGCGCTATGCGCGAGGGCCGGGGCCGTAGGCAGGCGGCGCGTTCGCGCGGCATGCCGCGCGCGCCGCCGAACGCCCGAGCGCTATGCGCGAGGGCCGGGGCCGTAGGCAGGCGGCGCGTTCGCGCGGCATGCCGCGCGCGCCGCCGAACGCCCGAGCGCTATGCGCGAGGGCCGGGGCCGTCGGAGGCGCTTGTGGCGCAGCCACCCGCTGCGCGCCTCACTGGTCACGTGCCACCGATCCGCGATGCATCGCGCGCGAATGCGAATAGGGTGGGCCCTGGCCCACCGTGGCCTTGCTGCTCGCCCCGGTCATTGCACTCGGGGCGGTGACGACGGCGATGACGACGGCGGTGGTCCGATGGGGACCGCGGCGAGGTTGGCGCTCATGGTGGGCCAGGGCCCACCCTATGCACCCGCACCCGCACCCGCACCCGCACCCGCACCCGCACCCGCACCCGCACCCGCACCCG
>VFQP010000743.1_pt1 | contig 54160 bp, 88 predicted proteins | sample 3512351 | NCBI WGS metagenome assembly VFQP01 (sample SAMN10412372, study PRJNA504923) | tailings metagenome | isolation source: Relicate 1 Philex TSF1 revegetated site | place: Philippines: Tuba, Benguet | collected 2017-08-29 | reverse complement strand
CTCCAGAATGATAAACTCGTAGTTTATTTTCATTTTCGATGCTCTAATCGTACTTGATAATCTTGAAAAGTAGACATTAGTGTTGCTCTAATGTGTATTATTCACCCCACACGGTGATAGCGACATACAGCGACAGATGGATTGATTAGATCGTACTCCGGCCTTTCATCACGGCGATCTCAACCCGTTACAGCTTCGTTTCCAACTACTTGTCCTTATATATAACGGTGAAAGTTCGCTGATTGATACTCGGTGACACATGGCACACCGATGGGTGATCTGGTTGCTCCTTGCTGGTGCGCACACAACAGGTGGTGCACGTCGTACCATATACAACGAGTACTCACATAATATTACCCTCCGCTCCCCAGGCTGTTTGGGGCTGGCAGCAACCACAGCCACGCACTCATCGTCCAAGGTACACCTGGTGCAAGGAAACATCTGGTTTGCACACTTCAACCCACATCATAATCCCCAACACCAGGCACCAGCAGTCATAGATGGAGATCCAGAACTGGAACCAAAATTAGTAGTGCCGCCCGAATGGGTCAGTGATGATCTGCTCAACCACACCACCAAGGACACCTGCACGCGACGTCACACACACACAGCCGTGGACAGCTATGTTGTCCCAGACCGCTTTCATGTGATGCTGGTGCGCATGCAAAGATCCATGCATGTACAGTTCCACCACCACAAAGCCGAACTCCCCACAAAACACAGCTCATGGGACCGGAGCGCCAAGACACTGCATTTGATCTGATACATTATCTTTGCATACGATCCATCGAGGTGTGAGAAGCTGTAATGTGCATGCTGTGTTACACCCACCGTCATCACACCACACCCACCTATAATAGGTCAACGCCAACCCAGCAGATGGTATATATTTCCATTACATAAATGAACCCAAGGGTCCATGGTGGGAAATGGCCAAGCCCATGGTGAAAATGGTCAAAACACACAACTTTAGCACATACATGGGGCATGAGCTTGACAATTGTCACTACACGTATGCGGGTGGTATTGAAGGGTGTCTACAGATGTGTTTCACACCTTTGTGTACCAACCCACCCACAGGAGTGACATATTGCGTCTGCAAATCCTCAAGCGATATGGGGGGGTGTATGTAGACCTGGACACGTTGGTGTTGCGCAGTTTCAAGCCGCTCTACCACCACCAGACCGTGATGGGATGGGCAGGTACGACATGGGCGGTATGTACCACTGTTGCGATGTGTGTCCGTTCATGCAACCTTGTTGGCACACAGGTCAAAAGTTGGTGGTCAATAATGGCATCATTGTGGCAGCCCCTGGTGCCATGTTTTTGGACCGCTTCCTCTCTGCATATGCACACTACAACAAGGATTGGATGTTTAGCGTAAACACTGCTGCCCGCCTGTCCTTTGAGTTTCCATCAGAGGTGTGCTTGATGCCGCCCCAGTTTGCGTACAGGCCATTTTGGATCCCCGAGCACCTTGAACAGCTGTATGCTGTGCGCACAGCAGAGGAAATGGCGGCCTTGACAACAATGGTGCGTGTGGGTGTGACATACGTACATTGTTTTGCGGCACCCCATCCACCACCCACACAACATTACAGGTACAAGATATTGATGGACGCGACAAGCCAGTGTTTTACGACGTGCAGTATGCCTACCATCCCTGGTGGCGCGTTGCTAACATGCACTGCTTTAATGAGCCGCTGTACAACCTGACCTACATCAATACGGTGGACACCATGCTCAACCACCTGTTGAGGCCCATTGTTGCGGGTGTGGAGCAGTGGCCTGCATTGTCACGGCCCCCGTGCACACCGCATCCTGGTTACACCGGCGGGACGGATCCTGTTTGTTGAATGTTGGTAGCGCTAATGTAACAATGTGTGGGTAGATGTGGGTAGCTGACGAAACACTAGCCTACCCCATGGGAGTATATCTTTTGCAAAACATTGGACGTCTTTATATTTCTTTATATTTACGCTATAATAATCTTGCTACCATCGCACACCCATCACAAGCACATTTCCAACCAAACCACTTTCAACAACTACACAACAACCATGACCACAAATCGTGCACCACGTGCCTGCCAGCAAACAAAACTCCTCGTGCATGGTCATAGCCCTTCCCCCACGTAAGCTTTATATAAACGCGTGGATACAAGGAAGGGCACGTTTCCAGCCACCAAGTTCAACGCACATGGACACTGGTACCAATATGAAAGCATCTAGCGGCACTCCCATGACACTCGCTATCAACATTCTACGCGTATCCAACGACTGCGTCACGCGGCAGAGCGTGGTTATTGAACAATGTCGTTCATTGCGCGAGTCCCTCCCTTCAGACGGCAACTGGCCTGAAGATATTCTGTTCGAGCACTCCAATTCAGTCTCCACACCACGTGACGAAGCAGCAGATGAGGTAGGGGTGGTTTTGTGTACAGTAGTAGCCGCAGGAAGGAAGGATGTACAATGATGATGACAACAACGATGATGATGTGATGATGCCTGAAAAAACAGGTCTTGCCACTCGCTGGTGACGTGCTGGAAGAGGCAGCATCTCCTGTCTATGAGAGTGTGCAGTACTTTGATCCGTCTCCCGGCACATCTGTGTCATGCGCACCAGCCGCCGACGTGGTTGCCTTGGCACCTCCCGAGCAAGTCGTACAGCACCCAGAAATCCCCATGCATGTGCCTGCTGCTCAAACGACACCAGCACGCCTGGGACCGAATGATTTCGAGCTATTGCGGGTGGTTGGGCAGGGCGCCTTTGGCAAGGTGTGTTGTTGGCACAGGGTTGTCGTCTCCTGATATTTGCATCCCCACATCCACTGTTTTATAACACAAGGTGTTTCAAGTGCGCAAGCGCGACAATGGTGATATCTACGCCATGAAGGTGATGCGCAAGGAACGCATCATCGAGCGTGATCATGGCGAATACGTGCGCGCTGAGCGCGATGTGCTCACTGCTGTCTTTCATCCCTATATTGTTACGCTTCGATATTCATTCCAGGTGTGTTGATTTATTGTTCATGTATTGTTGATGTATTGTTGATGTATTGTTCATGTGTTGTTGATGTATTGTTGATGTGTATTGCTGTTGCCCATATGCTGTGTGTGCTCTGGTTAACCATCAACACATGTTTACTCTCAAAACGTCCCATCCCCCCATCTCACATGAAATTGTCACAGACAAGCACCAAATTGTATTTGGTTTTGGATTTCATAAATGGCGGCCATTTGTTTTTTCAACTCTATCGCCAGGGCATTTTTAGTGAAGAACTTACACGCCTGTACACAGCAGAGATGGTACTTGCAATTGCCCATTTGCACAGCCTGGGGTTTGTGCACCGCGATTTAAAGGTACGTGTGTTGGGAGATGAAATGAATGATTTGAAATGTTGCAGGCCCTATACCACATATACCATAGTATATATATAAAAGCACATGCACCATAGTATATACAACTCGCAATCTCTCGCCCACACAGCCTGAAAACGTGTTGCTGGATTCTGATGGACACATTAAAATCACGGATTTTGGTCTTGCCAAGGGAAACATGGGGGACGACGATTCACGTACCAACAGCTTTATTGGCACCATGGAATATATGGCCCCAGAAATTGTGACGGGCCGGGGACATGGCAAGGCCGTGGACTGGTGGTCGGTGGGCATTTTGATGTACGAAATGCTGTGTGGTGTTCCGCCGTTTCGTGCCAAGAGCCGCGCAGCGCTGCAAAAGCAGATAACTTCGGGCAAGATCAAGCTGCCACGTATGTATTATGGTGGGGATGGAGAGTCGGTGGGGGTGGTAGCCATGCTGGTGTATACCTTTTGTACAATACGTTCCCTGTATGACCCTGTATGATTCCCCCCCCGTATGACCCCTATTCAACCTCCCAAACAACACAGCATACCTGAGCAGTAGCTCACAGTCACTCCTCAAGGGGTTGCTGACCAGGGAGGCCAGTAAGCGACTGGGATACGGCACCAAGGGCTCTGCAGAAATCAAGGCACACCCATTTTTTAAAGGTATCAACTGGGCAGCATTGGAGGCACGACATGTACCCTCACCCTTCAAACCCACGCTCAAGGGCATTGATTCTGTTGAAAACTTTGACAAGGTATGTCAAACTTTTTAGTAAAACTTTTCTGTGGGAGAGAGTGTGTATTAGAGTGTGTGTATGTTGAATGCACATGTAGTGACGTGTACATCCTATGCGCATATCCTGTTTCCTCCCCACAGATATGGACCGATATTACACCGGTGGACTCGCCATGTGCATCACCTGCCCGCGCGGCAAGTGGGGACGATCATTTCAAAGGGTTTACATACGTTGCGCCCTCTTGTATTTCTGATTTCATCACTAGTTTGAAAATAGCTGATGTGTAAATGGTGTTTTCTTAGTGTACGAGGGTGCTGGCACATTTTGTGACACATAAAAAAGGAAACACATTACTCCTCGTCATCAAATACAACAAGCCTCTAGGCACTGCCACCAACAAATTCACGCAACGTGCGTGCCGCAATCCTGCTGCTCAGTCGTGCAGCAATGTCAGGCACCACTGTCGTAGCCATGTCTGGCAAGTAGGGCAACAAATCTGCGACCAATGCTGGGTCTGGTCGTGCCATCATGCGTGCAGGGTCCCCCAGCAGCCACTGCAGGATGGTTGTCATATTCTGCACCACTTGACGGTCCTCTGAGGTGATGCGAGGTGCGAGTGGCATCATGGATAGGGGGGCCGTGGGGAGGGGAAGGGGGACACGCACGGTGCTCAAGCCTAGGGTGGCGATGAGGGCAGCAAGTTGTTCTCTTGAGAGTGCGTCAATTGACTTGACAATTTCATCCATGAGGAATTCCCTGGGTGGGGCGATGTGGTGTGAGATGTGAGGGAGATGCGGTGTGAGACTGCACAATTCTATGATGATATGATACACACGACCAGCAGCAGCAGCAAACCCCAACAGCAAAATTAAACAGACCTGAAAAACTGCCCATCAGGTGAAAACAAAAATTTCAATGCCTCACGTGCCTGCCCATCCCCTCCTGGTGCCCCACCCCCCGGGGCACCCCTCAACAGCCCCACAAGGGGCCCCTCTTGGCTAAACAGGCTCGTTGCTGCTGCTGGCAGCAACAAGGCTGGAACTGGCAAGGGCGTAGGAAATTGCCTGCCTGATGTGGATGGGGTGTCAGCCATGCCCCCGCTGCGAGTAGGTGCCAGGGGACCTACCAAGGGTGCCATGCTGCGGGCAAGACCATTGTCATCCGCATCCATGCTGCCCCGTGCACTCACCGAGGACACCTGGTGGTGTTGAGGGTTTCTTGATGGGTACAGCAGCGTGTGCTACCTCTGCTACTCAACAGTGTTGAGACTCTCTCAACAGTGTGAGACAGAGAGAGTGTTGATGAAAGATAGTACCCTAGACATACCTTGAAGTCCTCAAATGCATCCAACAAGTCGATGATACGCTCTGCATTAAACGTGTTGTCCTTGCCATACACCATGTACCTCAATGCCTCTCTCAACCTGTGTGAGGGGAATAATTGGTTGGGAAATGGTTGGTAGGGAAACATATGGGTGGCCACTTGCCCGCGTGTATGGGTGGGTGCAAACATATGGGTGGGTGCAAACATATGGGTGGGTGCAAACATATGGGGTGCAAACGCATGTCCACCTTACTAGCAAGCCCATGTGGGTGCAAACACATACCGTGGAGAATCGTCTGTGAGCAGCCGCTTGCTAATATACGGATAGGCTTCATCCACAATAGCAAAGTCGGGGTTGGCTGTGAGGGCAATGCCCTCCAGCACACTAATGGCCCGAATGATGAGTGCGAAATATGGTGGGATACGAAATGGATAATCAAATGTAATTTGGGCAAGGTCAGCAGCCAGTTCTTGAAAGTTGATTGACTTGGCACCTCCGCCTTCCAATGCTTGATCAAACACCTGTGTGTGTTTTGGGGTGTGTGTGTGTGTGTGTTGGTGTGTGTGTTGGTGTGTTGGTGTATCATTATACACAGCAATTTGCGCATGTGAGCACTTGAGCACACAGTATGTTGCATATTTGCACATGTGAGCACTACCTATACATCTTTATCTATATAACATACCTTGGCAAGCACTGGGAGGATTGGTGTGAGGTCGGTACCCTCAGGAATGAAATCAAGTGTCACAAAGTCCTGCACAATGGCTTCATAATCACGATGAATCAAATGACTGTGTGTCAGTGGTGTGGGTGGGTGGTGTGGGGGTGGGTTGCATGTGACAGTGGTGTTGTGTGCTGCTGCATATACTATTTTACAATGATCATATACACAATGGGCACAATATACACCATATACACAATACACACAATATGGGCACAACATGGGCACACAACACACACAAAATACACAATAATGGGCACAAACACACACACACCCTCTCTTTTCCCTGACCTGATGGCTTCAATCATGCCAAATTTGATGTTCTCATCCACCTGGGTCATCAGTCCAAAGTCCAACACAGCCAAACGACCATCAGGTGTACGAATTAGGTTGCCTGAGAGGCGTATTTGTTGTTTTTGAGCAACATCACGTATGATGATGCATCATACACCACACACACTCTGCATCATACACACACACCTCATATCCCACACCACATCATAACAAACAAAAACACCGAATCACACACACCTGGATGTGGGTCTGCATGAAAAAAACCCGTATCAAGCAGCTGCTTCAAGTAACAGATCACCCCCACGTTGACCAGAGTTCCCACATCGTCCGCTTTGCTTTGACTCAATTTTTCACCCTCAAGCCATTCAATAGTCAACACACGGCGGCTGGTGTAGTCCTCGTATGTTTTGGGCACCACCACCTGGGGCAAATCATCCTTCATCTGCTCTGCAAATATGGTGGCATTGCGGCCCTCCCTTACGTAATCAAGCTCTTCAAAAAAGCGAGCGGCCCACTCATCAAGCAACGCAACCACATCGGTCTTGATTTGGGGGAATTGGCGAAGTGCCAAGCCCACATTCCTGTGTTGTATGTGTAGTAGTACGTGTAGAAGTATGAACGGGAGGAAAAAGGGGTGGGGGAACAGCACAGGAATGTTGTTTGATTGATTGTACAGTTGAAAATGCAAGGGATCATCAACCCCGCCCTTTTCAATACCAAATAACAAACATTGTACCCCCCTTTCTTCCACATACCGAATAATATACAAATCCACCGTCACAGTCTCCAACACATACGGCCGCTGTACTTTCACCGCCACCTCCTCCCCACTCTTCAGCCGCCCCCGATACACCTGCCCCAAAGAGGCAGCGGCAACAGGCTCAGGGCTCAGTTGTGCATATATTTCAGTCCATGGTCGACCCAGTTCTGACTCAATGGTGGCCATGGCAATTGTATTGGAAAAGGAAGGAACTTTATCACAAAGTTTTTGTAATTCGTTCATGGCAGCGGGGGAGAGGATGTCGGGTCGGATGGACAGGGCTGTGTGGGTGTGAAAGGGGACATACGTTTGGTTTGTGTGCCAAATGGTGAGACACGTTTTGTGTGCTATTTAAAATATGTGCAATTTGAAGCATGTGCAGGGATAGAACCAAACAAGTGTTGTTTTGCATATGTGTCATGTGTGTTGTTTGCATGTGTTGTTTGCATTTGTGTGATGTGTGTTGTTTTGCATATGTGTCATGTGTGTTGTTTGCATATGTGTGATGTGTGTTGTTTTGCATATGTGTGATGTGTGTTGTTTGCATATGTGTGATGTGTGTTGTTTGCATATGTGTGATGTGTGTTGTTTGCACATGTGTCATGTGTGTTGTTTGCATATGTGTGATGTGTGTTGTTTTGCATATGCGTCCAAGCATGTTGATGCAAATCATTTGTGCACAGCAGCACACGTTACCTTGACCAAGTTTAATGTATGCAGGTCCCAACGATGTCAATATGTTGCGCAAATCAATGGCACGCTCCACCTGTGTATTTGTGTGTGTATTGTTTACATTTGTGTGCATGTGTGTGCATGTGTGTATTGTATGCATATGTGCATTATGTGCATGTGTCTCTGTACAATACACATTACTCTCTAGAAGAGGGCATCCCTCATCTTCATCACACCCCACCCCACCCCGACAACCCCCTCCTCACCTCTGTTTCTCGAAGGCGGTTGTTTGCAAAGTCCCATATCAATTTCGACATAAACCCACCACCAATACCCATGAGCTGTGTAATGCGACGCACGACGGCAATGGGACGGCGTGACCAATACTCTGCAATGGCATCGGGATCATACACCTTAGGGAGGGCATCTTCCGCATCATTAGCATCCACTTCAACCAATTGCATGGTGACATCATCTGCTGCAAAATCATCGGTGTTGAGGTTGGAGCCACGCAAACCGGCCATGAGGACACGCAGGTCTTCGTTTTCCTCCAGCTGTGAGCGGACGTTGGCAACCTGCTTTGACATGTCACGCATGCGCACACCCTGCGTGGCACCCTGTTGATGTGGGGTGGAGATGCTGATGATGTGTTTGCGTTATATAGTATTGATGTATCATGGAGGAAGGCAATGATAGCATCTGGCATTCTATGCATGCACACATTACCGGTGCTGTTGCTGCTGCACAGGGCTGCAGGCGACGTCGGGCGCCACGAGGAGCTGATGGCTGGCATGGTGGGGTGTGCTGCAACAGCTTCATCATGACGTGTTACAGATAGTACAGATAGACGTGATACTCACTGCGCGTGATAGCCAAAGCTGGTGGTGGTGGCACGGTGAGTGGGTGTATAGAGATGCCAGCAACAAGATGACAGCGTGGACTTGTTGCACGCCTTTGTTCGCAAGAAGCCTAAGCTAAAACACAAATGCGAGTATGTTGCAGTTGTTTTGTGGTCGAAAAAAAACGCGTGCAGGATTTTTTGTTGTTTGTGGAGTGTTTTGACAGTTGCCATCGTTTGTGTGCACTGATACCGCTGCGTTGCCTGCCATGGCAACACGACAAGGTCGTTGCACACACTGTGTCAACCAATCTCTTGCAACAACTAGCAAGAAAGTTCGTGGACCACAATGCATGCCACACAAGTTCCATGCATATCGCCAAAAACCACTCAAAAAAAGCCATTCATGTAAGGCACAGCAATCAGCAACATCCACCAGCACATCACCACAACAACCAGCATTGACCACCCCATCCGGGATTCCCCCCTACACCGCCCTCCAAGACAAGACAGTCTACCTCGTGAGCACCCAACAGCCCGTGCAAATGGGCAGTCTATGGTCCAGCAACCAAGCTGCTGTTGTGTTTTGGGCACGCAGCATGGGGTGCCCTTTTTGCTGGGAGCTGTCCATCAACCTCCACCGCAACATCATCCCCCAACTCGGACCCACAATCCCGCTCTACCTCGTCACCATTGGCACCCCAGAACGTGGTCTTGATTTCGTCAAAAAGACAGGGTTTCCAGCAGATCGATTGCTCGCTGATCCTACATCAGTGACATATGCTGCCATTGGACTTAAAAAGGGTGTTGTTGACACGTTCCTGAATCCCGCCACCCCATTGGCGCTCGCCAAGCGGGCAATGCAGGGTGATTTGAAAACCCTCACAGAGCAGGTGTTGCCGCAATGGGAACCATGGCAGCCACCACAGCAAGATCAGGCACTTCAGCAAGGAGGGGTTGTTGTGTTTGCAGGAGATGATGCTACATGGGTGCATTGGGATCCCGCGACAAGTGTGCATGCAGATCTCGATCAGGTGGTGCAAGAGGCACGTGCTGCAGCTGCCCTCGTGGCTGGAAATGTGGGGGTTGAGCAATGAGGGTGATGGTGTGTGGTGTGGTTGCGACATGGTGTCGTATACAACTTGACAGTGTTGAATATTGTGGTGTGCATGCTCGTATTCATTGTATTTATTTTGTATTGATATGTGTGCTCGTGCGTTGCAATAAAACAGGTAACAACAGTACAATCTTGGTACAACACATGCATGCCCAGCAATAATCAATAAACAACCCACAGTAGAAAACATGAATGCCCAACAATATGCAACCCAGCACAGTAGAAAACATGAATGCCCAACAATATGCAACCCAGACAGTCTTCAACACGCAACAACACAAATGCTTGCTGCTCTTGGTATATCCCATGCATGTTTCACTTCACACGACCATCATCTTGAGCTCCACTAGTATCGCTTGGTGGTACAGTTGCACCTACCTTGACCTCCACGAGTACCGCTCGATCTTCCTCACCCAGAAGAGAGGAACCCTCCCCCTTTCTACCTACTAGTATCGCTTGGTGAAGTTGCACCATGATGCCTTGAGTATGGCGGGCAGCAGCCACCGTGCAGAGGTGCTCCCTGATAGGGCAGGTGCTAGGGCAGATGCCCAGCTGGGTCGGGCCTGTACCCTTTTCAAGTAGCCTTGTAGTATGGGTCGAGGCTCGATGAGCCTGTGTGAGAGCAAGGGGGGAGAATGAGCGGTTTTGGATGGGGGGAACATAGGTGTGCTGGGAGGGAGGAAAAGGGGTGGGACATCATGGTTTTTATGTGTGATTATATTTGTATGTGTGTGTGTGTGTGTTGAGATATATGTGTGAGATTGATATTTCACATCTCCATACTTCACCACCACATCCATACGTACACCACCTCACCCTCAATACACACCAACCACCCTGCAGCAGTAAACCAACACCAACACATACTTGTCCTCCAGCTTGGCCATCATAATACGAAACAACACCACTGTAAACAATACATCTGCTTGCGTATACGCCCCCCCTGCCAGCCAACCCTTGCCCCCTTGCTGCACACCCTGAACACCACCACCATCCCCCCCTTTACTGGCATCATCATGCTTCAACAAGCGCCCCTCTGCTGTGTCTAGAATCTCCCTCAACCGTGCATCATTTGCCTCCACTGCAGCCTTGTTTTCCACCTCTGCATCGGCAGATTCAATGGCTGCAATTTTGGCTTCGTACACTGCACGGAGGGTGGGGTGCTCCTGTGCACGTGCACCACAATAGTTGATGCGAAATCGAGAGAGGGACTGCAAGACACCACGGGCACGGGCATCTGAATTGGCTGCAAGGAACAAGTTGCCGTCCCAGGCATCGATTTGGGTGGAAAAGTTGTCGATAAAGGTGCGGTCGATGGTGGGGGCGGTGCCGCCGAGGGGGGTGCCATCGATGGTGTCGAGGTGACGCACAATCGCCAAGCTTTGTGTCAATGTGGTTGCACCGTCCACAAGGACTGGTACCTGGAGTGGTGTTGGCGTTGGTGTGTGCTGTACACCAGGCTGTTGTGTGCAATGTGTATACCGTGCTGGCAGGGTTGATGGACATAAACCCAGGCTCCAGTGATTGCCCGTTGAACAAATTGACGTATTTTGTTTTGTATGCAAGACCCTTTTCAGCCAACATCAGCCTCGCTTTGGCTGGATTGTACGCAAGTGGATAATCGTACAGAAGAAGCATCGTGCAGGTTGATGGCCTAGTGTACACCCACAGAAAGAAACCCACAAAGATGGATGTGGTACAACGTGTGGATTTGGTACAGGTTGAGACAAAAAAGTACAGGCTAGCAAGAAAATGACAAAACCGCTTGGGTAATCCCTCACGCTGCCTGCGGGTTGGCATACCCCTCTATACGTTTATGCAACTCTTCCAGAATGCCTGCTGCTGCTGCTGGAATACGAGTACCCGGTCCATACACGGCATGCACGCCCTGTGCGATGAGCGCCTCTGCATCGTGTGGGGGGATGATGCCACCCACCACCACGAGTACGTTGTCCATGCCAGCAGCCCGTAGGCTGTCCAGGAGCTCAGGTACCTGTGTGGGTGGGTGATTTTGACAGGTATTCTGAGGGGGTATTCACACGTACAAGATACCCCTCACAAGATACCCTTCACACCCCTCCATACACAAAACACATCACACAACCCCTCACAAAACAACAGACCAGTTTATTATGCCCAGCAGCCTGACTTGAGATCCCAACCACATGCACATCAGCATCCACTGCTTGTCTTGCTACCTCACTGGGTGAATTAAACAGTGCACCAATATCAACATCAAAACCCATGTCTGCGAGCCTGTTATACAGGGGGAGTGTGGTGGTGATGGTGGTGGTGGTGAGGGTGTGTGAAACTGATGATGGTGTTATGTGACAATATTATGTTCTATGTATTCCACATGCAACTGTACACTTGACAACATTATACATAGAACATGCATACAATTCCACCCCCACCACCATCCCCGCTCTCATTTCCTACCCGCTTGCCATCACACGGGCCCCCCTATCATGTCCATCCATTCCCATCTTTGCAATCAATATACGAGGCCTTCTTCCTACTCGTTTTTCAAATGCAGCAGCCATCCCCTGTACTGTGGCCACCTCTGCATCCTGCTCCCCTCCAATTTCTACACCATAGGTCCCTGCTACGAGGGACCCTGTTGCTTCATAGCGGCCCCAAACCTGTGGAGGGGCGGGGGGGGGTGAGGGTGATGTACAGGTTGGGTGATTATGCAACACGTACTCAGCAACACCCCATAACATCCATCATTGTTCCTTCCCAACACCCACCCGCCCACCCATCCACACATACACATATATGTATGTATATATATATATATATATATATATATATAGAGAGAGAGAGAGAGAGAACGAGTGTGCGTGAGAGAGATATAGAAAGAGAAAGAGACAGAGAGAGAGAGAGAGAAAAAGAGAGAGAAAAAGAAAGAAAACAAACACATACCTGTTCGAGTGCAGCAGTGATTTCCCCCACAGTTGCCCTCGCTCGTGCTGCCACCACTGCCAGCTCCAACAAATTATAGCCCTGCCTATCCTTACTGCGTGCTGCATTCTTCAGATTGGTCAACGCAGTGTTGACCGCTGCATTATCTCGTGTTGACCGCAGCGTTTTCAGTTTGGCGCATTGCTGCTCAAGGACTTGTGTGTTGTCAATGCGACGCACATCCACCTCACCACCCTCTCCATTGGAGAGTGTGTATTTGTTCACACCCACGATGACCTGTGATGATCGTTGGGTATTGTGCAGGGTGGTGGGGGTGGGGGTAGTGAAAATGTGGGTGGTGTATATTCACATGGATGGTATTGTGTAGGGTGTGATGGAGATGTGGGTGGTGTATATTCACATGGATGCATGCATGCGTATGACGCAATAATCACAGGTATATCACGTTGAGTAACCAACCCCACCACCAACAGCAGTTTATCCACACACATACACACACACACACCATACACAACAAGCACCCCCCTCCCTACCTTGCGCCCACTATCAATCATTGCTTGTTGGCGAGCAGCACACTCTTCAATCTTCAACTTGGGCATACCACTGATGATGGCTTCAGTCATTCCTCCTAATCCCTCTACTTGCCTCACAATCACCTCAGCTTCTTGCTCCAGGGTACTGTGGGGGGGTAAGGAGGGGGGGGTTGTTACGTGTACGTGGGTATGTGGGGGTTACTATGCACACACATATACACACACAAAACACCACCACCACCAATACCACAACCCTACCTAGTCACCTCCAATACCCCACTTCTACCCTACCACTACTACCAATACCTACCTACCCAATACCCCCCTTACCTGGTCAACTCCTCCATAAAAAACGACCCCCCCCATGGATCAGCAACCTCCTTCACCCCAGTCTCCTCAGCCAATATCAACTGTGTGTTTCGAGCCATTCGCGCAGAAAAGTCAGTGGGAAGTGCGAGTGCCTCATCAAAGCTGTTGGTGTGGAGGCTCTGCGTGCCACCCAACACTGCTGCCATTGCCTGGGGGGGGGGAGTGTGAAGGGGGTGTTTGTGAGGGAGAGGTGCGGTGTTTGTTAGGGGGGATGTGAGGGGGGGTCGGGGTGGGGATGTGAGTGAGCAGCGTGGTGTGTGGACATTTGTGTGGGGGTATGTGAGAGGGGGCGAGAGGGGGTGAGAGGGGGTGAGAGTGTGAGAGGAGTGTATAATGGCGTGTGTATGGATGTGGAGTGATTGTTGTGCTGCGTGTTGACAGTTAAATGTGGGTGGATGTTGTCATGTGTTGATCATTGCCAACACCCACACCCACACCCACACCCACACCCACACCCGCAAACAAACACACACACACACATACACAAGCACACCTCCACAGTGGTGCGTATGATGTTATTGTATGGGTCTTGTGCCGTCAATGAATACCCACTTGTTTGACAATGGGTTCTCAGCACAAGAGACCGCTCATCCTGAGGGTTGAATAATTCTTTGACCATGCGTGCCCACAGTCTTCGTGCTGCTCTGAGCTTGGCAATCTGTGTTTGTAAGAGGTTGTGTATGGGAGGTTCTTGTAGGAGGTTGTGTGTGATTTGTGTACATAGGAGGCGTGTGTGGTTGGTGTGGCGTGTGGTGTGGAGGGACAAAGAGAGGGTTTGTATGCTAGGGGATAACATAGTACACTATCACACACCCACACTACACAATACACACCACAATGCATACCATAATACACTATGCAATACACCACAATACACCACACCCCATCAAGCGCACCTCTTGGTAAAAGTTCATTCCTATAGCAAAGAAAAAAGAAAGCCTGGGTGCAAACTGGTCCACTGCCAGCCCTGCTTCTTGTGCACACCGTATATACTCCAACCCATCTGCTATAGTGAACGCAAGCTCCAATACTGGCGTTGCCCCTGCTTCCTATGTGGGAGTGTGATGGTGAGTGTGTGTGAGAGTGTGGGGGTGTGTATGTGTGTGTGGGGTGGGGGTGGGGGTTAGGGATGATGGGATACTTTGTGAAAGGAAAGGGGAGGGGATCTGCAGGAAAGAGCAACACAATACACACCCATCAACACACACCTATCACCACACCCATCACCACACCTATCAACACACCACAATCAAACACACACCTGCATATGGTATCCAGATATAGATATTGGGTGGAACTTGGGCATGTGCTTTGATGTATAGGCAATGACATCCCCCACCACTCGCATGGAGGGGTGTGGTGGGTAGATGTAGGTGTTGCGAACCATAAACTCCTGATGTTGGTGTTTGTGTGTGTGTTTTTTGGATGTGTGTTTTTATTGGAGAAAACTATGTTTATAAAAACGATTATACATATTATTGTATACCATTATATGTTTTGTGCTCGCAACCCCACCCACCATCGTCACATCCCACCACCACCACCACCACCACCACCACCACCACCACCACCACCACCACCACCACACAACACCTTTAATATGTCATTCTGCACCGTCCCAGCCAGCGCAGCAGGAGACACCCCTGCTTCTTCTGCTGCAACCACAAACATGGCCAGCACCGGCAATACCGCCCCATTCATCGTCATGCTCACACTCATCCGATCCAATGGGATGCCATCAAACAACACCTTGACATCCTCCACCGAATCAATCGCAACGCCTGCCATACCCACATCCCCAGCAACACGTGGGTGATCTGAATCATAGCCACGGTGTGTGGCAAGGTCAAACGCAACAGAAAGGCCAGTTTGACCAGCAGCTAGATTGCGTCTGTAAAAGGCATTGGATTCTTCGGCAGTGCTGAATCCTGCATACTGGCGGATGGTCCATGGGCGACCGGTGTACATGGAGGCATAGGGGCCACGCGTAAAGGGGAAGACACCTGGAAGCTGGGGGGGATGTCAAAATGGTGGGTTGAATGTGTGGGGAGACAAGAGGAAAGCAAGAGAGGAAAGTGTGACACAAATTGTGTCGTACCTCGTCTGTGGCTGGGTTGTCGCGTGTGTCGTTGGATGTGTAGACTGGTTTGAGGAGGATACCCTGAGGGTGTTGTGGTATGAGGGGTACACATGGTACATGCGGGTGAGGTGTATACCAGACATGTGCACGCCTCCTGTGTGCACACCCACATACGTCATCTGTCTTGTGTCCAAATGCAGTCATGGGATCTTGACCCTTGGCTTCTTTGCGTGCCTTGGCTTCCCAGACGCTGAGGTTGGCGTCCAGTGCATGCAGCGTTGCTGACGTGCACAGCATGCGTGCGTGCACTACATCTTGCAGGTGCTGATGCAGTGCACGGATCAATGAGAGCTTGCGCATCTTGAGAGCACGAAACTGATGTTGGGGGAAAAAAGTGATGTATGCTGATGATGTGTCGAGATCACTGGATTCCCCGGTCCATCTCAAGATTAATGTGCATGGCGCTCTGGCAAATGCTGTGGCAAACAACGTGTGTGTCAGGTGGGGTGAGTGCTGTTTGTTTTTGTGAAAACAAACAGCTCACCAAACGTCATGCGATCCAAAACCCCACACATATGCACACCCATATAATTCACCAAGTTTATTAGACGCCTCGAGACGTGGGGACGCCGTGTACAACACCACAACGCCACAACCACACAACCACAAGCAGATCACCATACCCTCCAACAAACACAACCACGCGCACGCCTCGTCTACCCCTCGTTTCGAGGTATTGGTGGTGTACAAAATCGTGTAAGGGCACTTTCTACCGCGTACCCAGCAACTAGCCACTGCATGCCGATGCTTTCTTGCCGCCCTCACTTGCTGCGCCCCGTGCAGCGTGACGTTTCAGCACGTCAGGTAGGATAGTACGTAGCCTCGATTTGTGACCACGGGAGCACAGTTGTTGCTACAGAAAGTCACAACCTCTCGTTCCCACCCACACCACACACAGACGCTGGTTGTCGCGGCCAAGTCAAACGGCAAATCCAAACCCACCCCACAGAGACGTACATCCCTGCCAGACACCAACACAAACGAGGTAGGTGTGGGTGGTGGGGCAAATTTGGTGTGTTGTTGTCTGCATGCAGTTTGGGAGTGCTCACAAAATCACCCAACACACCTCTGTAACACCATGCACAATACCTCGTTCTCTTCATAACAGATTGCATGGGTTGCCAAGCTGGCATGTGAGACACGTACCTTGCATCACCTGGAGCTGGACCCAGAGGAACAAGCAGCACTGGAAACACGATGCCTGCTTTCCAATGTCGCATATGGTGTGCAGCAACAGGTGTGTGTGGTCATGTGTTTGTGGGGGGGTCATGTTGTGACAGCGTCTTGTATGCTGTGCATCGGCATACAGCATCAGCAGCATGAATACTACTACTACTACATGTCATGTATGATTTCCCCTACATTTGTATACATTTTGCGTATTAGATACATCATAACCCCATACCCCCACCTATTCCCCCACCTACTCCCCCACCTATTCCCTCACCTCTACCAGGCCAAGGTACTTGAGGAGGCACGTCTGCTCCTCACCGACACCCATGCCCGACTTGACCTCATGCAGGCATCATGCTGCAGTCAGGAAGATGCTGTGCGTGCATGGCTCGCAGCAGCAGATGCTTCGTTATCGACACCTGCCGATGTCGTCGCAGGGGATGTGGAGGCAGTGGCTGCATGAGAAAATGGGCTGTTGGTTGGGTGCGGCAGGGGATGTGGAAGTGGTGGCTGCATGAATGCAATGGTGCATAAACACCTGCCCTGGTGGTTGAATACTGCAGGGGATGTACGGCATACTATGTTGTGGTGTGTGCTGTGTCCTGTTGTTGTGTATGGGTCCATGCTGTGTGTGACATGTGCGGCAGGTGTGGCATGTGCACACTGGCGGCAGTACAGCAATGACGATGATAACGATAATGATACTCAATGGTTGATGACAGAGTTTGATTTTGACCACCCTTGGGTTTTCTCCCCTTTGTTTGTGATGGTTGACTTTTGTGTGCCTGGCTCTGTGTGTGGGTGTGTGGGTGTGGGTCTAGCACGCAGCATGCCTGTGTCATTTGCGCACATGGTTGTTTTGTTGTACATTATGATCATATCAATACTCTCTCTACCTATCCCTACCTATCCCTTCTCCCTGGTGCACATCTGTTGTGTTCTTTTTGTGTTGTGCTGCACCCCCTGTGTTGTTTTTGCATCTCCCCCTGCACTGTCATTTATGTGTCCCCTGGTCATCTGCAGCGTTGTATTTCATGCAGACGGATTTTGTTAAGGCATGCGTTCCTGTACAGGGTACCTCCGCATGCAGCACTGTCTCACCCCTCTCCTTTTTCATCTCCGTTTTCATTTCTTTCTGTGCACGGCAATTGCACGGCACGTACCCCATATCGTTTTGCTGACCAACAACACGTTGTTGCAGTGTACCAGTGTAAAACAGTGTACCAGGCATATCATCATTGGGAAAAGTACAGAGATAACAATGACAAGAACACAATCACAGCAAGAATCATCATCATTGTGGTGAAAAATCATCATCATGACAGTGCATTATCAACTGCATTCATTATCAACTGCATTCATTATCAACTGCATTCATTATCGACTGCATTAATCATCAACGGTGCTCATTGTACACAGCACATGTGCTCCTCCGATGTGCTGTTCACTACATGACAACATGTCTCTACAGCATGTGCTCCCCCACTGCCAGGGCACCATCTAGAAGCTTCCCCTCCACCCCCAGCACCCCACCCTCCTGTCCATATAGCCGCACACCCTGCTCCTCTGCACCCTGCTGGTGGTGGTGGTGCTCCCGCCAGTCCACACAGGGCCGCTGCAGGGACTGCCCATGGTGTAGGTAGAGTTCCCACCCGGGGGACAGGGCTACAACATCCCCAATGACCAACAGTGTGGGGGACTCTAGTGCTGCTGTGCGTACTGCTTCCTGTGCATGTGGTTGAGGTGTGTGTGTATGTTTGAGGTGTGTGTTTGGAACTTTTTGTTTACATATTATGTGTGCATGCATACGCTATGTGGCGTTCAAATGGTGCTGTTCATCAGCATGTAACATACTTGCAGTACCCAACACCATATCCCCAACACAACACCAATACCATATATAACCCAACACAACACACCTCAAAGGTTTCCAGTGTGCCAAACACCAAACGCTGATCACGGGTGGTTCCCCTCTCCACAGCAACAGCAGGTGTGGTGGGTGCCATGCAACCATTGACCAATGTGTTGACCAGCGCTGGTAGGGTGCTGTGATGGTGGTGACAACAATGATGATGATGATGATGGTGGTGGTGGTAATAGCATGATGATAATAATGCTGATAACAGTGATGTTGCCATGACATCGCCCACATTCACAACATGTGCTTGCCACCCCCCATCACATGCACCCCCCCACCCCCCACCCCTCTTCAATCCCCATACCTCAATCCCATGTACACCACCAGTGTTGTGCAAGCATCATGTGCAGCTGCGCGAGTGGTGTCGGCCAGCATGCCCTCCCCCCCCACACATGCATGCCCAGTCAAATACCGCACTGAGGTGGACAGACCACGATGGGTTAGTGGTATACCCAACTCTGCTGCAATGCCACTGGCAGCAGTCACACCAGGCACGGTCACGGTGGCAATCCCGCGAGCACGTAGGTACTGCTGCTCCTCCCCACCGCGCCCGAAAATAAAGGGGTCCCCAGCTTTCAGGCGCACCACGGTGGCCCCTGCGCCGGCGTATGCAGCCATGAGTGCATGTATCTCATCTTGGGAACGGGTGTGAAAGCCCTGCTCCTTGCCCACGTAGACCATGAGGGCGTTGCTATGGGCGAGATGGAGAATCTCATCAGACACGAGGCGGTCGTAAAGAATGACGTCGGCGGTCTGCATGAGGCGCAGCGCACGCAGCGTGAGGAGTGAGGGGTCGCCGGGGCCTGTGCCCACAAGGTAGACCGTGCCGGGGGGTGGGGCGGTATCTGTGTTTGGGTGGTGAGGTTGGTGAGAGGGTTGCACTGGGAGCATGCAAGGTCCGACCCTGCAAAGTACCTTTTGTGCGTGCCAACAATGCCTCAAATGCAGCATTGGCACTGTCAATGGCGTCTTGGCGTACAGTTGCTTGATCACGACCAGAGGGCGTGGCTGCAGCATGGGTCCAACGACGTGCATCGGCTGCTGGGTGTGTAATGCTTTTGGTAGACACGGTCTTGGTTGTTGAAAATGCTGGAATGAATATGTTGTGACGCGATGGTGTGGAGTTGGGGCTGTGCAGAGAAGCGCGGGGGCAATTGATGGTACGCATGGTTGTGCAGTACAATCCGGAGGGTATTGTTGTGTGTACGTGTTTATATGTAGATTGTTACCGGTATGCAGTGTGCACACACCAAATCATCATCAAATACCACGCGAAACAATAAAGAGCTCCCCCCCTCGCAATGAAAATAGGACCCTTCACATGGGAAGAGCTCCCCCTCACACATGGGAAGAGCTCCCTGCGCCGTCGACCCGAAAGTCAGGCATCACATACCGAGGACGCCCACTCCCATCACCCTCGAGCATTGCCATCACATGTCCCGCTGCTCCATGCTCCTGCATGGCACTCAACGCAACCGCCAGCCCCAACCCGAGCACGGCCCGGGCCCCACCCACCTGCCCCGTCCCCATCTGCTGCAGCACTGGCATCAACAGCTCCATGGAGGCCCCCGCGCCACTGAGCAGTGCCAGGGGTGATGGCCTGCCTCGAGAGAGTTCAAGCACCTTGACGCGCTCTGTGAGTGGGATGCCGGCAGCTTCCTTGGCCAGGAGGATGGCACGGTTGATGCCACCAAGCACATCCACCAAACCAGCCTGGGGGGGGGGGGGTTGTGCTGGTGGTGGTGGGTAGGTTTTGTTGTTGTTGTTGTTGTTGTTGTTGTAATGAATGTGAGGTAGAGGGATTTTTGTGTAGAATGGAGGGGGTTTGTGTGGAATGGAGGCGAATGGACAATACAATGATGATGAATGATATGTACTGTACACGATCACGCACACCCTGTCGTGTACTGCGCAAACCCATTACACCCCCCCCACCACTCCCCCCCCACACCTGTGCAGCGCGATCACCCGACCACACCCGCCCCTGTGCCACCTGTTGCATATCCTCCACTGCCATCCCTCGTGACTCTGCTGCCCTGTTACGGAATGATTCGTATGCAAACTCTGCTGCTTGGTCGAAAAACTGTTGTTCCTCTTGAGTGAAGGAGCGATTGTCTGCTAGGAGTTGTGCATACTTACCCTCACTGATGAGCACCTGTGTTGGGTGGTGGTGCGGGTGGTGCGGGTAGTGAAGGTAGTGAGGGAGTGGTTACACACCCAGCAGCAGCCCTGTTCACATTACAACCATTAAACTCACCACACACACACCACACACACACATTGCAAACCCCACCACACACAAACACACACTGTCACTCTGTCACACACACACGCACACTATTTCCCCACCCTCCCCCAACTATTTCACCCCCCCCCAGGTATGTCCCCCCCCCCCCCCTTGTTGTGTGTGTATACCCCTGTGTGTGTACCCCTGTGTGTGTACCTTGTTATATCCCAATTTCTGGTAGGCATCAGCTAGGTTGAATTTCCCAGTCACCACTCCAATTGAGCCAGTGATGGTGAGTGCCTCTGCGACAATTGCCTTGGCTGCCATTGACATGTAATACCCTCCTGATGCTGCTACATCACCCTGTGTTTGTGTGTGGGAGGGGGGGGGGGGGTTGTTTTTGTGGGGGGGGAGAGTGAGAGGAGGTGGTGGGGGTGGGTGGGTGGGTGGGGGTGGACAGGTGTGGGAGGTGCATTTATAGAGCATCAACACGTACAATACATATACCAAAATACACCTCACATGTACAATACACAACACACACAATACACAACACACACAATACACAACACACACAATACACCACACACAGCAGTACATATCTACTAGTACCCATAGCCTACCTACACCACACACAGCACCGCAATACACTATACCATGGATGCAATCACTGGTTTCTTCTCAGCCAAGGCAACAATTTCCCTCCACATGAGATCAGAAGCAAGTGCATCACCACCTGGGCTGTCCACTCGCAACACCACAGCACTGATGTTTTTGTTCTTCTTGGCAATACGCAGCTGACGGATGACTTCACCTGGTGGGTTTATGGTGTTCCTTGTGGTGCTTTTTGTGGTGTTTTTGTGGTGCTTTTTCCCCAACCACATGCCCAACCATCCCCAACAAATCAAAACACACACCCAACCACACCTTGGGTGATGACGTTGCCACTACTAGACCCACCCACAATGGCTCCTGATGCTCGAATCACAGCAATCCCCTTTTTCGCACCATGAACAAAAGCAGAGGCTGATACGTTTTGATATTTTGCGATTGGTACTGCAGCCACCTCATCCTCCTTGCCCCCTGAAGATAGGTGTGTAGGTGGGTGTGCAGGTGGGTGTGCAGGTGGGTGTAAATGTGTGGTTGTGTGTTGTACTTGCATGTGGAAAGGGTGTCAATCATCGTATACACCCCTTTTCCCCCCAAACACCACCACAACAACACACAATAGAAACACCACATACCAGTCCTGCTCTTGAGCATCTCTTCCACCTCATCAGCATACTTGAGATCAGTCACCCACCCCTGTTGCTTCAACACCTGCATGTCATACACACCAGCATCAAGCAATGCACGCACATCCTCGGGGGTTTTGTTTTCCCTTGATGCTGACACCGTCTGAGCGTTGTGTGATGAGGGGTTGTGTGAATGGTAGTGGTGGTATGGGTGAGGGGTGGTGGTGGTATGTGTGCGTTTGTAGTGATGCAACCCACATACACACACTCCATGAACCACCCACACCCACACGCACACCCACACCCTCCCACATACACACCCAACCCCCCAAAAAACACCCCCCCCCAAAAAACACCACACCTTGCAAAACTCCTCAGTGATATCCTCCAGCAGTGCAGTCAACTGTTCTCTCTGTGCCTCTGACATGTCCTCCCTCAACAACTGGTCCCCTGCACTCTTGTACTCCCCAATTCTCTTAACCTGGGGCTCCACACCCAGCTTATCCAACGTGCCCCGCAGAAAGGTGCCGGTGACAGTGAAGCCACGTAGGCTGAGTTGGGCAGTGGGGGGGATGTACAGCTCTGAGCATGCAGATGCGAGGTAAAACTGGGGTCGGTGGGTGGGAACGTGGTGGGTGGGTGGGAACGTGGATGTATGTATTGTGTGTGGTGCTGCATGTATTTTTTGTGTGGTGCTGCGTATGCATTGTGTGTATATATGAGTATGCTATGTTGTACCCACTGCACATGCAGTTCACAGTCTCAACAACCATACATCATGCCCGTAGCACACCCACACACCACCACCACCACCACCACCCACCTCCTTTTCACCACCACGCTCAATGTAGGCAATGGAAAACTTGCCACTCTGGTTAAAGTACTCTATATGCCTGCGAACTTCCTGCAGTTTGCCCCACCCGAGCCCCAGTGGGCCGATTTTGAGTGTAACCCCCACAATACGGGGGTCGAGGGCAGCCTTGCGAAGACATGCACACAGGATGGGGAGGGAGAGGCCGGGGGAAAAACGACCCAGGAGCTTTTCTGGTATGCTGCCTTCCAACTGGGGGTGTGCGGTGATGGGGATGGTGCAATGATGGGGATGGTGAGACTAGATGGTTTGTATGTGGCACGGTGGACACCCCACACACAACAAACCCACAACAACAAACCCACAACATACATCAATGGTCAATACGCTGCCCTTGGTGAAGCGGCGCCATGGCAATGCAAAGGCAAGCTTGAGGGATGTCCATGTGCGATCCCCATCAGTGGGGGGCACAAACACCAACTCTTCCGCTTGCTGGGCTGCCTCACTGGTTTTCAAAGACACGTCCACTGCGCTCCACTTGGTGCTGGCATCCACATCAGGGGTGGTGGTGTCAGTCGTGGTACTGATGGTCTCTGTGGTGGTGTTGGTTGTGTCTGACTCAGCACGCACCAACACCCGACGGTGGGGTGTGGATGTGCGCAGGGGGTGTCGTTGTGTGCGGAGGGCAGTGGTGGGAGTGCTGCCAAGAGGCACACTGTTGGGGCGGGTGAGCTGCATCATTCTGTGGTGGGTGATGGAAGAGGACATGGGAGGTTGGTGAGGTTTGCGGTGTGTCGCTCTGGTGCGTGTGTGGGTACACGAGGGTGTTTTTATTGCACGGTTTAAAACTGTAAAAACAGTGGGACAGTTTGACTTCATGCAAGCATCGGTCATCATCCTCGCACAAGAGCACAGCATGATGCCTCAAATCATGCACTAGTACTGTTGATGTAATTGCAGTACCTGCTCGATGTCTCTCTATGTGAGCGCAAGCTGTATGATGCTTGCAGTTTGTAGTGTTTATAAAATACAAAGAAACCAACACAGCCAAAACAAGCCCAACACAGTGATCATCACACCTTATCTCCCCCTTTTCCAGCAAACCCTTTCAACACACATCTCCTTGATACACACAAAACAAGTAGGCACACACATGTCGTTGCCACGAGCACTGCAGGGGCTGCTGATTGCAGCTCGCACTTGTGATGGCATGGTACGATCCTGTAGATATTCAACACACGCGTAGTAATACCAGCAGCACGGAAAACAGCGCCTGATCATGTGTTGACCCAAGTTTCGATCTACACAGCTCCACCCCCAGTCTGCTCATGCCCTAGCACTGCACCTACGTCGACTGCACACAAATCATATACTTGCAGACAATGCTACGGCTGCAGCAGACACAGCAGCAGCCACACCCGATGCACTACCCACATTCAACCCCAACAAGTACATTACCTACCGCACCAAGCGCTTGGGATTAATCAAGGTAGTGTTGGGTATCACAGTGTGTGTTTTGGGAGTGGTCGCCATGCAACCACCTTTGCACACGCCTCTCACAGGTGCCTGACGTCCCCTTGCCATATTACGTGTCTGGTGAAACCAAGATAAAACGAACACCCCTGCAGCTGGCACAAGCACTAGAGGAAGTCAAGGTGCGTGAGGCTGTCTCTCTGTGGAGGCTGTCTCTCTCTTTTTGGTAGGTGGGGGTGGATTGCATACACTAGCACCCCCCACCACCCCCACACACATAGCAAAATGCACGAGCGAAATTTGCAGAAACCATCGACATTGCCATCAATTTGGGTATTGATGCACGTCGTGGTGACCAAAACGTGCGGGGTGCTGCGGTGCTGCCACATGGGGTGGGGCGCAATGTCAAGGTGGCTGTGTTTGCAGAGGGTGATCAAGCAGAAGTGGCGAGACAAGCAGGTAGTATATGTGCAATGGGGTGCTTGTTGTTCTGTGTTGGTGTACATATGTGATGGGATGTGATGGGATGTGTGTTGATGATGGTCTGCATGGACACGTGCGCCAAAGGAATTTCAAACACACTCCCCATGCCCCCCAACAGGTGCTGACATTGTAGGTGGTGAAAACCTCATTGACGACATCAAGGATGGTGGCAACAGTGCCATCCAATTCGACAAATGCCTTGCAACACCAGACATGATGGGCAAGGTGAGTCGGATAGCGAGGATACTGGGCCCCAAGGGATTGATGCCAAGTCCCAAGCTGGGAACAGTGGTCACTGATGTTGCAACTGCAGTCAAGCAGATGAAGGCTGGACGTGTTGAGTTTCGGTATGTGAGAGAGGATGATCATGGTGATGGTCTGATGTCATGCGTGTGGTGTGTATCTGTCCACCCTGCCTCAACCCTGCTCCGCACATCTCTTCACAGTAACGATCGTGGTGGGGTATTGCATGTCCCCCTGGGCAAGGTGCATTTTGAAACAGAGCATCTACTGGACAACACGGCTGCATTGATCAACACGCTGTTGCAGATGCGTCCCAAGGGTGTCAAGGGTGGGACTGGTGCAGGTGGGTATCTCCTCAAGGCACACATTTCTTCCACTATGGGCAAAAGCGTGCCTGTGAGTATCACCTCGTTGGTGGGCGTGGCCATGTCAAAGCGTAGCACGTAAAGAATTTGATGATGTTTTTTTATGTGCGAGTAGCTAGTCGTGTTGTAATACAATTGCATGGACGTATCCACAATATGGGGGGGGAAACCTGAAGGAGCATCCAAAGGGATCACCACCACGATGGTGAATGAGCAATCGAAACCAACACCTCAGCCAACACCATTCGATATCCATGCATTTGCCACTTGTATAATCAAGGTAATTGAATGCTCCCCAGTATGCTGAGTATGCTGCGTATTGTTCACGCACAACAGCTGCCACACATCTCCACAGCGCACCCTCCCCTTGTCCACCGACATTGAGCGCCGTGCAGCCCTTTTCCAGCAGCTCTCCAATCTAGTATCCCAAGGTCTTGATGGTCAACATGGCCTGCGCCTGCTATCTTTTGGATCCAGCGTGATTGGCCTTGACACCCCGGCCAGTGACATCGATTTCACCATCGACGGTGAATTGCACTTGGGCTACTCCAAGGGCAGTGCAGACCAACAAGTTGCAGTCACATGCACAGCAAAGCAGCTTGACAAGGAGAAGCGGATTGCCCTGCTCAAGGCCTTGCGTCAGAAGATCAGGCGGGCCCGCAATTTGCAAGAGCGGGAATTTGTGCCATGGGCGCGCATTCCGGTTCTCAAGTTTACCTATCAGGAACACAACAGGTGTGTGGTTATGTGTTTTCTATAATATACTTCCGGACTGTCATTGCGAAGTGTGCGAATTTCGGTGTTCGATTTCCGGTGTGCATTTGATCACATGTACCATCGGGCCACCATCTCCACCAATCCCCTCCCGCCACAGCGCCCCCCCCCTCCTGTGTGACGTCAGCATTGCCAACACAGATGGTGTATGGAAGTCCAACATGCTGGGCACGCTGCTCCGTGTGGATTCACGTGCATTGGAACTGGCACGATTGGTCAAGTTGTGGGCCAAGTGGCAGGGTATCAATGACCCCACCAGGCGTACGTTTAATTCCTATGCGCTATTGCTCATGGTGCGTGTGTGTGTGTGTGTTGTGGTGTGTGTGTGGTGCACTTAATTGTGTTATGTGTGGGCGCATGATGTATTGTGGTATGTGTGTGCATGTATGCACATGCAATGGCATGTTTGCTACTGTACGCATGCATTGTACCCCCATCATCATCTTCACAAACACACACACACTAACGTCAACACTACCACACACACACACACTTGAACTCCCCTACCTCCCTCTTCCTCCCTCCCTCTTCCTCCCTCTTCCTCCCTCTCCCTCTCACATACAGAGTACAATACATCACATGCACAACCCACTTGTACAAATCTCACAGGTTATCTGGCACCTGCAAACAGTACAGCCCCCAGTGTTACCCACCCTTCACCACCTACTCAAGATGGACCCTGATGCTGATAGGCCCCTAGAGAGGGGGGCAACCCCACATGCACTCATCCAGGAGGTATGTGAAGAGGTTGTTGTGTGTGAGGGTATGTGATAATGGGGTTGTCTTGTGTTGTCTTGTGTTGTCTTGTGTTGTGGTGCACATCCACATCACACACACTTGGACATGTATAATGTCCTTGTACGCAGAAGTTGGTCATATGCATGTTTTGCAGCAGACACTGTTGTTTGCACACCACAAATGCACCACTGCACACCCTCCCACATCCTCAAATCCTCCCCACCCTCCCACATAGGTTGCCAAGCAGCAAGCAAAGCAGTTTCAACAGGCAGGGTTTGGTGCATATAATAAAAGTACAGTATGGGAGTTGTTTGGGAGCTTCTTGCATGCATTCTGGTCGATGGCTGTGCTGTGGGCAACTCATGAGTATGTGTGTGTGGGGGGGGGGGGGGGGGGGGATGATGTGAGTTTGTGTGTGTAACAGTGTATGAGTGTAGTGGTGAAGGAAGGAGAGGGCATGCATTGCGGGGTTGATGTGGTGCTCCTCTGTTTTTTGCTCCCCTGTTTTTGCTCCCCTGTTTTTGCTCCCCACAACATCCCCACAACATCCCCACCCAGAGTATCCCCACCCCGCTCTCACTGCAGTGCCTCATATACATCCCCCACCCCTTGTCCACCACATACAACCACATACACCACCACATACAGCCACACACACCACACACACCACCACTCACACCATACCACCACACACAATCACACAGTCACGGGGATCGTCTGCGTATCTGTGCATGGGACGCTGCTCTGGAAGGTGCTCGCTGGCAGAGCAACTGTTACTGTGCAGGTATAGAAGACCCCTTTGACTCTGAGGATAATGCAGGACGCACTATGGCTGAGGTAAAAGCAGTGGTGCAGGCGTTTCAATCCTCACGGCATTTGTATTATGCTGCGAGCATTGCTGGTGTGTGAGGGGTGGGGGAGGGGGGAGTGTGACGGAGGTGGTGGTGGCGTGTAGTGTGTAATGACATACCATGATATGCTTGCAAATGACATACCCACGATGACATACCCATAAATGGCATACCAGCAATGACATACCCACCCACCCCACAGGCATGGAACCCAAGGCATTACTAGGTCTCTTTGGCCCAGCTGCTGTTGTGGAGAGTGATCAGTGGTCTGCTGCTGCTACGACATGCTTCAACCGAGACACTGTGGCACAGATGGTGCTCAGCAAGTGTCCTGCATGCATACCAGAGGCATTTCAGGGGATGGACCCCCGTGTGGAGCCCTTTGTCACGGAGGAATATGGTCGGTCTGGTGATCATGTGCTTCGTGTTGCTAAGACCAACGCGTATGTATGGGTTGGTGCTGGGTGGGGAGTGTGGTGTTGGGTGCACATCTTGTGGAAACGATGCATTGTATCTATATCTATCAAACATATCTATAATAGACTTTATCAAATGTGTATAAAGGTGCAACCACGTGTTGTGCAGTACGCAGCATGCATGATGTACACAACCACCCACCACACAGGAATGCAGTGCACTGGAAGGGCAAGTGTCGACGTATTCACAGGGCAGTGCGACTGGGGTCCCGTGACGGTGCAGCAGCTGGTGAGGTGGAGGTGGCGATGGAGGAGGCATTGGAGGTGGATGATGAGGATGAGGTGCACGTGGCAATGGTTTCACACAAGTTGAAGCGTCTGGAGGTGAAGAGTGGCAGCAGTGGCAGTAGTGATTTTGTCGACTAGGGATGCTGTTTTTGGCTGTTTTTGTGCTCGAGGTATTTTCAGGTCACAAGCATATTCTTATTGTGTTGAATAACAAGGTTGTAAAACAGGCTGTAGGTTCCCACAGCAACAGCATAATCGCATCACCGATACATCAACGCTCCACGCTGATGACACCCCCTTGCGACACGACATATGCACCAATAATATCGAACATCCCATCCTATGATGTCTGAAGTACAATCAGGTATAAATCAGCGCCGAGTCTTCTTTTTGTCCAAAAGTCCAAATTGCGATCGCACATTCCCCACGCAACCTCACGCAACCTTGATCATCCCCACACCGACCCGCACAGAGAGCTGATACTCAATATAAAACCCATTAGCAATGTGCCAGCCACCTGTGCACAAGCAAACCCAACCCTCCACGAGCCACACAGCAAAACAGCAGGTACATACAATCATCATTATCAAGTCATATTTGTCCATCAAACCCGTCTTAGACACCCTAGCACACCACACACCATGCAATCTCTCCATCTCAACCGCTACCCATGCATCCTGCCCACTCGACCACGATGCAGACAATTGAGATGCACTGCTATTGCCACCCCCACACAGTCTCAAACTAGAACAAAACCATGCCATGTACGCATTGGTGGAGAATGGAAGGATCTCACAGCATGGGTTGCAGCACACCCAGCAGGCACCCATTGGATTGCAGACTACCATGGTCGCGATGCAACGGAAGTGTTTTATGCATTTCATTCCAGCGATGCACGTGCCACCCTCGCTCGCCTGCCACCACTACGCGATCAAGAAGCAGCTGCTGTGTTGGAGACAACTGCACGTCCATGTTCACGGGTACAGAAGGAGTTTAGGGCATTGCGTCAGCAGCTGGAGGATCAGGGGTGGTTTGAGCGAAGCGCCGTACATGAGGTAGTGGGTGTGTGGTTGTACTCTGTGGTTGTATTTTGCTGTGGGTATGTGTATGTGTACGTTTTCAAACGTATACCATGTAGTACTTGCACACGTGATGCATCCATCATGCACACCACCAACCCTGCACACACACACCACCACCACCTCTCACCCCTCACACCCTCAGGCATTTCAGCTCTCCACATGGGCCCTGTGCCTGGCAACAGGCCTATGGATGACCCACTCTGGCATCCCACTCGCAGAATCCCTCGCCTTTATCCCCCTGGGATTGAGTCTACTAGATAGCTGCTGGCTTGCACATGACTACATACACGGACGTGGCCCATGGTGCAGCGCCATGCGTAATTTTGGGGGCTGGGCAGCTGGGTTTAGTGCCACCATGTGGAGCAATAAGCACAACATGCATCATGCGGCGACGAATGAAATGGGACGGGATGAGGACCTGTCGAGTGGGCCCCTGTTGTGGTTGTGGGCGCCTGACCCACGAAAGGATAAGCCATGGAGACGGTAGTGTTTGGAGGGGTGTGGATGTGTTGGTGGTTTTGTTGGGGTGTTGATGAGGTGTTGAGGGACGGTGGAGGGGGTGGGAGGAGAGGGTGGGTGTGTATGCACTTTCATGCATATGGTACCCTCTACATCTACACACGAGTGCATATTATGCAGCCCCAAGCACATACCAAACACTATACACACTCGAGAAAAACAAACCGGCAAAAAAAACTCGAATAACAAATAAACCCCCCCTGTTTTTGTTCCCCCTCCACAGGTTTCAGCACATATACGTCTCCTTTCTGTTTTCCCTGCTGCATGTGGTGTGGCGCATAGACTCCCTCAAAGTGGTGGCAGAAGATCGTCGGCTGTGGGTGTCAGAAGGCCTGCCCATCCTGGTGCATTATGCACTGGCTTTTACGCTGTTGCCATGGCAGACGTATGCGGCATCCATACTGCTGGGTGGATTTCTCTGTGCTCAGGTATTTATGGGGGGAGAGGCAGTGTTGTCTATTGTTGTGTGTCTATTGTTGTGTGTCTCTTGTTGTGTGTTGTGTACATTTCAGTGGGATGCATCATGTATACACATACGACATCCCCAACAATTACCCCATCAATACCCATAACAATACCCATAACAATACCTCCATCAATAACCCCCATCAATAGGTTGTCACGTGCACACATCAAAGCGAAGAGTTGCTAGAGGGACCCCAAGCTGACTGGGTCACTGCACAATTTCGTACCACACGCAATGCAGTACGTCATCCCCTACACACATCTTCTGCACACATGCGTGTCAACTCACCCCCCTTTTTTCTCCCACCTCCATTCTCCATACATATATTTTCACCTATATTTTCACACCTGTATTTTCATATGTTTTCACCAAATTCGCACCAACCACTCCCACCATGTCCCACTCCCAACTATCCCACTCAAAAAATCTCCCACTCAAAAATCACCACCCTTCAGGTGACCCCCAACCCCCTTTCGGAATGGTTTTGGGGGGGCATGCAGTACCAGCTGGAACACCACTTGTTCCCCACATTGCCCCGGTACAAATATAGAACACTCAGCCCAGAGATTCAAAAATGGGCAAAAGAGCAGGGACTTGAACACAAGTCCTCATCTGATTGGGCCATGTTTATTGCCAATTATCGCAATTATGCAAGAGTGGCAGCATTGGCATCAGAGCCGGGGGCCAACTTTGGCAAGCAGGGCATGACTGTGTGAGTTGGTGTATTGCTGTGTGAGTTGGTGTATTGCTGTGTGAGTTGGTGTATTGCTGCGTCAGTACAATACTTGAGGTATTGTAGGTTTGAGGTATTGCAGGGTGATACTGCAATGTGAGGCATGACTGTGTGGGGCATTACGTGATGAGGGTTTATATGCGTTGGTGAGAGGAGTGTTGCAATGCATTACTGTGATGAGCGTTGAAATGCGTTGGTGAGAGGAGCGCTGAGTTGCGTTGTACGAGTGAAAAAAGAAAAATAGCTGCCAGCAATGAGAGCTGTACGATTTGTTGCTGCTGCTGGATCATGCTACATAGCACTGCATTTCTACTACGTTGTGTATTTTCTTCGTGTTTGCATTTGCAACAGCCACACTGTCATGTGGTAAAACTGCACATTATAGTCAAGGATAATAATCAAACTGCACATGTGTATGATCAAACTGCACATTGATATAGTCAATTGACTGTCCCTGCAAGGACATGACCAAAAGCAACAGAAAACAATGTGGGCATGCATATAAAAGGGGAAAAAAGCGAGCATGCCCAAGTTATGTACAACGAAGAAGAAGAAAAAAGGGGGGGGAAAGGAAAAAAAGGGGGGGAAAGGAAAAAAAGAAAAATAAATGCACAAGGTGCTAGTGATGGAGATGCATGGCAGGAATCTCCTTCAATGTACCTCCTATGCAGCACTTTGTAGAAATGTAGAGCACTTGGTAGAAAAAACAAAAACTGACACTGAAAACAAAACTGGCACTGCACACACACAGAGACAGTGTGACACAGCGTGTTATTGAGCCCAAAGCCCTTTGCATTCTCAATGGCAACGTTACTTGAGCCCAAAGCCCTCTGCATTCTCGATGGCAGTCAGCAGCTGTCGCCTCAAGGTGTCCTTGTCCTGTGGGTTGTCGGTCACACATGTGGGTTGCATGCACATGTGGGTTGCATGTACATGTGGTATGCATGCACATGACGCAGTGTTCAGTTTTGTGATAGACAGAACAGCAACACATACACCATGCAGATAGCAACACATACACCCATGCAAAAAACACACCCACACAAACACCCATGCAGAGAGTCCCAGTACTAATACTGTTCTTGGTCATATACAATACTACAGCCACCCCCGCCACCCAGCACACCGTACAGCACACCATGCAGCACACCATTCAACACACCATTCAACACACCCATCCATCACACACCTTGTACTGGGGCAGCAGCAGGTGGTTGAAGCATGTATGGGCAGTGGGCAATCGACGACTATTGGGCCCATTGCGGGCTATTGTAAATTGTGGGGAGAGGTTGGCAAGGCCCTTGATGGGTACCCTATCACTGCCTGTGACAAAAAACAGCAGCCGCTTCTTCTTGTCCAGTGGGAACGAATCTGCAATTTCCCAAAACCAGCGAATCACCTGTGTGTAGTGGGTACATGATTGGGTGTGATTGGGTGTGGTTGGGAGGGGTGGGGTGCCCAATGTGTACGCTGCGTGCCAATACACAGACACTTCCATCTTGAACCAATATACAATACACGACAACCTACCTCATGCCCTCGATAGTATCCACCATGATATTGTGTACCAGACTCCAGTTCACCAAAATCCAACCGCTGACTGCCACATATAAGCAACTCCAGCTCTTCTGGTCTGTGTATGAGTGTGTACAGGGAAGCATGTGACGCAGGAACGCATGTGTGTAGCAATATGTGAAGAAGCACAGGAACGCACATGACACAGGAATGCATGTGAAAAAGCACACGAAAGACTTGATTGTGTAGCAAGCGAGGGTGAAAACATCATGATTCTTTGAGATTGTTTTTCTCATGACAGAAAGACCATTGATATACCCAGATACATACAAAAAGACCATTGATATACCCATATACATACAAAAATTCCATAGATACATAAACACCCCATATACATACCGAAACAGGGCCAATGCAGGGCTCTCACACATTTTCAAAAACCCTCGTTTGAATGCTGAAAACTGCCTATGAATGGATTTCTCAAGTAGGTGTTGTGTGTATAAACGCACATACTCTTCTCTGTTGCTATTGGTGACAAGGACATCACCTCCATTGTCCACCAAGTCAACCTGGGGTGAGGGTATTGTGAGTTGGTGAGGGTCTTGGAGTTTTTTTAAGTGGTTATTGTGTGAGTGCAATGGAGTAGGTACGTGTATACACCAGGCACTTTCATTACACTTTCATTACACTTTCATTACACACACCCTCACACCCACACCCTCACACCCACCCACCGATTCACCCACCCATCCCCCCACACACCTGTCTTGGCCCCTCACCAAATTCCCCCTCTGTATCCACTTGAAAGCACAGACCCAGTTCAGCCACATCATCTTGATATTCCAGCAGCTTGACTAGGTTGGCGTGAATCTCAGGGGACACCTCCTTGAGGTCTTCAAATGTGGGCCTGTGGGTGTTGTAGTGGGTGTATGTGGGTGTGTTGTTTTGGGTGTATGTAGGTCTGTTGTTCTATGAGTGTATGGAGGAGAATGTAGGTCTGTTGGTGTTGTTTTTGTTGTATGGAGGAGCATGATACAATGGTGTATTGTGGAGAATAATGCAACAATGTATTGTGGCTCCATGTATAGGCAATGCATGCAAACATGTGTACAGAGAATTTAAGTTTTATGTGTAATGTAATGTGTAATACAAGCATAAAGTGTAACACAAGTATAATACAAATCACCATGCATGATCATCCCATCCACCCCTCCCCCCACCCTACCCCCCAGCGCCCACATACTTGTGCCCCATCAGCTTGCGGTACACCAACACTGGAAAAGACACTTGCAAAATATGGTTGTTATAAATAGCCAACCCCAGTAGAATGCCCACTAGCTGAAATTCCATGTCCATGTTGATACGACTGCTGCGAAACCAATACTGTCGTGTGGTTTCATGCATCACAAACATGCCGTAATTGGGATCAAACATGCCACGAAAGATGAGCTGGAAAAACTCCTGTGTGGGGCGTTGGGATGCGAAAAACAGGTGTGTGGAGAGAACAGGTGTGTGTGTAGAAACAGGTGTGGACGATGGTATTCTACTGTATGTATGTACACAAAAATGCATACGCAGTTACGATGGTATTGTACTGTATGTATGTACATACTGCTGTTTGATCACACTACCAGCAAGTGCAAACAAACACCATACCCAAACAAACACCACACCCAAACAAACACCATACCCAAACAAACATCATACCTTTTGCACCCCACCCTCATCAATGCCATCCTCCCCCACAAACTGCACTTTGAGTGGTTTTTTCAACCCATCTTGTGCTGCTGCCTTCTGTATTTGATCAAGCGTGTCCGCAATCAGTGTTGGGCCACGTTGTACCTGGGGGGTGAAAGTGTGTAGGGGTGTTGCCTCGGTTTCCATGGTGTTTCCATGCACAACACTACATGCACATGCACAATACAACGCTGCATGCTCCACCACATCAACTGCTCCACCACATGGACGCACCTTGAGCATGAGAAACGGCACAGACGCACTTCCACCCTGTGATAATAAATACTTAATTATCGCATCTTGAAATTCCCCCTGCTGCTCCTGATGATTCTCAAGCTGCAGTATACGCTGCTTACATGCTGGTTCATACATAAAGGGGTATGAACAAAAGGAGAACATGCCCGGGGTGGGGAGTTTCCACCTGACATAATCTTCCTTCCAATGAAAGCCTTCTTGATTGATGGTGCTGTTGTAAAAATCTGTGATGTGTTGGTGGGGTTGGTGGTATTTATGTGTATGTATGTATGTATGTATATGTATGTAGGGAGTGGTGTTGCACATGTCTTATTTGTGTAGATGCATGATTTCCCTCCCAAGAACCCATGCCAGTGGATCACAGCACACACACCTTATTTTTCAAACCCCCCTTATTCCCCCCCCCCCCATCGTTCACCCCCCCTTTGTGCACCCCCCCCCCTGCCCCCCCCCAATACACGCACCAGTGAATGACAGCATCCCCCCCTCTTCATTTGCCCTATACAGCAACCCAATCAGCTGTATCACATGCTCCAGTGTCGAATCCACATGCTGCTCCTGCTGCAGGTACGTGGTGACATACTGCTGAAGCTTGTGTAGTAGGGTGCTGATGCGGGAGGGTGTGTATCGAGCAAGTGCCTTGACGAGCCTGTGATGCATGGTGTCTGGCCATTGCATGATGGCCTTGCACAGGGCACTGAGGAGCCTGTGTGGTTGAGGAAACATTGGTGGAGGAAATATGTGGTGGAGGGAATGTGTGGAAACATGTGTGGTGGAGGAAACATGTGTGGTGGAGGAAACATGTGTGGTGGAGGAAATATGTGGTTGGGAATGTGTGTTGTGGATGATGTGTAGTATGCGTGTGGAGGATACTGGAGGGGCAATATTTATGCTAATAATAACTGTGCTAATATTTATGCTAATAATACATATCCTACATACATGATCCCACATACTACCCACCTCGCTGCATCCTTTGCACCACCACCCTCCCTCCAAAACAGCACACAACCACACAACAACATCCCCCCCCCAAACACACACACCAGTGATGTTCTGTTTCCTCCAGCAGTGGGTTTTCCAACAGTATCAATGCAGAGGTCACTGCTGTGCTACCACTGGGGTCCTCTATTGCCTCTGCACCCAAGTGCTCCACTGTGTGAGAAGATGCACTGAGCAGTGTTGCTGTCATGGTGGGGTCATCTGAAAAGCTGAAATACACTGCATCCAGGGCCTCCAAGTCAATGGTGACATGACCATTGCCATGCTGTGTTTGACATAGGGGTGATGTGATGGACATGGGTCGAGCATGGGTGTATTACACACCGACTGTTTCATATACCCCAACCAACGCACCGGTGTGTGGTGCTTGCGTGCAAAGGTGGCTGCTAATGTTTCTGGTGTGGAAAACATGCTGGCGAGGCGGTGGAGTACCACCCCCATGTCGGCCCCGCCCTGTGCATCAAGCACAAACGCCTTGGGGTCGAGTGGTCGTGGCACTGCCCCGCTCGCAAACTTGAGTGCCAGTGCAGCTGCTTCATTTGCATGAAAGTTTCGCTTTGAAAGGCTTTGAAAGTTTCTGTGTGGTGATGATGACACCATGTGTAATGCCATCGATCGGGCATATGTGCAATGCACGTGTACGTGCTGCACACACCAACCTGACTACTTGTGCTTCAAATTTAAGGGTGTCGATGGTGGCTGCGCCACCATCCATGACCCTGAAGCTGGGTACAATGTGCGATCTTGCAGCTCAGCGTTGTACTTCTGGACTTTGTGGGGTCAATGTATAGGTAGATGGGGTGCTTGTGGGGTGGGTGTGTTAATGTGGGTGGTGCTGTGCTGCTCGCGCACGTCAGGGAACGACTTTGTATGCAAATGAGCGACCTTTTGACAGATGTTGTAGGGTGATACAGGGTTGCGTGTGTAGTAAACGGGCAGCACTGATTGTGTTGTGTACTTATCTCTGAATGGAATGGCAGTTTTGACCTGAAAACCCCACCCTTGCGCACGACCTCTTTACTTGCACCCTCAACTGATCAACATGAAATACAACATCATCACACTATGCTTTCTTGGGCAACAGCTTCTCCACCTGTGCATAGCCACTCTGCACCAGCGAACCCACTTTGGCCAACACGGCCCGACTGGCCGAGTTGTACTTGGTTGCCGCCAAGACAATAGCTGCATACAAGCCAATCAACAAAAACTCTGCCAACCACAGTGGCAATGGGCCCTTGCGCTTCTTTGTGGTGGTTTCCACCCTGTACGCACAAGGTAGGATATGGAGTGTTGTTGGTTGACATAAGATGCATCATGCTGCTGATCATCATCATCATCATCATCATCACAACCAATCGCACACATACTTGGTGGTTGCAGCAGGTTTGGAAGGTTCTGGTGCCTTTTCTGGTGCCTTTTTCGCCTCCACCTTGACAGGCGCTGGTGGTGGTGGTGCAACTGGTGCCGGTGGTGGTGTTGGCTTGGGCACCACAGGAGCAGGGGGAGCAGCGGGTGGGGGAGCAGGTGTGGCTGGGGTGGTGTCTTGAAACAAAGCAGGGTCGTTGAGCTTTTCCCACCATGGCACCTGGTGTGATTTAGGAGGGTACTATTTGTGTTTGGAGGGAAGATGTGGGTGGGGGGAAACAATGTGTGGCCTTGTACATGAGCCATGCACAGATCACAAAAACACGCACCTCTTTGGGTGCTGCAGGTTGACTCTCCTTTACCACAGGGGGTGCAACAGGTTTGGGTACTTCAATTGCCTTGGGAACCTCAATTGCCTTTGGTTTTTCCACCACAGCAGGTGCTGCAACAGGTGCTCCTTCGTCTGTCTTGGCACCACCACCCAGAGAAAACCCACCAAACTTGGGGAGGGCAGGGGTGGTTTCCTCACTGGCAGGAGGGGCCTTGGTGACAGGTGGGGGGGCCTGTCGTTCCATCTTTTGCTTGTATATGTCCTCCAAGTTGCCAAAGCCCTGTTGTTGTTGTTGTTTTTTTTGGGGGGGGGGCAGTGTGTGTGTTTGTGTGTTGTGTGGGTGCTTTATGTGCACCGGTTTGCACAAGCCATACCACACAATGAGCACACAAGCAATCCACACAAGCAATCCCCACACGACCAATCCTTACCGAGAATGCTGGTTTCTCTTCAGCAGGAGCAGCTTCTGGAACGTCCTCCTCTGTCTTCTGCACATCAGATGCCTTGCTCAGTGCATCCTCACGCCTGCAAACATTATGGTGTGGTGGGCATCATGGTGAGCATTTGGACAAATACATGCAACACACACAACAGAATAATATCCACATCTCCCCCTCCCTCAAACATACGCCTTTTGTAAAAGCGCTTTGCGGCGCTCCATTGCCTCTACCCGATCTTGATAGTCTGCACGCGCAGGGGCTGGCATGACCATGTTGGCAGCAAGCATGGGACTGCATGCCATCAGGGTAGACAGGGAGAGGACACATAACTGCTTCAGGGGTTGTGCCTGTGTTGGTGGTTGACAGGGAAATGTAGCGCCATTGTAGATCTGCACGACGACGAGGTTGCAGCCGGCAGGTGCTGTAGGGGCAATTTTTTCTTGCACCGGTGCAAACTGCAACAACCATGCAATGGGGCTGTCACAGGCTCATTAAGGTGCGTAGGTAGGGGTATGGCATGTGGCATGTATGGTTGCACTTGTTGCCAACGCACCTGGGGGCGGTTTGCAGTGGCACGCACAACAACAAACGACCTAGTAGGGCGAACGTGGGCCTGCTGCATATTGCCTAGGTTGGAGGGTCAAAGATGGATAGGATATGTTGAGCAGATCAATGGGAGCGATCTGTGGGGATGATAAGGCTTGTACTACGGGGTAGCCAGCAGCGTGGTATTGTGGTCCTGTGTCCTGTGTGGCCTGTTATGCCGTTTTTACTCACTCAAGCAAAACCACATTGGTGTAGACTCCACCCAGTTTGCATATAAAAGCATCGCAAAAACATGCACCACAGTTGATGACCATACCTAGTCCTGTCAGCGTATCCACAATTTCACATTCCTCAGCGTGAGTGCAACCGCAAGCAACACCAACACCAACAGCAACACCCACACTGATCGTAAATCAGGGTTGCTAACAGTTGCACCCATGCAGCAATCGACTGCATTTGTGCCCAAACAGCTCATTCGCAGCAGGGCAGTGACTATACAGGTGCGTTGTTGGTATCTACGCACGTCGCCAGGAGAAGACCAACCAACAATCCACACCAATCACCTCGTGTTTCATGACAGCAACGTACACACCATTCTACACAGGCACCTCGTCGAAGATGCCTGACTGTACATGCTGGCATTGGCGTACGGCCATACACAGTTCGAAAGGGTGACACAGTAGACAGCATCGCCAGCAAGCGCGGTGCGTGTTTGTGAGGGGGTGTTTGCCTGTACAGAGGCACACATCACACAGCATCCACACAGCATTCACAAATTCCCCCCGCAACACCATCATCAGGTTTCCAAGTAATGGATATCAAAAAGCTCAACTCAGATGTGGACCTGTCCAAGCTCCCAGAGGGCACCACCATTCTCATCCCTGCCAACAAACTGTCTGCACGAGACAAGGAAATTCTTGATGGCATTGGCCCCAAGTCATACCGCTTGTACCCCGTGCGCAAGGGGGAAAAGATTGCGGACATTATGATTAAGCGTGGCATCTTGCGCACAGAGATGGAACAGCTCAACCCAGGTATCAACCTGGACCGCATCAAAGGTGTGTTGTTTTATATATGGCCTGTGTGCAAGACCTGTTGTTTACGTAGACCCAAACACCTGCGATCAGAGCATCAAATTCTCAAGTTGCCAGCCAACAAGTTTACCAAGCGAGAAAAGGAGATGCTGACGGGCAGTGGGCTGGTACCACCTGAATTCTTTGCCAGCGGCAAGGCATATGGGTTTGGGTTTGTTGCAGGTACTGCGATGAGTTGGGTGGTGCAATGGGTAGTGCGATGGGTAGAGCGATCAGCAACCCTGCATTGTTGAGCATCCCTCCACCCTCCCTCCATCACCGCTCCCAACAACAACAGGTGTTGCAGTGGCAGCTATTGTGGCGTATTGGACACGCCTGAACACAAAGAGGGAAAAAGACGTGTAGGTGTGACTCACCCAAAACACCCAGAACTACACCACAAATACCACACACGTTAATCATCAAGTCCACCCCCAGCAAGGGGCAGCATCGTGTCTGTAACACGTAGCAATAGCAACACACGCAGCAACACCAACAATCTCCTCATCAGCTTCTTGACGTCACAACAAACTAGCGTGCAGTACTCACCCCAGCCACACGAGTGTGTAGTAACGCAACAGTCGTTCGCACGCACAGCTCACAGCAAACAGAGACGCTCTATTTTCCCTCCATGGAATCACCAGCGTTCCAAACCAAGCCCACGTACGACCACCAGCAAAACGGACGTGGCAGGGGGTTTAGGGGGACAGCTGAAAATGCCAAAACCAAGATATGCATGAGGTACAACGGTGTTTACGTCGTGAAATCCGCACCACACAACCATCCACCCGCCTTGTTTCGCTCCAGGTGGAAATCTGGGCACTGCCGCTTTGGCGATCAGTGCAACTTTGCACATGGAGAGGAGGAACTGCGCTCGCTGCCACCTCGGGACTACAACGCGGGAAGGGGGCGAGCATACGGTGGGTTTGAGCAGCATCAGCGCGGGTTTCGACCTTCTGGTGGGCATGGTGGTGGTGGTGGTGGTGTCAAGGTAAGGTGGGGTTGTATGGGAAGGGTGGTGTTGATTTTGTTGGGGATGGCCGGGGTGACGATGTTGTTGATGATGATCATCATCGTGTCACACCGTGTGCCTATCGTTGTACACAACACAGGGAGAGTATGGGTATTGGGGTGGTGACAAGCGCGGCAACGGATACGATCGTGGACCGCCCCCAGCCCCCGAGTATCCCACGTTCAACGGCTGGACTGAGTATCGAACAGACGAGGGGGAGGCCTATTACCACCACGAGGACACACAGGTCACACAGTGGGATCCTCCCGAGGGCTGGCCAGTGCAGGGCACATCAGGTGTCATGCTCTAAGTACTGTGTGTCCAACAAAGTACACGTCATTACGACAGTTTTACCATTGATCAACTCCAGTCAGACTGCTACACACCATTGAGCATGATGGGCTGCTGCATATACCGTCTCCATAGCATGTGGGTATCCTCATTGTACACCACTCACTAGCACCCCTTTCATTCACCATATGTTCTTGTTGTCTCTGTAGTCACGACCTTTTGATATACATCGATATAGAGAATGCGCCGTGGTGGTATGTTTTGATTAGCACGATGCGTTGTTGTTTGTTTTGGGGTGAAGGTGCAATGGCACCACGTGTGTGGTTTACACAATGCAACCCACCACCATGAGCGCTGGTGGTTTAGCTGAAACAAGGTTGCTGTCTGTTCGGGGTATGTGGGGATGTGTACATGGTGTCCACCACACACACATACACACACGTATATATTGTAGTTGTTGTGCTGCCCTGTTGTTTGTACACTACAGCATAGTGCGTCTGACGACAATGGCGCTTTTGATAGACATGTTTGTACCATCGAGAGTGTGTATACGCTGATGATGATGATGATGTGGAACCCCTGCTGTATATCAGCACCTGTGTATTCCTTGTCATCGTTCCACACGTTGTGCGTGTATGCGCATATGCGTATATGTGCATATTTGTGTCTAGTGCATAAAATGACACATGTTGTATATCTGTTTTGTTTTATATAAAAGCGAACGTTTGGTAGCTACATAGAAATGCGTGTATGACGCACAAGTAACAGTGAAGTGGAAGCAAAGCTAGACATTACCATGCCGACACAGCACGCTGAAAGTCGTGTGCGTTCAAGATATGTGCGTATACCACATCATACGATGATGTTGCTCATCCTGTTGGCCATGGCAGGCGTGGCTAGGAGCAGCAGCGTGGCATTTGCAAATACCATCGATCAGTTGCAGCAGTGCCAGGGGCTCGGGGTGCTAGCAGAGCATGCTCTCGAGGGGTGCACGACATCAATTGATAGCTCGTTCAACGCCCTTGCAGCTGCATACATGGGTCGCCCCATTTCACAGGTAGAACGATCATTTGTGTCTTTATGCACCACCACCTCTTGGTATTCGTATTGCAATCCTCCAGCACCCACAACACAGGACATGGCATCTGCATTGGTGCGTGCATGCACAAGCAGGCAAACGCCCCGTCGCTGCATGGCCGACTTGGTGCTGACTGCTGCCGCGAGCACAGGCCCCCAGATGCAAAACCAGGACACAGATGCACTGCTCACAGCCTTGGATGCCATGTGCATGGGCAATGCAGAGCAGCCCTGCTTTCTCGAGGCGGCACATGCACTCGAGAGCGTCAACTGGGGGTAGGAGATGATGCACGTGGGGATGCGTGTTTGTACGCATGTGTATGTGTGTATGTCTACAACCACACACATCTCAAACACAGGCAAGTTGGTACCATGCCAGCATCATCATGCAACAAGCTGGTGGCTGCAGGTCGCTGTGCAGGACAGGTGTTGCAAGCGCTCGAGCCCTTTGCTCGGGGTGCCATGCCAAGCCTGGGTGCTGCCTTGCATGCCCTTCCTGCCACCTGTGCACGACTTGGTATGCGGGTGGTTTGTGTGCTTTTGTGTGTGTGTGTGATTGGGTGCGTGTGTGCTTGGGAAGAGTTGGTGAGATGGGTTGGGGGTTGTCGACGCACTGAGGTGGTTATTTTGTTGATGGGGTTGCACAGATATGTGTGGTTGACATGTATACACAGGCATTCGGCTGCCCATGGATCAAGATGTGACATTAGCACAAGTGGCAGCTGATGAACAGCAAGAACAGGGCAATGTTGATGGATGGGTATGATGAAAAAAAGAACACTGTTGGGTTGTACGATTTGCATAACACCGTCGTCTCTACTGTTCACTTTCTTCTTCTCTCATGTGTGAACATACCATACATCATAACCCTACCATGAACGTCCTCCACGCACAGGTTGCTGCATGTCCTGCACAGCCAGCATCACTCAACACCCAAGCATGCCCCAATGATGCTTCAGACATGTTGTGCATGTTGCTGGCACCTGCACTGACACCCGACACACCTGCACCTCAGCAAGGTGTGATCACCATGTGGGTAGTAAATGATGCACATCACATTGCATCACATTGTATCATATTGCATCAACTTGCATCAAATGCTCATGAAGCCCATAATTGTCTTGCTTCATACATATTCACAAACCTCTTGTATATACATAAAACACACAATCATTCACACATCAAAACACCCAAAAAAACATACCCAGACAATGATCATCATATTGCGTCAGCACCTGACAGCATTCAGTTGTCATGGACTGCCCTCATGCTCACTCTCATACTGGGAGGCATTGCTGCCATGGTGGCAGTACCTGGACCAGGACCTGAAGTACAACCATTGGTGGTCAATGGACAGACCATGCGGTCAAGGTATGGGGGGGGTTGTGGCAGCGCGTTGTGTTGATATATGACTGTGTGCAGATGTATGCATGTGTGCGGATATATGCATGTGCTGATATCGTTCACCACATCACATACATTCAACACCTTCATCAAAACAAATACATCCAATACATCAAACACACCCACCAAAAACCAGGAAATCCAGTGCTCTCTTTGGACGTGTCAAGTCCTCCCCTGCATTGGTCCCCTCCCCCACCACCAAGGGCAGCACTGCCGACACCACCCGCTTGTCCGTGTCACACCCCACAAGCGGTCCCTCTGTGTCACATGTGGCGGAGATTGTAGCAGACACAACCGCTGCACCCAGTGGGACATTTATTGGTGCATTCCGACCAGAAGATGACTAAGAGGGGTCTATGTATCTGGGGTCTTATACATGAAGACAAAAGAGAAAAAGGCAAGCGGGTATGACTCGGAGACACAAAACGAACGAGATAAACATCAGCCAGAACAAAGGGGGGGCTTGTGGGCATGGAGGATGGCAAGGGGAATGGGAGAGGGCGTTTTCTAAAGTGTATTACAAGCACCACTGTGATTACAAGCACCACTGTCACTGTGATGCGCTACTGTGGTACAACCATATCATCATACATCCATCACATCAAAGTATATGTGACCAACAAATAAAAGAATATGGTAACAGAGATGGTACACATTTGAACGCGCCCATACACACACACACATGTTGATGACAACAACACAACATATCAAAGTCATACGCTCTTCAATGGGGTGCTATTTCAATACAACAAAAGGCAATAGATGCATACATATGCAATTGCAAGGCAACAGAAGCATACAGCTTGTCAACCTCTTTTTCCTGCTGCAAAACACTCAACTGAAAACAAGACAACTTCCTCCTCCCTCCGACTCAAAACACTCCACCACCACCACCACCTCCTGACTCAAACACTCCACCACCACCTCCTCCTCCTGCCTGCTTGGACCACTCTTCATCACACATGGCACTGCAATTGGCATTGATACGTTCATAGTTTTGTTCACAATACCAGGGTGTGTTTTCATGCACTGTTGCGTCATGTACAGCCCTGTGGGGGATGATTGATGGTGTTTGTACATGTGTGTGTATATAATGTGTACATGGGGTGTACATGTGTGTGTATATAATGTGTACATGGGGTGTACATGTGTGTGTATAGAGTGTGACATGTAATGTTGTCTCTCCAAAACACACACACACACAAATACACTCACCCAACCCCCCAACGACCCTTCCCACCCCACACCACCTTGATATGTTGCGCCACTTGCCACATCGAGAACACTGCACCCACAACTCCTCCTGAGGGGGCATGGGTGGCGGAGGTGGTGCCGCCAACGCAGGCATCTCTGTGAGCAGGGCCCCCTCTGCTGCTTGAAGCTCACTGGCATGTGACTGGAGCATTTCATCAAACAAGGCGACAAGTTGGGAAGCCCAGCCAATGATTGCAACACCTCCATACCGACCACCCTGTGTGTTGGGGTAGCGTGTTGGGGTGAGATGTTGTGTGGGTGCATCTATGAGAGTATTGGGGGGAGGGGGTTGGGGTGAGATGTTGTGTGAATGACATGGTGTTGGTGCGACTCATTGTGAATGACATACAATACATCACCATTCCCCTACACGTTCCAACATCACCGTTTTCCCACACCCACTCCATCACCACCCACGCCCACATCATCCACATCATCCACGCCCCCAACACCAACCGTCTCAGGGTCATTGTATCGCTGTGCATTGTCATATATACGCTGCGCATCACCACGGAATGCAGCCACGCTGTGGTATCGTGTCCCCCTTACATTTTGACGCATCTTGTCCAAATACATAGTCTCAGCTGCTGGCACAAAATGATTGTAGTCAGGTGCATGCTTGAGGTTGACATTGTACTGTTGTTGAGTGAGGGTGTTGTGTGAAGGTGTGTGAGGGTGTGTGTTGTGTGAGGGGGGGTGTTGTGTTGTGTATATGGTGATGGGAGAGTACAGTGTATGGGTAGGGTGTGTGCGAGCACGCACATGTGTATATGCACAACCTACCATACATGCATGTACAACACAACTTACACAGTGCTCAACTCAAGCACACATCCTCAACACATACCCTACACACCAAACAATCCCCCCCCCCCCACCTGAAACATCTTGGCAAGCTGCGGGTGTGCCTTGGTGACCGAGGCAATGACTTTCCCCAACGCCTTATTGAGCGCCTTTTTCGCTGTTGCAGCAGCCTGCCCGGGGCGTTTTGAGGGTGCCCTGGGCAGTGCAACACTCCCCTGACGCTTGGCTGATGCTGACGATGCAAGCTTGCCAGATGCAAGCTTACCGCTGCGTGCACGACCAAACCCACCACCGGTGCTCTTTTTGCGTTTGGCCCCCCCCCGATGGTGGTGATGCCTGAGTCGTTCAAATTCCTCCTCATCCTCTATATCATCTTCGTCTACATCCATGTCGAAATCGTATTCCTCTTCGTCATCTTCAGCTTCGAGGTCGTATGCAAAGTCAACGTCTTTTTCGTCATCGTCATTGTGGTGTTTGCGTTTGGTGCGGGCGCGGCCTTCACCACCAGTACCAGGGCCCTCTTCGTTCCTGGGGGGGGGGGGAGGGAGGTATTGGGTGGTGGTTGCTTGGTGAGAGTGGTGGTGGTGGTGGTATCGATGTGGTAGTTGATGTGTAGTTGTTGTGCCACCCCCCCACACACAAACACACACTACCCTACCCTTGTTCTTCAGGTTCCCACCCCCCACCCCCCACACACAACAATACCCAACCCCAAGTTCACAATACCCTTGTTCTTCAGGTTCAGGTGAGCTCTCCAATTCCACCATCTCGAATGCATCCTCCTCCTCCTGCTGCTTGGGGCGCTGTGCTGCTGGGGCTTGCTTGCGGTGCTGTGTATGAGGGTGTGCATGAGGGCGTGTATGAGGGTGTGGAGAGGTACGAAGTCATGTAAACAAATGTGATGTAGAAAACTGTGTACATGTGTTACTCCATATCACCATTGTCACCCACCCCACCCACCCAATACCCCACCTTTTTAGGTTGTCGTGGTGGTCGTGGTGGCCCTGCTGGTTTATCAGCGAGCCCCTTGTCACGCACCACACGCAGCCCAAAGCCTGGTGGGGGTGGTGTTTCACTATAGAGGGCGTGGAGGAGGGTGAGTTTGGCTGGATCACGGAATACCATCTCCCTGTGTGTGTGTGGTTTTGTGCGGGTGTGTGTTTCGTCAGTGTGTGTGTGTGTGTGTTTTGTGAGTGTGTGTGTGTTATGTGAGGGTGTGTGGATCAGGAACGAGTGTGACCATCAGTGCATGTGAATGAATGAGTGGTGGTGTACCTATGTCAGACACAACACATCACAACATACACAAACAACAAGGAAACAACATACACAAACAACATACATAAACAATACACACAAAAAACATACACAAAAAAACACACAATAAAAACCACACAATTACAACCATAAATTGTCATATACCGTGATACTCGCGTCCCATCCTCTTGTGTATACAGTATAATACGCCGCACACGTCGTTCCCCAGGTGTCCCCGGTTGTTTTTGTAATTCACTGTGTTGTATGAGTTCCAGTGTAGCATCCATGGGTCCTGCTGCTTGTGCTGCTGCTGCTGCTGTGTTTGTGTCATCACCATCAGCGCTGTGTATGTGTGTGGTTGTGTGATTGTGTGTGGTTGTGTAATTGTGTGTTTGTTGTTGGGGTGTGATTGTGCGTGTATATTGTTCATAGGGGTGTGTGACGATGGGTAAGAGAGCATGGTGCTGTGTGTACAGTAAAACATCACACACCCACACCCACCCAAGAAAATGACCCACAATAACACCCATTTACACCCCACAACACACACGTATTCTCACATCACATGCTCACATCACATGATCACATCACATGCTCACATCACATTCTCACATATCATTCTCACATATCATTCTCACATCACACACACAAACACACACACACACACACACACACATACCGAGCAGCACCAAGATATTGTTCCCTCATACGCTGCAACTCAGCAGCCTCATCCTCCTCCTCACCCTGCACACCCACACCACCACCCACACCACCACCCACACCACCACCCACACCACCACCCACACCACCACCCACACCACTCAATGTCACAGCACTAGGTATACTGTGTACATCCAGTAGCTCAGCTTCATCTTCCGGAAGCACAGGGGCCTCCCCCTTACCCTGGAGCGCATCGAGTTGCTTGAGGAAGACAGGGGTGGCTTTTGAGACAACCTCTTGGAGGGCTTGGGAGGCATTGGTGCGCATTTGCCTTGCAAACAGGTTTTCCACTGTGTGTGGGGGTGGGTGCGTGTGTGATTGTGTGGGGGTGAGCGGGTGGTTGTGTTTGGTTGTGCGTGTGTTGTGTCAAAACAAAAATAAACTAGCATCATTCATGCACATACAATCTTGTACATACGATTCAAATACGTCCACATACACACACAAAACCTAACCCCCTGCCCCCCCCCACACAAACACACAACCCCCACACAAACACACCTCCTTCAGCGGCAACAGCAGTAGAACACTTTCTCACAGCATCAATACGCTGCCATCGTGACATCTTGTCTATATACACCTCCTCTAGTCCGTATTGTAATAGTAGGTTTTTGGCATCCACCATGGAGAGCTTGCGTAGGTCGGCAGAGGTACCAGTGATGGGGCCCTTTTGATTGACTGTGACTGCTCCTGGAAGGGGCTGTGGGGGGGGGGGAGTAGTTGTGTGTGCGTGGGAGGGAAGTGTTGTGTGTGTGTCTGTGTGTGTACCACCATATCTTGTTCCTCCCCGTGCCTTTTTCTCGACTGCCAAATACGAGTACCCCCTTCCCCCTCCCAGTGGGTCCCCCTCCCCTGTCATTTGCAATGTGTGTTTTCCCTCACGCACACACCCCTGGTACCCATCAGTGAGGGCCCATGGGGTGCTGCGTATGGCACGAAACCACACTGCTGCTGCATGCCGTGTTTCCTATGGTTTGTGTGTACAATATGTCCGGTGTGTGTGAATGATATGTGTGTATAATGTAGACGTATGTATAATATGTGCATTATGTAGACATGTGTATGTATATAAAACTGTGCATACTGCATCACAATCCAGTGTCCCCTCCTCCCCACACACACCACTCCCACACACCCTCACCTCATCAGTGGGCAACATAAACACATCCCCCCCCACACCCTCACCTCATCTGTGGGCAGCATAGACACAGCAAGCTTGATCATGTCATTGGGCTTCTCCCTAAAGTGCTCTGCATTACGCACCCCTAGCTCCAACAGCTGCTCTGCTGCTGCTTGACACCTTTCCATTGCACACACAGTGTCAGGGGAAAGCTGGGAGGGGGGGGGGGTGAGTGGGGACGTGGTTGTGTGTGTGTGGATGTGTGTGGATGTGTGTGTGGATGTGTGTGGATGTGTGTGTGGATGTGTGTGGATGTGTGTGTGGATGTGTGTGGATGTGTGTGTGGATGTGTGTGGATGTGTGTGGATGTGTATGAAAGTGTGTGGACCAACACAACACCTCTCAGTATATATATATAACCCTCCCAATGTCTCATCACACACAACTGTTTGCACAACCAGAACCAACCACGAGTACTTTCCCCGCACCCCCGCACCACCATGAATATCCACCCGCCCCAACCAGAACCAAATAGTGCATACAGGGAATACATGAACAATACAGGAAATACACAAAAAATACAGGGTATGTATATATACTATGTACCTCTTTACACAACTCCTGTTCTGTCGGTATACGCACATCCTCCTTGAGCACCCACCGAGTGCCCTCTTGCTTACATTGACACCCCTGCATGCGCATACGCAACACAGACGCTGCTGTAAAGGGAAATGCTTTGGTCAACGCTTTGTGTTCAATAAATGGTTGACCAGCTTGCCCTTTTTTGCTGAGTTTGACGTCACATGCACGGAGTTCACGGTACACCCATGTTTGAAAGCGTTTTTCATCAATATCCCTGTTTATGTTTTTGGTTTTTGGGTGAATGTTGGTGTGTTGGTTGTTGTTGTTGGTTTTTGGGTGGGGAAAGAAGGGCAGGAGTGGATTGAGATTGATAGGGGATGTGACAGGGGTGCTGTCTGTTGTATATAGGTGTCGCAACACAAAAGAAAGCACACGTGATGACAGCAGATATGCGATCATTATGTTCATGTCTCTACACACCAGCATCACTACACATCAGCATCACCATCACAATACAATACAACACACCATACAAAATACAACATACAAAATACACCTTACAAAATACACCTTACAAAATACACCATCACATACTTGTATTCTCTTGATCCTGGTTGCGGCACCCGCACGCCTGGTTCCTGCTGTCCAATCAACAGGGTGCCTCGTACACCACGTATATGCAGGGTTCCATAGGGACTGCGTATCAGTAAGAAATCACTCGACTGTGTGTATGTGATGGTGTGGATTGTGTGATTGTGTGTGTGTGTGTGATTGTGTGTGTGATTGTGTGATTGTGTGTGTGTGTGTGATTGTGTGTGTGATTGTGTGTGTGTGTGTGTGATTGTGTGTATACAAGTGTGTGACTTTGCATGTTGTATGAAGCTATGTATGGTGTGCAACATAGGACATTGTGTATGATGATAAATGTACAGGAGGGTTTCTGTATACAAATGCTCATCACAACACACATATTAAAATGTCAAAAAACATTCCATGTACATACCTGAGGCATGTGTGGTGCAGCAGGGGCTCGGAACAACACAGAGTCAACAGTCAACACATGAGTGCCTGTGCGTATACCATATTATGTGTGTACCATGTGCATTCAATACACCACGTGCATGTAGTGCACCATCGTTGTATGTATGTATACATGTATGTGTATATAAATATATATACAAACCCCACACAGGTTGCACATGTGCAATGACACACCCCATGTACACCTTCCCCCCCCCCCCCTCACCACATACACACCAACAACAAACAAACACCCTTCCCCACCCCATGTATATACCCCCCCCCCCCCCCCTACCTCGTTTTATGTTCCCCAGTAAAGGTGAGTCATCCTCCCCTGACAGGGCATGTATAGCCCCCACCTGCCATGGGTTTCTCTCATTCCTCAATTGATGGTGATTGGTGTCGTTGTTGGAGGTTTTCCTATAAAACGTGGTCAAACGTAGCCCCATGCCAGTTTGACTAAGGAGTAGAGGGTTTTCTTCTAGGTATTCGACCAGGATGATGGGTCCCTCTGTGATGGCACTGAGCTCCTTGCGTTTCTGTATGTGTGTGTGTGGTGTGGGAGGGGGGGTCGTGTGTGTGTATAAGGGGGGTTGTATGTGTGTACAGGGGAGATTGTGGTTGTTGACATGGGTTACATACATGCAGGAAATGCACAACCCTCGACAGCGCAAACAGTACATCACATCATATTCAAACACATCCCACCACACCACACACTACACTAAATCACACATTGCAAAACACAACACATTACAAAACACAACACAACACACCGAAAATGCTGTGGGTGGCCTCAATGCATTTGCACTACTCCCCTGTAATTTCCCATGCATGGCAGCGTTGACCATGCACTGTACTGTTGACCATGAAATATACATGGGCAAGCAGCTTGTAGTCAGTGTCAACCCAGTACTGTGTATATTGTTTGTGATGAAAAATGTGTTGTGTGTGATAGAACGTGTGCGTGCGTGTGATAGAAAGTGTATGTGTATGAGTGTGTGTGTGTGTGTGTGTGTGTGTGTAAGAAAGAGAGACCTTGCAAGGTGACAGAGAGTGTGTGTAGACATATCTATGTGGACATATGTACATTATATTATATTGTGAATTGTACTATACATTCACAACCACCCACATCATGCACCACCACCCCACCCACATACTCTGCGAGTGGTGTATCTGGTGCCACCACTACAGGTCCAGGGGCAGTGAATGTTGGTACAGGCAGCTCCTTGGCTGCTTTATACTTTCGCTCTATTGCCTGTGTATGTAATGGGGGGGGGTTAGGGGGGCCAATGGTGCGTGTGTAATAGTGTGTGTGAAATGGTGTGTGTAATGGTGTGTGTGTAATGGTGTGTGTGTAATGGTGTGTGTGTAATGGTGTGTGTGCAAGGGTGTGTACAAGGGTGTGTACGAGGATGTGTACAAGGACATTGGTGCGTTAAGTATGGTATGGTAATGTCTAGCTGTATAACATGTGTGCATTTCACACAAGTATCTCACACAGTATCTCACACACGTATGACACATACACCACTACAACCCCCCCCACCCCACAACACAGACAATATACACCACTATCCCCCTTCCCACACACAAAACACACCTTGGCCCATATAGCACCCATGGTGAATGACGACGCCACCTCCTTCCACCCCTCCACCACACCCCTCCATGCCAGCGACCTCAATTCCACCAACTTGATAGGTGGTTTGGGGAGCACAAGTTTAAGTGAGGTGGCAGAATGTGGTGGTTGCTGTGGTGGTGGTTGTTGCTGTGGTGGTGGTTGTTGCTCTGTTGTTGTTTGGTCTGGTTGTTGTGGTTGGTCAATGTTTGGTTGGTCAATGTCCATGGCTTCTCCATTGTGTTGACCATCATTGTTGACCATCAAAGCAGGCTGTTCTGGTTGCTGTTGTTGTGTTGACTGTTCTGGTTGTGTTGACTGTTCTGGTTCTCCCTGCTGTTGACCAGAAGCATCCCCGTTAGCATTGACTACAGCAGGAGCAGCAGGAGCAGCACCAGCAGTATTCCCCCCCCCAGCAGCACCCCCACCATCAGCATGTGTGGTGGCGGGTTGTGTGGTGTCGGTTGTTGGTGCTGCAACAGGGGGTGGTGGTTGCGACACTAGTGGTTCTGGTGGGGGGGGGGGCAACCAGCGAATACGAGGACGATGAAACCACAACAGCTCCTGTGTACAAGAGGTGTTGGTTGCATACGTACACTGTACATGTTCATGCACAGATCATGCAAAGATGTTGTACATTGTACATTGTATATTGTATACAGTGTGCAATACTGTTTGCACATACAACCACTCACACATGATGCTCACACAGCTGTCCTTGTGGCACCACACCCACACCCACACCCACACCCACACCGCCCACATACACCCCTTCATCCCTACCCCTCACACTACACACCCACACCACCCACACACCCCCACATCACACACCACATAAACATGCACACCTCACCACATAAACATACACACCCACAAATTACACACACCACATAAACATACACACCACATCAAAAACACACCACCAACACACCTCTAGGTTCAATGCTGTATGTAGGGTGGACAATGACAATGCCAACACAGAATGCTTACACGTCCCAATACCCCGTTCCACTTTATTACGTGACCCCTGCTCACCATATGCTTCATCCTTGCTCACATTCAGTCGTGCCATTTCTAATGCTGCCCTTCCCTCATTGTGCGTGGGCCCTGCAATGATCTTACCCTGTGTGGGTGTGTGGTGGGTGTTGGGTATCGGTGTGTTGGTGTGTTGGTGAGTATGTGTAGATGTGTGTTGGTGTGTCAACATGTACTCACATGTGTATTCACACAATGAAGGAAATACATAAATACAAGGACACACACACACCCTCCCTCCCCCACACACATGTAGATGGAGAGAGAGAGAACACACACACACACACACACACACACAGAGAGAGAGAGAGAGAGAGAGAGAGAGAGCGCACACACACACAACCCCAGCACAAACCACGCACCTTGGGTGGCAAGGGTAACACCAACGCCCCAGCCCTATCCAAACCCAATCCCTGCTGTGTACTCACAGGACCGTTGGGCTCAAAAAACTGCCCCGGGTCATTTAGGTCAAACACAGTCAACACTGCTGTTCCTCCCATGGGAAGACCACCCCCCCCTGCTGTACTAATACCACCAACACCACCCCCTATTGTACCACCTTGTAATGCAACACCTTGTATTGTATTTGCACCACCACCTGCGGCTGCTGCTGCTGCTGGTAGTGCTGTGGTTGGTGCATTGGGTGTGTGTGGTGTGTGGTTGGGATCAAGCAAAATGGTGTCAAGCCAAGTGTCTGTGAGCAGGTCTGTATTGAACACACGTTGCCGTAGTGCCTGTGTAAGTGTGTGTCCAATGTGTGTGCATGTTTGTTGTGCGCATGTGTGTACATTGTGAAGGGTGTATGGGTTGTTGTAGTGCTTATTGTTGTTTATGTGTGGGTGTATACATGTACACATGTACAAGGGTGTATGGGTTTGTGTATGCACATGGTGAACAGTGTATGTATACAATGAACAGTGTATGAATACAAGTCTACACGTGTGGTTTATAGGGGGTGGTGCATGGCAGAGAGCATGGTGCATGACAGAGAGCATGGTGCATGACAGAGAGCATGGTGCATGACAGAGGGCATGGTGCATGACAGAGGGCATGGTGCATGACAGAGAGCATGGTGCATGACAGAGGGCATGGTGCATGACAGA
>VFQP010000742.1_pt1 | contig 54180 bp, 82 predicted proteins | sample 3512351 | NCBI WGS metagenome assembly VFQP01 (sample SAMN10412372, study PRJNA504923) | tailings metagenome | isolation source: Relicate 1 Philex TSF1 revegetated site | place: Philippines: Tuba, Benguet | collected 2017-08-29 | reverse complement strand
CACACACACACACACACACACACACACACACACACACACACACACACACACACATCCACACATCCACACATCCACATCCACACATGTACACCACACACCCCAGGCCAATAAATCGATGGCGTCGTGCAGCACAACTCATTAGTGAGTTTCCAGACCCATTCCTGGCACGAGGCATTCACAAGCTTGCCATTGAGCGTTGTGTGCGCCATCGATGGGACAGCACAATTGACGCGTGGCGTGTGGATGATGGTATGTGTGGATGTAGCTGATGTGTGAGCGTGAGTGTATTTCACGTGAGTTATGCATGTGCTTGATGTGTTCCATGCATGCATTGGTGTACATTGTTGGGTTCCTGCATGCGCATGTGCTACCCATGCATACACACATCTTCGTACACACACATCTTCGTACACACACATCTTCGTACACACACATCGTGTACACACGCATCTTGCACACCAAAACGTTCCCCTCACACCCTTACCCCAGTCTTGGTCAAAATTGAGTCAAAACCATTTGCAGCAGGTGCCATGCGTGAATGCTATGCTATGAAGAAACTAAGCACCTTTTACACACCAGTGGATCAACATTGGGTGCGGGCCCCCAACTGTGTGGCCAAGTATGTGGGTGGGTGCGGGCTGGTGGATTGGGGGTAGCAAGTGTGTGTGTTTGTGTGTGTGAAAAGTGGCTCATTCATATACAGCAGCACATGGACCGTCATTTACACACACCTCTGTCATATATACATACATGTACTTGTGCATGTACAACACCCCCCACCCCCGACCCCACACGCATACATTACGTTTCTTTTACCATTTCTTTATTCCTACACCCTATACACCCTCATTTCTACACCCTGTACACATCCAGGTGTTATAAAAAACCAGCACCAAACACGGTGTATTTCGATGATGTCAGGTTGCAGATGGACAGCAAGGCATTAGGGGAGTTGTACAATAAGACTGATCCACCTAGGAAGGTTGATTTTGTACAGGTCGGGTAGGGTGGATTGATGTTGGTAAATGCATGGTGGTGTATTTCGGTGTATGAATGTTGATGTATGATTGTTGGTTTTGGCTGCAATGATGTTCCTGCTGGTGTGTGCGACCTTGGCATGTCATTGGTGTTTGTATGGTGATACTTGAATTGTTTGCAGTCATGTTGGTTGCATATCTGCATACCATCATATCATCAGGCATATGTATTGCTTTTCCCCTCTCGTGTGGAGCGCAATATCTTCACTGTGGAGCATTTGATAGAAGGAGACTATGTACGTGTGTTTGTATGTTGCTTGTGTTGTGTTTGTATGTTGCTTGTGTTTTGTTTGTATGTTGCTTGTGTTTTGTTTGTATGTTGCTTGTGTTGTGTTTGGTCAGCACAATCGAGCAATAGACACCCCCCCAAGAAACTATTCCCACACCCACATCATTGGCCCCCACCATTCCCCACATTCACACCATCCCCACCCACCCACACCATCCCCCTCCACTCACCCCCCCACACACATTCACACCATCCACCCAAAACACAACCTAGGTCAAATACAATTCCAACAGTGGCTTTGTGATGGGAGACAAGGATGAAGCCCGCAACACCCCCCAGGCATTTAGCCACTTCTCTTATGAAGCTACCCGTGGGGAGAAGCTCTGTGCAGATATACAGGGCGTGGGGGACTTGTTCACAGACCCACAAATACACACAGTGGATGGAAAGGCGTATGGGGATGGGAATTTGGGGACGAGAGGCATGGCGCTGTTTTTTCGCTCTCATGAGTGTAATCCACTGTGTCAACGGTATGGATGTGGGGGAGATATGGGGTTGGATATGGGGTTGGATATGGGGTTGGATATGGGGTATGGTTGGACAAAAGCTCAGTAAAATCCTCATGGTCGTGGCAATGACAAGAGTTTGATATACATGCATACATATATATATATATGAAAAAGGGGGTGTACATGGTTTGATGACAACCATTTCCCACTCCCCCGTCAACACCACAACCAACACCACCACACCCAGCCTCAAGCTCACCCCCTTCATTCGTTGTCCCGCTGACCAAGAAGCAATGGAGGGCACCTCAACCCAGGGGGCAAGCTCTCAGGGCAAAACTGTCTCAAGAGCATATAGGAAATCCAGCATGATTCGAAGAACTGTGGAGATAAACAGAGCGGCGTCTATTGAACCACCCCCGGGGGAGTTTGATGCACAGGAGCACCGACGGCTGGTGGGGGGGATACCATTGTCTGTAGTGGACTTGTATGCACGGTATGAGGTGTTTTGTGTGAGGTATTGTTGTTGTCGTGAAGAACAACGTGGTGGGTAGAAACAAGTGCAACACGATTGCATCATAGCACAGCACTCCCCCTACAATACAATTTTAAAGAATTACTCTTTGATAGACAACACACAATGCCCACAAACACACATGGCGCAACAACCCAAATATCCACACACTCATCCACACCATCACAACACACATCACACCACACACACCCATCCAGGTTGCATTATGAAGTATGCCGCATGGCCTGTGAAGTTGTAGCAATCCCCGAACTCTACACCCAAGAGCAACTGGATGGTGCACGTCAATCGGCATTGTTTCACCTGATCAAGGCAGCCCTGGGTGGGTTGCCTATCGCTGTTATTACACTTGCTAAAGTGCATTGTGGCTTGTCCCCCACATCCCCCATGATTGCTAATTTAGTCAATGAATGCATGGAAGAAGGTGTGGTCAACGTGGTGTGTGTGGTCAACGTGGTGTGTGTGGTTGACTGGCATGTGTTGACCACCATGTCGATCATTCCTGTGTTGACCACCATGTCGATCATTCCTGTGTTGACCACCATGTCGATCATTCCTGTGTTGACCACCATGTCGATCATTCCTGTACATCAACATGAACCACGTCATGGTATCACAACATCATCACCCATGACCACACACACAAAAAAAAACTAAAAAACACCATGTCATCCACCATGACCACAAACAAACCAGGGGAACTTGGTGAAGATGAACTGCTGGCTGTGCAATACTGTGAAGTGGCTGCACACCACGGTGTACGCAATGCAGCAGCAGCACTTGCCGCTGCCTATCATGGGACAAGTGAATGGGCTGGTGTGGTGCGTGAGGGGCTCCTCACAGAAGATGACATCCAGCAATCAGGGGGTTCCCAGCAACCAAGGGGGTCCCAGCAACTGGATCTTCTTGGGGGGGGGCTTCAAAGGGACCTCCAGGGGGAGGTTCAGGGGCCTACAGGGAGCATGACACAGACAAGTGGCGGGTTGACCAATATGGAGCCGGTCAACTTGAAGTTGACAAACACCTCAAGTGGCCGGTTGACCAACAATTCAAGTCAGTTGACCAACACCTCGGAGCATCAGCCGGCACCTTCTTCCCCCACGTCTCGAAGTGCAGCAGGCCGTCGTGGGGGTGTGGCAGCTGCGCTGTATTGGTATGATGTTGCACTGCAACCATCAATTGTGTCACTTGAGGTTGAGGAGGAGGCTAGCACACTTCCAGGTGTGTGTGTTTGTGGGGGGGAAGAGGGGGGAGGGTTGCATGCAACACGATACATACATGCATCCATGCAAACGGTGCATACATACAAGACATACACGACAACATCATTCCCCCCAAGGTGCTGGCCTTGCAACCTATGAGCTGCTCGCGTACAAGGCCGAATTACTGCTACGAGGTGGTGGTGGTGTGGACCCAGACCCCTCCTCTGCAGCAGAGTGTTTGTATGAAGCTGCACAACAAGCAACAGATGCGCTCAAGGGAAAGCTAGCTGCGAGATATTTTGAACGTGCGGCAGTGGCAGAGGGCATGGTGGGGGAGTGAGGGCATTCTGAGAAATGGGTTGATCACCATTTTGTTATACAGATAAATACATGAAGGATTGGATGGATTGGATTGTATCATTACCATTTTTCGGACAGTATATACACACGCAACATACGCAAAACATACACACACACCAAGAAACAACAACTCGTGCTTTCTGTATCCGGGTAATTTTTTCTTCATGCAACATGCCTCTTCCATACAACTCACCTGTCTCACGCAGCATCAACTACACGCACAGCGCGTGCACATCACTCTCAATTACACAAGCAGGGATTGAGAATATGCAATCTGACAAACATCCACCATCCATACACATCCACTACACAACTCAACAGTTTTCACACACACAACACGCTCATACGTCATCATCTCACGGTCAAACCTCTGGTCACCACCTCTAGTCAACAATGATACTATACTCCTTGGTCAACACCACACACATGCACCCTTGTTCTCTACACCACCCCCTTGTTCTCAACGCCACCCCCTTGTTCTCTACACCACCCCCTCCACCCGCTCCATCGATACGCCCCCCCCCCCGTTTTTACCTACTACTGAATCTCTAATGCAAATTGGCGGGAAACTCGGGCGTTTCATGCAGCGTGTCTTCCCATGCCCAGTGTGGTGTGGTGCTCGACCTCAGTGCTTTCCACACAGCGCTGTTACACTTGAAGCCACTCCCAAATGCGATCTGCCACACGCGGTCCCCTCGAGCCACCCCCCTCTTTGATTCAATGTTGGACAGCACATACCAAATAGAAGAAGACGACGTGTTGCCAAAACGATGCAAGGTCTCTCGCGAAGGACGCACCAGGTGGGGGGACAACTGCAGCTGCTTTTCGATCTCATCAATCACACCACGACCACCCGTGTGGATGCAAAAGTGCTCAAACGCCAGCTTGAAGTCGGGAATATAGGGGCGCGTTTTGACTTTGAAGACCTTGCGGGCGACCAGGTTGATAAAAAACAGCAATTGCTCCGAAATGGGTAACACCAGGGGTCCCAGGGTGGTTATATTGGCTTTGAGAGAGTGACCTGCAATAGCCATGAGCTCCTTGCTCAAGTGTACACCCGTGGTGCCCTTGTCGTCTTCCACCTGGTGGACACAGCCGTATGCAAGGTCGTCGCGGCCCATGTGGGTGCGGACCACGTGGGAGAGTTGGTATTTTGCACGCCAGCCATCCTGCCACCTGTTGTAAGTAGAAAGGGGGTGGGGGAAATGTGGCAATAAAAGAGATTCTTACTCTGAGAAACATTGTGTTTTTCCTCAAATACATTGTTGTTTATCTACTCAGATACATTGTTGTTTTTTATCACAGATATACTGTTGTTTTCTTGTGTATGAGGGTCCCCACACACCCACCACATCCCCATCACACCATCACCACCCCATCCCCCCTGCTATACCTGTTGCTCAGCAGTATGGCAGCACCACCCACTCGGAACAAGCAGTTGGGAATCAACATGGACCGCTGATTACCAAAGTACCAATTTTGTGTGATGTTCTCAGTGCTCACCACCAGACACCTCGAATTGGGGTACACCTGCAGCAGCTCACGTGCAAGCGCAATGGAGATCACACCTGCGCTGCACCCCATACCCCCAAGGTTGTACGAGTGGATATTGGTACGCATTTTAAAGTGGTTAATAACCATGGCGGACAGAGAGGGGGTGGGGTTGAAGAGGGAGCAGTTGACGATGAGAATGTCGATTTGTTGGGGTTTGAGTTTGTGTGCCTTGAGGAGGTTGTCTACACAGGTGAAGATGACTTCTTGTGCTTCTAGGCGTGCAGCTTCGAGTGAGACTTGGGGGGGGGAGTATATGAGACCTGTATGTGTTGTTGAGTGTGTGTGTGTGTGTGTGGGGGGGGGGGGGGGGGGGGGGGGGGGGGTGGGGAGGAGGTAGTGAGGCATCCAACACTACTGCATCTATATGTATATATGACTGTGGAATGACACAGTAGTACCAGACACACGGTAGTACCACACACACACACATGTACATACACACAGTAGTACCACATACACACACATACACACACGTACACACACGTACACTCAGGGAGGTATGTCTTATCACCCAGGCCTCCTCGCTCAATCACCTTTGATTGGAAGTCAAGTGCCTTCTCATCAAACACCTGTGTATGTATGTGGGTGTGTGACATCTGAGTATACATGTGAGTATGCATGTGAGCATTCATGCATGTAAGCGTATGTCTGCATGTATGTATGTGCATGGATGTGCATGTCAATGTGTATCTGTGTACAAGTGACTGCCTGTGTGTTGCTGCTGTGTACTGCTGCTCTCCATGTATTGCATCACTCCACACAAACACATCACCCCACACAAATATACCCCCCTCATACCCCTGCAGCATGTGTACCAGCCATAAAACCCTTTTGAGACACCATGCACCTGTATATTGGTTGTATAATATTATTTGTATATATACTATATGTGATAATTGTAAACGCGAGCTCTAGTGTGCATGTTGACACTATGTTGTAAAACATGACATGCCCAACAACAACAACAACAACAGCATGCTCAATAAACAATCACTGAATATGTGCTCAATACACAATCACACATACACAAGCTCTTGCTGCCAGGGACCCTCCTTGGGGAGCGTTTTGGGTGCATCATGACACAACCTGTTGTGATAGAGAGTGTATGTGATATGTGAGTATGAATAGACAGTGTATGTGAGCATGAATAGAAAGTGTATGTGACCATGAATGCATGGTGTAGTCATGCTGTATGCTGAATGCCATGATGTGTGCGCGGGTATTATATGTACACATACACCCATACACAACATACTGTGTGCTGTTTCGGTAGCAGTAAAAGTCTACCAAGTACACTGGACGCTGCCCAGAAAAGAAATATGCCAGCAGTGCAGTAGTGAGCAGCAGCACACAGCCAATGACAGCCACCTGTGGTGGTGTACAGCAATCAACAACATGATGGTGGTCACCTGCTGTGTGTTGTCGCAACACCGCATACCAGGTTGAATTGCAGTCTTTGGGAGGATGCCACAGCCCAGATTTGGGACAGCTCCCCAGTGCCATAGAGCTTGCACAGCTCCGCCTGTGTGACACAACGACGGCTGATGCGCACATCAAATTCAACAACCATGTGTCCTGCCCTGGCATCCCCGTGCCAATCCGACTCGCGGCATCGCAACACCACCCAAAAATAGATCATGCATGGGTGCTGAAACACAACATAGGCCAACCAAAGAGGGGCGCATATTGACAAACGATTGCCGTACCAGTCCAGTTGCTGCCAATGGGATGGCAACCAGCGTCAGTGCATGCGTACAGAGCAAGTGGTAGCCGCGCTTGACGTATTTGAGTGCAACATCACGTCGAAAGTCTGCGGGGGAGGGGGCAGCAGGTCACATCGTTGCTGCCAGGTATGCTCAACAGCTCGGTGCGTTTTGATCCTACATACCTGGAATTGCACGCAACATGGGGTGCGATGACCGATCTCCACCACGACCCATGGTTTACAGCTGCGTGTGTTTGACAATTTGTATGCGATGGGCAGTCGCTGCCACTGCGATGGCTGCCAAATGGATGACAAAGATGCTGGACTGCTTTTTAATTGTACTATGTTGTGGGAAAACAGCAGGTTATGTTTTGAACACCATGCAGGTTTTTCATACGTTGTTCATCAATTATTCTCGTGCATACACACACCATCATGGCGCCCTACACGCCCGTCTATTTTGACAAGGTGATCATTGCAGTTTGATTGATGCTGGGTGGACGAAGCAGGATCACACATGATCATCACAAACTTTAGCACATCACCACCAATAATATAGGAGCATCGGCCACACGTGCTTGATCTGGATCTTGAACACCACACTCGAGATGCAGCAGATCTCACACGTACATTTGTGGAAAAAGTTGACAATCTGCAACATCAGCTCCGCATGCTGCACACCACCTTGCAACAACAGGTCTGCTGCTGTGTTGGAGGCATCGAGTATTACGCAACCAATGCATAGAGAAGCCTCACAACACAGGCTGAAAAGGTGGAGCAGGAAAAGATGAAGGCGTTGAGAGCGCGCAACGCTCTGGCAACACTGGGGCAGGTGTGTGTGTTGACTCATGTTGTGTTGTGTGTGTGTGTGTGTGTGTGTGTGTGTGTGTGTGTGTGTGTGTGCGTGCACTGTGAGTCTTTTGCAATGACCATTACATGCGCATCAGGAACGTGCCCAGCAGCAAGACAGCACTGCTGCTGCACTACGAGAAAAACAGCAACACCTAGAGCAGTACGTGTGTTGTGGTTGAGTCATGTTGCAATTCGCCCACTGTCATCAAGCCCCCTGTTAGTATTGCCCAGCATGCATTTACTATCATGTTGCATCATGTCTGCAGTAATCATGCATACTATTCGCGCATGTTGATGCATGACACACACACACACAATTAGTACAATTTCATGTGTAAACAGAGCATCTTTATTTATATGCGCGTACACATGCATACACAGGTTGTTGGCACAGGAACAGCTGTTGCTGAGGATGAAACATGAACAGGACATGCTGCTTGCAAAGCTCACTGATGCAAGTGTGTGACATCAGAGTGTGTTTGTCACAGTGTGTTGCAATTCATGGTGTTTCATGTAGCCACACGCGCCACAAAATGTGCAACCTGAAACACATCTTGTACAGCAATCACGTCAAGTGTGTTCCAATCACGTTGATTGTGTCATTTCTGTTGATGCCTCCCCTGTCGTTTCTGTCACTCCCCCCTTGTAGTCTCTGGTGGTGATGCCCCCCCTATCCCGCTTGTCCCCCCCGGTCAAGCTCTCCCGGGCCCATCATCACGTGACACATCATCACGGCCTCGTACTTGGTACTGCAGCCACCGACAATCCACCCCCCCCACTGTGATTGGCCACTTTTGAGAGGCCCGCATGTGAAGACAACGTGTTGCGTCTTTGTTGCCTGACAGGACATACGCTGTTGCGCCTGGGGCCTGAGACGGGGTGGGTCACGGTAATATGGGGTGGGTGACGGTGTGGACATGGGTGCATGCGAATACATACATGCATACAAATACATACTGACATGATACATAGTATGTAAATAGTATGTCAGTAACTGACATGAGCACCGCCACTAAGAGAGAGAGAGTGAGAATACATACATATATATATGAGTGTGTGTGTGTGTATCAATGTGTATGGTGCGCACCAATGGTACAATGCAACAGTAATAAGTAACAGGCATATGCCATTTTTCCACATGCCCACAATGCACACCAAACATGATCCCCCCTCGTCCACATACCGATGCTTTCAACCAGTCACCCAGCTCTTCATACACCTCCTTCAACTCCTCACTCACACCCTCCACCACCCCCGTGCGCTTGTACGTCCCCCGCCGGGCCCTCCTATCGATCCCGGGGCCCCTCCCAGGGCCCCTCCCACCCGCTCTTGTTGACGCATGCTCTCTCCTCCCAGCAGCATCCCCACCACTATGATCCCTGTCATGCTGTGAGAGCAGCCTCAGTGCCCATGGTGGATTGGTCACAACAAGATCAGGGGGGCCCTTGAGCCGCAGGGTCCTGCAGGGCCCCTGTCGCAACTGGATGAGGTGGCCTAGGCCTGCAGTGGTTATGGCACGCTGGGCAAGGGAGAGCGCACCATCATGCACGTCATTGCCGAGTACCGTACCCTGTGTGTGTGGGGGGGTGAGGGGTGCCTGATGCACAAACGTGGTGAGATATGTGTGACAATAATAACAAAAACAAAAACACAACAACAAAACAACACTGAAAACACCAACAACAAGTAACCCTACACCCCCACACCTTGTAAGTCGTCTGCACCTGCTGTGCGCGCTGTATCAACTCCAACCACACCTTGGGCTCATGATCCGGCCACTGCTGAAATGGCCACCGCTTCCTAAACAACCCAGGTGCAACATGTTGTGCCATCAACACCGCCTCCAGCAAAAAGGTCCCCGAGCCACACATAGGATCCACCAACCGGGCCCCCTGCTGACTCAGCCGGGGCCAGTCGGCAAGCATCAGGGCCCCTGCGGCAACACTTTCATTCAAGTTTGCCTTATGCATGGCATCTCGATAGCCCCGTCTGTGCAGGGAGTCGCCCGAGGTGTCCCGGTAGAGGGTGATGTGTCCCCGGTGGAGGGCCGCGTAGAGGGGGACGTCGGCGGTGCCTCGGGGGGGGGGGGGCTTGGTGCCACTGGGGGTGGGTGGGGTGTGATGGGGCGGGGAATGCAATGGTGTGATCAACATGTGGTGGTACCCTGTGTACCATGTATACAACGCACAACATGCGTACACATGTTGACAGCACAGCCACCACCCCCACACAGTTACCGTGCATCACGGAGCACATCGCAGATAGCATCCTTGGCACGTATTTGCACGTACAACCCAGACGTGATCCCAGGGCAATCGTATACCCTTGCTTCTATTGAAAACGTGCACCCGGGAGGGATGAGGGATGCCCAATCGGCGGCATCCCGGAAAAAATCATACACATCATTGTCACCCTGCAGTGGTGCTTCTGCGAGGTAGAGTAGCACACGAATGGCACTTGTCAACCTGTTGTGTTGGTGTTTTGAGTGGAGGGAGGCTCTTGGATAAAAAGCAGGGCACCTTGGTGATATTGCATTTCCACCTCAACACCAGTCTTCTCAACACCTCAACCTATCACAACCTACCACAGATTGGCAGCATAGCCTACTTGGAGTGATGTCCCTGTGCAATACACACCGGCCTTGCCAATAGTGATGTTGCTCGCACCCACATCAGGTCCTGCGAGGGTCTCAGCGACTGTCTGTTCTAGTCCTGGATTGCACGTGACGAAATACTTGTATGCTGAGGTATCAGTGCTGAATTGAGCGGTGGCAGCAGCACAAACAAGTCGATTGGATTTGATGGTGTGCTGTGAATGAAGCCAGGCTGTTTTCGTGGACGCATGCACAACACTTGGATGTCTGCAAAATGTGCGCAAGTTTATCAACATGGTGGTTTGTGGTGGGGCTTGTGGACTCCTCAAACTCTCGCCTTTTGTTTGACCAACACAAATGGTTTCCAAAAAAACAACACACAATAATTAAGCACCAATTAAAGATGTCGCTGAGGACTTGGCCAGCATTGCTACGACGAGGTGGGATATACAGGTCGCTGTGCTCGTCAAAACAAAGCACAGATGTTGTTGTTGATGCACAACTACAAGCCCGCCTGGACAACCTCAAAAACCAGTTGGAAGAAGCATTAGAAGCTGTCAAATACATAGGAGAATCATCACATCAGGTGTGCATCATGTAGATGCACCCCCCATCTTGCATCGTGTGGAGGCATCCATTCTCACCCCACCTCACCCCACCTCAACACGCCCCAACACAGGCATTCCTAGAAACAGATCCCACAAACAGACGTCCCAAGGAAGCATACTTTGTACGATATGCGGTACGTCCCATCACATCACCATGTCCTCAAGCACCACCCCCATCACATTAGAAGAATAAATAAAACTTCACCCTACTCTCACAGACATTTGCACATGATGGCATCGATCGTGCGCTTGTAGACTATCATGCGCTCCGTGATCAGCTGGGAGGCTCCCAGGCAGTGGCCGTGATTGCACAGCAGGGGTTTGGGGACACCCTGGCAAACTGCATGGTGCAGCGAGCTGCATTGAGACAGTGTGTGGGGTGCGTGACAGTGTTGGTGTGACAGTGTGTGGGGTGTGTCGTACTTGTGTGTTGCACATGGTTGTGTGTCATGTTTGGATGCCATACTGGTATACCAATACTGTGTTATGTGTTTCAGAGTATGTTTGTTGCTGTACTTGTACATACCAACACTGTGTGTCAGAGTATGCATGTTGCCATACTTGTACATACCAACACTGTGAGTCAACATGTTTGGATACCATGCTTGTATGTACACACCAACATTGTGACTCAACAGGAGGGCAGAGGAGGTGCTTCGTCAACTAGAGGGAGAGGGTGAGTTGGGGGGAAATGGCAAGACACTATGATGATGATGATAGGTACCATGATGATGATGCGTACGCGCCTCATGATTGTCTCACATCCACGCATGCTGCTGCTCTGTTATACACACTGTTTTTTTCCCCTCAATTGTCGGGATTCATAGTATATGCTTATTGTGTACCACTGTATCATTGTGTACCATGTCATTGTGTATCATGTAACTGTGTATCATGGTGTGCACCCATAATCTGTGCCTCTTCAACATGTCTAGTGATGATGAAAAGACACACAAACCAACAATATTGGAATACCCACACATGTCCACCACACATGTCATGCATGTTGCTGTGGCTGGTCATGGATACTCAGCATTGGCATGCAAACCATGCTGCTCCATGTGCATTCTGCTCCTACAAACACACGGCAATACTAGGAAATACTTGGCACACAGAATAACTGTCAACCTGCCTGTTCTATCTCCCTCTCCTCCCACAAATCCTCTCATTCCCATCACTGCACTCCCTCTTTCTCTTCCCTCTCTCTTCAGCTGCACGTTTCATTCTCTACGTGCCCAGTGTCATTCTACATGCCCAGTATCTTTTTGATCTGTGCTTGCACATCCTGAAAGGACTTGTCTGCACGAATATGCGCAACCTTGTCCTTGTAGTGTGCAACAACCTGAGTGATGAATGTGACAGTGACGAATGTGACAGTGATGAATGTGACAGTGATGAATGTGACAGTGATGAATGTGACAGTGATGAATGTGAATTGTAACGAATGCACATTGCAATGATTGCAAATTGTAATGAATGCAAATTGTAATGAATGCAAATTGTAATGAATGCAAATTGTAATGAATGCAACAGTGAAATAAATATACATGTCAATATCACCACAAGCCATGCATGCGCACAAAATCACCACACAAGCCGCACAACATACCGGTGCTGTTTGTTTGTGAAAGGCATCCAGTCGTGCTTTTAGTGTCTCTGCATTATCATCCTTGCGTTTGACCAGCGGTTCTCCAGTCACATCATCCACCCCGGGCTTTTTAGGGGGTGCAAATTTTTCATGATATGATCGCCCACTTGCTGGGTGCACAAGACGCCCCACAATGCGATCCACCTGGTGTGTGGGGGTGGGTGGTTGTGTTAAGTAGGGACATGGGTGTGCACTGGCACTTGAGTGTGTTGTGTATGTGTGCTGTGGTTTGTGTGTGTTGTGCATGTGCATGTGCACTGTCACTTGAGTGTCTTTTGTATGTGTGTTGCAATGATCGCATGCTGCATCCATGCCTGCAGGTAAAACCTGCACTGTGCTCCCCACCACCACACAATCACCACCTCCACCACCCACCCACCCACGCACCAGTACTTTGTCTGGCACATCAAAACTCAACACAGCATCAATCAATTGCCCTTTCTTTGCCAACATCTCATCCAGCTTTTGGGCCTGTGCTACTGTCCGGGGAAACCCATCCAATACGAACCCCGTCCTGCATTCGGGTTTTTGAATGTTTTGCTCAATCAAGCCCACCACAATGTCATCAGATACAAGGGCGCCTGGAGTGTGGGAGGTCATGAGTGAGTGGTGGGAGGTCATGCGTGATGATGCTCTCACTGGTGAGGATGTGTTTACTGGTGATGATGTGATGGGGCCTTTCCATATGTGTATCGCGGGTGTCTCTCTGGTGCGCACAACGGTACACACTACTGCCGGATACACACTGCCAGACACACACTGCCCTCTTTTAGCAGCAGTAGTAGTAACAATAGTACCTGATTCCATTGCCTTTTTTGCCTCCAGCCCCAGGGGTGTCTTGGCTGCCACAGCAGCACGCAGCATGTCACCCGTTGCGAGGTGGCATAGGCAGTTTTCGTTTTTGATAAATGGACTTTGTGTGCCCTTGCCACTACCAGGAGGGCCTGTGTTTTAATCAAAGGTTGGGGGTGTTGTTGTAGGCAGAATCGATAGGGCAGGCATTGGACGATCTGCAATACACAAGCGCTCCTATTCGCGCTTACCAATCAGGACAAGACGTTTTTCTGGTTTTGAGAGGCAGCTGAGCCGCCTCTCCACTTCTTTCATCAGATCTTCTGTTTGTATCTCAGCCAACATCTCTGATACTGCTGCACTCATGATTGATCTGCTGTGAGGATGATTGCACGAGTGATACTATGTTGTTGATCAAGGAAATGGCGATGATGGATGTGAGCTCCAACTTGTACAACAAAATAAACAACTTTATTTCCTGGTCAAACAATAGCAACAACAACACAAACCTCCCTCAACAAGGTCCCACCATCTATTTGCTACAAGACAGCAATACAAAGCAACACGTGCAGCAGCCAAACTGCCAACGTTGACCAAAACCATCATGGCGGCATCCAATTCAACAGCAGCTAAACGCAAAAGGGATGACGAGGACGACAGCAGAGCCATTGAGCAGCAGGGGGACGCCACCTTGGGCAAGAAGACCAGCCACATTCGCAACAAAATGCGTCGTCAGGAAACCTATGCCAAGCTGAAAACCAAGCAAAAGGCATGGTGGTGATGGTGACCGTTTTTGTTGTCGTTCTGATAATCAGGATGCCAGGATGCAGGGTCACATGAGCACATGCTCACATGCACACATACCTACACAGAAAGAGAAAAAGGAGCAGCGTAAAAAGCGGCAACAAGAGTATGCAAGGGCAGAGGCGCTGGGGGAGGAGCCAGCCCGTCCTGTTGCCAGGGTATGGGGTGTGTTCTTGTACTGTTTTGTAGTTGTATACAGAGCACACACACACTCTCTACATGTATGCAGCACACACACACACATTCTACAGGACACATATTAGCACACCATACATATGCACACGTCTTTCTTTATACCAGCGCACCGTACCCCCCCCCCAAAAACACCACACATTTCTCCCAATCACATGTCTCCCCACCAATGCCTCTCCCCACCAATGCCCACACCCTCAACAGACAATAGAAAACACAAGGGAAAAAGATGAAAGCATGGTTGACCCCAATGACGAAGAAGTTGCAGCAGCTGCAGGCCAGGACGAATTCGCGGAGCACTTTGCTCGGGAACGGCGACCATTGGTGTTGGTTACCACATGTTACAGACCGACCAAGGCATCACATGATTTCATTGCCAACTTGCTCAAGGTTGGGTGTATGGGTTTATGTGTATAGGTGTATGCGAGTGGTGGTTGAGGTTGTGTGAACCATAACCCCACATCCACTCACACCCCAGGTGCTCCCTCATGCAGCCTATTACAAGAGAAGGGGCTACCCTCTGAAGAAAATAACACCCTGGGCTGCTGCTCGTGGTTTTACCGACATGGTGGTGGTGCATGAAGATCGCAAGGTGGTCAACGATGTGCTGCTGATTCACCTGCCGGGGGGGCCGACTGCACATTTCAAATTGACGAATTTGAAATTGAATGAAGACATCAAGGTGTGTGGGGTGTGTGGTGTTGTGTGTGGTATGTGTATATCGGTGTGTAATGCATGTATATATGCATGGGTGTGTATGAACTCATGCACTATGTGCAACTTGTCTGCACACCTATTCCCTGCACACCCATTCCCTGCACACCCATTCCCTGCACACCCATTCCACATACCCATCCCACATACCAATTCCACATACCCATTCCACATACCCTCTCTCCACCCTCTCTTTACACACATGCCCCCCCCCACAACCCCCATCCAGGGTCATGGTCGCATTTCCAGCCACAAACCAGAGCTAGTGCTCAACAACTTTGACACACAACTTGGTCAACGCATTGGTCGAATGTTTGCCTCATTGTTTGACCAGGACCCCCAGTTCAAGGGACGACGTGTGGTGACCTTTCACAATCAACGAGACTTTATATTCTTCCGGTAGGTGATGATATTTGTAATAGTGATGATTGGTGGTTCAAGTACAGGGGATTGTTGTTGTGTATGTGTACAGTGTTGTGTATGTACAGTGTTGTGTATGTGTCGTGCACAATATTCACACACATATTTGAGTAGGCCCATGTGTGCACACGCACACACACACAATCAGCACACGCATCACAATCATCCTACACAGACATCATCGTTATATATTCGAGGAGAAGGAACGTGCAGAGCCTGGAAAGAAAACCAAACGTACCCGTGTCATTGCTCGACTGCAGGTATGTGGTGTTGGTACACACAGTACATATGTGTTGTTGGTATGCCAAGTAAATATGTGCTGATACACAAAGTACACGTGCAGTTGGTGTGGTACACAGTACACTTTTGGTGTGGTACACAGTGGTGATGATGAGTATATGGGCTATGATGCACCATAATACAATGTGCTACCCATGCATGTACCCACACCAGACACAAAGTAGATATCAACAACAACTACAACATACACCCCCACATCCATCTCCTCCCACAGGAGCTTGGCCCACGATTCACACTCAAGCTCATCAGCCTGCAGCGGGGCACGTTTGACTCCAAGGAAGGGGAGTTTGAGTGGGTCAACAAATCTGGGGAAAAGCGGTCACGGCGAAAGTTCAAGCTGTAAATCTGTTGGGCGTTTTCCGATTGTATTGCTACTGTTCAACTGTATTGCAATCAGTGTAAGATTTTCATTGATTTCCTGGCAGAGAAACTGTATGCATCTTGATTATGTTGCATGCCCGCACCACCAGCAGCCATTGTCTCGGGTTTACCGCAAAATGTTGACTAATTAATGCAATTACCTGTACTGACGACACCAGAATATAAACTGCATTTATACGGCAGTCAAACCCTCGCATCATCGGCAGCCAGCATCCGTTGACAACGCTTCTCGCCCACTCCTCATGTCGGAAAGCGATACCAGCAGCAGCTCCGACACCACCACACCCATCAACGATACTACAGCGCTGCATCACAACCACAATCAGCACTCGCTGCCATGGGCCACCCGCCTGCACCTGTGTGAGGGGGTGAGACACTGTGGGTGGCTATTGCATGCCCGCCGCAAGGGGCACACCACCATCTGGAAGAAGCGATGGGTATGACAACACTTTGTGTGTAAAGAGCGCACACCAACGCGCACACCAACACATCCTCACGTCACCATCAGCCTGGGAGAGTTTACAACATCTCCCACACCATAACACAGTTTTACCTGCTTGATGATCGTCTCTGCTACACCACACCTTCCGGATGCCCCACCAACCCTCCCATAGTGCGATATTGGCCCCTTGACAGAATACCAGTTCGTGCCATCCCAAGGGGGTACCTCCCATCCGCTGGCATTGCTGCCATCCCAGACCTTCATGTTGAACAGCGGGGTCCCTTTTTTGGGGAGGCACAATGGGCCCGTGGATGTGTATTTGGTATACAATGTGGGAGGGAGACACATTACTTGGCAGCCCCAAGTGCATGGCAAGCCAAGGTGTGTGATTGTGGTGTGTTTGTGGTGTGTCGTCCAAGGCATGACCCCCAACCCCCCCTTCCCCCCTACCCCCCTACACCCCTACACCCCTACACCCACAGGATTGGATACGCAAGCTCACTCGTGCATGGTGGGACTGCTGCAAGGGGGCCCATCGTCGTGTTGCCAGTCACACCATCGATGCAGTTGTACAGCGGCTATACAAGGGTGATGTAGCAGTGCATCAAGACCTACTACGGGAGTCGTTGGAGGTGCTGAGGAACCTTCCTGATGCTGTTGTGGAAGGAGGGGGGGATGGATGTCAGATGGTAGGGGTTTGGGGAGAGTCGTGGGTGCATGCATGTGGTGGTGGTGATGGTGGTTGCGTGCTGTGAATGTTTGTTCATCGTGTGTGTGTATGTGTGTGTACATTGTGTACATAAAGTGTATATAAAGTGTGTATATAGCATAAACATACAGTGTCTACACCCACACACCTATGCACAACAGAGCCCACCACCACCATGCCCACCACCACCCCCCGCTGCACACCCCCCAGCGGCCCCCCCTGCCACCCACCACCCACCGTGCACGCACCCACGCCCCACCCAACCCCGCAAAAACTCCACACAGCAGCATACATATGTCATTGATGTTGCAACAGCACACAGGGAGGGTGCTGGTGGGGATATGCATGTGTCTATAGTGTTGCATGGGAGCATGGGGGACACAGGGTCCCTTGTTTTGCATGAACACATCAGGCATGTTTGTTCTTTCACCTGTGTTTGAATGTGTTTGACTGTGTTTGACTGTGTCAACTTGATGGTCATGCTGTTATTAATACAGTGCACGTTTGTTTGAATAACAGTACTGGCATGTTGTTGGTTTTGTTAATAATGCTGGTGTTGTTCACAGTCATGTTGACCATGTTCACAGTCATGTTGACCATGTTCACAGTCATGTTGACCAGGGGCTACTACAGCATGAACAAGGTATGTGCCCACCCTCAAGCATCATGGGGTGTGTACAACAGTGCACACACAACACAACAATGCACATGAAATCACATGGCATACCACACAATACAGGCAGTATGTTTGCATCTGGGAGTGTGCATAGATTCACAGTGCACAGCAAGGCAGTGGGTGTGTTGAGGAGCATCACATTGATAGTGCACATGAAGGGGTGTGTGCGTTGGATGCCCAAGGAGGTGTGTTTGTATGTGTGTGCTATTGTATGTGCTATTGTATGTGCTATTGTATGTGCTATTGTATGTGCTATTGTGTGTGCTATTGTGTGTGCTATTGTGTGTGCTATTGTGTGTGCTATTGTATGTGGGTTGAAGTAGTACATGGTAATGTATGTGGGTTGATGTTGTACATGGTATGGTGTGTGGGTCGATGTTGTACATGGTATTGTATCCATGCATACATGATGATAATGCTGTATGAATCACACGCATGTGTTGGTACATATACATGTAAGTACATACCCTTATACACACATATCCCCACCTCCTTTACACCCCCTCCCATACACACACCTGTGAGTATACACCCCCTCCTACACACCCCTTTCAACAGGTGCGTGTGACCAACACAACCACACACGCATGCACACATTTCCCATGCAATCAATGGTTTGATGCAGTACACCATCATGGACGCTTGGCCTTGTCTCTGTACCCCGTTGACCATGCTGTTGACCATCCATTAGTACAAATGCAACCATACAAGGTAGTGGTGGTGGGTGTGTATTGGTGTATATGGGTGTATTGTTGCATGTGGGTGTGTTGGTGTGGGTGTGGGTGTGTTGGTGTGGGTGTGGGTGTGTTGGTGCATGTGAGAATATCTGTAGTATTTATATGCGTATGTATGTTTCCATGCGTGTTCATTCCATACCCACATCCCCACCCACACCCACATCCCCACCCCATACACCCACATGCACTCCTCAACCTCTCCTCACCCTGCACACATCTCCACACACATCAGGTAGCAATCACCACCAATGACAGCAACCTGCCAGCACATACACGTGTAGAGGTGGTGTTGCATGGTACACAGGGGTCATCAGGGCCCCTGTTGTTGCATACAAACAACACCCTTGCTTTTCAAACAAATCAGGTACCCTGTGCGTTTTGTTTGTGTGTTTGTATGTGTTTGTATGTGTATGTATGCATATGTGTCTGTGTGTATGCATATGCATGTGAGGAAGAGAAAGAATACGTGCCGGTGTTGTATATTTTTCTTTTGTGATGCATGCTAAACCCCCCCTCTTCTATTCATCACAAAACCCATTTATATCACATCCCACCACCACCATTACACACAGGTAGATGTATTTGATGTTGAGATAACACCCACTCTTGGTTCATTGCAGTGGATACAGCTCATTGTACACAGCCTACACAATACCAGTCAACATCATGTGTACAATAATTCACACACATTGGTGTGGGAGGTGGATTGTGTAGATGTCACTACACCACAAGGTGTGTTTGTGTGTGGTGAATGATATGTGTTGCTATAGGAACATTGATATATATGTACACACACTTACACACACACACAAATACACAAACAAACAAACAAACAAACAAACAAACAAACACACAAACACAGGCCACACAGTTCACTTTGCCGGTCCCACATGCCTCCCCTCTCCCCCCCACCCCCACCCCCCACCATCCACATACACCCTCCTGCTGTATGCAGCCCACCCCCCACCCACCATCCCACATACCCTCCCCCCCATGCAGCAATGGTTGACCTGGGCATTGACCATTTCAATAGTCAACGCATGGGTGGATGGTCAACAGCCGTGTGTGTATCGGCTCACATGTGTGTTGTTGGACAAGCAAGGGTGTGTGTTGTGTGAATCGACTGTGCATGAAGACCTGCTTGCTTGTAGTGCAGGGACACAGAGCCACCATGATGAGGTATGGGATAAGTGTGCGTTTGTGTAGAGGTGTGTGTATGTGCTTGTATGAGGCTGTACACTTGTATGAGGCTGTGCACACGTACACAACAATGTACACTCACACACTGGCTTGCATACACACACGCAGCCACTGCGCAACACATCACATATGTTTATCCCCTCCCTCCCCCTCAAATCCACATCACAGCATGCAGCATCAGCATGCACAGCAACCGCCCACATGCATGCACCAGCAACAATGGACCCCAGCACCATCGCTGCTGTGCGTGTTTGTTTCTCACCTGCACCTGCTGCATGTGTGGTGGTTGCAATGGCGGGGGCTGTACTGCGGTGTATGGATGAGTGTATGGATGAGGAGGAGGGCATCATGCATGCCAGTCAACGTGATGGTGGTCATGGTCAACGGGCGTTGACTAGTCATCAAGGCAGCAAGCATGATGTTGGTGGGAACGCATGTGTGTTGCAATTTGCTGGTGCACGGTATGTTCACTTGTGTTGACCATGCACTCTGTTGACCATGCACTCTGTTGACCATGCAAATCTCTCCACACCATGTGTACACCCCTCTATACACGCAGTGTACTGTGCAGCACAAGCAAACATCACACACAAACCACCATGCCCTGCATACACCAACCGCTCCATCATGTTGACCATCTCGCACATGGTCAACGCTGGGTGTTGACCGTACACACTGCGGATGAGGTGTCTGCTGTGCCCATGGGACCTGTCATTGTGCAAGTGCATGGCGTACTCTCTGATGCACGTGGTATGGGTGTGGTATGGGTGTGGTATGGGTGTGAGGTGTGCGTAGTATGTGTATCATAAACCTTTACAATTCCCACACAGTGTGGGTACATGAGGCAGTCCTCCTCAGCAGTCGACACGTTGACCATCATAAAAACGTTGACCAACATGCTGCATGGCTCCAACGGGGTGCGCACACAACCATAGCACTCCTGCAATGTCCAAGGTTTGACCGTGTTGACCGAGTGGTGGTAGTCAATGCTGGCAGCAGTGCATGGGCATGCGAATCGTTGACCATGCATGTGGATGTACATTCGGGTGGTCATGAGAGCAATGCTATAGAAACACCAGGGTATGCCGGTGATTGATGCCTTGTTGATGACACATGCATACTATACACACATATTATACACATATTATACACACATATTATACGCATTATACTTGGAGTCTAAAATGCAAACAACATAAAACAAAATAAAACAATATAAATCATGACATGCAAATGATAGTTGTAATGCACATACCATTGCTCCACCCCCCTCCCTCCCCTGCCTCACCAACAGTGCCATTTACTTTTCCTGTCACACCCGCATACCCCCCACCACCTCCCACAACCTCTGGCCATCTTCCCCCCACCCCCACCCACCCATGGTCAACATGCGAGTGACTACGTTGACCGCTGATGTAGCCAGTGCAGGAACCACGTCGGGTGTCTCACTGGTGCTGTATGGTGCGGGGGGCCAGCAGTGGGGGCCAGTGATGCTTGGGAATGTGCCTGGGCAGATGCAGAGGGGCTGTAGGGATGTTATGCATGTGCAGGTATGGGTGCTGTTGGTAGGGTGTGTAGGGTATGTGTGTTTGATGTTGTTGACAGGTGTAGTATATATATATATTGGCAGGGCGTGTGTGTAAGTAGTATGATGGGCAGGTGCTTCCCCTCCTCTCCTGCCCTTCTCCCTTGATACATTGTACACTACACACCTGCACTTGGTACACAATACACACATATTCATTCTGTACAATACCCGCTAAGCACAAACATGACCACAGGTCCCTCTTACACTGTTGCCATGTGTAGCAATTGACCTGTCCATAGATGCAAGGGGCCCCTCCCCTGCGTGGTGCCCCCTGGGTGTGACCCTGGAACCTGCATCTCCACTCCCCACCACACCCACACCCACACCCACACCACACGTGGAAACACAGCAGCAACAGCAGCGAGTATGTTTTCCATGTGATGTGTGGTTGACAAAGACACACCCCATGGTGCACCTGTTGCCTGGTGCACAACCACTGCCACTGACGGTGTATGAGGTGTGTATGTTGAGTGTGCAGGCTTTGTCATGTGCACACATGGTGTGTATGTAGCATGATGCGTATTTTGTTGCATGTGTGTCTACAATGACAACACACCCACACACCCACACACCCACAACCAGATCACGTTGTATGGCCTTTCCCAACCCACGCCGGGCAGTCAACATGCAGTCAACGCCAAGCAGCTTCCCCAGTGGGTATTGTTGGAGGGGCCCCAGGGCTCCTCTGGGCGATTGTGTGTGCAACGAGGGGGGCACTCTCGTCGCAGGGGGTCCCTGCATGATAATGAGGGTGATAGTGGGGTTTATGGTGGTGGGCATCAAGGCACACGTCAAGTTATGGGTGGCTGGGATGGTGGCTGGGTGGTACATGGCACCACATCACATGTAAAGGTGATGGGGCCCTGTGTGGGTCACCCCACCACACTGCGCATGGGGGCCCCCATCGATACACAGGGGATATACGCTGCACATGCAAAGGTGTGTTGTGTGGGTTTGTGGTGTTGTGCTGTGTTTGCTGTCTGTTGTGTACACACATGTACAGCTCAACCACACAATACACATGTGCCCTCCACCACACCCCACACCCACCAGGTTGCATGTGTGGTACATACACAAGCCACTCGCACCAAGAACCCTCACACCAAAAAGACTCGCACTCATTTTGACATCCACCAATGGCTGCCTGGGGGAGCATATAATAATAATAATGATAATAATGATAATAATGTGGATGAGAATGATACTCATGATGATGTAGCAAGTGTCACAGACAGTGATGGTGATGATGGAGAGGGTAGAAGGTGTGTATGTACGGTGCATGCACGTCAATCATCACGTATGCAGTATGCCCAGTATGAGGTGCGTGATTTTGGGAGGGGTGTTGTGTGGTGTATTGTTGTGTATGATGTGTGGTATTGTTGTGCATGGTGTGTGGTATTGTGCAAGGTGTATACTGCTGATTGTATATATATATATACATATATTCACCACATCCCACCCCCACCTCCCCACCCATACCACACCTACATACAACACCCACACCACAGGTACACACCCATGCATCCTCCACAACAGAACACCCCCTCCACCACACAACGCCACTGATGTACATTCAATTCCACAACACCCACACACACCGCAGCAGTGGGTGGCTGTGCATGCATAGCATAAACAATATGCATACTATGATTAACATGCGTGGTGTAGATAGTCAGACTGGCATACGTGGAAGGGGTGGCAGTGTGTGTGGTATGTCCAGCGCCACACATAGTCAGGGAGTGTTGCTGCCTGTGGTGATGGGGCGACCTACGTCAGTCAGCATTGCAATGGGTGTGGGGGGTCATGGTGACATGGGTGTGGGGGGTCATGGTGACATGGTGTGTGTGTACAATGCAGGTATGCATGTATATATGTACATTTATACGCATGTATTTGTACATTGCTGTGTTTGTACATTGCTACACATGTAATTCATATGTGTTTCATGTACATGCAACACAGGTGTAGATGGTGCACGCATACAAGGACATGGTGTTGCACACAGCATTGGCAATGGGTGTAGTGTGGTGGTGGACATGGTGAAGATCACACCTCTTGGTGTCTTGGATGATCCAACAACAACAACAACAACAGCAACAGCAACAACAGCAGGAACAACACAGAGCAGCACATCAACACAGCGCACGGCAGCAACAGTACACAGCAGCAGTGCAAACAGTAACGTGCATGATGATGTGCATACACATGGGCAGGGTCAGTGTTTCTCTCAAGGGGCCCCTGTTGTGTTGGAGGGGCCCGGTGCGATGTGTACTCTGCCAGCCTGTACATTGCCTGTGAATGAGTTGCTGCATGAGTACAAGGTACGAATCCCCTTACATAGGAAAAGGGGTGTGTATGCAGTGTGTGTGTGTGCACTGTGTGTGTATGCTTTCTGTGTGTATGCAGTGTGTGTATGTATGACACCATCACACCCTGTAGTACCCTACACACAGGTCACAGTGTGCACAGCCAATGACCAGCAGTCAACATCATGTGGAACCATCTGCGTTGACCTGCACGGGGAGCATGCACCCAGTGGTCAACGTGTCGTGTCATCACATGCAGCACCAAGTTGGTTGACTAGGTGTGGTGCAGTGTCACACACATTGCAGGTATGATTTTCTAGGGTGGTGTGTAAGAAAGAGAGTGTGTGTGTGTGTGTGTGTGTGTGTGTGTGTGTTCTTATTGTTGTGCATGGCATGCTGTGTATGTTCCACAATACACTTGCACACAATCACAAACACACCCAAAAACACCCAAAAACACAGTTGCTGGACCTCGGCACCCTCCACACCCTCCACCTCACATACCACCCCCCCCCATCCTCCCCTACCCCCCCCACCCCCTGGCATCCAGAGGGTGTGGTAGTATATACACCACACAACAACACCACAACATGGTTTGCAGCAAAGGGTGTGGAGATGGGGGGACGTGGAAAGCCACACACCGTTGTATTACAGGTGGGTTATGGTAATGCATGGTGTGTTATTGAGTCTTCATGCATTTATGCATATAGATATCGAGATAAAGAATGAGAGAATGAGATATCATAGTATCTGTACAGTAAACACAACACACCATGCCATGTCTCACCCCCCTTTGCTCACTCCCACACAGGCAGCCACCCACCCACCTCCCACCCTCACCACCTACTCTCTCCACATCACCACCAGCAACTCAAGACATGCTGCAACAGACGCACTCGTATGTACAGAGTTGATAGGAAGCAGCAGCACTTCTGGTCGTATGGTGTTGGGCCAGGGACGGGAAGGGGCGTTTGGCCGTGGATGTTGCGATGTGTTTGAGGTGACGTGTTGGGATGTGGGACAGGTCAAGGCGTTGGTGCTGGGGCATGATGGGACAGGTAGGGATGATGGTGTGGGCTTTGTATTGGTGTGGTTTGTTGGGTGTATGACTGCATGTGGTGTGTAAACTGTGGTGTCTATGGTATATCACAACATATAGAGGTACCCTCCTTTTCAACACACACACCCCTCAACACAAAAAAGGTGATCACCCAGCATGGCACGTCAAGGAGGCCCGCCTGCACCCCCCAACCCCCCACCCTCCCCTCTACTTTCGCTGCAACCAGTGGATCCCAGCGCCCCGTCTCGCCGGGGCCCCCGACAGCCCCCCACAGGCCCCTCGCAGCGGCATGGTCACCCTCCAGCCGTCGGCGGGCCCGGGGGGGGCCCCCGGGGACGCACATGTGTGGTATGCGGTGACCGTGCGCACGGGGGACGCACCACATGCAGGGACCAGTGCTGATGTGGCGCTGGTGCTGCAAGGGCAGTTGGGTACCACCCACGAGCTGCACTTGGGTGATGTACCAACGGGTGATGGGGGGCATGATGTGGAATGGTGTGGGTGGAATGAGAGGGGACGGATACCATTTTCAAGAGGTGCAGAAGATACGTTTTTGATAGAGGTACTGTCGATATGTGGGTGGGTGTCTGTGTGCGTTATTTATGGGTGCATATATATATATATGTGTGTGTGTGTACGGAGAGATATGTGTGTGTGTCTGTGTACGTGTGTATAGGTATCGAGTATTGGGTCTGCTATAAAGGGTATCCATTATTGGGTCAAAAGTTGAATTACAAATTACAGCAGCAAGCCCACCACCACTGATATCACAGGCCCCTAATGTGGGTCCCATTGACCGCATGCATGTGGTCAAACTTTCCGCACAGCATGGTCCACGTGACAACTGGCTGCTGCAAGATGTGGTGCTGCAGCCCCTACAGGGGCTCCAGGGCCCTGCTGTTGGTGGTCCCCTGTTTTTTCATGCGGACACCTGGTTGGGAGGTGGGGCTGCTACGTCTGTCACACTTTCACCAAGTCTGTTGCTGTTTTTGTGGGTGTGGGTGTTGGTGTTGTTTTGGTGTTGGTGTATAGTATTGAGTGAGTATCGTTGTCCCTGTTGGTTTCCCTATACACAATCATCCCAGTGTATCCCACCATAAAAACACCCCACCAACAAACCACGCACAACCACCCCCACCTCCGCCCACCCCCACCTCCGCCCACCCCCAACTCCACACACACAGGTCTACGTACAACCTACACCATACACCTCACTAGCTCCCCTGTGGTGGGTAGTGTACCACCAAGCAACCCCTGTGTGCGTCTCATTGGTAGAGTGGCCTCCACCCCTGTGCTTTCACTGGGCCCCTCACATGCATTGGAAATGAAAGGGGAGTTGGAAATGGGTCAAACAACAGGGGGTGCAGTAGCAGCTGATGGTCATGTGACAACAGCAACAGCAACAGCAACAGCAAAAGCAGCAACATGTGTGTTGCAGCAGGAGTATTGTGTGGAAGCTGTGGATGTGGGCGAGCTGCTGCGTGTTGAGATTGGGTGTGGGAATCGTACGGTGCGTGTGTTGAGATGAAAACGTCAATGTGTTTTACCCGACCACAAACCCACCCAACCCCCCTCCCCTTCACAGGATCACACGCTTGCATGGCACTGCAGCAGAATCACCATTACCCGTCAGGATGGCTTGTGGGATGCAACCACGTGCCCCTGTGATGCCTGGGTGACAGGCCCCCTTGCCGACAACTGTCAGGGGGCCCCTCCCATGTGTGTGGTGTACCCTGAGGGACATCCACAAGCTGTGTCTGTGCAAAAATATCAGGTGTGTTTTATGGGTGGTGCTTGTATGTGTGTACACTTGCATTTCAATTTATTCATGCCAGTGTGCACACATGTGCATAACCGTGAAATCATGCACACCACCTCTTTGTGTGTGTTCCCTACACAAACATTCCCTCCCTCTCAATCACAGGTGACCATACATCCAGCACCCATACCAACCCACTCACACACCGCACCCCATCCCCTCTTACAAGGGGGTGCCGTGTCACTCCAGGGGGCCCACGGGACCCTCCACCACCTCTGTATACCAACCACCACGACCACCATATTGCATGCCACACAAAAAGAGCCATTGCCTTGTTTACTGGTGGCACATGGCAATGTGGGTCCCATACACAGTATCTGTGTATACCAGCAGCACACAACTACGCAGCCTACAGGGAGCACGAGTAGTACAGGGAGCATTATTGTCAACACTTGCTTAGATGGGAGTCACAATTCAACACCTCATACAACAGCAACAGAGGGAAAACCCACCTTGTCTATCACTCCAGGGGTGTTGGCGTATGCCACCATCAGCAACACACCCAAAACACACCCATCCACCACTTCACCATCGGAAACAGAGGGGCCCCTGTTTATGTGCAGGGCCTGCCTTTGTGGGGAGCCTCATACATGTCACGCTATGCATGCTGTGCAGCCCAGCAGCATGGTTTCCTACAAGTTGCAGTTGACGGTCAACAAAGCAGCCATGCGGTCAAACATGGGTAGTGGTGGTGGTAATGGTGGTGGTAATGGTGGTGGTAATGGTGGTAGCAGGTGTTGTGTCTGGGCGCTTGTACAAGGGAGCAGGGGGGGGAGTGGGGTGGTGCCATGTGTATTCGATGGACATGATGACGAGGTGTGTGGTGTGTGGTGTGGGTGAATGCACCTCCTCTTCATATACATGCATGTCAACGTAAAAGCACACGCATGTCACAACAAACATGCACCCACCCCACCATCATCTGCATCACAACACATCTCCACACATAAAGCTCCTTTTTTACAACCTTCCCCCACCAACCCACAGCACATGACCTGCACATTTCGCTGTCCTGCACTGGGAACCCCTCATCACGTGTTTCTTTGCACATCCCACCCACAATCCTCCTCCTCCTCACCCACCCCTGCCACTAACCATGCTGTGCCCCCTGCAATAAGGGAGGGCCTCATGATTGACATGGTGCAGTTGACTGATGTTGTGCATGATAGTGTACTGGTGGGTGCAGCTGGTGGCTGGATGCCTGTGGGGGCTGACTGGCGTGCTGTGCAGGTGTGTGTGATGTGTGTATATGGGTGCATGGGTTGTTGTTTTGTATGGGTGTTCGTAAGAAGTGAGGAATTGCAGGAATAACAGCAAACAAACAACAACAGCAGTACAACCACCACCACCCGCTCAATACATGCACCCCCCACGGGCCCCACAACACACAGGTGTTGCCCTGTACCAACACAACACCCCCAACACGCTACACAATCACGCTCATACCTGCACCACACACTGCTGCCCCCCCACCCCCATCGTCATCGTTATCCACTGAATATGACAGCCTCTTGGTTGTCCCTAGCAATCACAATAACACAACCACCTCCACCACCTCCACCACCACCTCAACAAGCAGCACATTGCAACCGGGCCCCCTATCACTGCAATTGGAGGGGCCCCACGGTAGCACAGCACGAGTAGAGCTCTATCCGGGCCCTGCATCTCAACCAGAGGGGGCCCTGGTGTGTACCATGTATAGCAACATGCATGTGGGGCAAGTGACTGCTGCAATGGTGCAGCTCAAGGCAATACATGGTCAAGGTGTGTGTTTCTTATGTGTGTTTGCTTGATGCAGTGTGATCCATATTGATCAGTCTCAACCACCCCCTCCCTATCACCCCTCAAAGACCACCCTCCTTCATGGTGGCTCAAGACCATGCGCATACAAGGGCCCCATGGTACCCAGAGCACATTTGATGCAACGGCACATGTCGACCAACCATGCCCCAGCACTCCAGTGCGGCTGACCGCAACACACACGGCCCCCCGCGCACCACGGGGCCCCTCCACAGGGCGCCGGTGCCTCTACCACCTCCAAGTGTATACCAGCAGCCACCCCACAAATGCTGCATGCATGGGGGACGTGCATGTGACACTCGCAGGGGCCCTCGGGGAAGCGGGACCCTTTGTGTTGCCAGGCACGCCGCCACCCCCGCGGCCCCCACCCCCGCAGCCCAAACCACCCACGAGTGGGCCCCTTGGGACGGCCGCCCCGCCGCCCCCAATCCCCCTCCCACACACCCCACCCGTCCCACGCTTTGCAGTGGGTGGGGTCGACATGTATGACCTCGAGGGGGCCGATGTGGGGCCCCTGGAGGAGGTGGAGCTATGGCATGATGGGCCATTGGGCACCCGTGGATGGCACTGTGCACGGGTAGTTGTGGAAAATGCAAGCACGGGAGAGATGGGGGTGTTTAAGTGTGGCAGGTATGGCCTTCATGTGGATGGTACCCATTTCAGTCACACCTTGTATTCTCAACACACTTTTCACACAACACACAGGTGGATAGACCCGCTCCCTCTCCCTCGCCCCATCATCGCAGGCATCGCCACCCACATCGGCCCCCCCATCACCACCCGCGCCGCGGCTGCACAGCACCACCCCACACCAGACGCCACCCACACGCTCCACACCGCTGTAGAAACACCCATCAGGGATCCCACCACCACTGCGGGTGGGTATGAGGTGACACTGTTCACAGGGCGCCGTGCAGGTGCCGGGACCAGCAGTCGGGTGTCTCTGGAGCTCCTTGGCACACTGGGGTCCAGTGGGGTGGTGCACCTGCGGCGTGTGAGCTCTCGGAGCTTTGCAGCTGGGAGTGTGGATGTGGCACCGCTGGGGGGGGTGCCGTGGTTGGGGCCCCTGACCCATTGTCGTGTAGGGACTGACGGGAGTGGCCTGTTTGCTCCCTGGTTTCTCACGTGCGTAGGGGGGTATATGGTTGTTGTTGTGAATGGTGGTTGCTGTGTGGGGAGGATGCATGTGTCTGTATGGATACGTGCATTGCCTTTGTTTTCCGCCACTCGACAGTCCAAAAAAAATGACATTGCGTTTCCCAGCACACGTTTTCCCCAAAACACAAGCAGGTGCATAGAGGTACTGCACATTCCAAGCAGCACGACGTGGCTGTTTGCATGCAATGCATGGATTGATGAGACCGTCAACTTTTCCAGGCTGCTGCGTGTACGGGGGCCCGGTGAGCCGGACCCTCGCTTGTTGGTGCGCCCCTGTTGTTTCACCAGGGCCCGGAAATTGCAGACCGGTGAAGATGAGCAGGGCAAGGGCCATGCTGATGGTACCACAGGACAGCAGCAGCAAGCAGTAGATAGTACATCCCAGGGTCGTTTCGGCACCCTGGCTGTGGCATCAATGGCACCAGCGACACCACCAGTGACAGGACCGGTGACACAGCCAGTAACACAGCCAATAACACAGCCAACACCACCAGTAACACAGCCAGCAACACCAGCAGTCATGCCAGCGGCAGTGGGGCAGGATGCTATGCTTTTTGGAGGGTTGGGTGGGAGCGTGATCAACACCAACGTAATGCAAGGAGCACCCACCGTGACAACAACAACAACACTGCAGCCCATGCAACAACAACCAATCATACAACAACAGCCAGCATCAAACCAGCAGGTGACGCTCATGCCAACATACACCTCTGTGCCAGGCGCACAACAACTTGTCATGGCGATGCCGACACCACAGCAACCAGGGATGTTTGCGCAGAATGGTGGTGCCCAGGTGCTGCTGTACAACCCGACTCCTGTGCAGCAGCAGCCTCCCAAGGGCAGGCTGCTATCTTCCCTGTTTGGTAGGAGCAAGCAACAAGCACCGGTGCCGATCATGCCCGCGTTTACAACCCAACAAGTTGTTTCCTAGTTGTTTACTTCCATGTATTATTTCTGGTTTTTTCAGACACACATGAACATTATCTGTACACATTATCTGTACATCAAGCAACAGCGTCCTGATTTGAACAACACGCAACAACAATCCACAGTACAATCACAAAGTTCACGATGCGGAAAAGGAAGCAACAGCCTGCCAAACAATCATTGTCGAATCGTATAAAGCAGCTATCGGATGAATTGTCACAGCTCGATCGTGCACAAAAGGATCGGTGTAGCAAAACGCTCAAGGTGAATCGGGAATGGTTGTCTTGCGCAAGCATTTCGTATTGCACCATACAACATGCTCAAACTGATTTATTATGGTGCAGGATGCGTATGAAAAGTTGGTTGAGGTGGAAGAAGCAGACACACACGAGCGTGATGCCGCAATCCACCTGCTTACCCAGCTGATGGGCTTGCTCAAGAGCCGTGATAAGGTGTGTGATGATGTTGATAGCGTTGTGGTGGTGGTATAGCAGTGGTTTTGTGTGTTGCCTCCTGCAAGCTATGCAACACGATGAAGATCACGTTGTGCACACAGACGGTGCAGGTGTACGTGGCACTGTGTGCAACCCGATGCCTGGTCTTGCAATCTGGTACAGCAGACTGGTCTGTGTCCAGCGAGCACATTCAAGTATGGAGGAGGAGGGGGGTTGCGGTGGTGGCAACACATTTGTGTATGTACAAACAACGACAAACAACGACACAGGACATTTGCAAGCTCATCGTCACGTGCCTACAACACCTGGGAGATGTGCGCAATCCCATCAAGCATCTCTACGCTGCACTTTTGGATCTGGTTGCAGAGGTGTGTTGAGTGTTATAGTCTATGATGCGGGTGTACCTGTCGTTCACTGTGACAACAACCTTTGTGATGTCCCACCGCATGTTGCTACACGCAGACAAATGTGATGGTGCTGGTGCTAGACCTGCCCAACAGCGAGACATTGTTCGTGTCTTTGTTTACATGCCTGCTGCACGCCATCAAGTACGTTTTTTGCTCCATGTGTGTTGCTTGATATGTGTATGGCTTGATATGTGTGTGCTGATAGCAGCTGTCTGAAGGTTGCTGTTGGATTCAATACGTGCAACAAATGCATGTATCCCATTTTTACACAGGGAGGAGACCATACAGATGCTGCAGACGCCTGTGAGCAGGGTATGTGTATTCTTGTGCAGACACATGTGGATGTGAGGTGCTTTCATGACACGCCTCAACAAGCAGCACCCGTCTCTGTATTTTCTTCATCCATCAACATCAACTTACCGTGTTGCGCATGCAAAACAACAGCCAAGCATTGTACATGCAAAACAACAGCCAAGCATTGCACGTGCAAAACAACAGCCAAGCATGTCACCTTCCCTCATACTACTACACACAGGTCATTGTGCAAATCATGCAGCAGCTTGGTGAACCAGATGCAGCAATGGCCAATGCACTCATTGACACTCTGGTACACTGCATGCTTCCTGCAGCACAGACAGACAACCCCACATGTTACAAGTATGATGCCGGTCCCTTGTCTTTGCCATCGCACCACGACAAAACATGGGGTTGCATGCTGTTGACAACCCACAACTAATAACATCACTGCCAACAGCAAAACAACAACAGTAGCCCCACGCACCCCCCCCCCCCCCCCCCCCCAAACACAGATTTGTATCGCACATGCTCAAGACACATGAAGACATCATGCACGTCCCACTCGCCCGATACCTCACAGACCTCCCCTCCAGCACACATCTCAGTCAGTCTGACAAATCCGCCCTCATCACCCGCATCCACCCAGTGTGCCCACAAGCACTCTTACCAGTACTGCCCAGTCTCATGAGTCAACTGCATGGGTCTGATGGGTCGGTGCATGTGGGGGTGGTGGATTTGGTCGGGCAGCTGTTGAGCACACCATCACATGGGCTGGGGGCAGATTACCAGGCACTGCTGACAGACCTGCTGGCCTGCTGTGAGAGTGAAAATGTGCGTTTTCATGGGTGGGTGGAGTGGGGTTTGATGACGTGCCGATGGGATATATGTGGGTACTTGTTGTCAAAGATCATGGATATACCATCATGGTATACAGGTTGCATATTGGCAATGTGCATGCACACGCACATTACTATACATCACACACGCATATCATCTCAATACCTCTTACTATCATCATCATCATCATCATCATCGCGTGCATCATCATATGACAGGTGGACGTGCGTGTCAAGGTGTTGCGCATGGCTGATGGGCTGTGGAAGGCACAAACCACACACAAGGCTCGCAAGGCTATTGCACAACATGTCACCATGCGCATGATGGATGTAGATGCAGGCGTATGTGATATCTGTTGAGTGTTGGGCGTACTGTATGGTCGCATGCCCTACACACACTTACAGTTGCACAACATGCACAACATGCACAAAAGCAAACCTCCACCCATGCAAGCCTGTTTCCATGCACAATTCCCAAACACACAGGTTCGTGAAGCCGCTGCAACGGCGGCTGGGCAGCTTGCCACACATGGGGTAGCTTCTGTGGATGATGCGCTGCTTGAGGCATTATGTGAGCGTGTGTTTGATACTGCAGTGACTGTTCGCAAGGCTGCTGCACGTGCTGCTCTGTCAACATTCAAGGTGTTGGTAGAGTAATGTTGCGAGCAATGTTGATGGTTGTGGGATCCGGGGGTTGTAGGATATACACCATGCAACAAGGGTGTCGTTGACTGGGCATCACACACACATGTGTCTACTGAATAGCAAACATACTGAACAGACACACTATTGACACCCTCCACCGACACCTGTTACATCTCAATACCATACCCACATCTCAATACCATACCCACACAGCATGCATGTGAGCAAGCAGCACGTAGTGGCAACCTCAGTGTCTCAAGTGTCTTGCATGGAGATGTTGCACGCATGATGAAGCTCCCCACCGCTGTTATTGCAAGCATGATGTTGTCTATGCGTGACTTTTATCCATGGGCTGTGTCAGAGCTGCTGAGGTGTGGGGTTCATGGGGTTGGGTTTGATGTGGTCTTGATGTGGGGGTTTTGATGTATGGGTACACAATGCATTGACAAGCATGTTCATAGTGCATGCATGAATGTATGTGTGCATATGGTGTATGCATGTAGCACACAGTGCTCGATACATGTCGTTCACAGCATTCACAACAACGACAACAATGTACAATATGCCGTGCTGCTCGTCACCACACCCACCACTACTCACAACCACCACGTATGTTGCTCATTGTCACACCCACCACTCCCCCCTCTCTTCACACAGTGCTGGCATGCTGCCTCACTCACTTGATGCAGAACAAGGGGCCATGGTGCTCCTGGGTGTGTGGAGTGCATGTACCCCTAGGGAACACAAGCGCCTGTGTCGCGCGCTACAGCAGGCACAACATACGCAGCTGCTTGTGCAGCACCTGGTGGTCCTACGTGAGGCAATGAAACAGGATAAAGGTACTGTGTACAGGTGTATATGTACTTGCTTGTGTATATGTACTTGTTGTGCATGTGTGAGGTGTGTTTGGGCAATATATGACAGTACTGTGGTCCATCTATTCTCTGTATTGTATACTGTAAACCTCTCGTTCACTCAAACTCAAATCCTTCATATTTCTTTCTGCCCAGCCCCTTGCTTTTTCATGTTTTCACATGTGCCCTTGTCTTCCGCACTTGTCCATCACAACCCCTCTGCCCCCCCACACATACCCACACCCACTCCATTGTTCCATCCACCTACCCCACCAGGTGATGAATATGCCTCAGCCACCCACCAGCAGCAGCTTGCCAAGCTTGCACGTGCTGCTGCGCTGGTCACGCAGCTCCCCAATGAGACTACCCACAGGGCACTGCAGGCACTGCTTGATCACAAGGACAACATGATATTCAAACGGCTGCAGGCACTGACGCAGCCTATGGACACTGCCAAGGAGGCTCGCAAGGTGTGGGTGGGGGGTACTTGAAGGGTGGGGTTTGGAGGGTGGGGGTGTTTTGCATTACACATACGTGCACATGGTATGTGCATGTATAGCACATACCTGCACACATGCACACAAAAACACACACACATGGACAAACACATACACACACATACATAAACACATCCACTCACATGTACAAAATCACAGTTGGCTGATGATGCAGTGGCCCGCTGTGATACCAAGGGCACAGTCAAGCAAGTCATACATGCACTGACTGCTCGTATGCTGCCCAGTATAGTACAACCCCTGCACTTGGGCGCACTGCTGCAAATGCTGCCCATGCTGCATACCCTCACACCAGGTGTGCTTTTGTGTGTGTGAGTGTGTATATGAGAGTGTGTGTGTTGTGTGAGTATAGGTGAGTTTGTGAGTGGCAATGAGTATTTGTGTGCTGGAGTAAAAACCCCCAAAGGTGGTGTACACAATGGTCATGCATACACACACACCATGTTATACACACGTATTCCCCCGATATTCTCATCATACATACATACACATCATACAACACCACCATGCCACCACAAAATTCCCAGAAGATCAACCAATGGTTGATGCTGATGAGGAAGAGGGGGAAAACGCCCCCAGCAGCAGCCAACTTGATGACGGCGATGACAATGATGATGCACAAAACGACGATGATGCACATGACAAGCAACGTGCACACCATCAGGACGCCCAGGCTAGTGTGTCTGGTCGATTCGATGCCCCCACTGCAGCAGCAGATCTTTTGACACACATTGCAGCAGATGCCCCTCGCCTCTTTGCCAGCCAACAGCAACACGTGTTTGCAGCACTTTTACATGATGACCTCCTTTCACAGTCAGTGGCTGTGCAGGTGCTTGCTGCATGCGGTGGCGTGTTTAAAAGCATTGGGGGTGACAGCGGTAGCGATGCGGATGGTGGTGGGGTGCCAGCCATGGGTGGTACAGGGTCCCTCTCAGCAGCAACAGGGCCCCTTTCTGACAAAACCAATACGAAAAACAAAAACAACAGCAACCCCAACAATGGGCAATCCAATAAGCATACGAGCATGATGAATAATACAGCAGTCGTACAGCGATTGGCAGACATGGCAGCAGGTGGGCTGGCTGCACGTCGACACCCCAAGTCAGCAACGTATGCTGTGGAGGCCATGGTGCAGCTTGTGGGTGCTCAACATGCTGTGGACAGGCTAAAGTACGTGGTGTGATGGGGTGGTGTAGCCGTGCCTGTGTGGGGCTGGGTGTGTATGTGTATAGGTTGTGCGGTTACCATATGTATCATGATTGAATACCATACTATGCCATACACACGCCCCCAGGCCAGTGCTCAAGCAGCTCTTGTCCATCACCAGCAGCACCCTCGACGATCATGTAGAGCTCCTCGCATCCACTGCTGGCCTCTGTGGTATCGGTCGTAGCCTCCCCTCTCTTTTCGCACCCGCAGCCACCACCGTGGCAACATGGGCCCTGCAGGTGGTGCTGCCGGGGCAGGGGTTTCAGGATGACCTCGCTACAGGGGGGGTGCCAGGTGGGAGGGCCCGGGGTGGGTCATGGAGGGTCCCTTCGTTGGGGTTGGTGCCCAAGGCTGCTGTGCTCAAGGTGAGGGGGGATTGTGTGGGTGGGGGGATTTGTGGGCGTGGTAGATATGCAGAATACAACTATGTACACATACAGACATGTGTGGGTATACCTGCCTTTTCCCTTACAAGACAACCATCACCATCACCACCACAATGACCACAGATGGTGTGTCGGGCACTTGATACACGTTCCCTCAACGCAGCAACACTGCCACAAGCATATCGTGATGCTGCATTGTGTATGACAGAGGGGCTCACTGCTGTGCTTGCCTGGGGTGATGATGAGGATAGGGAACAGTACAAGGCCATTGGGTGCAATACCGAAACAGGTATGGTGGTGGTGTGTATACTATGTGTGTAATACACAGTAGTGTGTGACACACAACATGTGTGTCTCTTGGGAGGATGGGTATGTAGGACACCATATACAACTTACCCATACAACTGCTTCCAACACACGTATATGAATTCCCACACACACCAACCCCCCTACATCCAGATGATGCATACATGCGGTTTGCAGCAGCATGTGGCCTCTTGCGTCTCTTTCGCCGATACGACGACATCCTCCCACACACCTGCTACGTCATGCTCGCATCCGCAGTGCAAGACCCCGTGTACGAGTGCCGCCGTCGCTTGCGTGCCAAAATAATGCGCACCGTTGCGTTTTTGCAAACCCACGGCTGGTCGAGGGCCGCCAAGATTGCCGCCATGCTGTGCCATGCCGCCCCCGACCCCGCTGAGAGCAACCGAGAAGCTGCACTGGCATCAATTTGTGAATACATACGCACCGCACGAGAGGCTGCTGATCGTGCAGTGGCTGCAGCTGCTGAGGTGGGGACCGGGGGGGGGCATGTGCAGCAGGGCCCCGAGGCGCTGGTGCCCTGGGCGGTCTACTTGTGTGCACATCACCCAGACTTTCCAGAGCAGGATGAATTGACAACAGCTGCATCTGATGTGGTGGTTTCGTTCAGCCGCATGCTGCAGTACATACTCCTGCCGCTGCTCAAGTCAAGTGAGGCATCCCCTCGAGGATCCACCTATGCACTCATCGCCAAGATGCTTTTATCGCTGCTTCGCACGCAGGATGCCACGCCCGACGCAGAAGCCACGGGGGCGATTCATGCGGTTGCGGAGTTGGGGCTGCGTTTGCTTGATGCACTGGATGGTCGGGTGAATGGGGATGGTGGGGATGGCGGGAATGGTGGGGATGGTGAAAAGACCAAGGTGCCAAAGGGGTTGGGGCAGCAGGCACGCGCAGCTGGGGTCATGTTTCCAGGGCAGGTGGCGTTGCCTCGTCGGTTTTTCAAAATGGCACCTGTGACTGGTATGTATATTGTCGTTGTGGGTGGTGGTGGTGGTGGTGCATTGTGTTGATACGCTGTTGATGGACACACACACACACACACACACGCATTCTCTCATGTTTCCCTTGTTCATTACACATACACTACCATACACACATCAACACAGACACTGGTCGCAGTCGTGTGCAGCAAGGCCCACGTTTCTCACCCACCACCGACTTGGGCATACTCAAACTCAAACTACCCAGCACACTCTTGCATACACCATGGGATGACATCCACCGCCAGCCCACCCGCAAGCGACGAGGTGGTGGGGGGCGTGCTGCCACAAGTGCTGGTGGGGGCAAACGACAGCATGTTGCAAGTCATGGTGGTCAGGGGGGAGGGGCTCCCAGCAGCAGCGTACAACAGCGTGGGGGAGGGACAAAAGGGGGGCGTACCAAACGTGCATCGACAAGCAAGCCATGGGAACAAGATGAGAAGGATGTACAGACAACGTCAAGTGAGGAGGAGGAGGAGCAGGATGTGGAAGGAGATGATGATGGGGTGGAGGAAGCACAACAGGGTGCAGTGGGGAACAAGGGCAGGGCATCACGGCGGACAGTGCGATGAGGAGCGCACTCGGGATCTGTGTACACACCTTTTTTGTGTTTCTTTGAGTTCTAAATAAGCACGTGCATACATACGAGCAACATAGTGTGCATCATACGCGACCATCAAATGCAGCCAATATGCCACAGTGTACAGCAGCAACCGTCGTCTGATCCGACACCCAGCACAATCTGCATCTGTTGGCAGTGTTCTTGTGCAGCCTAACCCCGCAAAATGGTGCACACTCGAATTGCTACATTGTATTCTTTGAGCACGTTTTTGTGCCTGCTTGTCAACAATGCCTGTGCCCTGCGTGGCGTAGATCCAGCGTCCATACATCTCTATGCAAATCTCGGTGCAAAAAAACACTTTACGTGTCTAGATGGATCAGCCACCATACCTGTAGGGAACATTAATGATGATTATTGTGATTGCCTAGATGGCAGTGATGAGCCAGGTATTTGGGGGGGGTACACAACATCCGTTTGGTTCCGTTGACATGCAACCCATACACACCACGCACAGGCACTGCAGCGTGCAGCAATGGCAGCTTTTACTGCATCAACCGTGGCTATGAACCAAAGCGCATCAGCTCTGCATATGTCGACGATGGGTTTTGCGGTAGGTGAGGAGGATGTAGTGGATGTACGCTGCATCACCATCAATGATGCCTTGCGCACCCTACAGCATACACCCCCCTCCAAATTCCCTCCGCCCCACAAAACACAGATTGTTGCGATGGATCGGACGAGCGTACAGGTTGCAACGACATATGTGTAGAGCAGGGTCTCGCTGCGCTCGAGGATCTTCGACAACGCCTTGCTGCACAACAAGCAGGGTTGAAAGCAAAACAACAGTATGTGCAGGGCGCAGCAGCTGTGGTGGCAGGGTGGGTGAGGGAAAAGGAGGGGTTGGAGCCCCAGATACACGCGCAACAACAAGAAGTGGACCGATTGAAACGTGTGTGTAGGGTGGGTGGGGAGGGGGGTGGAAATGTGTGCATTTGTAGTTATATGCATTTGTAGTTGTATGTGCACGTATACATAAACTGCAGTGCACGCACAGTACTCACCTATCACAATATACACACATGCACACCACACACACACCACACACCACACACCCAGTATTGTTGGAAGAAGCACAAGCACATGAAAACACACTCAAGGAAGCACAACGCATTGCCGATGAAGAAGCACGCAAAGCCGAAGAAGCACGCAAAGCCGAAGAGGCAGCACAACAAGCTGATGCTACAACCACAGAGGGTGGTGATCCTGCGGGTGTCGCTCAACCAACAGATGGTGATGCAAGAACAACAACAGCAGGAGAAAAAGAAAAAGTACAAGGGGGAATAGCAGAAGACATACAAGGAGGTATAGCAGGGAATACGGGTGCTGAGGCAGGCGGGGAACAAGGGGAGGTAACCCTCGATCCACTAGCAACAGCAGGTCGCCCATTGGGGAGCGAGGGTGATGTAGTGGAGGGTGGTGATAAAGAGGAGGAGGTAGTTGATAAGGATGACCTGGGGAAGAAGATTGCATCGCAGTGGATTAGAGACACACAGGTGAGCGTGTGTGTCAGAGCGTGTGTGAGAGTGTGTGCGAGAGTGTGTATGAGTGTGTATATGTGATTGTGGACCCACTCTGACCCCCCAAACACAATTTCCTCCTCCCCACACCTCACACCTCACACCCCTCTCTCCCGCCACACAACCTTCCCCCCTCTCCCCTCCCCCCCCCCCCCCCCACCCTCCTACACAAAAAACTCACTCTCCCCCCCCCCAGGATGATGATGTGCCAGACCCCCATGTACCCCCCCATCATGATGAGTATTCGTACACTGATGACTATACACACCATGACACACACACATCCACACCACCACCACCTACACACCATGGACGGCTTACAGGTGTGTGTTGTTGCGTTCATATGTATACAGGTGTATGTACATGTTTATGTATATGTCGTACACTTTGCAACAAGATGTGTTACCCTCTCACCCCCCCACACACACAAAAAGAAACACACACACACACCAAAACACACTGACCCACCCACAAACACACCCACCCACAGCACCCCCCTCTGGTTTGTGGCCCAAAATAAAATCATGGATTGAACGTGTGTTTGCCTCCTCCTCCTCCCCCTCTGATGGAAGCCCCCCTGCCGGCACCCCCCCAGCCCCCCCGGGCCCCCAAACCCCCCTCGATATGGCTCGAGAAGCAACAGGTGTGGCCCACCGAGCGCATGCAGCAGCAGAAAGCACACTGAGGGGTTTGGAGCAACAACGGGACACATTGGATGGGAAAATAAAGGGGGATTATGGACCTGATCAGGCATTTGTGGCGCTGCATGATCGGTATGGAGTGTGTGGTGTGCAATAATACAAAGGATTATTTAGGAGAATACCCCTCCCTTCTCACACACACTTACTCTCTCTCTGTCATCCCCACACCCGCACACACACACGCACACATACAAAAACAAACCGTCCCTCCCACACCTACCAGCCTCTCCTTCCACAAACCTCCCACCGCACACACCTCACCCCCCCCACAAATCCAGGTGTGAGGATGGTCACTTTGACAAATACACCTACTCTGTCTGCCTCTACGGAAAAGCCTCCCAAAAAGAGGGACACAGCAGCACCAACCTCGGCACCTTTAAACATTTCGAAGACGACTACACCTTGGCCGTTTTCGAAGGAGGGGCCCACTGTTGGCAGGGCCCCAACAGGAGCCTGCGGGTGCGGCTGCACTGTGGCGCCAAGGAACATGTGTGGAAGGTGGAGGAACCGAGTCGTTGTGAGTATGTGGCACAGATGGACACCCCGGCTGTGTGCAGGGAGGTGGATGTGAGGGCACTGGAGGAGGAGCTGGTGAATAAGGAACGGGCCATTCGTGAAGCTGGTGCTGCTGGGGGGGGGAGTGGTGGTGGTGTTCATGATGAATTGTAATGGTGGGGAGGATGGGTGCACTGGGGAGGGTGTGGAGCAAAGCACATGTGTGATTGCTGTGGAGGGGGTGCGATTTTCACACATGCATCACGATTGTTACCAGTGGTGAAGGATGACGACGGTAAAGTGGCTTCAAAACACGTACATAATTCAAAAAAACACTTGTACATGAATGAAAAAGACGTGCATGATTCAAAACACGTATACGTGTATTCCCTCGACTGTGTGTATTTGACTGCAGGTGAGCAGCAAGGAATACGGTTGTGACATGCATTCATGATTTTCCTCCATGCACACAACAAAAGAATCACCTCAACAAGTCGTCAACATGCATGAGAGACCTGTTGGACCACTTGACCATAAATAAAAGTTGACCCCCCAATTTGACGTTGAGCTCACTTGACCAAAATCCATGGCGTCGCTCAAGGTTGACCAAAATTCATGGACACAATGTCCATTGAACGTATTGATCCTACAAGTATACTGACACGCTACAATCAACGGATATTTGTACAATGAAAAGAAATGGGGTGCACACACACATAGACACACACACACACACACATACACACTTTCTACCATGCCACGTGCATGGGTGTTACAGCAGCGGTGATATATACAAGGAGATACCAAAGGGAATATCAACACAAAGGCAATATACGCTTCACAAAGGGAACATGCACTTGACACGCATGTGCAGGATCACGAATCATTTCATGTTGACTTGTTCATATGCTTGGTGTCACATGAAAAGCACACCCCAGTGCACCATATAATCATGTTTCTTGTCACCCCTCTATACACCCCTATACACCCCTCAACACACAACATCATTACTCCATGTGGGTTATTGTCGTGGGAAGAATGGAGCATCAGGCTGTAGACGACGACTGGGATCCCTGTGTGTAGGATAGTGTTGTAGTAGGATATCATGTTGTAGTAGGATATAATGTTGTATAGTGTATAGGATATAGTGTTGTATCGAGGGGAATACTGAATTGCATGCAACAAGTAAAACAAGACCATACACCAAACCACTACAACACACACAAACAAACTTCCACGTACAATGCAGCATACTGCTCAATGAGTGCATCAGCTGCCCCCCCCATACGCCCCTGCAACCCCCCAAAGGCCCCCACCGGCAACATCCCCGCCAATCCCTGAAGCCCCCCACTCGGTCCCTCCCCCTCACTATCCCCATCATCACTCGAATCATCTCCACCACCAAACATGGCCTGCAAGTTTTGGAGTGTTGATGAATCTGCAAAGTGGTTGCCCATGGCAGTCATGCTGGGTGGCAATCCTGGCATCCCAGGTGGCCCACCCATGTTGCCATATGCCACCTGCCTGAGGGTGTTGATGTCCATGTTGCCATGCAGCTGATTGGGGATTGCATGTTGCATGGGCTGCATGTGTGGTGCAGCAGCGGGGGGCATGTCGGTGAATGGGAGCATGGAGGGATTGTGCATGGCGGCAGCACCTGGCCATCCTGCTGCTTGTGAAGGACGGGATGGTTCCATGGGTGACACAGCTGCTCCTACATTGTTAGCACGATCCAACATGATTTTGTCAGCCTGGTAAGGGGTGGTGATTGGTGATGATGTGATCATGATGGGGCACATTGCTGTGTGACACGCACGTGTCAACAATCCTCCACACAGTGTGTGCACATCACCACCACCACTATGCAACACACACACCTGTACAAGTAAATCCTGCAGACTTGTGTTGTCCGCTGTGTAGATGTTTTCACATGGTCGACGCAATCCACTCCCCGCACATTGCTCAAATTCAGTGGCCCCCACCAGCTGCCCACATCGACTGCAGAGAATACCAGTGCCCTTGACCACACCATGTGCCATCACTTTGCCTGAGCGGCTCTTGTAGGTTACAACATCTCCCTCATGCAACAAGCCCACTGCCAGCAGCACCTCGACTTGCCGCAGACGACGACGGGATGTCTTGGCCTGGGGGAGCGTTTTGGTGGTGGTGTGGGTGGGTGCTGAGAGCGTCGCATGTATATTCAGTGATGTACATCATGGTGTATGCACGTGTGTGATGATAATGATGACATCAACACGTGTTCCTCCCCAAAACAACACCCCCTCCTGTACCTTTTCAGCATGGGGACTGCACACACCAGGCATGGATTCCCAATCAGGGTTGATTACTCGTTCGTGGGTGGCATCATCCCCGCCCGGCATGCCATCCCCACCATCCCCCCCAAACGCTTCACCCACACGGCGCTTGCGTGCACCACCATCCATTGCTGTACCATCCATACCCATGTTTCCATGCGCTGCCGTGCCATCCCCCATGGTGGGAGTCATGTGTCCACCGGGAGGGGGCACCCCACCCCCATGTGGGGCCCCATGCTCTTCCATGCGCATGTATGATGTAAGCAACCCTTCGATATCCATGAGTCTTGTGTCCCCTTCTTGGCGATTACACTCCTCTAGCAACGCACGAATGCGAAGCAGGAGCAACAGGCGGTCGTCCGAGGTGCTCCCACCGGGGGTGGATGTGGATGCCGGAGGACCTGATGGAGGACCTGTGTTGTTGTTATAGAGGGGGGGGGGGGTGGAGGGGGATACATGCATTCTAGGAAAATGCACACATGGGAACATGCAGAGAAATCACAGCACATATTGTGCACGCAGCAGTGCATCCCCATCATCCCCATCCCCGTCATACCGCCAGGTGCACCACCCCATCCAGCCCGCATCTGTGGTGACATGCCATTCATCATGTCCCCCCCTGGACCCCTTGGTCTGCGAGCCATGGCAGCAGCATGCGGTGCTGCTGCCGCTGCCATGTTGAGCTTGTTTTGTTGCGCCAATGCACGACGACGCCTGTGTGTGTACACCAGACGTGTGTATGGTTATTGTTGCGAGAATGCACTCGCTCTAATGTAGCCACTTGTATCGTCCTTGCATGAATGTTTCAACACCACCATCATCGTCTCCCCACTACCATCATCACCATACCGTTTGTACAGTCGTTGGTAGCATGTGGAGCACCTATTGAGTGCCTTGAGTGTGGGAAATGTCTTGTCGCAATCCACACACGTACGCGCCTTGGTTTCATCTTCGTCATGTGCATCAGCCCCTGCATGGTTGTCTCCTGCGGGGTGGTGGTCTGCTGGCGCGCCATCATCCTTGTCCCCAGGGCCTTGTTCCGAGTGGTCGGCTGCTGATGGCTCTGCACCCCTGTTGTCTGCTGCTTGAGGTTCATGTGCTTGAGGTTGAGGTGTTTCATCAGGTTTGACGTCGTTGGGTGGTGGTTGCGGATGGGGGTTGCCATCATGCTTGGATGTTTGCTGCAACTGCTGTTCTAGGGCTTGATTCCGTGCCAATAATTTCTTAATCAGCTCCTGTGCTTGATCTGCTGCTAGGGCTTCAGGGTTGATGCCTCCACCCTGCTGTTCCCCGTTCATCGCTGGCAATTATCTGTTATGATCCAAGGACACGTGGTGACATCATGAACGCTTTGTCATGTGTGTCTATTGGTTGAAAACATGTCATATGTAAAGTAAACACACGCGACAGTTGCAAGGGCTCTTCACTAGATGCAAAGGGCATGTATCCACCAACGCCCGCTACAGCACCGCACAGCAACCGCAGCAGACAGCAACAAACCAACTATGTGTGTTGTACGTGCCTTGGCTAGGTTGACACGTCACAAGGACTCAGGTAACCTTCAATACCCAGGGACAGGTGGACTGGGATGGTCTAGCTTGTGAACGACTCGGGTTCGTGTTTTGCTAGCAACGGCTAGTGAATGGTATTGATGTATAATTGAACAGAGAGTAACCATCGACCGCGGTAGCACGGTTTTTTTGTGTTCGTGGTAACAGCTGCCCAGGCGGACAAATAGTCAATGGTGGTTTGAGTCAATGTGGTGGTTACACTTTGCGGTCACTCAAACACAGAAAATGGACCATTATCAGCTCCACCCTGAATGCTCCTGCCACGAGGGGGTGTGGGAGGGCGCTCCTCATTGATGGCCTGGTTGTGTGGTTGTGTGTTGTAAGGTGTTGTTGTGTGAATGCGGTACCAATCAGATGCCGTCCCCCGCATACCTGCATCCATGTGTCATTGATGCCAGGATGTGGTGTGGGTGGTTCCTCCTCGATGTCATCCGATCGGCTTGATGGGCTCTTTGGGGTTGTTGGGGTGTTGGGCGGCAGTGGGTGGATGAGCTTGGGCACCATGACCTGTGTTACAGGGGGGGTGTTGTTTGTGTGTATGTTGTTTGTGGGTGTGTATACAGCAATATTGTGCTCTTTGAGAGATGAATGCACAATTGCAAATGCAATCTGTATCGTTTTGAAACAATACAAACACATTCACGCACCAAATCTCGCCCCAGCACCAAGATGGCACCGGCATTGTTAGCAGTCCCACAGTAGTTGGTTGCTGAAAACAGTGTAATGAGATGCCCTTGTGCAAACCGTTCAAAGCCATCCATCACACATTCGTGTGCTCGCACCAGCATTTGCAACCCATTGTTCTGTGATGATGAGCGCCAAGGGATGGAATGTGAAGAGAGGTTGTGCGGAGGGTGAGGGTAAAACACATTGAACACCAATATCCTCACCATACACCATACACAATGCACCCAGAAATACATATGCACGCAAGCAGCAGCAGCAACCCCACACCATCTCCAGTGCTTACCATACATCTGTACATACACACATACCACCACCGCACCCCACCACACATACACCACAAACCTTGCAAAACTCTTTAACACGATCTGGTCCAAAAGTAACCAACCCCGGCCCACGTGGGCTAGGCTGCACCCCCTCCACCGCATCATTGGTGGTGGGATCAGACCACAAGAGATCCATCAGCACTGTATCACCATCAGCCATGGTTAGTGGCCGTGTGAGGGCACGTATTTGGTCAATGGTGTTTATTGAGCGGCCAATGCCTGTGACGATGGTGGTGGGGATGGTGATGGTGATGATGGTACAGAAGTACACCCACATCCTTGCCCATCCCACACACCCCTTTTCACACCCACCCCACATACCGCCATGCATGCACAATATCTTATCCTCAATACATGCAGCCAGTGGCAACCAATTGAACAGTGCGTTGACACGTTGCCATGCCAATTGCCCCTTGTCCATCCCCAGCCGTTCTTGACACTCTGTACGAAACCCAAACAAGGCGTTGATATCTGTTGCTTCGTGATTACCTGTAGGTGGAGGTGTGTGCGTAATGGTGGGTGGGTGCATTGACATATGGTATCAGTGGTGCACATACATGTACACCACAACATCACATGCATAACACACAGCAGCAGGACAGGAAACACACCCAACAAAAACAACTACCCTACCGCGAATGAGATGTATACTGTGTGGGTATTCCAACTTGAGCGCAAGCAGCAAGCAAATTGTTTCCTGTGAGAGGACAGCAGGGAAATGAAAGGGGAGCAGGGAAATACGAGTAGGGAAAACAAACATGCTGCATAGATACCAAGACATGATACACCATCACAACGAGACATATCAACACTAGGTGTTGCGCCCCAACAACCAACCTCGCTTCCCCCCCACACCCACACAACACCCCACCCACACACCCACACACCCATACCAAGCTATGTGCCCCCCGATCAACATAATCTCCCAAAAACAAATAATCTATATACGTAATATCCCCTGCCGTGCTCGGTGTCCCATACTCTTCAAACAAGCGCATCAAATCACCAAATTGACCATGCAAATCACCAAATATCTTGATGGGCGCTTCCAGCTGCAACACTGTGGGCTCCTCTGCAAACAGCTTTTCAGCATCATTACACAAGTGCATGATTTGCTCTGCTGTGAGGACAAAGGAACGGTCCTCTGGGGGCCGCCATGTGCGTGGGTGGAGGAGTTCTCGGAGGACCAGTTTGTGGATGCCCGGGGTGGATTGCATGCGTTCAAATATGGGGGTACGTGTGCGGCCGACGCTGTCGGTGCCCATGCTCACACGTCTGCTTTCGTTTTCGAATTGGTCTATGCTGAGTTGGCGTACCATACCACGCAATGCACTCCCTGGGGAGGTGGGCAACAACATCATGGGTGCGTGCATCATGCATGGGTGCATGAAAGGATGGAGTTGTGGTGAAAATCACTCAACATGCATTGTGGACCACCACCACACACATACACCACCACCACACACATACACCACCACCACACACACACCCAAAACACACATCCACCCCCCCCAAAAAATACACCCACCTGGGTCCTGTGCCACCACCACTGCCCTGTGATACAACTTGACATCAGTGCCAGGCGACCTATCCCTCACAGATGCACTGCGGGGAGAGGGCCCCGACCCGGGGGAGGGCCCCCCCTCACTGCTGGGTGAGTAATGATGGGAAGGTGGTGATTCGTAATCGTCTGTGGGGGAGACCCTGCGGAGTTTGAGGGCAGCTGCTGCAGCAGCTTCTTCTGCTGCGTTTTCAGCCAAGAGGGCTGCTGCACCTTCATGTCCGTGTGCTGCATCTTGCCACTGACGCCTGGGGGGGTGGGGTAGATATGGGTGTGTGTGAGAAGTACACAAGATGTACATACAACAAGTACACACAACAAGTGCACACAACAAGTACATACAAGAAGTATACACAACAAGTACACAACAACAACAATCACAACACACCCACCATACCACACACCCACCACATCCAACCCACCACACCCACCAAAAACACACACCATGCAGGGGAACGTGGGTCAAATATTGACAGCTCTGCTCCATCTGTATCCTCAGGGGGCACATACACCAACAGCATATCATCCAACAAGGCACTCCCCCGTAGCCCACCATACACAAACACGTAGGGTCCCACAGCAGCCACCGCATGTCGGCACCGCTTCATGAGGTCATGGCCACTACCTGCATGTTGAAGGCTCCAGTTTCCAGTACCGGTGTCCAGGAGGGTTATGGAGGAGGTGTCTTCGACCATGCGACCACCACCAACGGCGCCACCAGAGACGTGGAGCTTTGCCTGTGGTGTGTGGCGGTGTGTGGTGGTGTGTGTGGTGGTGTGCGGTGGTGTGTGTGATGCATGGTGTGCATGGTTGTGAGTCACACTTGGGTGGTCAACCATAATGGTCAACCATAATGGTCAACCATGGTGGCTGTGTAAAAGTGCATATCGTATATCTCCTGGTGTGTGCATGCAGTATACCTCCTGGTACTATACACCCCATACTCTGCTGTACAATACACCCACAAATACACCGCACCACATACACTACCTGTACAAATACAGCAGCATGTTGGTATCGTGCAATTGGCATCTCCCCCGGTGCTACTGCCCATTCCCATCGACCATCACGATGGCGGGCAAGTCCATACGCATCCCCCAGCGGTGTGCCACTTGCATTCCGTCCTCCACACAACAACAGCAACCCATCTGATCGTGCTGCTGCTGCTGCATACATCCTGTACACATTGGGATTGTTGTGATGGGATGGATGGGATGGGGGAAAACACACATCATGTTGAGCATGCAACCACATGCACTCGTACATGCATACACAATGCACACACAGTATCCCTATATCAAAAATACACACCCCACAGTCACCCCATCTTCATCCCATACCAATCCAATCATCCCTCATCCCCACCCTACAAAAAACAACAACCTACCGTGGTCCTGGGCATTCCCCTGCATCTGTTATTTGTCGCCACTGATATGGCTTCTCTGATGTATCCAGCGCCCATGCATCACTGAGCGTGTGTTTGCCATCGTTACCCCCCATGGCCACCAAGAATCTATTACCCACCAGGACAAGCACATGCGCATATCGGGCACTTGGTCCTACACCACTCACTGCCACACTGTGTTTGTTTTTATTTGTGTGCTTTTCTGTTTTTTCCTTTTTGTTTATTTGTTTATGTGCTTATTATGTGTGTGTGTGTGTACAGGGCAAGGTGCAACCAACAAAACAAGGATGCGTACAATATACATGATACAACGAGTATACACATACATATAAATACACACCAAGTGTATTGTGTGTATACTATTGTGAATGTACACCCCAAATACACCCCAAATGCATCATTGACATACCGGTGCCAGCGTGGTCTATCCATATCTGTGAAATCCAATACATACAGATCTTCATGCGCCAACCCTGCTGGCCCAATACCACCCTAGTGTGTGTATGGAGCATGTATGTGTATGGAGCATGTATGTGTATGGAGCATGTATGTGTATGGAGCATGCATGTGTGAGGTTTTGCTGCTGCCAACATGTACACAACACCAATGGAAAACAAAAACCTCACATAAACGAAAACCTCACATACATCCCTACATCCAGCCCACATCACTCACCCACCCACCTGTATGACCACCATGTTGCCTACAGCCGCTGCGGAATGGGCAGCACGAGGAGATGGTGGATCACCAAGTGGAGTTACTTTTTCCCATCGACCTGTGCGCACATCCATCACGTGCACATCGCTCGTGGCGCCTGCCAATCGTATACCTGTGATGGGATTGCACCATAGTTGTGTGATGATGACCAGGGCATCTCGACCATGGCACACATCTCACATACCAGACACGTTGTTGGATGGTGAGACGGCATCACCTCGACCAGAACCTTCCAACGCAGTTGCTCCGCCTTTCGTGTGGGTGATGGATAGTGATCCTTATGTGCACACTGCTCATCAAACCATCACCATCATCCCGTGTATGCACAACCTCAACATACCAAACATGACAAGTTTTGCACCCGTGTAATCTCCATCGTGGCCAGCAATAGCTGTCAGCGTATGACCACAGCGAGCCCCAGGTGCTGCACCAACCACAGGAAACGGTCGTGGTTTATTTGCATTCGGGGTGAAGTGCATGAACATGGAAGAGTGATCCCCGCTGGACGAAGACATTGTGAAATCCTAGCGTTCAACCCCTAGCTGGGTGTCACATGATTTGTTGTCGTGTTTCAGGGTGGGGTATACAAAGATCAGCAAGGCCTTGATTGATGATGTTTGTGTTGCTATGTACAGGGATGGTACTGTGTTGTGCGTATGTGCACTTGTGGTTTTGTTTATATGCAGGTGGTGTTGAGCTGGAAAAAGTGAAGAGCTGTGTATGTGTGCACAATATATACACAAGCAGGCACATGTACCCAACAAAGTCTTGGACAATAGAATTTTGTAATACATGCAATTTGACATACACAGCAATCAGCATAGCAATCAGCATAGCAATCATCACAGCAATCACCCGTTGCCCACCACCGACACATGCCGAGCATTTAACGACCCATAGCGCCACATAGCAAGCCCCCCCGCAATCACAGAGCATGCAAACAAGCCCATACTTGGGCAGCTTGCGTTGTATTCATATTCACAAAAGTTTGCGGGTAAAGCACACCGCGCCCTTCTGCTGCCACGCCCACTCGGCCACCATGACACAACCATCAGACAACACCGACAGCAATGCACTCCCCAGCTCCACAAGCCCTGCACTGCAATTCCAGGTGTTGTGTGGAGGCTGTCTACATGGATGCGCAAGAAGCGCATGGTACCATGACAACCATCATCATCATCTTCCCACCACACAAACAGGTGGTGGCACAGCAAGGGCGTGTACGCACCGCACGCATGACCTTGCCCCATTACACCGCAGAAACACCCATGTTTATGCCAGTCGGCACCCAGGGCACGGTGAAAGGGTTGACCGCAGAGCAGCTGCAGGATCTTGACTGCCATGTCATCCTCGGCAACACCTATCACTTGGAAAACAGGCCGGGGGCAGGTGTGGTTGCTCGTATGGGGGGATTGCATGGGTTTAGCAATTGGCCCCGGGGAATGCTGACCGACTCTGGGGGGTTTCAGGTGTGTGGGGGTGTTTTTGTGTGTGTGTGTGTGATTAGTGGAGAGAGAGAGATGTGGGTTGTTGAGGACGTGTGGGGATGTGTGGGCAATGGAGAATGGAGACATGACAACACAATGTGTGTGCATATCTAAGAACCACATTATATGGCATAACCATGTCTCTGTAACACACTACACACCCTCACCTCCACACCACTACACACCATCACACACACCATCACGCACACCACTACACACCACCGCCTCCACACACACCATTACACACAGATGGTGTCCTTGTTGCACTTGGCGGACATCACTGAGGAGGGGGTTACATTTCAGAGTCCTATTGATGGGGAACGTATGCTACTTACCCCGGAACATTCCATGAACATACAAAACCAACTGGGTACGTGGTTGTGTAGTGGAGTGATGTGTGGTGTGTGGTTGTATGGTGTGTGGTTGTGTGGCGTGTGGTTGTATGGTGTTCATAGGCTGAGTATGGTACAGGCGCCAATCACCTTCATGATGTACATCATGATTTGTACTATCAGCACATGTTACTGCTACACATTGATTATCACAGGTGCTGACATCATGATGGCATTGGATGATGTGGTGCCCAGTACAACACAAGACCCTGCTCGGTGTGTGTGTGAGAGAGAGTGTGTGTGTGTGAGAGAGAGAGAGAAAGTGTGTGAGTGTGTGTGTGTGTAGTATGTTGTTTGCATACACAATTCCATCACATGACAAACCAATAACAGTACTCAACAAACCCATTAATACACATGTAGCACCGGCTATACACCCACAACACCTCTTTCACCAACCCACAACCCCTCTTTCACCAACCCACAACCCCTTTCCCCCCTCTCTCACCACCACAGGTTTGAGGAGGCAACATACAGGACCACACGATGGTTGGATCGATGCCTCGCTGCACACAGTAGACCACATGAACAAAGTTTATTCGCCATAGTGCAAGGGGGTCTTGATGAACGATTGAGAGATATTAGCCTACAGGTGCGTGCGTGAGTGTGTTGATGTATTGGGGTGTGTTGGGGTGTGTATGTCGGGGTGTGTATGTTGGGGTGTATATGTCGGGGTGTGTATGTTGGTGTGAGTATGTCGGGGTGTGTTGGTGTGTGCATATTATATAGTGTATATTATATAGTGTATATTGTGTGTATATAGTGTGTATGTAGTGTGTATGTAGTGTGTATGTAGTGTGTATGCTTGCATGTGTAATGTGGTTGGTATGTATTCCCACTCTGATGTATGTATGCACTGTGTGACACATACCAGCCAGCTATACAACACACCACACACCACACAATACACATGCACACCTTCACACATACAAATACACCAATATACACATACAAATACACCCAAAACACACATACAAATACACCCAAAATACACATAGGAGTTGATAGCACGTGACACACCAGGGTATGCTATAGGTGGGCTGGCTGGGGGAGAAGATAAAGATAGCTTTTGGAGGTGCGTGTATATATGTATATATGTATATATGTGTGTGTGTGTATTTATATCTCTCTCTATATATACGTGTGTATTCGTGTGTGTATATTCAAATATGTGCACAATACATGCGCTCATACACCCATGTGCACACCCACACGTACCCCCACCCCCCACCCCCCCACCATAGAGTCGTTGCACAATGTGCGGCAGCCCTACCACCAGGCAAGCCCCGATACGTGATGGGCATAGGCTACCCACTTGATGTGGTGGTGTGTAGTGCTCTTGGTGCTGATATGTATGATAGTGTGTATCCCACACGAACTGCACGCTTTGGTGTGGCGCTGATACCAGAGGGGACGTTGAAGGTTAAGAATGCAATCAATAAGAATGATTTTGGGTATGTGTGGGTTTGTGTATGATTTTGGGTGTATACAGATGATTTATTTTATTTTTATTTTTTTTTGGTGTGTGTGTGTGTGTGTGTGTGTGTGTGTGTTTGTGGGAATGGGTGTATGGGAATGTGTGTGTTTGGAGGGTTGGATAGAAGGGGGTGGTATATGTATACTTTCCCCATGTACTCACTGTGTATACACATGTTTCTCCCTGTCCCACCCACCCCCACCCACCCCCACCCCCACCCACCCATCCCCACCCCCCACCCATAGTCCCCTTGACCCTGAGTGTGACTGCATGGTATGCAAGCAATACACACGCTCCTTTTTACATTTTACCGTGTGTCGCAATCTCCCCTTTGCCGCACACCTGGTGTCCTATCACAATGTTGCCTACATGCAGCGGCTCACACGGAACATGCGGGCGGCAATCCGGGAACAGCGTTTTCCAGAGTTTGTACGGACATTTATTCAACGCCAGTATCCCAAGGTGTGTAGTGTGGGCGGGAGGGGGGGGGGCTGAGGGTGATAGGTGTGGGTATTAGGTGCGGGTGTTTGCTGAGGGTGTTTGCTAAGGGTGTGAGGTGAGGGTGTTTGCTGAGGGTGCGAGTTGAGGGTGTCAACACCCCCACCACACACACACACAGGGTGATGTTCCCCAGTGGGTGCGCAATGCAATGCAAGTGGCTGACATATCATTAGAAGGCATAGCCACACAACCCCCTCCAAGCTGCCAGGTATAGCCACACAACCCCCTCCTAGTTCCAAGCAAGCACCGCAAGAACAGGGGGATGAAAGAACAGGCGGTGGTGGTTGTGGGAGTGTGAAATGAAATAGCAGGCATGGCGAAAAGAGAGAGGAGTGTGGATTGTGATGAGAAAAAAGAGGGGAGCACAGGGAGGAGAGGCAATTGAATAGCATTTTTTTTATTGAATAGCACAATACACACTGCTGCTGGTGTTACAACAGTATTTGAGAAACATATACACATGTAACAAACAACATGCAAGTGTACGTGTACATAAAACAAACAAAAACAGCAGAAAATCACATCATCATGATACCAAACACACCATGTAATGAATACTCTATTTATACGTTTTCCCATGCACCACAATACACAACCCCAACCCTACCATCCCCAACCCTTGCCTCCTACCCCCCCCCCCCCCTTTC